>Ga0209798_10000237_pt1 | contig 31840 bp, 27 predicted proteins | sample DOMMetBare3Fresh_FD_187475 | JGI IMG/M metagenome (GOLD analysis project Ga0209798, IMG submission 187475) | Wetland sediment microbial communities from St. Louis River estuary, USA, under dissolved organic matter induced mercury methylation -... | ecosystem: Environmental > Aquatic >... | reverse complement strand
GTGCCGACCTTGATGCCGACCGCGTTGGCGAGCACGAGATGCGACAGCCGCGCGGTCGACTTGATTGCGATCTCGGCCGCGATCCAGGCCCCGAGCGAGACGCCGACCACGACCGCGTCCGTGAGGTCGAGCTGATCGATGAGGTCGAGATAGAAATAGGCGAGGTCGTCGACGGTGGTGAAGGCCTTGGGCTGCTCGGAGCCGCCGAAGCCCGGATGGCTTGGCGCGATCACACGCGCGCGCTCGGCGAGCTTGTCGAGGATCGGTGCCTTGGGGTCGAGCCCAATGCCCGGATGCAGGAACAGAAGCGGCCGACCGTGCCCTTTCTCAACAACCTCGACCCGTACTCCGTTGACCGTTAAGGCGGCCGCCGATTCCTGTCCCGTCATCAACCCCCCGTGCCTGACGATTTTCAATCCATCCCATTGCTATATTATGCGAAATCGGCCGCGCCAATGAAAATTCATGCGGCGCGGCCGATGGCCGACTAGGGCCTGTGCTTTGGGGGAGATTCCGTGGCAGAGCCGATGTGCGAGATCCGCAACAACCTGACCTACGCCACCCACGACGGCGTCGACTTGAAGGGCGACCTTTATTTGCCGGCGGGGCCCGGGCCGTTTCCGGTTGTCGTTAATGTCCACGGCGGCTACTGGCGGCGCGGCTCGCGCGATACGTTCCAGTATTGGGGCCCTTATCTCGCCGCGCGCGGCTATGCCGGGTTCACGGTGAGCTACCGGCTGACCAAGCCCGGCAAGAAGACCTATCCGGAAGTCGTGCACGACATCCGCGCCGCCGTGCAGTTCGTTCGTGGTCGCGCCCAGGACTTTCGCCTCGATCCCGGCCGGATTGCGCTCTGGGGCAATTCTGCCGGCGCCCACCTGGCGGCGCTGGTGGCGCTCGCCGGCGACGGCCCGCTGTTCGCGAGCGGCTATCCGAACGATCCGCACGCCGCGGAGAGCACCAGCGTGAAGGTCCTGATCGGCACTTACGGCATCTATGATCTCTTGGCGCAGTGGCGGCACTCCCAGCTCGGCAATCCCGGCGACAACCTGGTGGAATCCATGCTGGGGGTTTCGCCGACCAAGGACCGCCGGGTCTATTTCGATGCGTCACCGATCAGCCACGCGATCACCGCCAACAACAAGACCGCGGTGGTCCTGATCTGGGGCACCGAGGACGACGTGGTCGACTACCGCACCCAGACGCTTCCGTTCCTCGATGCGCTCAAGCAGGCGGACTTTCAGGTGCGGCCTTGCGTGGTGCACGGCGCGCCGCACTACTGGCTGAGCGACCCAATCGACGAGCCCGGCAGCCATTCCGGCTTCGTGGCGCCACGCCTGTTGCGGTTCCTCGCCGAGCGGCTGTGACGGGCAGACACTACCCCGCAATCTGGTGTATGCTGCCTCCCAACGAATAACCTAGCCAGGGAGGCGCCGATGGCTGCATTCACCATGCGGAAGGGCATGTCCGTCACGCGACGCGACGTCCTCAAGCAAACGGCCGCCGGCCTCACCTTCGCGCTGACGCTGCAAGCCGATCCGCGCGCCCTCGTCGGCGAGGCTGCCGCGGCCGACGGGCCGCTTTCGGCGAATATCTGGGTCACGATCGCGACCGACGGCACGATCTCGATCGTGTCGCCGGCTGCCGAGCTGGGGCAGGGCACCTTCACGACCCTGCCGGCAGTGCTTGCCGATGAGCTCGACGCCGACTGGGCCAAGGTGAAGCCGGTCTATCCGCCCGAATGGAACGAGAAGAAATACGGCAATCCGGGCTGGGGCGGCAATTTCAACACCACGGCATCGCTCGCGACGCGCGGCTATTTCACGCCCATGCGCATTGCGGGCGCGCAGGCGCGGCGTGTGCTCATCGACGCGGTGGCGGCGAAATGGAACGTCCCGGTTGGCGAGCTTTCGACCGAGCCGAGCGTGGTCGTGCACAAGGCCACGAGCCGGCGCATCAGCTATGGCGAGATCGCGAGCTTCGCCAAGGTGCCGGCCGAGCTGCCCAAGATCGAGGCCAAGGATCTCAAGCCGGCCGCAAGCTTCCGCTACATCGGCAAGGATCTGCCGCGCATCGACGTCCCCACCAAAGTCACCGGCGCGGCGATCTACGGCATCGATGTGCAGGTGCCCGGCATGGTCTATGCCGCGGTGCTGCAATCGCCTTATGAAGGCGGCACGCCCGCGACCGTCGACGACGCGGCGGCTCGCGCGGTGCCAGGCGTCACCGATGTGATCCGCCTGCCGGCGGGCCTCGCCGTCGTTGGCAACTCGGTTGAAGCGACGCAGGCCGCCAAGAACCGCCTCAAGGTCACGTGGACCGATGCGCCCGCCGCGCATCGGGATTCGGAGCGGGCGCTGGCAGACTTCGCGGTCGCCGCGCGCGACAAGGCGCGCCCCGGCAACAAGTTCACCAGCGTCGGCGACGCCCAGGCGGCGATGGGTTCCGCGGTTCGCGTCTTCCGCGGCGAATATCGCACGCGCTACACGTATCATGCCCAGATGGAGCCGATGAACGCGACCGCCATGGTCGCGCCGGACGGCAAGTCGGTCGAGATCTGGGTCGGCACGCAAAACCCAACAGGGCTGCACAACGAGGTCGCGCGCCTGCTTGGCATCGACCGCAGCAAGATCACGTTCCACCAGCATGTCGTGGGCGGCGGCTATGGCCGGCGCGGCGGACCGCAAGACGTGGTGCTCGAGGCGGTGCGCCTGTCCAAGGCTCTGGGCAAGCCCGTCAAGGTGATCTGGAGCCGCGAGGACGACCTTGCGACCGGCAAGTTCCGGCCGATGACCGCGCATTACATCGAGGCCGGCTTCGATGCCGCCGGCAAGCTCGTGGCCTGGCACCATCGCGTGGCTGCGGAGTCGGTGCAGGGCTATCGCGCGAGCCTCGCCGGCACGCCGGCGCCGGCGCAGGATGCGGTGATCATGAAGGGATCGCTGCTCTTGCAATACCCGGTCGCGGACAGGCTCTCCGAGCACGTCGTGCAGGAATGGGGTGCGCGTCTTTGCTCGGTGCGCGGCGTTGGCTCGTTCTCGAACTCGTTCGCGATCGAGAGCTTCCTCGACGAGATCGCCAAGGAGCTGGGCAAGGACCCGATCGATTTCAGGATTGGGATCGCGGAGCCGCGCGTCCAGGAACTGCTGCGCACGGTCGCGCAGATGTCGGACTGGAAACGCAAGCGCGATGGCACCGCGCTCGGCGTTGCGGTCATGGAGAAGGACGAGACCTTTGCGGCGGGCGTCGCCGAGGTCTCGGTCGACCGCGCGACCGGTACGGTGAAGGTGCACAACATCTGGGCGGCCATCGATGCCGGGATCGCGGTGCAGCCGAAGAATCTTGCGGCCCAGACCGAGGGCGGCATCGTGTGGGGGATCGGCCACGTCCTGCGCGAGAAGATCACCATCAAAGACGGCCGCGTGCAGGAATCGAACTTCCGCGACTACCTGGTGCCGCGCATGTCGGACATGCCCAACATCGAGGTCAAGGTGATCTCCACCGACAATCCGCCGACCGGCGCGGGCGAGGATGGCGTGCCGCTGGTGGCGGGCGCCGTCGGCAACGCCATCGCGACGCTGACCGGCGTGCGGATCCGCGAGCTGCCGTTTACGCCGGACCGCGTGCGCGGCGCGCTTGGTGCATAAGAAACCGGCGAACCAAGGAAAGAGGGAGGCGTGCCATGGTTGCATTCACGGTGAATGGCGTCCGCCGAGATGTTGCGGTGGATGGGAATACGCCGCTCCTTTGGGTGCTGCGCGAGCATCTCAAGCTCACCGGCACCAAGTTCGGCTGCGGCATCGCGTCGTGCGGGGCTTGCACCGTGCATATCGACGGCAAGGCCACGCGCTCCTGCGCCATGCCGGTGTCGCTGGTCGAGGGCAAGTCGATCACCACTATCGAAGGGCTGTCGCCGGACGGCGGCCATCCGCTGCAGAGGGCCTGGATCGCCGAGCAGGTGCCGCAGTGCGGCTACTGCCAGTCCGGCCAGATCATGCAGGCGGCGGAGCTGCTGGCGAGCAATAAGAAGCCGACGCGCGACGAGATCGTCACGCATATGGACGGCAATGTCTGCCGCTGCGGAACCTATCTGCGCATCATCAGCGCGATCCAGCGCGCCGCCAAGGAGGGCTGACGCCATGGCGGCCAGCAAGCCTCAGGTGAATCGCCGCGTCTTCCTCAGGGAGACGGCCTTAGGCCTCACGCTGGCGCTGACCATCGACCCGCGCGCCTTCCTGGGAGAGGCGCTGGCGGCCGATGCGCCGTTTGCGGCGAACCTCTGGGTGACGATTGCGCCCGACGGCGTCATCTCCATCGTGTCGCCGCCGGCCGAGATGGGGCAGGGCACCTTTACGGCGCTCGCCGCCGTTCTTGCCGACGAGCTCGATGCCGACTGGGCGAAGGTGAAGATCGTCCATCCGCCGGTCTGGGACGAGAAGACCTACGGCAATCCGCAATTCTTCAATTTCCTGCATACCGTCGCCAGCATGGCGACGCGCGGCTATTTCAAGCCGATGCGGATCGCCGGCGCGCAGGCGCGGCGCGTGCTACTCGACGCTGTGGCTGCAAGATGGAATGTCCCGGTTGGCGAGCTTTCGACCGAGCCGAGCGTGGTGGTGCACCAGGCGTCGAGCCGGCGCATCAGCTACGGCGAGATCGCATCCTTTGCCAAGGCGCCGGCCGCGCTGCCGAAGATCGAGGACAAGGACCTCAAGCCGTCCGCAAGCTTCCGTTACATCGGCAAGGACCTGCCGCGGGTCGATCTCGCCGGCAAGGTCACTGGCGCGACCACGTTCGGCATGGATGTGCAGGTGCCCGGCATGGTCTATGCGAGCGTGCTGCATACGCCCTATCAGGGTGGTGCGCCGGTCACCGTTGACGACGCGGCCGCCCGCCGCGTGCCCGGGATTACGGATGTGGTGCGGCTGCCGGACGGTGTCGGCGTCGTCGGCACGAGCGTCGAAGCGACCCACGCGGCCAGGAACCTGCTCAAGGTCACCTGGTCGGACGCGCCGGCTGCGAGCTACGACAGCGAGCGCGCGCTCGAGGAGTTCGCCGCGATCGCACGCGACAAGAGCCGCGCGGGCTTGCCGTATAAGCCCGTGGGCGATGCCAAGGCCGCGCTGGCGGGTGCCGCCAAGATCGTCCGGGGCGAGTATCGCACCCGCTATGTCTGCCATGCCGCGATGGAGCCATTGAACGCGACCGCGTCAGTGAGTGCCGATGGCAAGTCGGCCACGATCTGGGCCGGCACACAGTCGCCGACCAATGTGCAGAGTCAGATCGCGCGGCTTTTGCAGACCGAGCGCTCGAACGTCACTTTCCATCAGCATTTCCTCGGCGGCGGCTTCGGTCGCCGCGGGTCGGAGCAGGATGTCGTGTATGACGCGGTCCGGCTCTCCAAGGCGGTCGGCAAGCCCGTCAAGGTGATCTGGAGTCGGGAGGAGGACATCGCCTTCGGTAAATTTCGTCCGATGACGGCGCACTCTATCGAGGCTGGCCTCGATGCCGGCGGCAAGCTGATCGCGTGGCACCATCGCGTGGTCGCCGAATCCGTGTTCGCATATCGGCAATCGTCCGCGGTCAATACGCCGCCTGGCACGACCAACACGGTCGACAGCGTCGTCATGTTCACGACGCCGCTCGCGCACTATGCGATCCCGAACAAGCTGCCCGAGTTCGTGGTGCAGCCCCATCATGCGCGGCTGTCGACCTTGCGCGGCGTCGGCGTGGGGCACAATGCGTTCGCGATCGAGAGCTTCATCGATGAATTGGCGAAGGAATCCGGCAAGGATCCGATCGCGTTCCGGCTCGATATCTCGCAGGGGCTGCCGCGCGTGCAGACGCTGCTGCGCACCGTCGCGGAGATGTCCGATTGGACGCGCAAGCGCGACGGGACCGCGCTCGGGGTCGCGGTTCAGGAGAAGGAAGACACGCTTGCGGCGGGCGTTGCCGAGGTGTCGGTCGATCGCGCGAGCGGCCGGATCAAGGTCCACAATTTCTGGGCCGCGATCGATGCCGGCATCGCGGTGCAGCCGCGCAATCTCGCGGCCCAGACCGAGGGCGGCATCGTGTGGGGGCTTGGCCACGTGTTGCGCGAGAAGATCACCATCAAGGACGGCCGGGTGCAGCAGACGAACTATACCGACTATCAGGTGGCGCGCATGTCGGATGTGCCCAACATCGAGGTCAAGGTGATCTCGACCGATCACCCACCGACCGGTGCGGGCGAGGATGGCGTGCCGCTGGTGGCCGGCGCCGTCGGCAATGCGATCGCGACGCTGACGGGCGTGCGGCTGCGCGAGCTGCCGTTCGCGCCGGAGCGCGTGCGGGCGGCGTTTGGAGCTTAGGAAAGAAACAAAAGCCAGGGAGGTGTTCATGGTTGCGTTCACGGTGAACGGTCAGCGTAAGGAAGTCAGCGTCGACGGCAACACCCCGCTGTTGTGGGTCCTGCGTGAGCATCTCAAGCTCACCGGCACCAAGTTCGGCTGCGGCATCGCGTCGTGTGGGGCCTGTACGGTCCACATTGACGGCAAGGCGACGCGCTCCTGCGCGATGCCGGTGTCGCTGGTCGAGGGCAAGTCGATCACGACCATCGAAGGGCTGTCGCCCGACGGCAGCCATCCGCTGCAGAAGGCCTGGATCGCCGAGCAGGTGCCGCAGTGCGGCTACTGCCAGTCCGGCCAGATCATGCAGGCGGCAGAGCTCCTGGCGAGCAACAAGGCTCCGACCCGCGACCAGATCGTGACGCACATGGACGGCAACGTCTGCCGCTGCGGGACCTATCTGCGCATCATCAGTGCCATTCAGCGCGCCGCGCGGGAGGGCTAAGCCATGAACAGTCAGATCAACCGCCGCAACTTTCTCAAGACCTCGGCTGCGGGCTTGAGCTTTGCGTTCACGCTCGCTGCCGATCCGCGCGCGCTGATCGGCGAGGCCATGGCGGCCGACACGCCGCTGTCGGCGAGCGCCTGGATCAGCATCGCGACCGACGGCACCATCACCATCGTGTCGCCCGCCGCCGAGATGGGGCAGGGCTCTTTCACCACGTTGCCCTTGATCATCGCCGAGGAGCTCGATGCGGACTGGGCCAAGGTGAAGCCGATCTTGCCGCCGGCCTGGGATGACAAAGCCTATGGCAACCCGGCCTATGGCGGCACGTTCCAGACTTCTGCCAGTGCATCGGTGAACGGCTACTTCAAGGCGCTGCGCATCGCGGGCGCGCAGGCGCGCCGCGTGCTGCTCGACGCCGCTGCGGCGAAATGGGGCGTGCCGGTTACCGAGCTCTCGACCGAGCCGAGCGTGGTCGTGCACAAGGCCTCCGGCCGCCGCATGACCTACGGTGAGATCGCAAGCTTTGCGAAGGTCCCGGCGGAACTGCCCAAGATCGATGAGAAGGACCTCAAGCCATCGGCGAGCTTCCGCCTGATCGGCAAGGACGTGCCACGCGCCGAGCTACCCACCAAGGTCACGGGTGCCGCCAAATATGCCCAGGACGTCCAGGTTCCCGGCATGGTCTACGCGGCAGTGCTGCAGTCGCCCTATTTCGGCGGCGCGCCGGAGATGGTCGACGACAGCGCGGCGCGCAAGGTGGCGGGCATCACGGACGTGGTGAAGCTTCCCGACGGTGTCGGCGTCATCGGCACGAGCGTCGAAGCCACGCAAGCCGCCAAGGCGCTGCTCAAGGTCACCTGGGGCAATGCGCCAGGCGCCAACCACGACAGCGAGCGCGCGCTCGAGGAGTTTGCGGCGGTCGGCCGCGACAAGAGCCGCGAGGGCGTGCCCTACGAAACGGTCGGCGAAGCCAAGGCCGCCATGGCCAAGGCGGCGCGCGTGTTCCGCGGCGAGTACCGCACGCGGTACGTCTATCACGCCCAGATGGAGCCCTTGAGCGCCACCGCCTCGGTGAGCCCCGACGGCAAGTCGGCGGAGATCTGGGCCGGAACGCAAGGTGCGACCGGGCTGCTCAACCAGGCGGCCAACCTGCTGCAGACGGAGCGCTCCAAGCTCACCCTCCACCAGCACGTGCTCGGCGGCGGATTCGGGCGCCGCGGGCAGCAGGAGGTGGTGATGGACGCGCTCCGCCTCTCGAGGGCGGTGGGCAAGCCGGTGAAGCTGGTCTGGAGCCGCGAGGACGATCTCACGTTTGGCAAGTTCCGGCCGATGACCGCGCATCACATCGAGGCGGGCTTTGACGCCAACGGCAAGCTCATCGCCTGGCATCATCGCATCGTCGCTGAATCGGTCGTCGCCTACACGGCCGCGATGGCCGGCACCCGGCCGGCGCCGGTCGACCGGATTGTGATGAAGGGCTCGCCGATCCCGCAATATCCGATCCCGAACAAGCTCGCCGAGCATGTCGTGATGCCGGGCCGCGCCCGGCTTGCGCCTTGGCGCGGCGTCGGCAACGGCCACAATGCGTTCGCGGCCGAGTCTTTCCTCGACGAGATTGCGAAGGATCTCGGCAAGGATCCGGTCGCGTTCCGGCTCGAGATCGCCGAGGGCCAGCCGCGCATGCAGACGCTGCTGCGCCACGCCGCCGAGATGTCGGACTGGAAGCGCAAGCGGGAAGGGACCGCGCTCGGCGTCGCCACCATGGTCAAGGACGACACGCTGGCGGCGGGCGTCGCCGAAGTGTCGGTCGACCGCGCCAGCGGCAAGATCAAGGTGCACAATGTCTGGTGCGCGATCGATGCCGGCATCGCGGTCCAGCCGCGCAATCTCGCGGCCCAGACCGAGGGCTCGATCGTCTACGGCCTCGGCCATGTGCTGCGCGAGAAGATCGTCATCAAGGACGGCCGCGTGCAGCAGTCGAACTACACCGACTACGAAGTCACCCGGATGTCGGATGTGCCGAACATCGAGGTGAAGGTGGTCTCGACCGACAACCCGCCCACCGGCGCCGGCGAGGACGGCCTGCCGGTGCTCGCCTGCGCGGTCGGCAACGCCATTGCGACGCTCACCGGCGTGCGGCTGCGCGAGCTGCCGTTTGCGCCGGAGCGCGTGCGCGGCGCGATGGGGGCGTAAGAGCCGGCTGCAGACTGCGAGCTGCGCACAACAGCGTAGCTGCGAGCTTCGACCGACGTTATTGCGCCCTTTCCCCTTGCGGGAGAGGGCTCAACAATGCGCGCCGCAGTCGCCACTGCGGTCTGATGACGAGGGAGGTTCCGATGACGCCGACGAGACGAACCGTACTGCTGCTCGCCGCCACGCTGATGCTCGCCGGCGGCAACGCCGCCGCGCAGGCGCCGGTGACCGTGTTCGAGGGCGCGCGCGTCATCACCGGTGACGGCAACGTCATCGAGAACGGAACCATCGTGGTCGAGGGAAGCCGCTTCGTCGCGGTCGGCCGGCGCGCCGATGTGCTCGTGCCGGCGGGTGCCGCCCGCGTCGACCTTGCCGGCAAGACCGTGATGCCGACCATGACCGATCTGCATGGCCATCTGGGTTTCCAGAACGTGGCGGCTGGCACCATGTCGAAGGAGACCTTCACGCGCGAGAACCTGATCGATCATCTGCAGCGGCTCGCCTATCATGGCGTCGGCGCCGTCGTCGGCATTGGCGATCTCGTCGATCGCGCCAAGCCGGGCGGCGGCCGCACCAATTGGGGCGACGTGCCGCTGCGCGTGCGCGACGAGGTGATCCCGGGCGCGGCGCTGTTCAAGACCGCGGGCGCCGGCATGGCGTATCCCGGGGCGGGCGCGCAGGGCCACGCTTCGCGCGCCGACGTGATGTATGAGGTGACGACGCCTGAGGAGGCGCGCGCGGCCGTGCAGGACTACGTCCGCATGAAGCCCGAGTTCATCAAGATCTGGGTCGACGATCGCGAGGGCCGCAAGACCACGCTTTCGCCCACGCTCTACCGTGCGATCGCCGAGGAGGCGCACCGTCACAACGTTCCGGTCGCTGTTCACAACGTCAAGCTTGCGGACGCCAAGGAGCTCCTCCGCGCGGGCGTCGAGGGCTGGCTGCATGTGCCGGTGCGCGGCGGCGACGCGGTCGACGAGGAGATCATCTCACTGGTCAAGAACCGGATCGCCCGCAACGATCATCCGACGATGTGGATCACGCCCGGCCTGCACACCGCCTGGATGAACATGACGCTGGTCAATGCACCCACGGGGCGAAAGCCGGCCTGGCTCGAGGATCCGCTCCTGACCGAGACCTATTCGCCGCTCGCGATCGAGGAGCACTGGGGCGAGAAGTTCCGTCAGAGCGTCCGCTTCAACGCGCACGAGTTCGAGTTGCAGGCCAAGAACACCATGGCGCTGCGGGCGGCCGGCATGAAGGTCGTGATGGGCACCGACACCGGGCAGACCCGACACCTGATCGGCTATTTCAACCACACGGCGCTCGAAAGCTATGTTGCGATGGGGATGACGCCGTCGGAGACGATCGTGGCGGCGACGCGCGATTCGGCCGAGATCGCCAAGCTCAATACCGGGCTGATCGCGCCGGGTCGCAACGCCGACTTCATCGTGCTCGACGCCAATCCGCTGGAGCAGATCGCCAACACGCGCCGGATCAACAAGGTCTATCTGCGCGGCCAGGACGTGCCGCGCGCTGCCATGGCGGCGAAGTGGCGCTCGCAGTTCCGCACCGCCGCGACGACGCGGTAGAGATCGCGCCTGGCCTCACCGCTGTCGCGCCGGGAAACGCCCGTCTTGTGACCGCGGTCACAGCCTGCGGTCGGTCCAAGACGCATTGTGCCCTCGCGTTTCAATCAACCTGAGACACGAGGGCTGCCATGTCTATGATCGCAACGACCTATCCGCTTCCGCTTGAGTCCCAACGGACGTCTACGACTGCCACCCCGACCCGCGCCTGGGGCTTCTGGGTGACGCTCGGCTGGTTTGGCGCTGCCGCCATCACCTACGTCGCGGTGAGCTTCCTGTGTGGCATTGGATACGTCTTCTGGTCGGTCTTGAGCCGCCCGGACGTGGCCATCGACCTCGAAGCGCCCGCAATAGGCTATCTCGCCTCGGCACTGTCCATGCCAGCGGCTGCGCTGCTCCTGATGCTGGCCGCGCGACGGCGATCGTCGGTGCGTGACTACATCGGCTTCGCCATGCCGGCGTGGCGGCATGTCGTGATTGGCCTCGGCGTGCTTGCGGCCTATGGGTGCGCCAGCGCGGCCTTCTTCTATCTGTTCCCGGCCTACGACCAGATGCCCGAGATCATCCGTGAGTATCGGGCGATCGTCGGCAACCCGACCGCGATCGCGCTGTTCTGGCTGAGCGCGGTGGTCACCGCGCCGGTCGCCGAGGAGATCGTTTTCCGCGGCTTTCTGATGCGCGGCCTTGGCGCGAGCCGGCTCGGCGGCATGGGCGCGATCATGCTCAGCTCGCTCGTCTTCGCGGCTGTCCACGTGCAGTACAACCTGCCGACCATGACGATGGTGCTCGGCATTGGGCTGATCCTTGGTGTGATGCGCTGGCGCAGCGCCTCGACCACGCTAACCATCATGCTGCATGCGGCCTGGAATCTGGCGGCCACCCTCTTCATAGTCTGGCAAGCCTGATCATCCGGGCTCCGCCGGAACCTGAAAATCCGAAGCTGGCCGGCAGCGGCCAGCTTCTTTGCGTGAGCAAGCCGCAGTTAACGCAGTCGAAAGCCTGGCCCGCCCACAATGGCGGCGCCGGCCGTGCCGGCCTCTTGTCCGCCTGCGATGGGTCGTTGCGATGCGAACGATGTCACCCTTGAAGCTCGTCCTGGTGGCGCTCGTCTCGGGCGCGTTGGCGCTGACCATCTCGAGCAAGCCGCTGACGGCGCCGCTGCCGAATACGCTCAGGATCGCCGACATGACCTGGGTCGAGGTCCGCAGCGCCATCGCGCAGGGCTATACCCGTGTCATCGTGCCGAGTGGCGGGATCGAGCAGAACGGCCCGCACATGATCCTTGGCAAGCATGATTACATCGTGAGCTTCGCGGCCGAGCGCATCGCTGCGGAGCTGGGGCGCACGCTGGTCGCGCCGGTCGTGTCGTTCGTGCCGGAGGGCGACTACGCGCCGCCGACCGGCCACATGCGCTTTCCGGGCACGATCGGGGTGAGCGATCCGGTCTATGCCGGCATGCTGGACGGCATCGCGCGCAGCCTCAAGGCGGCGGGCTTCAAGACCATCTGCCTGATCGCCGATCACGGCGGCAGCGCGCGGCCGCAGGCCGAGGTGGCGCAGAAGCTCAGCAGCGAATGGTTGGCGGACGGCGTCAGGGTGATCAGCGTCGGCGACTACTATGGCGCGGCGGGCGACGCGCAGAACAAGCTTCTGGTCGAGCAGGGCGAGACGCCCAAGACCATCGGGCAGCATGCTGGCATCGCCGACACTTCGGAGTTGATGGCGATCCATCCGGCTGGCGTCGATCTCGCACGGATCGCGCCGCTGCCGTTCCCGCGCGAGCCCACCGGCATCGACGGCGATCCGCGCCGCGCGTCGGCCGAGCGGGGCAGGGCGCTGATCGCACTCAAGGTCGCAGCCGCCGTGCGCCAGATCAAGGCCATGTCGGCGGGGATGTAAGCTCGCGCGCTCTATTCCGCCTTGATGCCGGCGGCCTTGATCAGCGGCCACCACTTCTCGATCTCGGCCTTCTGGAAGGCGCGCAGCGCCTCCGGCGTCTGCTGCTCGCGCGCGGGCAGGTCCGATCCCAGTCCGGCAAGCCGCGTTTGCACGGCCGGATCGGCCAACGTCGCGACCACGGCGCCGTTGAGCCGGGCAATGACGGGTGCGGGTGTGTCCTTCGGTGCCCACAGGCCGAACCAGATCGACGCGTAGAATCCGGGCAGGCCGCTCTCGTCCAGCGTCGGGATGTCAGGCGCCGAGGCGAGGCGGGTCTTGGCGGTCACGCCGTAGGTCTTGAGCTGGCCGCTGCGCACCTGGGGCAATGAGCTCGATGCCTGGTCGAACACCAGGTCGATCTGCCCGCCGATCAGGTCCTGCAGCACCTGCGGGGTGCCGCGATAGGGCACGAGCTGGAAGCTCTTGCCGACGGCAGTCTGGAAATAGACGGCGGTGAGGTGCGACGGGCTGCCGGGGCCGGCGTTGCCGATCGTCACCTTGTCGGGGTTCGCCTTGAGCCTTGCGATCAGGTCGCGCAGGTCTTTCGCCGGCGCCGCTTTGTTGGCAATGAGCAGCTGATGATTGCTCGGCAGCATCGAGATCGGCTCGAAGTCCTTCGCCAGGTCGTACTGCAGCGGGTAGATCGCGCCGTTGACGACATGCGTGCCGAGGTTCCCGAGCATGATGGTGTGACCGTCGGGTGAAGCGCGCACGACGCGTCCGGTGGCGATGCTGCCGGCCGCGCCCGTCACGTTCTCGATCACGACCGGCTGCCCGAGTGCGTCCCGCATGCGCTCGGAAAGGATGCGCGCGAGCACATCGGCGGGGCCGGCCGCCGGAAATGGCACCACCATGGTGACGGGCCGCGACGGATAGGTCTGAGCGCCGGTGATCGTTGACAGTGTTGGAAGAAGCGCGGCACCGGCGGCCAGCCGCAGGAATTGACGGCGTGGAAATATCATGCGCGTTCCTCCAGTTCAGGTGCCCACGCGGCGGCAGTTGCGGCGCGGTAGGGTGGGCAAAGGCGCAAAGCACTGCCCTTATCCAAGCAAAGTCTATCGTGCGCCGTGCCCACCTGAACTACTCCACTCGCGCAGACTCCGCCGGTGGGCACGGTGCACGAGCGTCTTGCGCGTGCGGGAGAGTGGATCCCCCGCCTTTGCCCGCCCTACGGGTCAGCCGGTGGCATTTCCGCCAACAGCTAGGCTAGAGTCGGTTCGCGCCCCGTGTCCAGAGGAGAAGTCGATGGAACCGACGCAAGCGCTGGCTGGATTTGCGGCCGGGCTCCGCTATGACGATCTGCCCGACAAGGTGCGCGACCACTGCAAGCTGATGCTGCTTGACGCGCTCGCCTGCGCGCTCGCCGGTCACCAGGGCGAGGAGACGCACCAGGTGGCGGCGCTGGCGTCGGCGCTGGCGCAATCGCAGGAGGCAAGTGTGATCGGCGGCGACCGGCTCTCGCTCGCGGGTGCCACGCTGCTCAACGGCTATCTCATTACCGCTGTCACCATGTGCGACGTGCATCGTCCGACGCTCACGCACATCACCCCCGAAGTGATCCCGCCGGCGCTGCTGATCGCCGAGCGCGACGGCCTCCCCGGGCGCGACCTGCTCGCCGCCATTGCGGCGGGCAGCGAAGTGATGACACGCATCGGCATCAGCCTCGACCCGCCGGTGTTCCGCGCCAAGGGCTGGCATGGCCCGGGCGTGCTCGGGCCGTTCGGTGCGGCCGCGGCGGTCGGACGACTCCTCGGTTTCGACAGCGAGACCATGGCCAAGGCGTTCGGCCTTGCGGGCAGCCAGGCTGCCGGCACGTTCGCGGCCTGGGGCACGCCGACCGTGAAGTTTCACCAGTGCCGTGGCGCGCTGTCGGGATTGCTCGCCGCGCTGCTGGCACAACAGAATTTCGTGGCGACGCGCGAGTTCCTGACCGCGGCGGATGGCGGCCTCTATCGCAGCTACGCCGACGGAGGGAAGCCGGAGCTCGCCACGGCGGAGCTCGGCCGTCGCTTCGAGCTCGAGCAGATCGCGCTGCGGCTGTGGCCTTCGGCCTCGCTCCTGCAGGGCATGAACACCGCGCTGTTCGACCTGATCGAGCAGCACGCGCCGTCGCCCGAGCGAGTACGCAAGCTGCGCGTCTCGCTGAGCAAGCCGGCGTTCGATATGCATGGCGGTCTTGCGCACTACAGCGGAAAATTCGAGGCGCTGATCTCGGGGCACTACGCGGCCGCTGCGATCCTGTTCGACCGCGCTCTGACGCTCGCGCAGTTCGAGGCTGCGCGTTACAACGATCCCGCGCTGCGGCGGGCGGCCGCCGAGCAGGTCGAGATCAAGCTCAACCCGGCGCTCAACGGCGTCGAGGCCGAGGTCGAGATCGAGAACGCCGACGGCTCGCGCATCTTGGCGCGCTCGATCCATCCGCGCGGCTCGTTCGAAAACCCGCTCTCGCGCGCCGAGATCGAGGAGAAGCTGCGCACCTATGCCAAGGGCCGGATCGCCGACGTCGCGGCCGAGGAGGTGATCGGCATGATCGCGACGCTTGAGAATCTGCCGTCGGTGCGGCCGCTCGTGGACCTGTTGCGTGCGGCGCCGCGCCGCGTGCGTGCGGCGTGAGGGCGAATGTTTCTCGGCGCTGTAGGGTGGGCCATAAGGGCGTTTACGCCCGTCTTCGTCGGGCTATGGGCGTTGGCACTGCATCTCCATCTCGGTAGAACTTATCGTGCGCTTTACCCACCAACTGAATCTCTGCAATCGCGACAGGTCCTGGTGGGCACGGCGCACGATAGCCTTTCCTGTGTAGAAAGGCCGTGCTGCCGCCTTTGCCCACCCTACGCTGCTTCGGCTAACCCGCCCTACTTCTTCGCTTCCTTGTTCAGGAACGCCGCGAGCGCCGTGACCTGCGCCTTGTCGCCGGCGAAGTCGGCCGCGATCTGCTCGTAGAAGTGCGCAGCGCCGACATAGAGCTCGTGCGCTGACGGATCCTCGCTGACAAAGTCGGCGATCTCGTGCATCTCGGCGACCCAGCGGTAGGCTTTCGGCGGCATGATCGACAGCTGCTTCTTCATCCAGGCGAGGATCTGCGGCTGGCTGCCGGAGAGCTCGGCAAACAAGGCGTCGGCGGATCCGCCGCGGGTCGCCGCCAGCATCATGGCGGCGCCGAGCGCCTGCGTGCCCTTGGTGATGCCGGCGTAGGACATCTTCAGCGCCGAGGCCGCGGTGAGGGGACCTTCGAGCACACGGATGTCGAGCCCGTAGGGCTTAAGCGCAGCAAAGCGTATGGCATTCGAGCCGGAGGCGTAGAAGCGCGGCCCGGCGTCGCCCGGCTGCGGCGGGCTGCCGATGATGCCGGCATCCACGAGCGGCGATCCGGTTGGCGCAATCGCGGCGGCGACGCGCTCGAGCGTCGGCGGGCTGATGGCGTTGCAGTCAACGAAGATCGGCTTGGCATTGCTGGCGGTGAGCGCCGGCACGAGCCGCTGCGCCAGCGCGACCGCATCGCCCGGTGGCAGGATCGAGAGAATAAAGTCGCTTGCCGCGATTTCCTCGTCGGAGGCGTCAATCATGCGGGCGGCGCTCGCGCGCTGGATGGTCTCGGTGCTGCGCCCCGTCAGCGAGGTCAGCACCTTGAGGCCGTTATCGGCGAGCCTTCGGCCGACCGCCGCGCCCATCATGCCGGGCGCGATCACTGCAACGACGGGGGTCATCCTGTTCTCCGGGAGTTGTCTATTGTTTCAAGGCCAAATCCTGCGGCCTACGGTGGTCGATGGCAAGCCTTTTGCGCGGGGGGCTGGGAACCGTGCGCTTGGGGTTTGTCGCCCGCGCAAGCGACTACTCACGCTGGCTTTCGTGTCGCTTCTGCCTCCTTCCGAGGAGCGCGCGTGAAGCGATGTCTGTGGAAGTCCCGCTACTGCACCAGCAGCGCAGATACACCAAGCAGCATCAGCGCCAACAGCAACGCTGTCGGCCGGCGCACGAGCCATCGCACCGCGCCGATCGCAATGCTGGCGAGCGCGGTGAGGGCAAAGGCTTTGAGTGCGATGTCGATCATGGCCGTCTCTCGCCGTTGAGACTCGTCTCAATGCCGCAATAGGCAAAGTGGCGGCGGAATGTGGCGGTGGAGCCGAACGTTCGCAGTCTAATACAGACGCGATCAAAAATCACTTCATTGTTTGCTTGCGCGTCGTTTGCTTGCGCGTCGAGTTGTCTCGCCGCAGCGTCGTGCTGTCCCGTAATGATACATCCCTATCGTACGCTTTAATTTGCGATTCACCAAAACGTCAGTCACACTTCGTCGTGCTGGTGGGCGTCTGAGTAACAGGGAGCGTAACAATGATGTATCGAACAATCATGCTCACGATCGCGGCGCTGACGTCGACGCAAGCGTCGGCCGGTGATCTGTCGCCTTCTGTCTACGTCGCGCCGGGCGGCGTCTATATCGGCTCGGCACAGGTCTATGTCACGCCGGGCCCGAGACACGCCGAGCCTTACGTGGCGCCGACATACGATCCAGGCTATGCGCCGTCGAACCATGTGCGCCGGCCCGCTTACTATGGCGCGCCGCCGCATCACGGGCTGCGCGAGCCGGTCCACGCGCCGTACCCTTATGGCGGACGCGAGCCGGCCTACGTTCCGCCCTATGCGGTGGACTACGCGCCGCGGCCGCCGGCGGGCGTCCCCTACCGTGGTCAAGGCCGCTGCTACGTCGATCCGAACTACGGGCGGGTCACGTACTGCGATTGAGGCGTTGCAGGCGCGGTCGGTTCGTGGGCGGTTCAGGCAACGGACCGCCCACGCCACTCGCCAGCCTATACAATTGCACCGGACGCCCTGGCGAAAATTAAAAATCGCGCCGTGCATCAAGGACTTGCCTAATAGTCTACATGACATGCAAGGCGGCTGATTTGGGCTCCCGCCTGAGTGCCGCCGGTCTCCTTGGCAACAGGACGGGACCAGCCGGCTCGTGCAGCCCTGCTGGAGCGGCTTGCCAGAGCGCGGGCAGGCATGCGTATTGCGGCCACGGCTGCCCCCCGCATTCCAAACAGGTGAGACCCGTGGCCAATTCCCTCAACGACGTCCGCTATGACCTGGCGCTTGCGAGCCGCATGCTCGCCAACGAGGGCGTGCTCGACGCCTTCGGGCATGTCAGCCTGCGCCATCCGACCGATCCTGGCCGCTATCTGCTGCCGCGCTCGCGCTCGCCGCAACTGATCGAGCCCGCAGACGTGCTCGAATTCACGCTCGATTCGGAGCCGGTGAAGCCCGCGACCGAGAAGCTGTTCGCCGAGCGCGTTATTCATGGCTGCATCTATCAGGCGCGTCCCGACGTGATGGCTGTGGTTCATCATCACGCGGCGGCGGTGCTGCCGTTCGTGATCGCGGGCGTACCGATCGTGCCGGTGTTCCATCTCGGCGCCGCGGTGGGCGAGGACATTCCGTTCTGGGATCAGCGCGACGAGTTCGGCGACACCAATCTGCTCGTGGTCAAACCGGAGGAAGGACAATCGCTCGCGCGCGCGCTCGGCCAGCATCCGGCGGTGCTGATGACGCACCATGGCGCGACCGTGGTGGGCGCCGACGTGCGCGAGCTGGTCTCGCGCGCGATCTTCATGTGCCAGAACGCGCACTATCAATTGCAGGCACACTTGCTCGGCAAGATCGTGCCGCTCTCGAGCGGCGAGACCAGGCTTGCGGGCGTGATCAATGCGATGCCCAATGTGGTCGGCCGTACCTGGGAATATTGGTCGATGCGACTTGATCACGCAGGGCACTTGCCCCCGCGTAGCGCTCCGGCGCGGAAAGGGGCACAATCACGCGGGAAGGGACGACCGCAGGCACGCGGCAAAGCCCGGCGCGCTCGCGCATGATCAGGAGAAAGCCATGACACGGAACTATCTGACGCGAATTGCCGGCGCTGTTGCGCTCGCGTTGCCGCTCGCATTGTCGGCAGCGCACGCTCAAGACCGCTTCAAGGTCGCGATCGGCCAGATCAATAATTGGGAGAACCAGGCGCCGACGCTGGGCGATGCGTACTTCAAGAAGCACAATCTCGCGCTCGAGACGTTCGGCACTGCCGGGGCGGGCGAGACCATGCAGCCGGTGATCGCGGCAAGCGCCGACTTTGGCGCCGGTGTCGGCGTCGCCGGCGTGATGCGCGCGTTCGAGCGCGGCGCGCCGGTGCGCATCCTGTTGCCGATGTTCACCGGCACCAGCGACATCTATTGGTATGTGCGCTCGGACTCGCCAATCAAGTCGCTCAAGGAGGCGACCGACCGGCACAGCATCGCGTATTCGACCAACGGCTCGACCTCCCACAACATCGTTCTCGCCTTCGTCAGCGATCTCGGCACCAAGGCCAAGCCGACCTCGACCGGCGGCCCGCCCGCCACGCTGACGGCGGTGATGTCCGGGCAGATCGACATCGGCTGGGCGGCGCCGCCGTTCGGCCTGCAGGAGGAGAAGGACGGCAAGATCCGCATCATCGCGCGCGGCAGCGACGCCACCTCGCTGCACGGACAGACCATCCGGGTGCTGATCGTCAACGCCGACACGCTCAAGAACCGCAAGGACGCGGTGCTGCGCTTTGCGCGCGCTTATCGCGAGAGCGTGGACTGGATGTATGCGAGCGCCGATGCGCCGCGGCTCTATGCGGAGAAGACCAAGATCGCGGAAGCGCTGGTGAAGGAGTCGATCGCCAAATATCATACCAAGGAGGCGATGCAGACGGACGCCATCAAGGACATCGACGGCATCATGCGCGACGCGGTCAAGCTCAAGTTCCTGGACAAGCCGCTGACGACGGCGCAGGTCGCGGAGCTGATCCAGATTCCGCCGCGCAATTAGGCAAGCCCATCAATGGCTGTCGAAATGAAAAAGCCCCGGCGTGGGCCGGGGCCGGTCGGGTAGCCGCTCCGGGTATCAGAGCTGGCCGTAGCGCCGCAGCACTCCGCGGCAGCTGTTGCCGATCCGAGCGCTGTTGGCGGCGAGTGTCGCGCCGCAGCGGATGAGATTCGCCATGGTCATACCGCCGGTGCGATCGCACATCCTTGCGGCGGCGGGGCGGCACGGCGCCAGATCCTTCATGTCGATGGCAGTGGCAGTGGTGATGGAAAGCCCGAAAAATACAACTGCAATCAGCGATTTGATCATGCCGTTGACCCACCCTTGTTGTGATTGATGGGGCTTCCTAGCCGTCGCAGGAGATTAACGCCAGCCATTTCTGCGCATAGCATTGGGCGAGGAAACTCACGTAAGATATTGAAATACGATGATTAAGCGTATTTTCTGGCTGCCGTGAGGTTTACCATCGGGGGTATTTTTCAACCATTTTCAGCGCGGTCGGCGCCCAGCAAAGCGGGGCGGGCGCTTTTCCATGAAGGCGCGGACCCCTTCGGCATAGTCGGGATTGAGGCTCGCCTCGCGCTGAAAATCGCATTCGAGATCGAGCTGCGCATTGAGGTCGTTGTCCCAGGACTGGTCGAGCGCGCGCTTGATCAGCGCCAGGCCCGCGGTCGGCGCGGCGGCGAAGTGTGCGCATAGCTTGTGCGCCTCCTCCATCAGCGCGGCGTCTTCATAAGTCTTCCAGATCATGCCCCAGGCCTCCGCGGTCTCGGCCGGCAGGGGCTCGCCGAGCAGCGCCAACGCCCGCGCGCGGGCGGGACCGACGAGGCGCGGCAGCATCCAGGTGCCGCCGGAATCGGGTACGAGGCCGATCCGGGCGAACGACTGGATGAAGCTCGCCGAGCGCGCCGCAATGACGATGTCGCAAGCGAGCGCGATGTTGCAGCCGGCGCCGGCGGCGACGCCGTTGACGGCGGCGACGACCGGGAAGGGGAGCGCCCGCAGCTTGCGCACGAGCGGGTTATAGTAGGCTTCGAGTGCGCCGCCGAGCACCGGCGTCTCGCCCGCCTGCGAGAGCCGGTCGTTGAGGTCCTGGCCCGCGCAGAAGCCGCGGCCTGAGCCGGTGAGGAGCAGCGCGCGGCAGTCGGTGTCGGTCTCGGCCGCGATGAGCGCGTCGCGCAACGCTTCGTGCATCGGCTCGGTGAAGGCATTGAGGCGCTGCGGCCGGTTGAGCGTAATGGCGCGGTAGCCGTTATGCTGTTGCACCAGAATGGGGCTCTCATCCATGCTCCGCCTCGCTCCGTATCTATGCCGGCGCCGCTCCCCGGGGGCGCTTGCGCCATGGCCATCGAGACTCCTACCATCATTGCAACCGTTCGCGAGGCACGAACCATGACCAAAAGGATCAACCGCCGCCGGCTTCTCGCCGGTGCCACCGCCACCACGGCATTGCTGGCGGCGCCGCCGCTTGTCCGCGCGCAGCCGCAGGCGCTCAAGATCGCTGTCCTCTTGCCGCGCTCGGGTTACCTGGCGCAGGCCGGGCAGAGTTGCCACCGCGGCGCGCAGGTCGCCGGCAAGGTGCTGGCCGACCACGGCTACCGGGTCGAGCTTGTCCACATCGACATCGAATCGAGCCCCGACGTCTCGCGCACCCAGGCCGAGAAGGCGATCAACGAGGGTGCGCACTGCATCGTCGGCGCCTTCGATTCCGGCTGCACGCTCGCGATCGCGCAGGTTTGCGAGCAGCGTCAGGTGCCGCTCTCGGTCAATATCGCGGCGGCGCCGCCGATCACCGAGCAGGGCTACAAGTTCCTGGTGCGCAACTTCCCGACCGGCGGCATGCTGGTGACCAACGGGCTGAAGCTGATCAAGGACGTGCTCGACGCCACCAAGCTCGCGGCCAAGAGCGCGGTCTTCCTGCACGCCAACGACACCTTCGGCGCGGCGCAGCGCACCGCGATGGACGCGCTGTTCCCGCGCGCCGGCCTGCCGTTCCAGCTCGCGGAATCGATCGCATATGATCCGCGCGCGCAGGATCTCTCGGTCGAGGTCACCAAGATCCGCGCGCTCAATCCCGATCTCGTGCTCACGGTGACGCGGGCGGCCGACGCCATCAAGCTGGTGCGCGACATGGTGCGCCAGCGCTTCGAGCCGAAGGGGATCATCTCGCCCGGCTCACCGGGGCTCTACGACGAGGAGTTCTATCAGGCGCTCGGCCCGCTCGCCGATTATCCGATCTACAATCTGCCGTGGGCCGATCCCAAGGCTCAGATGAGCCAGGCGCTGGAAGCTGCCTTCAAGCCCGCCCATCCCAATTTCCGCTTCGCGGTCGAGTGCTTCAACGTCGGCTTCACCTTCGAGGCGCTGCTGGTCGCGGCCGACGGCTTCAAGCGCGCCGGCACCACCAACGGCGTCGAGCTGATGCGGGCGATCCGTGCAACCGACATCGCCAACCACGTCATGATCGGCCCGCCGATCAAGTTCGACGACAAGGGTCAGAATGTCGGCATTCCGTCGGCTGCAGTGCAGAGCCGCAACCGCACGCCGACGGTCGTGCTGCCTGCCACGGTCGCCACCATGACGCCGGTGCTGCCGATGCCCGGCTGGCAGGGGCGCAGCTGACGGGCTGAATGAACCCCTCCATCTATCTCGAAGTCGTGGTCCAGGGCGTGCTTACCGGGCTCGTCTACGGGCTGATGGCGCTCGGGCTCTCGGTGATCTTCGGTGTCGTGCGGGTCGTCAACTTCGCGCATGGTGAGTTCACGGTCGCGGCGATGTACGCGGCGTACCTGCTGTTCAGCGTGTTCGGCGTCGACCCGCTCGTCGCCATGGTGCCGATCGCGGTTGCTTTCTTCGGCATCGGCTATGGCCTGCAGCGCGCGCTGGTCAACCGTTTCGTCGGACGGGCCGAGCATGAGCAGTTCATCTTGCTGGTCGGGCTTGCCATCATCATCGTCAACGGCACGCTCCTGATCTTCGGCGCCGACGCACGGCCGGTCCGGCTGCCCTATGGCTTCGACAGCTTTGTCATCGGCCCGGTGATCGTCGACAAGGTGCGGCTCTACGCGGCGGGTGCCGCGCTTGCGGTTGCGGCGGCACTGTTTCTGTTCTTCCGTTTCACGCGCACCGGCACCGCGATCCGCGCCTGCGCCGACAATCTTGTCGGCGCGGCGGTGGTCGGCCTCGATGTGCGGCGGCTCTACGCGCTCACCTTCGGGCTCGGGTTGGCTTGCGTCGGCGCGGCCGGCGCGCTGATGGAGACGATCGCCGACGCCAAGCCGGAGCTCGGTCCGGTCTATACGCTCATCGCGTTCATTATCGTCATCGTGGGCGGGCTCGGCTCGATGACGGGGGCGCTCATCGGCGGCGTGTTGATCGGCGTATCGGAGGGGCTCGCCGGCCTCATCATCGCGCCGTCGATGAAAAGCATGATGTCGTTCGCGCTTCTGATCGTTGTGCTTGCGCTGCGGCCGCAGGGCATCATGGGACGGCGGCGATGATGGGCGCGCTCAATCCGCGCGGCCGCGCGCTGCTGCTGGGCGTGCTGGCGGCGCTGATCGCCGCACCGCTTGTCGCCGACCGTTATCTCATGTCGGTGCTGATCCTGATCTTCTATTTCGCCTTCGTGGGGCAGGCCTGGAACCTGATGATGGGCTTTGCCGGGCAGCTCTCGCTCGGGCATGCGCTCTATGTTGGGCTCGGCGGCTATGTCAGCGCGCTCCTTTGGCTCAAGTTTGGGATCGGGCCGTGGCTTGGCGTATTCGCGGCGATTGCGGTCGCCACCGCGTTCGGCGCCGTGATCGGCTGGCTCGGCTTTCGCTTTGGCATCGAGGGCGTCTATTTCGCGCTGCTGACGATCGCGTTCGCGGAGTTCACCCGCGTTGCCTTCGATCACATCGACTATGCGGGTGCCGCCGGAGGGCTGTTCTTGCGGGTCGAGGAGGAGGGGCGCTGGTGGGACCTGCGCGGGGGGCCGCTGCTGTTCTACTACCTCGCGCTTGCGCTCGCGGCCGGCGCGCTGGTGCTCACCGCGTGGCTCGCGCGCACGCGCCTCGGCTACCAATGGCTCGCCGTGCGCGAGGACGAGCAGGCGGCGCGCGCGCTCGGCATCGACGTCTTTCGGGCCAAGATGGCGGCGGTGCTGATCTCGTCAGGCCTGACCGCGGTCGGGGGCGTGTTCACCGCTTTCTACAACAACAACCTGTTCCCCAGCCGCGTGTTCGACATCAATCGCTCGATCGAGATCATTCTGGCGCCGGTGGTGGGCGGGCTCGGCACCGTGTTCGGGCCGGTGGTCGGCGCGTTCATCCTGACGCCGCTCGGCGAAGCGCTCACGGCGCTGACCGAGCGCCTCGGCATCAACGCGCCCGGCGTCAAGGCGGTGTTCTACGGTCTCGCGCTCATGGTGATCATCGTGCTCAGACCCGCGGGCGTCTGGCCTTGGCTCGCCCGCGTGTTGCGGCTCACGGAGCATCGGCCATGAGCCTGCTCGCGGTCGATCACGTTATCAAGCGCTTCCGCGGGCTGACCGCCGTCGATGGCGTGAGCTTTGAGGTTGCTGAGGGGGATATCTTCGCGGTGATCGGGCCGAACGGAGCGGGCAAGACCACGCTGTTCAATCTGATCGCCGGCGTGCTCACGCCTGATCAGGGCACGATCACCTTCGCGGGCGAGCGGATCGACGGCCAGACCCCGGATGCGATCGCCAGGCGCGGCATCGGGCGCACGTTCCAGCTCGTGCGGCCGTTTCCGGCGCTCACCGTCGAGGACAACGCGCTCATCGGGGCGCTGCTGCGCAGGTCCAAGGTCGAGACCGCGCGTGCGCATGCCCAAGAGGTGCTTCGCCGGCTCGACCTCTACGACAAGCGCCATCAGCTCGCGTCCGCGCTCACGCTGCCGGACCGCAAGCGGCTCGAGGTCGCGCGCGCGCTCGCCACCGATCCCAAATTGCTGCTGCTCGACGAGGTGATGGCCGGCCTGCGGCCGGCCGAGACCGACCGCATGGTCGCGATCCTGCGCGAGCTCAACCGCGACCGCGGCATTGCCATTCTGCTGATCGAGCATGTCATGCGCGCCGTGATGGCGCTCGCCGCCCGCGTGCTGGTTCTCCATCACGGGGCCGCGATCGCGGAAGGCGTGCCCGAGGCCGTCGTGCGCAATCAGGCGGTGATCGACTCTTATCTCGGCGCTGAGGCGCTCTGATGCTGCGCGTGGAGGATATCGATGTCTTTCACGGCGACGCGCAGGCGCTCGACGGCGTCACGCTCGACATCGGCGAGGGCGCCATCGTTGCCATCGTGGGCGCGAACGGCGCCGGCAAGACCTCGCTCATCCGCACCATCGCGGGCATGCATCGGCCCGCGCGCGGGCGCATCCTGTTCCGCGGCGCCGACATCGCGGGTTGGCCAAGCCACCGGGTCTGCGATCTCGGCATCGGCCAAGTCGCGGAAGGCCGGCAGATATTTCCGACGCTGTCGGTCGCCGAAAACCTCGCCATGGGGGCGATGCTGCCGCGCGCCCGGGCGGGGAGGACGCGCAACCTCGAGCGGGTCTATGCGCTGTACCCGATCCTCGCGGAGCGCGCGCGGCAGGCGGCCGGCACGCTCTCGGGCGGCGAGCAGCAGATGCTGGCGATCGGCCGCTGCCTGATGGGCGCGCCCGAGCTTGTAATGTTTGACGAGCCCTCGCTCGGGCTGGCGCCCGCGGTGGTGCAGGCGCTGCTGCGCACCATCCGCGATCTCAATCGCGAGGGCCTCACCTGCGTGCTGGTCGAGCAGAACGTTGCGGTGTCGCTGCGGCTCGCGAGCCGTGCCTATGTGCTGGAGAATGGCCGCGTCACGCTCAGCGGCGAAGGTGAGACGCTGCTGGCGGACGACCGCGTGCGGCAGGCTTATCTCGGCCTGTAGCCGGTCTCGCCGCCCTGGCGGCGCATCAATGTGCTGAGCGCGGCGACCCGCAGCGCCAGCGGGCTGTCGGGGAACGCGGCGCGCAGATGCCGCAGCGCTTCGGCGCCGGAAGCCGGACACTGGCGGCCGATCCAGTCGAGCATGTCGGCAAGCGACGCTTCTCGGTCCGGCGCAATCGACGGCGACCAGTGAACGGGCAGGTGGTTGCTGTCGTGTGCGGTGCGGCCCATGGCGGATCCTCGATTCAGCAGCCGCTAGAGTGGCGCTGAATCATGACCGGCCGGTTAATGGGGCGGCACGCCGGGCGAGGGTTGACGGCCGTCAAACGACCGCGGGCTGCAGGACCTTCAGATCGGCGGCACTAGACGCGCTCGGGCACCGTGCTGGCGCCCTCGACCATCTCGTGCTGCTGAAATTGCAGCTTGTGGAACAGCGCGTAGCGGCCATTGTTGCGCAACAGCTCATCGTGCCGGCCGGACTCCACCAAGCTGCCGCCGTCGATCACCAGGATGCGGTCGGCATGCATGATGGTCGAGAGCCGATGCGCGATCGCGATGGTGGTGCGGCCTTTGCACAGCTCGGCGATCGCTTCCTGCACGTGGCGCTCGGACTGGGCGTCGAGCGCGGCGGTGGCCTCGTCGAGCAGGATGATCGGCGCGTTCTTGATCAGCGCGCGCGCGATCGCGATCCGCTGGCGCTCGCCGCCGGAGAGCTTGAGGCCCTGCTCGCCGACCTGAGTGTCGTAGCCGTCGGGGAAGCTCATGACGAATTCGTGCGCCTGCGCCGCCTTGGCGGCGGCGACGATTTCGGCCTCGGTCACACCAGGCCGGCCGAACGCGATGTTGTCGCGCACCGAGGCGCGGAACAGGAACGTGTCCTGGCCCACGAACGCGATCTGCTGGCGCAAAGAGCTGCGGGAGACGGTGGCGATGTCCTGGCCGTCGATCGAGATGGTGCCGCCTTGCGCTTCGTAGAAGCGAACGATCAGGTTGAGGATGGTCGATTTGCCGCCGCCCGATGGGCCGACCAGCGCCGTCACCTGGCCGGGCTCGGCCACGAACGACAGGTCGCGCAGCACCGGCTCGCCGTCCCGGTAGGCGAAGCGAACGTGGCTGAATTCCACGCGCGCTTTGCTGAGCGTCAGGCGCATGCGGGAATCATCCTCAGGCTCGGTCAGCGGCCGGTCGATGATCTCCAGCAGCACGCGCACGCCCACCAGCATGGCGTTGAGGTCGAGGTTGAGGCGGGCGAGCCGCTTGGCGGGCTCATAAGCGAGGATGAGCGCGGTCATGAACGACACGAACTGGCCCGGCGTCGCCCCGCCGTAGACCGTGCTGTAGCCCGCATAGATCATGATCAGCATGGCCGCGAGGCCGCCCAATCCTTCCGTGAACGGATGGACGCGCTGGCTCACGCGCGCCATCTTGTTGGATTCGCGCTCGACGTCGGCAACATGGCTGTAGAAACGCGCGCGCATCGCGTCCTCCAGCGTGAACGCCTTCACGATGCGCATGCCGACCAGCGTTTCCTGCAGCGTTTCCAGGATGCGAGCCCCGCCGGCCCATTGATTCTGGGCCACGGTGCGGATGCGGCGGGTGAGCTTGCGCATCACTATCGCGAGCGGTGGCGCGATCACGAACGCGACCAGCGACATGATCGGGTCTTGCACGACCATCACGGCAAGCAGCGCAATGAGCGTGAGCAGGTCGCGGCCGACCGCCGTGATCAGAAGGTTGAGAACCTGGGTGGCAGCCTGCGCGCCCGCGGTCAGCCGGGCGACGAATTCCGAGCTGTGATGGTCGCTGAAGAAGCCGATGTTCTGCTGCAACAGGCCTGAGAACAGGCGGCGCTGATTCTCCGCAATGATGCTGTTGCCGATTCTCAGCAGAATGACGGCGTGGCCGTAGTTGGAAAGCCCGCGCACCGCAAACAGGATGAATGTCAAGACGGCGACCTGGACCACGCCCGGGAAGTTGCGCTGGACATAGGCCTCGTTGACCACGTCGCGGATCAGATAGGCCGAAAAGGCAGTGCAGAGCGCGCCGAGACCCATCAACGCGAAGGCGAGCACATAGCGCCGCCAGCGGGTAAGCCCGTACTCGGTCAGCAGACGCCGAATCAGCGTGAGCGACGCGTGCGGGTCGACTAGCTTGGAAGCTGGCTCAGACATCCCGTTTCCATGCACGCGTGACAGGCTTGTGCACCGGCCGTGCCCGCCGGGTGCAGAGCCGGCAGCCTTGCCCGCCCTGTCCGGGTTTTTCAAGCCCAAAAGGCTGGGGGTCGGACTGCAACTTGGCTTGACGACTCAGGTGCGCCCGCAGCGCGCAATGTGGACGAGGATGGTTAAGTTCCACGCCGCGCTGGCGATTTCATTGCGCTTATTCATTGCGCTTGTTCATTGCGCGCGACGATCAGGGCATCGAGCGCGATGGCGCCTTCGCCTGCCGGTAGCACGGCCAGCGGATTGACGTCGATCTCGGCGATCTCCGGCCGCGCCTCAATCGCCGCGGCAATGCGCAGCACGGCATCCGCGAGCGCCCCGACGTCGACGGCGGGGCGGCCACGGGCGCCGCGCAGCATGGCTGCGCCCTTCAGCAAATAGCATTCGTCCACGATCCGTTCCCTGGGCAGCCAGGCCGGCATCAGGCGCACGTCGTTGAGCGCCTCGACCCAGATGCCGCCGAGCCCGACCATGACGACTGGTCCCCAGCTCGGATCGCGGCGCGCGCCCACGATCATTTCGAGCCCGCTCGCAATCATGCACTCGACCAGAATGCCATCGAGCGCGATGCCCGACATGCTGGCCTGCATCTCCCCCCATGCGGTCACCAGCGCGCGCTCGCCATCGATGTGCAGGATCACGCCGCGGCGGTCGCTCTTGTGGCTGAGCGCGCTCGCTTGCGCCTTCAAGGCGACCGGATAGCCGATCTCGCCCGCGATGGCCTTGGCGGCAGCCAGATCGCCTGCGAGCTTGCCCTTGGGAACCGAAATGCCGAGCGCGGCGAGATAGGCCTTGCCCGCATATTCGGGCAGGGCTCCCCGTTGCGGCAACGGGGGAGCGCTGACGGACTGTGGGTTCCCTGTCACAGTAGCCACGGCGCGGCTCAAGGCGCGGCCATAGCTGGTCGCGTGCGCCAGCGCCCGCAGCGCCCGCTCGGGCGAGCGGAAGACCGGAATTCCTCGCTCGCGAAATAGGGTGTGGAATTCCGCCGGTATCGGCGACTCGTCACCGAGCGCCGCGACCACCGCTGGCTTGCCGGAGGCGACGATGGCGGGCAGCAGCGCATGCACCTTGTCCATGGCCTGTTTGGGCGCGCCTGGCACCGCGAGCATGGCGAGGCTGCCGATCGCAGGATCGGCCAGCAGCGCCGTGGCGGCGCGGGTCCAGATCGAGATGTCCTTGATGACTTGCGCGGTCACGTCGACCGGATTGTCGAGCGAGGCGAAAGCCGGCAGCGCCGCTTGCAGAGCTGCGCGCGTCGCTTCGGCCGGAACCGGAATGTCGAGGCCGATCGTCTCGGCAAAGTCGAGTGCGAAGCCCTTGATGGCGCCCGAATTGGTGATGACGCCGGCGCCACCGGTCGGCGGCTGCGCGCGCGCCAGGAGATCGGCGGCGTCGATCAGCTCGTCGATCGTGTCGACCAGCACGACCGCCTCGTGGCGCAGGAGCGCCGTCATCACCGCATGGTCGCCGGCGAGCGCGCCGGTATGCGTGCTGGCTGAGTCACGCGCGCGCGCGCTCTTGCCCGGATGCAAGAGAATGATCGGCTTGCGTAGCGCGCGCGCCCGGGAGGCAAGCGACAGGAACAGCTGCGGCCGCCGGATCTGTTCCAGGAACAGGGCAATGGCGCGCGTGTGCGAATTGGCGAGCAGGAAGGAGACGAAGTCCTCGGCCGTGAGATCCGCCTCGTTGCCGGTCGAGACGGCGTGGGACACGCCGAGGCCTTTGGCGGAAAGGGCGATGCGCAAGGCGCCCGCCAGCGCGCCACTCTGCGTGACGACGCCGACGGCGGCGCGCCCGGCGATCGCCTCCGGCGCGATGGTTTCGAAGGTCAGCGATACGCCATCGGCGAAGTTGCAGAAGCCGATGCAGTTCGGGCCGAGCATGCGCACGCCCGCCGCCCGCGCTGTCCTCACCAGGAGTTCCTGCTCGGCACGGCCACTGTCGCCGACCTCGGCGAATCCTGACGCAAACACCACGGCGCCGCCGATCTGCCTTCGGCCGCAGGCCGCGACAGCCTCGACCACGGCCGGCTGCGGCACGACCAGGACCGCCGCGTCGATGCCGTCCGGCAGGTCGTCGATGGTGGGGACGCAAGGCCGGCCGTTGATCTCCTTGACCCGGCGGCTGACCAGGTGAATGCCACCTTGATAGCCGCAGCGCTCGAGATTGCCGAGCACGGCGCCGCCGATCGAGCCCGGCTCGGCGCTCGCGCCCACGATCGCGACGGCACGCGGCCGCATCAGGCGCTCCAAGGCGGCCGTATCCGTCGGCGTGACAGATGTCATTGTTGCTCAGCGCTCGCGCCGATAGCCCTGCAGGCCGGGGCGGTATGACTTCTCGTCGAGGAACTGCTTGAGGCCCTGCTCGCGGCCTTGCTCTGGATCGAGCAGGCGAGCCTGATCGTTCTTCGCCATCAGGTAGTCGCCGGCATCCTCGTACGACATGTCGCGCACGCGGCGATAGGCGGTCTTGGCGGCGCGCAGCACGGTCGGGTTCTTGCCCATCAGCGTTTCGGCGAGTTGCTTGGTGCGCGCCCGCAGGTTCTGGCGCGGGACCGCCTCGTTGACCAGGTTCATCGCCGCGGCCTTGCGGCCGTCGAAGGTCTCGCCGGTCATGATGTAGTAGAGCGCGTCGCGCTGGTTCATGACCTGCGCCACCGCCTTGGTGACGACGCCGGCCGGAATGATGCCCCAGTTGATCTCGGAAAGCCCGAACGTCGCGTCCTCCGCGGCGATCGCCAGATCGCAGGAGACGAGCGGCGTGAACGCGCCGCCGAAGCACCAGCCATTGACCATGGCGATAGTCGGCTTCGGATAGAACATCAGTTGTCGCCATTGCCACTGCGCATTGGTGCGGATGATCTGCTCGCGCTCGGGCGGCGACATCGCATCGGTCTCGCGGAAGAACTCCTTCAGGTCCATGCCGGCGCAGAACGAATCGCCCGCGCCGGTGAGCACGAGCACCTTGCAGCGCGAGTCGATCTCGAGTGCGTTCATCACTTGCAGCATCTCGGTGGCAAGCGTCGGGCTCACCGCGTTGCGCTTCTCGGGGCGGTTCATCGTCACCCAGGCGACGCCGTTCTCGAATTCGACCAGCACCGTGTTGCCGCCCGGAACGGACGCCGTTTGGGGCTTGTCTGTCGTCACCTGATCAATCTCCCTTGTGCAGGGGTATGTGGCCTGAGACGTAGCAAAGTCCGGGCGCATTGCCTATGATTGCGTGCATTCTGACAGCGTGCTCGACCCCGGGAGCCGAGCGGAGGAAGCGCGATGCGCGACATGGTTCGGGCAATCGGTGCCGCGATGGTTGCCTGTCTGTGCGTGGGCAGCGGCCCGGCCGCCGGCGCCTATCCGGATCGGCCGATCCGTCTGCTCGTGAGCTTTCCGCCGGGTGGCAGCTCCGATGCGATGGCGCGCATCGTCCAACCGGGGCTGGAGCGGCTGCTTGGTCAGCCGATCGTGATCGAGAATCGCGCAGGTGCAGGCGGCATGCTCGCGATCGACGTCGTCGCCAAGGCGGCGCCCGACGGCTACGTGATCGGTCTCGGCGGGGCGGGCGCCCTCGGCACCAATCTCGCCCTGCAGGAGAAGATGCCCTACGACCCGCGCAAGGATGTCGCCCCCGTGTCGGGTCTTGCCGGATCGCCGTTCATTTTGGCGGCGGCGCCATCGTTCCCGGGAACGTCGCTGCGCGAGGTTATCGCGCGGGCCAAGGCGTCGGGCGACAAGCTCTCGATCGGCCACGGCGGCAACGGCACGCTCATGCACCTGACCGCCGAGATGTTCAATCAGATGGCGGGGACGAAGGCTGCGCTTATTCCGTATCGCGGCATCGCCCCGGTGGTGACGGATCTCGTCGGCAATCACGTGGCGCTCGGCATCATCGACCCGCCGTCCGGCATGTCGCAGATCGAGGGCGGCCAGCTCAAGACGATTGCGATCTCGTCGGCCAAGCGGTTTCCCCGGCTGCCGCAGATTCCGACCTTCGCCGAATCCGGCCTGCCGGGCTTCGAGTCCAACGGCTGGTTTGGCATCGTGGCGCCGGCCGCGACACCCGCCGACGTGATCGCGACACTCAATACGGCTTTGGTCAAGGTGCTGAAAGAGCCCGACGTGGTGGAGCGCATCCGCGCGCTCGGCGCCGAACCGATGCCGATGTCGCCGGCTGAATACGGCGCGTTCATCAACGCCGAAATCGACAAGTGGCTCAAGGTCGTGGCTGGCGGCAAGCCGAACTGAGCGGCAGCGATCGGTTTGTGTTTGCGATCAGTGCTGACCGTCGGCCGTGGCGGTGGCGCGCAGGTCGGCGAGCTTGCGCTC
>Ga0209798_10000236_pt1 | contig 31860 bp, 28 predicted proteins | sample DOMMetBare3Fresh_FD_187475 | JGI IMG/M metagenome (GOLD analysis project Ga0209798, IMG submission 187475) | Wetland sediment microbial communities from St. Louis River estuary, USA, under dissolved organic matter induced mercury methylation -... | ecosystem: Environmental > Aquatic >... | reverse complement strand
CTTACATAGCAGAGTCTTATTACATGTCGCCTTACCCGCAGGAACTAAAACTCATCAATCAGTTATAGGGTAAGCCCGTAATAGCAATTAATCAGGGCTCAGGACAAGGCAGCCGACTCAGGTGAGTAACTGTTCAGCGTTTTTTGCAAGAAGTTTGATTTTACCGTCATTTCAACCATCGGGAGAAATCTTTTCAGCGCTGAAACATGGGTGAGCCTTCAGACTCCTTGCTTGGTTCGGAATGACAAAATACGCTGAATAGCTAGTCAGGTTAACTATAACAACTTTTCGATTACCAAACGGCTACCGACTCTGTATCCATGAATTGAGTTAAAATCCTCAGCCTAATTTGACTTACCTGATAGCGCCTGAGCCAAGGCTTCGCCAAGATCGTTGTATTGAAACCTGAACCCTTGCGCCAACAAGCGCTCGGGTATCACCCGTTGACTTCCCAAAATCAGCGCGGACATTTCTCCAAGCAATGTTTTTAACAGCCAGCCCGGGACTGGAAGTAGCGCGGGACGATTTATACTGCGTGCTAGGGTATCGGTAAATTCGCTATTGGTAACCGGGTTTGGCGCCGTCGCATTATAAGCGCCCTGCATGGATGAAGTAGTGATCATAGTTTGGGCAATCCTTATCCAGTCCTGACGATGGATCCAGGACATCCATTGTTTGCCATTCCCTAAACGTCCGCCCACGCCTAAACGAAATGGCAGCAGCATACGCTGCAATAAACCGCCACCATGACCGATAACCAGACCGGTTCTCATCAAGCAGACTCGCACGCCGATTTGCTCAGCTTTTTTTGCCGCCGCCTCCCAATCGGCACATAAACTTTCAGAGAAATCTTTCATCGTCGCCGATTGCTCGGTTAAGACTTTATCCCCTTGATTACCATAATAACCAATCGCAGAACCGCTGATTAACAGCTTAGGCTTAACAGTCATTCGAGCCATGCATGCCACCAGTTCCTCAGTCAAACCAATACGACTATCTCTGATGATTTTTTTGCGCGCTTCAGTCCACCAAGCGCCAAAAATAGGCGCCCCTGCAAGATTGATGACAGTGTCATAGAAATCATCCGCCTTAATTTGTTGTAAACTTCCCAGTGCCTTGACATCTGAACCACAGTATTTCGCTACAGATTCGGGATTGCGGCTCAAAACAGTAACTTCGTAATCTTGCTCAAGCAAGCTTCGCGTTAATGCGCTACCGATAAAACCGGTACCTCCTGTTATCAGTACTTTCATATTTGTGCCCTTATTAAAATAAAACTATACCGCTGCATGATACTGTTCTTTCGTTATTCGGCTTTCCCAGCCATGATCGATGATCGGTGCCGGATAGCTGCATTCGGCCTGTTTTTTATCCCATCGATGAATCCTATCAACGGTGATGTCTTTCAGTTCCGGAATCCAGCGCTTGATATACCGACAATCAGGATCGAACTTCTGCTGCTGGGTCCAGGGGTTGAAAATCCTGAAATAGGGCTGCGCATCGCAGCCGGTTGACGCCGCCCATTGCCAGTTGCCGTTGTTGACGCTTGGATCGTAATCGACCAGATGCTGCGCAAAATAGCGCTCGCCCCAGCGCCAGTCAACATGCAGGTCTTTGACCAGGAATGAGGCCGTGATCATCCTGACCCGATTGTGCATAAAGCCGGTCTCATTTAATTCTCGCATACCGGCGTCAACTATAGGAAACCCAGTCTTGCCCTCGCACCATGCCTGAAAATAATCCGCTTTATTGTCCCATTCCAGGTTTGCAAATTTTTCAATAAAAGCGCGCCCGAAAACCCTTGGAAAGTGGAACGCTATATGGGTAAAAAAATCGCGCCAATAAAGTTGCCTCAATAACGGATGTTCGCTGCCGAGCTGTTCAACTATCGCATAATAAACTTCACGAATCGAACAGGTGCCGAATTTTATATGTGCTGACAGTTTGCTGGTCGCATTTTGAAACGGGTAGTCTCGACTATGCGCATAATCTTGGTAATTGTTCAGGTGACTCAGAATGGACAAGACCTGTTGCCGTCCGCCCGGCATGATAGCCATGGTTTGATCGCATGCTGCTCTGATCTGATCGACGACAAGTCCAGTGGCTATATTCAAGAAATTCGGCTTTATCAAGGCTTGCGGCAGCGCCACCGGAAACAGCCTGGCATGATTATAAAAAGCCGTGAAAACTTTATAAGGCGTGCGGTCATTTTTCACCGCCAGCTCAGGTTCAATCAGCAACGCATCGGGCATAATGTGCAATGCAACCCCCAATTGAGTGCAAACGTCAGCTATTTCGGCATCGCGCATTCGGCTGAAAGGCGTATAGTCACGGTTAATAAACACCGCTTCAATTTGCTGCTGTGCAACTAGTTGCGCTATCACCTCTTGAGGCGTGGCCTGATAAAGCGCCAGTCTGCCGCCTGCTTCCTGCAACTGCCGCTCAAGATCATTGATTGATTGCAGCATAAAGCGTAAAGCCGGTTTGCTCTGGTAAGTATGGGGGTCAATTTGTCTCGGGTCGAAAATAAAACAGGGTATTACTTTTCCGGAAAGCCGTAATGCTTCGTTCAAGCCGGTATTGTCATGCAAACGTAAATCACGACGGAAAATAACAAGTGATGTTAAATAGGCAGGCATCTTTTAATTTTAACTAGTAAGCGTTAGTTTCTAATGACCTGTCGTATGCTCCAAACTCGTTCGTCCACGAAATACATAATATTGATAAGCGTTATAGCCGAGCATTAGCGGCAGCAAGCCGCCTACTGCTATCAGCATGAATTCCAGGGTCTTGGTTGACGACGCAGCCCTGTGCAAGGTCATCGTTCCCGGAATCAAAAACGGATAGTGACTGGCGACCAAACCGATAATCACCAAAGTCAAACTGACCAGGCACCAGATAAATGGCTTAGTATCATCGTGTCGTTTCAGGCTCAGAATTAACCTTATTAGAGATATGCCTACGCAGGCAGCCAGTATGCCGAACCCTAATGGTTCTTCGCGCCATCGTCCAGCTACATAGGGCATTACCTGGGCACTGTAAAGGAGAAAAGCCGGCAGCAGCAATAACAGCAATACGAATGCCCGCCAGGTCCAGCGATAGGCAGATTGGAGAAATTCGTCTTCTACTTTACACAACAGATAGCTGGCGCCAAGTAATACATACACGGTTGCTAATAACACCGCGGCCAAGACAGCTAATGGAGTAGCCCAGGTAAAAAGGTTTACCTGGGTGCCTGGATCGCCTAATGTTAGACCACCCAGCAATCCGCCCAAGGCCAAGCCCTGGGCTAAAGCAGCCAGCAAGCTACCGACGCCAAAAGCCAAAACCCATCCCTCTTGCCGATGTGCATAGAGACGGAATTCAAAGGCGACGCCTCGAAAAATGAGCCCAAAAAGCATCAGCAAAACGGGAATATAGAGCGCTTGTAAAATTTCCGCATAGGCCAGAGGAAAGGCTCCAAAAAGTGTTCCCCCCATCAATACCAGCCAGGTTTCATTGGCATCCCAGACCCCGCTCAGGCTCTCCATCATGATCACTTGTCGTGACTTATCCCTTTCTAACAAAGAGAGAATGCCAATGCCCAGATCGAAACCATCAAGCGTAACATAGACTGTTAAAATCAACGTCAGAATAAAAGCCCAAGAATTAATCAACCATTCGGATACCTGATGTTCCATGATCAGCCTGCTTGCTCGTGAGCGCGGATGGCAAGCTGCAGTGCCGGTAATGGCTGATTGATATCGGGCCCGGTCACAATGATTCGTCTTGCAAACAAGATGAAGGTGAGCAGCAACAAGCCATAAATGGCGGCAAAGATTAGAAGGCTCGTTACAACAGCCGGGGCAGGCAAATGTGAAGCGGCGTGCTCGGTGCGGAGCAAACCGTATACTGCCCAAGGCTGACGTCCCACTTCCCGGACTATCCAGCCGCATTCCGTAGCCAGATAGCCCAAAGGAACAAAGGCTACCCAGCCTCGTAACAACCAGGCCGGAATTATTGGGCCGTGCGGCAACGCACGGTTTTTCCACCAAAAAAATCCGCTAGCCAAAGCCAAAGCCGCCATGGCCATGCCTATCCCCACCATGAGGCGAAAGGTGTAAAAAATCAGCGGAATAGCCGGTGGCTGGTCTTCAGGCAGGAAATCTTTCAGGCCCTTAACTTGCCCATCCATTTTATGCGTGGCGATAAAACTCAGGGCGTTAGGGATGGAGATTGCCCAGTCATTGCCTTGGCTGGCCTTGTTGGGCCATGCGAGCACATGCCATTCTGCACCCTGTCCCGGCGGATTAGTTTCCCAATGAGCCTCTATCGCCGCCGTTTTGGCCGGTTGAATGTCAAATAAATATAAACCGGCAATATCGCCTACCACTACCTGTAGCGGAGTAGCCACCAGCAAGCCTGTCAAAGCCAACTTGAAACATTTACGAAACAGGAACTCATGGCGCTGTTGCAAGATATACCAGGCCGATACACCGGCTACGACAAACAGGGTCGTTTCCATGCATGCCAACCACATGTGACTGTAGCCCCAGTAATGATTTGGATTGAGTAACGCTTCAGCATAGCTGTCGACCACATAGCGTCCGCCTTCAATATGGCCACCGGTGGGATTTTGCATCCAGCCATTGGCGATCATGATCCAGAGCGCGGAAAGAGAAGATCCGAGAGCGACCATGCAGGTCGCAAACAAATGCATCCCGGGGGTGACACGGTTCCAGCCAAACATCATGATGCCTAGGAAGCCGGCTTCAAGCATCAGCGCCATGGCGCCGTCATAGCCGAGGATATTGCCAAAAAATTCGCCGGTAAGCAGGGAAAAAGGTGTCCAATTGGTTCCAAACTCGAATTCCATGGGAATACCGCTGACGACCCCGATGGCAAAGTCAAGAAGAAATAGTTTGCCCCAGAAGCGTGCTAGGACATAGTAATCGCGGTCTTTGGTTTTTAGCCACATTATTTCCAGAGCCACCAGAAAAATCGACAATCCTACCGTCAGCAAAGGCCAGAGAATATGAAACATTGCCGTCAATGCAAACTGTATGCGCGATAAAACCAGCGAATCGTTTAAAAATTCCATGAATCTTTCCTTCTTAGTGATAGGGTTCGGTTAATGCCGATCAACTGTCTGAGTGCACTTTGAATTCACGCTCCAGCAGCCAGTAGCTGCCGCCCAAGGCAATGACCAATAAGGCAGTGCCGATAACATGCATGGCCGTGACGTCATGATAGTCGAACACAATAATCTTTCGAGCGACCGCCATCAGCGCTGTCGCCACGACCATCTTCACGGGTATCACATCACTCCGAATATAGAGTGTGATATTGATGTATATTTCGACTGCTATCAGCACAATCATGAAGGCGCCAAATACATGCAGGATCTCGGACTTGCCCAGTTCGGTGATAGGCCGGCTTAAAATTTCTTTATAAATGACGACGACAACGTCTCCCACGCACCAGAGCACTGTCAGCATCATCAATAATGCCAACACTTTCACACCAAAACGGATCATGCTGTGCAGGAAATGAATAAATTTATCCTCCTCGTCCAAGGATAATTCATCGTGGACATTCTTCTTTTTCCCCTCGTTGCGGAAATGGTTCAACAGATTATTGATCAACTTCAACTTGTTTTGATCGATCTCGCCGCTCAAGTCGGCATCAAAGAATTTGTTGAGCCCAGGCACGTCGCGTAAATCATTTTTATCCACGCGTTTGAATCCCATGGTCCATTCGGAGTAATCGCGGTGACTGATTTTTTTCTTCTCGATAACGCGAAAGTCTTTATGGCGCGGATCTTTTTTTATCTTGGCTAATAAATCCTCGACTGCTTTTTCTTCGCCCTCCAGTATCTGGACAAATTCATTATCGACAAACAGAAGCATGCCGGTTATCCCGAGGGCAGAGTTATTAAGGCGCGATACATTAAGGATGTCCATGAGGTCGTCAGTGCTCATGGGCCTTGTTGGAGTGCTGATGTAAGTTGTCTGGATCATAATGCTCAATGTTCGAGTTAGTTGTTGTATTTCAGACTTTATCTGAAAGCTGCCAATATATGTTAGTCCCTCTATTAGGTCTGGTTTTTTAAATTTAATGCTTTGCGCAATCGTTTTATCTTTATTATCTGGCTGGCATCATTTAAAAGGCAATTTTGAGGCTAATCGTTTAATTTGAGCAATGTTTTTTTTAAGTCTTCAGAAAAAGGCTCGTTGCCAAACCAGACATTCAGGTAAGCGAGAGCTATGTCCGGTTCTTTTATTGTCGCCAAATTCTTTCCGTTTAATTGCAGCAGTAAACCGGTCAGGGGATCATAAATCAGGTCATAGTAATCGCCGGCTTTAATATCCTGATAGTTGTTATTAAACTGATCGTAAGAAGCTTTCCATAATGTGAATTTTTGTCCTAAATTGATTTTCAGATATTCATAGGAAGCTTCGCGGAAAGCTTTTGCCGGAATGGATTTTTCATATAAAAATCGGAGCCGCTTGGGCGTGACTGAAAATATATCTTTGATATTATTACAATTCTCAAGAAACAGGGCCGCCCTGCCAACATGAATCAATCTAAATGCCTTGAGCTCGGCCTGGCTGCAAAGTTTAAGTTGGCCCCGTGAATTAGTAACCTGAGCCGGAAAAAACTCTTCAGCGTGGCCAACCCGGGTTAATAGAAACAAGCCAACGATTAAACCCTTGATTGATTGTAAGAACCATTTTTTATTCATCGCAATACGCCTCCCTTGATGGGCAAGTGTTGAAAATAACCCTGAATGTCGCGCCCGTAGTCCTGGTTTGATGTCATTATGATTAGTTGCATCAAAGCGTAAAAAACTGATGCCTAATGATTGAATATCGATATCCTGAACAACGGCCCTGAGCCGGGTTTGCATTAGACTGAAAACATAGGAATCATTAATTTTAATCGTCAGTACTTGTAGCTGGACCGGATCCAGCAATGGTTGTGCATGTTTCAAGCACTGCAGCAAACTCGGGCAATCTTTGATAGCCTTCAATGTGTCGTTACTACATATTTTTTTAGTCCTGATTGACAAAGATAAGCTTGTCCGTAGCAAACCCCATCCTTTTGGCCTTTTCAATTAACGATTCCAGAGTCGCTTTTGGCAGCTGCTTGGTTCGCGATAATATCCAAAAATACGATTTATCCGGGCCAGTAATCATCGAATACGAATAGTCTTTTTTATCTAACTCGATGATATTGTAGCCACCATAGAATGGACCCAAAAAAGAGACCTTTAGTCTGCCAACATCGGGTTGTTCAACAAAATAAGCGATGCCTTTCGCTTGTTCCCATTCCCCATTCGCCTGATTCCAGCCTTTGTTAAGCACATTAACACCGCCGTCCTCGCTCAATGTGTAAGTTGCCGAAATGTTGTTCAAGCCTCTTTCAAAGCGGTGATCCAGTCGCGCAATCTCGTACCAGGTTCCCAGATAACGGTTAATTTCAAAACCATCCACTGCGGTTAGGCCCTCGGGAATGCCGGTACATCCTGATAGACATGCAGCAATCAACAAAAACAGTTTTTTCATAATCTCAAAGTCGATGAAAAATGGGTGATAACCCAAATATTTTAATTTTTAGCTATTTTGGCAACTTACCTGACTTTTTATTGTGCTCATCCGAGCGGTCTTTTTCAATACTCACCATCACGCCGAATAAAATATGCGATAAGCCTGTATAGAGAAAGAACAGGGAGAACTTTTCATCAATCTCTATCGCATTGATATCACTATAAAACTCCATTGAGCCAATCATCAGAATCAGAAAAAAACCCACCGGAATCATGACCTGAAAGTTTTTTCTTAACAAGCAATAAGCCAAGATGATAGTTTCTGTGAGTGCTAAATAGACCATTATCATGCGCAAATTATTGTCCAATGCGCCATACAGTTCTTCGTTAAACTCAAAAATAGAGTAACTTCCTGATACAGATGAAATACCCCCCACTATTAGCACAATTACTGAAATGTAAAAATTAACTTCAAGGAGGAATCTGGCGCTTTGTAAAATTTTATATCCTATACCCTTCATTTGCTTTACCCGGGATAAATGAAAAAAAGCCCCTCCCATAGACAGCCTGGGAGGGTTTATAGAGGAGTACGTTAAGTATTTTTAAAGCATTCATTTACGTTGAAAACGTTAGGTAAAAACTCGATTAAATAAACCAGTCATCATTCGTACAAACCATTTTTTATCCATCGCAATATGCCGCCTATGATGGGTAAGTGTTGATAAAACCCCTGCATACTGTCCCAATAGTCTTGGTGCATAATTATTTTGTTATCTGCATTGAAGCGCAAATGGCTGATGCCGATGGATTGAGCATCAATATCCTGTCCAATTGCCTTGAACCGGGTTTGCATCTGCCATCGGACATATGAATCCTTGCCGATGTCCTGTACGCTTAATACTTTAAAATGGATGGAGTCGAGCTGTTGTTGGGTATGTTTCAAGTAGTGCATCAAGCTCAGTCGATCGTGGATTGTCACGAAGGTGTCGTTGAAATAGATTTTTTCAGCGTAGGTTTCCTTTATTTGTTTATCAATGGAATCAGAATCGCCATCAAGTTGATCGTAAAGTTTGATAAATGTCTGGATACGGTTGTTTGATTGAACAGAAGGCTCTGCAGGTGCCAAAGCCAGATATTCCTGCATTGGATAGGGTTCAATATGACTGCAAGCTGTGATTAATGAGAAAAATAAAACTAAAAAAAATTTCATAGGAGCACCTTATTTTGTGCATACAATATCTCATAGAGGCTGCTCCATTGCGTGAACGCTAATGACAACAGCGTTCACTCAACAGTCACGCGGAATAATTTTTAATAACCTGTAAAACTTCATAAATCCGGGAGTGATTGATGTTTTTTAAAGCAATGCTTACCAAGCTGCTGAGCTGGTTTGACAATAACACCATTAAGGCAACCGATAATGTCGGCGAAACCATTGACTGGCTGAGAGTAATACCTTTTATCCTGATGCATCTAGTCTGCCTGCTGGTTTTTGTGGTCGGCTGGAGTCCTGTCGCTTTGTGTGTGGCACTGTTTTCCTACCTTGTTCGCATGTTTGCCATCACCGCTTTTTATCATCGCTATTTCTCCCACAAAGCGTTTAAAACCGGCAGAGTTTGTCAGTTTTTGTTTGCCTTGCTGGGCGCCACAGCCACACAGCGTGGTCCGATCTGGTGGGCATCGCATCACCGCCGGCATCATCTTTATTCCGATAAAGACAAAGACATTCATAGCCCCAGACATGGTTTTTTATGGAGCCATATGGGCTGGTTTTTATGTCTGAAAAATTTTACTACGCGAGAAAATTATGTACGGGATTTGCTGAAATTCCCGGAACTTCGTTGGTTGGATCGTTTTGATATTTTTGTACCGATTGCTTACGCTTTTTTAATGTTGGGACTGGGAAAATTTCTGGAAATCTATTTTCCTGCGCTCAATACCAATGCCTCGCAAATGTTGATCTGGGGCTACTTTGTGTCTTCGATTGTGTTGATTCATTGTACGCTTTCAGTGAATTCGTTAGCTCATATCTTTGGCTCAAAGCGCTATCAGACTAATGATAATAGTCGTAACAACGGATTTTTAGCCTTGATTGCGCTTGGCGAAGGCTGGCATAACAATCATCATCATTATCCAGTTTCAGCCAGACAGGGATTTTTTTGGTGGGAAATTGACATCAGTTACTATCTTCTAAGAATAATGTCTTGGTTTGGTTTGATCTGGGATTTGCAAGAAGTACCCCCTGAAAGGTTAAGGTCAAATCTTATGCAAAAGGAATCGAAAGGATGAAAATAGCCATTGTAGGCAGTGGAATTTCCGGCATTTATGCGGCCCACTATCTGAGCAAGCAGCATCAAGTGACGATTTTCGAAGCTAATTCCTATCCAGGCGGACATACCGACACGCATAACATCGTCCTGGATGAGCAGAATTATCCGGTCGACACGGGTTTTATTGTCTACAACGAACATAATTATCATTATTTCTGTCGGTTCTTGCGTGATCTTGGTGTGATCACCCAGCCATCAAACATGAGCTTCAGCGTTGTAGATACCGTCACTGGACTTGAATACAATGCCACCACGATGGACAAGCTGTTTTGCCAGCGGCGTAATTTATTCCGACCACGCTTTTATCGCATGGTCATGGATATCCTGCGTTTTTATCGTGAGGCGCCGTCTATGCTAAACAGCACCGATGATACTTTAACGCTGAACGACTATTTACAAAACAACCGCTACAGCACGGCATTTATTGAAGACCATATTTTGCCGATGGGCTGCGCGTTATGGTCTGGACCTGCCGAGGACATAAAGCAGTTTCCTGCGCGTTATTTCGTGGCCTTCATGAATAATCACCAGATGCTGAGAGTCGATAATCGGCCGGAGTGGCGCACCGTTACTGGCGGTTCATCAGCTTATATTCAGGCATTTCAACGAAATTTCAAGGGCGATTTACGGTTAAATTGCCCTGTGCAAAAGGTCAGCCGTAAGCACCAGGAAATTATTGTCAAAACGCCATTCGAAGAGCGACCATTCGATCGGGTTATTTTTGCCTGTCATAGCGATCAGGCTCTGCGTTTATTACAAGAGCCCACACCGAGTGAAGCTGAAATTTTGGGCTCCATGGCTTTTCAGGAAAATGACGTTGTTTTGCATACTGACGTTCATTTAATGCCCCGGCATCCCAAAGCGTGGGCCAGCTGGAATGCCTTAAAGCTCAACGATAGCCAATCTCGATGCACGGTTACCTACTATATGAACCTGCTCCAAAATTTGTCGGCACCAGAACCTTTGCTGACGACTCTAAATTGCACAGATCGAATTGACCCGGCAAAAATCCTGCAAACAAGAACCTACCACCATCCTGTTTACACGATTAAAAGTCTGGAGGCTCAAAAGCGGCGCAATGAAATCAATGGGCAGAATAATACTTATTATGCAGGCGCTTACTGGGGCTGGGGCTTTCATGAAGATGGCGCTAAAAGTGCGCAGGAAGTCGTTGAAATGTTAAGGTCACAGTCATGAAACAGTTGAATAGTCGCATTTTTGAGGGTTGGATTCGACATCGTCGATATCAGCCAAAAAATCACGCTTTTCGTTATCCTGTGTTTATGAACTGGCTGGATTTGGGTGAACTTGATCAGGTAATGGCGAGGAGTAAATTATGGTCTTTAGAGCGATTTAATCTGGTTAGTTTTTTTCGAAAAGATTACCTTGGTGATGCCGGGCAGGATTTAACCAGTGCGGTAAAACAACGGATTGAAGAGGAAACCGGGGATTTGTTTACTGGAAGGATTTGTCTCTTAACCCATTTACGATTTTTGGGTTTTTGTTTTAATCCGGTAAGTTTTTATTTTTGTTATCCTGAAGGCGCAGAACAACCCCGATACATTCTGGCTGAAATTAATAATACCCCTTGGGATGAGCGTCATTGTTATGTGCTGGACACTCGCACTAGCCCATTAGCAAACGAAAAATGGACTTTTGAATTCGATAAGGCTTTTCATGTCTCGCCATTTATGCCTATGCAACTTCGTTATTTATGGAAATTCAGTTTGCACGGACGAAACATAACGATCCATATGCAGTTGCAACAGGAAAATCAATGCTGTTTCGATGCGACTTTACTATTGAAAGCTCAGGATATGAGTCAATGGTCAATGATAGCTATACCTCTTAGATATCCCTTTATGTCATGTTGGGTCATCATTTTGATTTACTGGCAAGCCTTGCTGTTATGGTTGAAAGGTATCCCTTCTTTTGATCACCCCGATAAACAATACAAGTAAATCCTGGAGAATTAAGCTATGAACGCTGCTGTTGAATATTTAAAAAATCGTCATAGCCGGCTGGATAGGATGTTACGTAAAGCCTTTCTGAATAAGCTGGGCCGGTTAGAGAATGCTGTGCTGACCATAACCGATCCGTTGGGTGAATCTGTTTTGGGTACCAAGGCTGACGATGGCCTCAGCGCTAGAATTGATGTATCTAATCTGGTTTTTTATCGCCAGCTTGCTTTAGGAGGGTCGATTGGTGCGGCGGAGGCATATATGGACAAGCTATGGGCGGCAGATGATCTATGCCGTGTCATACAAATCCTGGTGCGCAATCGTGATTTGCTGGATAGCATGGAAGGTGGACTGGCAACGCTGGCTAATCAGTTACTCAGAATATGGCATTTTGCGAACCGGAATTCCAGGCAGGGCAGCCGAAAAAATATTGCGGCTCATTATGATCTTGGTAATGATTTGTTTGAGTTGTTTCTCGACCGGCATGGCATGTATTCATCCGCTACTTTTTATCATGATGGTCTTAGCTTGGAACAGGCTTCAATTGCAAAACTCGATCGCATCTGCCGAAAACTGGATTTAAAACCAGAGGATCATGTGCTCGAAATCGGCAGCGGGTGGGGAGGTTTTGCTGCCTACGCTGCCAGCGTTTATGGTTGCAAAATTACGACGACGACAATTTCAAAAGAGCAACATCAAGCAACCCAGCAACGAATAGCCGATGCAGGAGTTGCAGACAAGGTTACCGTGTTGATGGAGGACTATCGTGAACTGCAAGGCAGTTATGACAAGCTGGTTTCCATTGAAATGATAGAAGCGGTGGGACATCACTATCTGGATAGCTATTTAAAACGCTGTGCGGCATTGATAAAACCCGACGGATTGGGTTTGATTCAGGCCATCACAATTGAAGACCGCTATTATCAACAGGCGGTAAAAAGCGTCGATTTTATCAAACGCTATATTTTCCCGGGCAGCTTTATTCCTTGTGTAAGTGCTATTGTGGAAAGCGCATCTCGCGGCACTGATTTGCGTCTGATCAATCTGGAAGACCAGGGAGAAAGCTATGCACTGACTCTCAATAACTGGAGAAAAAGATTTATGGCTTCTTTAAGTCAGGTAAGAGCATTAGGCTATAACGAGGAGTTTATTCGGATGTGGGAATTTTATCTCTGCTACTGTGAAGGAGGCTTCAGAGAAAAATCCATTTCCAATGTACAGCTGCTCTTTGCTAAACCCGGCAATCGCCGTCATCAATGGCTGCCAGCTTATGAAATTTAATCCTTTGATTAACATGGCCTGGATGCAGGCCTTATGGTTTGGAGCAGTTATAGGTGCGGCAAGGGACTTATTCTGGCTTGCTCCCCTACTGCTAGTATTGTTTATCTGTTGGGAGTCCAGCATCGTTAATCGTGTAAAAGGCGATTTTAAGTTAATGCTGGTTTCAGTATTGCTTGGCTTTATTCTTGATACCACCTGGATAAAACTGGGGTGGCTTGAATTTGCAGCAAGTTGGCCTTCCGCTGACACAGCACCCTTATGGATATTATTACTATGGGCGGGCCTCGCTTTAACGCTGAATCACTCACTGGCCTGGTTGCAATCGCGATTATTTCTGGCAGCTCTATTAGGCGGACTGGCCAGCCCATTTTCTTATATGGCAGCAGCTCAATTGGGGGCGGTCAAGATCATGACCGAATCCTGGCTATGGTTTGCTGGCCTGAGCGTAAGTTGGGCTATCGCAATGCCATTATTGTTATGGCTAGCCAAGCAATTAAAACTTTTAAGGCAAGAATATGTTTAGTTTAATGGTTGTAGCTATTTTTAGTGTCGTGACTATGTTACTGGCTTGGGCATGGCAACAGAAGACAAGTAATGCTGGCATTGTTGATGTATGCTGGGCTTTTGGCATGATGTGTGCGGGGCCATGGTATGCATACACCGGATCAGCTCCGCTGTTGTTAAAAGTAAGTCTGGCTTTGCTGACTGCGACCTGGTTCATGAGGCTAGGCTTTCATCTGGCCAATCGTGTGTTTAATCAAACAGAGGATGGCCGCTATCATGCCATGCGACTGGCGATGGCTGAGCGCTCTTCCGCCGGATTCCTGTTATTTTTTCTGCTACAAGCCGGTTTTGCCTGGGTATTATCCCTACCCTTCTTTGCTGTTGCACAAAATAGCCAACCACAACCACATCTTATATTTTTTGCTCTGTTGCTTGCCGGTTTGGCTTTTTGGGGCGAAGCCTCCGCCGATCAACAATTGGCAAAATTTAAGCGCAATCCTGACAATCAAGGTAAAAGTTGTCGTACTGGATGGTGGCGTTATTCCCGCCACCCTAACTATTTTTTTGAATGGCTCCATTGGTTCGCCTATCCGTTAATGGGATGGGGTAGCCCCTATCAATACTGGTTATGGTTAGCGCCGGTGGTCATGTTTTGCTTTTTATATTTTTTTACCGGCATCCCTTTTTCAGAACGGCAGGCGTTGCGTAGCCGAGGCGAAGATTACCATCAATATCAACAAACAACCTCCATGTTTTTTCCATGGTGGCCCAACTCCTGATTACGACTTGTTCGGATTCATGTAATTCAGACGCTGACTTAACCATTATTTTAGAGGATTGATATGAGCGCTATAACACTTGCGGAACATAGATGGCTGCCGGACAGCATTGTTCGCATAGGCATTCGAAAATTATTGAAACAGCGACTGAAAGACGAATTTGCCTACGATGCAGAACAGCAAAACAAACGTTATAGAGAACTGTTACAGAGTTTATCTGCAAGTCCCATTGCCATAGAAACTGATGCCGCAAATGAACAGCATTATGAAGTGCCGGCCGAGTTCTATCGCTATGCCTTAGGTAAGCACCTTAAATATTCATCGTGTTATTGGGATGATCAAACTGACAATTTAGACCAGGCTGAAGCTAAAATGCTTAACTTGACAATGGCAAGGGCTGAATTGCATGATGGTCAGCATATTCTCGAATTAGGTTGCGGTTGGGGATCGTTAACTTTATGGATGGCGCAACAGTTACCCAATAGTCGCATCACGGCGGTTTCAAACTCTAACAACCAAAGGAAATATATTCAGAAACAGGCAGAGTTACAACATCTCGATAATATCGAGGTCATCACTTGTGATGTAAACCAGCTAAATTTGCACAATCAATATGATCGTATTGTTTCAGTCGAAATGTTTGAGCATATGCGTAATTATGACAGCCTGCTGAATAAGGTGGCTTTATGGCTCAAACCTGATGGTAAATTGTTTGTGCATATTTTTTGTCATCGCTATCTGGCTTACCCTTTTGAAACGCAGGGCGACGATAACTGGATGGGGCGTTATTTTTTTACCGGAGGGATGATGCTGGCCCGTGATACCTTGTTGCACTTTCAAAAACATTTAAAGTTGCAATGCCAATGGGATTTATCAGGCAGTCATTATCAGAAAACTGCCGAGGCCTGGTTAAATAATATGGATATGAATAGCCAGGATATTATTGATTTGTTTACAAAAACATACGGTAAAAAGCAGGCTGCCATTTGGCTGCAACGCTGGCGTATTTTTTTTATGGCTTGCGCGGAATTATTTGGTTACAGCAATGGCAATGAATGGTTAGTGGCGCATTATCTGTTTACTAAAGCCGGTTGACCCATGAGCAAAGGCATTAGTCTCTACACAATTTATCTGCCCTATAAAAACAATGGATTAAACCAGCTTCAAGTTCCCCATTGTTGAGGGCGGCTGAGCAGATGAGCATAAAGTCAACTATTTATCCTCCTTACCCCAGCGTACAGTTTAAAGGGAAAAGCAACAGGAATTTCGGTAGGTTCCTATGAGCAAAGGTGGCTTGCATTACAAACTCATCAAAGCATTCTTACTGCAGATTTTGTTGATTAGTTTTGCAACCATGCTGGGCGTTTTTTCGGCGGAACAAATTGTCGAAAAGGTATTGGTTCGTCAGGCACTCGTCGGAGAGGCTGCCCATTTTTGGAAGCGATACCGGCTAAATACCCATTTTCCAACACCTGATACTTTAAATCTAAAAGGTTATCTTGCCGTCAATAATAGTTTCGTTGACATCCCCGAGTCATTCCAACAACTACCGCCAGGGTATTTTCGTACCAATTTTAACGGGCGCAAACCCATTGTCTATATTGAAGATCAGGGAAACGCTCGTTTGTACCTGGTTTTTGATGAAGAACAGGTCGCCGATTTAGCATTTTATTTTGGTGTCGTTCCTCTCAGTATGGTATTGCTTTTGATCTATTTATTCGCCTGGCTGTCCTATCGGCAATCGAGAAACGCCATTTCCCCCGTAATAAAACTGGCACATATTGTTGAGCAATTTGATTTCCGCAGACACAGTCTTGCCCAGCTTGATTTGAATGAATTACGGCAAACTTCCGATAGTGACGTTATCAAACTCGTTGATGCACTGGAGCATTTCACCGAGCGGTTGGAACAATTTATCCAACGTGAAAAGAATTTTACCCGTGATGCCAGTCATGAATTGAGAACGCCGCTGGCTATCATTAAAAGTTCGCTGGCCTTGCTGCAAAAACGTTCGGACTTTCAGCCAAATGAAAGCCAGTCACTGGCGATGATAGACAATACGCTTCGCGATATGGAGGGTTTGATCGATACTCTGCTGCTACTAGCCAGGGAAGAATCCTCACCTTTACCCGAGGAGGATGTATTAGTCAATGATCTTTTAATCACGCTGGTTGAACAAATTAATCAGGCACTTGGCAAAGATAAAATCAGGTTGGAAGTTCAACAAAACTGTTTGTTATCAATCCACGCAGCTGAAAAGGTTTTGGGTATTTTATTTACCAACTTGCTCCGTAATGCCTTTAGTTATACCCAGCAAGGGTTGATTGCCATCACTATTGATGACAAGCAGGTCAGTGTATCGGATACAGGAATTGGCATGAGCCAACAACAGTTACAGCATGTTTTCGAGCCCTTTTATCGGGCTCATACCGAAAGCAATGGGCATGGATTGGGACTCACCATTGTCAAACAATTATGCAACAGGTATGGCTGGCATTTGAAAATACGGAGCAAACAGGGTGAAGGTACTCGGATTACCGTCATATTTCCCAAGGCACAGCTTCTTGGAAGCAAATCAGAAAACAATCACAAGGGGACTGGGCAGGCAAATTTCAGCTCGAGTAAATAAATGCAATTTTGGGCTAATCAGACGCAGAGCAAGGGAAAATGACTGATATGCTTTTGGCTTGCCAAAATGGCTATAACAAAACTGTCTGACTATCTAATATAAAGACAAAAATCTGACCTTACCGTTGGCATCCACTCTCCGGGGATCCCCTGAAAGACATGCGTTGCCATGTCTAAACTTCTACAACTAAACCGATTGTCGACCTGATTACTGCCGGATTCCTCTTCTGCTATGAGTAGTGGTTTTACTTTTCCACTTCGGCACTTCGCAATGCCATTGGGTATTGGCGGAGGACTCCATATCATTACCCTAGGTGGCATCCATTTTATAACCGTATCCCCGAACTGTCTTCAAAAGTTTAAGATCATAATCGTCATCAATTTTTTTCCTCAACTGACGAATATAAACATCTACAACATTGGTAATTGGATCGGCGCTGTAGCCCCAGACTTGTTCCAGAATTCGGGTTCGGCTTAACACCTTGCCAGGCATTCGCATAAAGCATTCCAACAGGGCAAATTCCTTCGGCGTTAGGTCGATTAAAGTTTCTCCTCGTCGTACTTCATGAGTTTCGCCATTCAATACGAGATCAGCTATTTGCATCTCCTTGATTTCAGTGTTAAAATCGCCGCTTCGACGGCGCATCAGTACTTCTATCCGGGCAAGCAATTCTTCAAAAGAAAAAGGTTTGGTGATGTAGTCGTCGGCTCCCGAGCGTAATCCTGCCACTTTATCCTGAATGGTGTCTCTGGCCGTCAGCATTAGAATAGGCGTACTGATACCTAAATTACGCATAGTCTCACAGACTTGCCGGCCATTCATATCCGGCAAGCCCAGATCCAGAATGATAGTCTGAAATTCGCTCTGAGATCCCAGTAATATAGCTTCCTGGCCGTTGCGCGCTACTTCTACACAATAACCCTCAGCCTTCAGACCTCGTTGAATAAAATCAACAATTCTCTCATCATCTTCTACTATCAAAACCCGCATTAAACCGAAACTCATTGAATAGTCGAATGTAAACTGGTGTTATAAATTTCTGCTAATTGATCCTCCGCAGGAGAAATCAAAGGCAATTTAACTGTAAAAGTCGAACCCGAGTTTTCAACACTAGATACTGAAATATGCCCGCCATGCGCTTTCAGGATTGGCTTAACCATCGCTAAACCCAAACCTCTCCCATCGTTTCGCGATCGCCGGGCATTCTGGGAACGGAAGTGGCGGTCGAAGACTCGATCCAAATCTTGCGCGGGAATACCTATGCCATAATCAGTAATGCTGAAGCATGCGTCAGATGCATCCAGAGTGAGGCCAACCACTATGTGTCCCTCAGGTTTTGAATACCGGCAGGCATTGTCTCCCAGAATGAATAAAACCTGTCGAAGTCGCTGCTTATCGCCACGCACCCAGATAGGTTCTGTTGGCGCCTGAAAAGAAACCGCAATCGAGTTCTCCTCGGCCATAACCTTAAAATCTTCCACGGCACAGGCTAATAATTCGGTCAGGTTCAGGTTATCCCATTCAAACTGAAGGCTGGTAGTTTCAGTGCGTGCTAAAAATAACAAATCGTTAACGTATTTGGCTAATTGCATCGATAGTTCGACAATACGCTGTAAAGCATCTTTATATTCCTCGACACTACGTTCCTGACCTCTTAGAGTGACTTCCGCCTCTCCGCGAATGACAGTAATCGGAGTGCGGAGCTCGTGGCTGATGTCGATCAATAAATCCCTTCGTGCAGTATCCATATTATTTAATTCCTCATTTAACCGATTAAGCTCAAAAGTTCGCTCGGCTACTCTGCTTTCCAGTACATCACGACTCTCACGGAGCTTGTTTTGTTGGGTTTCCAGTTTATTTGCCATCTGATTCAAATGTCCAGCCAGATAGGCGAATTCATCCCGAGTATCAAGTGAAATGCGATAATCCAAATTTCCGGTAGCGATCTCATTGGTATATTTCATCAATGCTTCGATCGGTTTTTTAACACCGCGAAGGAGTAAAATTCCGGAGCTGAGACTAAATATTGCAGCAGCCAGAGAAACCATTATGGCGAGCCAACGGGAACGAGCGATTAAATCTTCCAGTTCTTGCTTAGCTTTTTCTGCTTTTTTACGTTCATCGTTGATGGCAGCATCGATAAGCGGTTGAAATTTACCATCGATTTCTTCTTCCGAAAATTTTGCTAGCGTTTTTGCTGCCATTTCGTTCTTGCCTTGTTTGATTAAGCGCTCGGCTTCATCGAACCAATATTCGATGGCATCCAGGAAGGCAGTAAAATGGGCAACTCTTTCCATCTCGGAAGGTTTATCCTGCCATTCTTCAATAATAGGATGTTCCGTTATAGGCATCATTACCGCAGTGTCGCGTAGTTCTTGCAAAGATTCATATAAACGATGTTTGGATGATTTCACACCGGCTACAGCGGTTGGGCTGTTATTGATCAGTCTATCCATTCGCTGTTTAAAATGGCGATAGGCAACCTGAGATAATCGCTCATAACGATCGAATGCTTCATAAGCTTTTTGGCTGCGCTGAACGTAGAGAGCCGCCTGGTTTGAGCCCCAATATAATGCTGCCCCTAACAATAAAACAAAACTAAACGAAACTATGATTACAATTGTCAAGCGGAAACGAAACATGCGCTCTACTTCACGCGATCACCATCATCGAGGTGTTTTTCCATAGCTCGGATAGCATCCAGTTTTTCTCGCAGTAGACGAGTTTCATTTTTATTTGAGCGTTTGACATCTTTCACCTCCAGATCAGATTCGTCAGAAATTTGATTACACCCAAGTAAACCATACTTTTTCGAAAGCGTGTTTAAATGCTTTAAGACATCCATATGAATGGCAATAAGATTTTGTGTTTGTTCATTGAAGCGTCCTTTGGGCATCGAACCCACCCCGCTCAGAATTTTCGCAACTTCACCACAACTATCTGAATGCAAACGACCAACCATCAAGTGTAACTGTGTGCCTGCACTGGGATATTTTTTTTGGCGCTTTAACAATGTGCGGCACTCCTTGGCTCTGGACGAGGTTGACATTCTGGACATCCTGGCTCCGAAGCTCAGCAGTTCATCCGCGTTTGCTTGAGAATAGGGATCTTCATAGCGGTCATAAAAACCATCATAACGTGGATAATACTGAGTGCATCCCGTCATCAGTAAAAGGAGCAATGTTAAGCTTAGTGCTCGAATAAAAAGTTGGGGTTGCATATTGATCGTTGATCCATTTTGATTAAATCTTTTGGGATAAAGGTATTTGAACGAGAATGCGAGCTCCGTGTTGATCTTCTCTTGAGTCAATGATCTCAATTTTACCTTGATGGTTGGCGACATATTCTCTGACAATGGAAAGTCCCAGGCCGGGGCCTTCAATAGAATTTTGATCCGAACTGGTCTTGCTTCGATAAAACGGTTCGAACACATGCTGACGATCACTTGGTTCAATACCAGGACCCTCATCTTCAACTTCTAGTTCCATCTGCGACCCCGAGTCCAGGAGCATGATGCGTATTTCGCCACCTTCCGGTGAATATTTCACCGCATTTGAGATCAATTCCTCTAGGATGCTTTGTAACTGACTTTGATAGCCGGAAATTTCGACTGGCCTGGCCAGCAGTTTTATGTTGATAGCTTTGTCTTGAAGCCGCGTCTGAAAATCATCGATGACAGATTCAAGTAAACGTTTCATATTGACGGTCGCCTTTGGGTTATTTTCGTTGCTTGAATTGATCTGGCTGAAACGTAATAATTCCTCAGATATGATTTTTAGCTTGTCGATATCGTTACATATCGAGTGGGCGATGCCTTTTTTAACATTGCTCTGATCAATATCTGGCGCACTTGCCAGTTGTTCAACACTGTTTCGTATATTTTCCAGTGGTGAATCGATTTCGCGGGCTACGTTATGGATGAAATGCTGCTTTGAATTTTCCAGGTTGATTAAATGGGTTCTGAGCCATTCTAGACGATTACCCAAAAAGCGCAGATCCGATGGTCCTGAAACTTCAATTGGTTCATCGAGTTCGCCTGAACCGAGTCGACGAATTGAAGACTCAAGCTGTCGCAACGAACGGGTGAGTAATGTCAGTAGTATTAAAAAAAAAATAACCGAGATCAGTAACATAAACCCGCTCTTGAATAATAGTCCATGCTCAAGGGCCTTTGATTGTTGGCGTAATTTATTGAATTCCTCATCAACTTGATGCTCAAACTCACTGGAAAGATTATGGGAAGATTGTCGCAGCCCACGAAAAGCTTCATCGACCGGGAATTTAAGTGTTTTCTCAGTGGTTAAGTCAATAATCTGTTGATAAATTAGATTTTCCTTTTCTGATAATTCATTTACCAGTAGCGTTATTTTGTTATCCAAACGTAACTTTAACAATTTCTCTAAGGCTTGTTTAAAGGATGCCCGCATACTTTCATAAGACTGTTGCTCATAAGGCTGGCGAACCAGGGGATCAGATAGCAATACAAAAAGCCTGGCTTTTCTCTCAATATCAGCCGTTTTTTGCAAAACTGAGCGGACTGCCTTAGTTTGTTCGAAAACACGGGAATTGATTGTTTCGCCTAATACTGAATTCTCATGCATGCTTAAAACGGCATACAATACTGCAAAAAAAAGTGGGATGACGGCGGTAATAAAGCCAATAAAAATAAGCGATTTTAACGAAAATGCTGTTTTGATTTTCAATCGACTGCTTAGGGATAGAAACCTTTCGCGTAGTGTCGACAAATCTGATTTTCTGAAGGTGCCCAGAAAAAAGTTGCTAATGCGCCTTCTCATTAAATTAAGTGGTTGAATCTCAAAAAGCATTACTCTTGTCCGGAAACTAATCGGGATACCTGGTTCTACAAGATCTCAGCTCAGGCATCGTAAATTCAAATAAAAGTCGTAAGACATTTTCTGGCTCGCCTGGTAATTCATCAGCTATTATACATAACCAATTTTGTAACGCTCACCACTTTTCGAGGACATTTGTTTGTTCCGTATCAAGACTTTTAATTGCGATTCCATCATTAACCCTGTTTTTTTTCTGCTGCAGACCGTGCTGGTTTTGCTGACCCTGTTGCCAGCTGTTAATGCCGGAGTTCTTTCAGAATTGCCAGTCAGAGCGACGGCCGAGAGTCCAGCGCTGCTGCTTGATCTAGGCAGTAAACCCAGGGCAGCTTCTAGTCAGGACAAGACCACTCGAATAGCAATTGGCGATGTCAGCTTCCATGAAGCAGACTCCTCAATTCAGACTACTACAGATGAAATCAACTCAATTCACCCTGGTTTTGGCAGTTGGAAGGTAAACTTTCAATTCAATTTCAAACCGAGTCTGGCGACAAATCCTTATATTTTTTATGCTCGATGGCGACAGGGTGGAGATCCGGCCATCTGTGTGCAATCTTTTGAAATTTGGGCGGGACCAAATGCATCCAAACTGGAGAAGCGCGCTGCGTTTTCCATGAGACCAAAGGGCTGGGAGTATGCATGGATATCCTCAGAAACACCCGTAAGACTTAAACTTGATGATGCCGTCATAGAAGTACGTAATAATGGTGCAGGTCATGATGCCAAGGCCTTCGATGTCTTCTTGCTTGGGGGGTAAATAACCCCTGACTGCTTATCAATGTCGTTGATCAGATGCAAGATTTAGCGATTGACGCCTCTGGTTTCATCAAAATTCCTGTCTCTTCAAGTCCCGTTTCGGTTTTGTCTTGTTCCAACTATGAACGTATGACCCCTTATTAATCACGATCGTTAATTGTCTCCAGGCAATTAAGCATCGCTCAATATTCATCCAATATTAATTCAATCCTCATCCAATCTTAATCAAACCAACCGGTTTACTCTCATCTTTTCTCTGTAACCTGTAAGCGAATAATACGCTAGCTTAACATGTTGATTGCCCAAGCTTCGTAGATACGTTTTTCATCGTATTTCAATGCAAAATAATGGGGTTAGAATATGCCACTCGGTTTGGGTAATATGTTTAACGGGCTTTACAAGCAATATGGACACACCATAATTCTATTGCTGCGCGTTGCCGATATGGCCATGTTGTTTAGCGCTGCTTGGGTCGCTCATTATATCTGGCTACGTCAGTTTGCTTTCGATCCATACTATCGAATCGTCATAGCCTTGGGTATTTTGGCGGCCATCATTTTTTTTGAAGTAGGCCAGGTTTACCGTCCTTGGCGGAGTGATGCCATGCGCGGAGAAATTGCTCGAATTGTCAGAGCCTGGCTGTCAGCAATTATTTTGGTGATTTCGATAGTCGCGTTGATTCGCTTACATTTTTGGTTTGGATCAAGTTACCGATGGATTTTGACGTGGTTAGTTCTGGGTTTGATATTTGTGCTCCTAGCCCGAAGTTTGCTTTCCCAAGGTTTAAAGTGGTTGCAATCGCGTGGCTGGTCCCAAGGCCGTATTATTCTGGTTGGTTTGAACCAGATGGCAGTTGCTGTTGGTAACCAGTTGAACCATTCATCCTGGGCTGGCTTGCAAGTACTTGGCTATGTAGATGACCGTTCCGAAAACCGTCAGTCAGTAAACGAATACTCATTGCCTAAACTTGGAACATTGCAAGACCTGACCTCGATAGTCACCGAAAATAACGTCGATGAAGTCTGGATTGCCCTCACCGGCGAATCACTATCAGAACGCGCTCAGTTCGAGCTTCGTCATCTTCCCGTCAGTATCAGGCTGATTATTGATTGCTTTGCCTTTAAACATAGTAAATTTCTTAACTTGAACACAGTGGCAGGTATTCCGACTCTGGACTTCTCGGTATCCCCTTTACATGGAATAAACCGCTATGTGAAAGAAATTATGGATAGGTTTTTAGCACTTATTCTATTGATATTAATTTCTCCGTTACTGTTGGTAATTGCTGTCGGCGTTAAGTTAAGTTCTCAAGGCCCGGTATTTTACCGTCAAGAACGAGTAGGCTGGAATAACCGTTCTTTCACCATGCTTAAGTTCCGCTCTATGCCCGTTGATGCCGAAGCCAAAACCGGTGCGGTTTGGGCAAGACCTAACGAAAATCGGGCTACTAAATTTGGCGGCTTCTTGCGTAAAACAAGCCTTGACGAATTGCCGCAACTGATCAATGTGCTTAAGGGCGACATGTCCCTGGTGGGGCCGCGTCCGGAACGACCAGATTTTGTTGAAGTATTCAAGGACCAAGTGCCGAATTACATGAAAAAGCACATGGTAAAGGCCGGCATCACCGGCTGGGCGCAAGTCAACGGTTGGCGCGGTGATACCGACTTGAATCGACGCATCGAACACGATTTGTATTACATTCAGCATTGGTCAATATGGTTCGATCTGGAAATCGCCCTGCGCACTTTGCTAACCGGCTTTATTAACAAAAACGCTTACTGAGGATTATATACACCATGTTTAGATTGATTCCCGTTATGCTGGTTTTACTGTTGCCTGCTTGCTCTTTGACACCCGGCATGGATATGAAAACCGAAAACAACATGTCTGAACTGGAAGTGCCAGTGATGAAGAATGGCAAGATGGTTAAGGAAAAGACCAGGATCGTTCCTATTACTGCAGATGTGATCATCGAGAGGGAAAATTCGCGGCAGCAGGCTATCAACAATCTACCGCCGGTAGACATAAGCAAAACTACTTATCGAATTGGACCGCAAGATAGATTGCAAATTACGGTTTGGGAGCATCCAGAGCTGAACGATCCAGGCGGGGAAAAAATTCTCCCTGAATTGGCTGGCAAAGTGGTCGACGAAAACGGCGATCTATATTACCCCTACGTGGGCAGTATCCATGTCGCGGGGAAAACCGTAAGTGAGGTCAGAACGCTATTGACCCGTGAGCTTTCCAACTATTTCAAAAAGGTCAAACTCGATATTCGTGTGTTGTCTTTCCAGAGCCATCGGGCGGCCGTCGTTGGCGAAGTTAAAGCACCGGGAATCCAGTCCATGACTGAAACACCGTTGACAGTTGCCGAAGCCATAAGCCGCGCCGGCGGGGTGACAGAGAATGCCGATATGAGCAACGTGGCCTTGGCACGTGATGGCAAACTTTACAAGATTGATGTCCTGGCGCTATATGAAAAGGGTAATTCCGCCCAGAACCTGTTGCTCAAGGACGGAGACGTGCTGAATATTCCGGACCACAAGGATAACAAAGTGCTAGTGATGGGCGAAGTCGGCAGGCAGCAGGCTTTACAGATCAATAAGGGCAAGATGTCGCTGTCACAGGCCTTGGCGGAAGCCTATGGCGTCGACTTCAATAGTTCCAGGCCAGGAGAGATATATGTCATACGGCCAGGTGATTTGAATCCTGAGATTTTCCAGTTGAATGCAGAATCCCCGGATGCAATGATTCTGGCCGACCAATTTGCTTTACAAGCGCACGACACCGTTTTCGTCGGCACGGCAGGCGTTACCCAGTGGTCTCGAGTCCTCAACCAAATTCTACCGGGATCATTCACCTCGATTATGTCTCGCGCTGCCTTCTTAGGGATGTAAGGAGCAAGGTTAAAGTTTCAGGGGTGTTAAGCTCTTCAATTTGCGCCTTTAATCTTTACTATATGCACTTTTCTTGTCACACCATTGGAATAAAAAGACTATGTATTCACAGAACGAGGCTACCCTATTGCCGCCGCTGAATCCATCCCGGATCGAAGATAATGGCGTCAGCATCCGAGATTATGTTGACCTGCTGTTCGAAGGTAGAAAGACCATTATGTTGACGCTGCTGTCGGTGCTATTGGTAACAATTGTCTACTTGGTGCTGGCACCACGCACTTACAAGGCTGACGCGCTGTTGCGCATTGATAAGAACAAGGCACTGCTGGCAGCTCCGCTGCGTAGTGAAGCTAACCAGTCACCGACAGAAGCTGAAAGCCCAAGGGCACAGCGTGAAGTGGAAATCTTACGATCCCGATCAGTGCTCGGCAAAGTGGTGGATAATCTGAATCTGATGGTGGAATATTCACCTTATTATTTCCCCATTATCGGTGAGACTTTGGCTCGCCTGCATGACAGCCATGATGGGATTGCCACCCCATGGTGGGGATTTAGCCGTTGGGCCTGGGGAGGCGAAAAGCTAAAGATCAATACCTTCGATGTTCCGGATCGTTATCTGGAAAAAGAATTTACGCTGATCGCACTTGAGGCAGGCAGCTTTCGTCTGCTCGGGCCAAAAGGGGAAGCCCTGGTTGAAGGGCGGATGGGAGAAACCGCAACTGCTGACATGGGAGAGGCTACGCCTGTCGTTATAAAGATTGCCGAAATTGACGCTCATCCCGGCACTCATTTTGAGATAACCAGAAAAACCCAGTTAACAGCAATCGAAACCTTGCAAAAGGCTTTTTCAGTCAAGGAGGTTTCCAAAGAAACAGATATTCTTAGCGTCGAGCTTAAAGGCCGTAATCCAGAGCAACTCGCAAAATCAGTCAATGACATCGCCACCATTTATGTTAACGCGACAGTCAATTGGGAATCTGCTGAAGCCTCTCAAAAGCTGGGTTTCCTGGAAAGCCAGCTGCCTATTGTCAAGGCACGTTTGGAAAAAGCGGAGCAAGGTTTGAGTGCCTACAGGCAAAAACACGGTGCCGTCGACATCTCCGCCGAAGCCGAAATATTACTCAAACAAGCTTCAGAAATGGAGACCATGGGTATTCAGCTTAAACAAAAGTATGAAGAACAAAATCAACACCTTCAGTCTGCTCATCCGGACATGATTGCTACCAAGGCGCAAATCAGACGCGTCGACCGCAAGTTGGCGAGCTTAGAAAAGCGTATTAAAGACTTACCACGCACTCAGCAAAGCGTGGTCAGCCTATCCCGGGATGTACAGGTCAATACTGAGCTATACACCTCTTTATTGAACAGCGCTCAGGAACAGCGCATAGCTGCAGCAGGGTCCCTGGGTAACTCACGTATCGTCGATTTTGCCGTAACGCCGGAAAAACCGTGTTGGCCAAAACCTTTGCTTTTGCTGGCAATTGCCACCTTGATGGGGCTGAGTATGGGATCGGCCTTGGTGTTACTAAGGCATTCCTTACAGCGCCACGACAATTATCCGGCCTTGCTGGAATATCAGGTGGGTTTACCACTATACGCCGCCATACCACATAGCAAGAAGCAGCGCCGACTAGCGCGCCTGATCGATCAGGGCAGGGATCGCGATAAGGGTATCCTGGTTAGTCAGGAGCCCCTCGATATCTCTGTAGAGTCGCTACGCGGACTGCGTACTACACTGGAAACGACGCTTGCCAATCATGAAAGCAAGGTCATCATGGTCAGCAGCCCGGCGCCGAGTATGGGCAAATCCTTCGTTAGTACAAATCTTTCAGCATTATTGGCAAGTATCAAAAAAAGAGTGTTAATCATAGACGCCGACATGCGTAACGGCCGTCTGCATGAAACTTTCAGCGTAGTGAATCAACCCGGGCTATCTGATCTGTTGGCCGGTCGGGTTTCGCTCGGAGATGTTATCATCAGCCTGCCTGATGTCGGAGTGGACTTGATTCCACGCGGAAACACGGTGTTCAATCCGGCGGAGTTACTGGTTCTGGGTGATCTGGCGGGGATGCTGTCGCAATTGAAAAGTTTTTACAACCATATCGTAATTGATTCGCCGCCCATTTTGGGTGCGACTGATGCCGCCATCATTGGCAAACACGCTGACGCTACGTTCCTGGTTGTCAAGGAAGGCCGCTATACGGCGCAGGCACTGGAAGTTAGTTTCCGGCGTTTCCAACAGAACGGAGTAAAAACGAATGGTTTTATTATCAACGACATGAAAGAAAACTCATCATATTACCCTTATTATGGCTATGCCTATAACCGTGCCGACATGGAGTCCAAGAATCCGTCGGCAATTGTGGCCGGATATCAGGCGGTGGGCAGCTGGTTTGGAAAATTACAGGACAGTAACTATCTACATCCTGTAGAGACCACGCAAGAAATAGACGATACATTACAGGCCTAAAATGGAAATATGCTTCGAAAAAGATTTACCGGTTCTGGTGTTCGCACTGGTCAGTGCGTCGACGTTGGCTTCCCTACCCGGCGTCAATCCTTCCTTAAGGGGAGCGAGAGAAGGCTACGAAGAACAGGTTCTCGAATTTCGGTTCTTGCTTGAAGTCATACTCGCCGCTATCGTTAGTTTATGCCACCTAGGAATCCAAATTCTGGAATACTTTAGTTTCCATCAAAGTTTCGGGCTAACTGACGATCGTGGCCCACTAATCTATCAGCGAGATGGGCTATGCCTTATGCCTGAACCTTCCCCTCGTGTTGGGCAGTTGGCTGGTCCCCTGCTGTTTGACCATCTGCCCGTGGCTCTGAACGGGTTGATTATCGACAATTTGGTAACGGGAGGAACAATATTTTCCCGTTTGCCGGCTACTTGTGTGTTTACGTGGCGCCGGAAAAATATTGGCGATTACCCAGGCCATGTGGGCGCTGTCCCTGATCGGCGTGTCGGTTTTCGAGCAAGCGCGTCGCGTTGCAACCACAATGGATATAAACATGAGCCCATACGGACTTAAGTCAGAAAGAAAACCTGTCAAATTCTTCGTTTCACATCAACGGAACAGTCGATCGTTTGCGATCCGAGGAACAAATCCATGTATGGGTTTGGGCTTGATTTCTTTATCCCTGTTCGGGGCGCTCCGACTTCTGGTTTCATTGCGCCGGTTCTTCGTTTGCGTTTTGCTCTTACTACTTGCCCTCACGCTTCCGGTCTCGGTGGGCGCACAGAAAAAAGCCTCGGCCAACCAGATACAAGACCAAGTCGGTTCGGGTCGAAAATTCCGTGAAATCATTGGGCTTCAAGTCAAGTTTTACCAGGGGCAACCACAGAGCGACTTGCCGTCCCTTAATGACCTGAAGGTTCGTTGGGTACGCGAAGAAATCGGTTGGGATCAGATGGAGATATCGCCCGGGCAGTACCACGAATTCCCACCCGCCTTTAAGGAGCGTCTAGCCTATTACCGGCAACACGACATCGGTGTCATTTTTTTGCTCGCTTACAGTAATCCTGTGGCTTATCCGGCGACAGGCGAAGCGCCATATCGACCGGCCGACCCGGAAGCCTTCGGACGTTATGCAGTGGAGGTCGCGCGCATGCTGCGCGCAACGGGCGTACGCTTCGTGCTTGAACTCTGGAATGAGCCGCATAACTCGTTGCGTCCGCTGATAGGCGGTGCGTGGAATGGCAAGCCGCCGTCACCATGGGTGGAGCATTACGTGAAGATGGTCAAGGAGGCTGTCAAGCAGGTCAAGACCTTCGATCCGACGATTAAGCTCCTGACCGACGACGATATGTGGGTCCTTCACTATTGGTTCCTCGAAGCCGGGCTGCCGCGCGAGCTCGATGGATTCGCCTTTCACCCATACACCAAAGGAAAACCGGAAGAAGCAGCAGTCGATTTCTACACGGACTGGGTGAAACCTTTCACTGTGGTTGACCCTGACCGTTCGTTCGGCTCGGCAGTGCGAAGGCTGCGTGAAGCGGGCCAGACCAAACTCGGGAAATCGCCAGAGATGTGGATCACAGAGTGGGGCTGGCCGGTTGGAGGGAACGCAGACAAAGGCGAGGTCAGCGAAGAGATTCTCGCCGGCTATCTGCCGCGTGCCTTCATTAAGGCAGAGGCAGCCGGTGTTCAAGTGATGTGCTGGTTTTCTGCGCAGGACACGGTGGATGGCCCGATGGGCCTCACCGCTAATGACGGAAAGCGCCGCAAAACCTATTACGCTTTCAAGACCATGAGCGAACAACTTGGTGATTACGTGCTCGTGCGCCAGATGGCGGGTTCGAAACACCCGACCTCTGGCGTGCAGGCCTTTCTCTTCCATGGTGTGCGCGACGATAAGCTGGTGATCTGGAATGTCGATGGCAAGCAAAAACATCTTTCACTTCATGGCGCGACAGCTATAGACGCCTTAGGTAATCCGGTTCCTCCTGAGCACGGCAATTCAGGCAAAACTAGGATCAGCTTTAATTCAGCACCGGTTTATGTTTCTGGCGTGCGCGTGGATGAAATCAGCGAGGCCAGTCTCGCAACATCGGACTAAGACGCCCGACTTAACGACTTAAATTATATGGAATTTACGATCTTCACTTTGTTGGTTTGCGCCGGAGGACTTTTCGCCTCAAGCTCAGTTGCGCTTGCTCTCCAAGTGTTATGGTGCCTGTTCGGTGCGGCAGCAGCTATTGCCCTTCCCGCACTTGGTGGCGCGACGATCACGCCTGCAGTGCTGTTTCTGCCCTTCCTGCTGGTTCGTGCGATAGGCGAGCGCGGTATAAACGGTTGCCTGCGTCAGGTGGTATATCCTGCTGCCGGTTTCTGGTTGACCCTCTTAGTCGTCTGGGGTGTGCTTAGCGCATTTTTCCTGCCGCGATTTTTTGCTGGCGAGGTAATGATTCAGGTACTAGATCGCGCAGCCATTGACCTTGGCATCGCCCTCGTGCCGTTGCATCCGGTATCCACAAATTTGACGCAGTCCGGATATGCCGTCGGTGCTGTCTGTGCCTATGTGGCGGTGCGCGCATTACTCGAAAGAAGGGGTATGCTGGATCACTTCCGCGATGCCATATTGCTTCTCGCCGGTCTTAACTGCCTGGCAGGCGTCATCAATCTTGCCGAATTCTATCTTGGCCTGCCTGGTATGTTGGAGTATGTTCGCACAGCAGGATATGAAATTTTCGACAATTATGAAGTAGCGGGGCTGATGCGCATTCAGGGTACATTTGCCGAAACGTCTGCCTTTTCGGGCTTTACTCTGCCTTTGTTCGCGTTTACTTTCACTTTATGGCTATACAAGGTCAGATCCGTATACAGTGGTTTCCTGGCGCTGACCTCGCTGGTGTTTCTGCTCATCTCCACTTCCGGCACTGCCTACGGGGGGTTAGCCATCTACCTCGTTTGCCTTGGACTGTACTTCGCTTGGAGTGGCCTTACGTGTGGCAGGGTGCCACGTCTGGGTGCACTGTTGCTGACCGGCATGCTTGTAGTGCTGCTCGCTTGTATCGTGTCCGTTTTCGAACAGAAGGTAGCTGAGCGCGTTGCTGACGTCTTCGAGATCACAGTCTTGAACAAAATGCAAAGCAGCTCGGGAGTCGAACGGGGCTCCTGGAACCAGCAGGCATGGTCCAATTTTCTTGACACTTATGGTGTGGGTGTCGGTCTGGGCAGTGCCCGGGCTTCCAGCTTCCCACTTGTGCTGCTTTCCAATGTCGGCGTTATCGGTACCCTGTTGTTCTTTATTTTTCTCATTCAACTGTTTCGAAGTGATTATTTGCATTACAGACAGTCTGATCGGGCCGTAAGACGCGCCTCGAAACAAGCGGTACTGGCGGGCCTTATCTGTGCGACCCTGTCAGGTACCGTGTTCGACTTGAGTATACTTTTCTATGCTTTTGCCGCCGCTGCCATCGCGCCGCGCGTGCCTGAGCCAACCACTGAACGAATTCATGCCTATGCATAACTCTACCTCTGCCGGGGTTTCAGCTCCGGAAGTTTTCATCAACGGCCGGTTCTTAACCCAGCGTGTCACTGGGGTGCAACGTTACGCCCGCGAGACAATCCAATGCCTTGACGAATTGCTGGCAGCTGGGGAAGGCTTAGATATCCGCTGGACGCTTCTTGTTCCTCGTGGCACTTCCATACCTCCTTTTCGCCACATCGTGGTAAAGCCGGTAGGTCGCTTACATGGGCATTTCTGGGAGCAACTGGAACTACCGTGGTACACCAAGAAGGGTCTGTTGGTTAGTTTCGGTCTTACCGGACCACTTGTAAAATGGCACCAGATCATTACAGTGCACGATGCTGCCGTCATACGGATTCCAAAAGCTTTTAA
>Ga0209798_10000235_pt1 | contig 31890 bp, 36 predicted proteins | sample DOMMetBare3Fresh_FD_187475 | JGI IMG/M metagenome (GOLD analysis project Ga0209798, IMG submission 187475) | Wetland sediment microbial communities from St. Louis River estuary, USA, under dissolved organic matter induced mercury methylation -... | ecosystem: Environmental > Aquatic >... | reverse complement strand
AAGATGCCGCGTTGGCGCGCCGCAAGGCGCGGGGTGCACCGCTGTGCACCCAGGGCCCGGCGATCCGGGCCCGCCCGGAGGCTACGCACCTCCGGGCCGGTCCAGGCGAACCTGGGCCATGCGCCTTGTCGGCGCGCCATCCCCCTCGACTTGGGGGACGCGAAGAGACAACACGAAGGGCGCCCCCTGGCCCAGCGACCGAACAGGGGCCGATATCCTTTTGCCGTTTTGAATTTCACCCGACGACAAAGCGCTGTTTGACAACTGAAGAGGATGGTGCCGCCGACGCGTGACGCGAGGCCGGCCGTGCCAGTTCATTGGCGGTCCAGACATGTGAACCTCGGTCCGAGCGTCGTCGACCAATCGATGCGGAAACCAAGATCGTCCAATCCGTGATCGCCGTCACAGTGCCAGGCCGGCTCAGCATGCGACACCCGATCAGGCCCCGACATAAGGGCCCATGGACAGAGCGGCCTGAGGGGGCCGCCGGGCACCAAGGAGCTTGATGATGGCATCGCATGACGCGCTCCGCATTCGCGGGCTTTCCAAGACCTTCGCCCGGCCGGCCGTGGCGGGGCTCGACCTCACGATCGGCGCCGGCGAATTCTATGGCCTGCTCGGTCCCAATGGCGCCGGCAAGACCACGACGCTGCGCATGGTGGTCGGGCTGTTGAAGCCGGATGCCGGCAGCATCGAGATTTTCGGCGTCGATGCGCTCGCCGACCCGATCGCCGCCAAGCGAATGATCGCCTGGGTTCCGGATGAGCCGCTGCTCTACGACAAGCTCACCCCGATCGAATACCTGTCCTTCATCGCCGGCCTCTGGGGCATGGACGCCACGCTCGCCGAGCGGCGCGCCCAGGAGCTGCTCGAGCAGCTCGACCTGTGGGCGCATCGCAACGAGCGCTGCGAGGGTTTCTCGCGCGGCATGAAGCAGAAGGCGGCGCTCGCCGGCGGCCTCTTGCACGAGCCGAAGCTGCTCATTCTCGACGAGCCGCTCACCGGCCTCGACGCCGCCATCGCGCGCGAGGTCAAGGACATCCTGTACGATCACGCGCGCAGGGGCTGCACGGTGATCCTCACCACCCACCTGCTTGACGTCGCCGAGCGGTTGGTCGACCGCATCGGCATCATCCAGTCTGGCCAGCTCCTGGCGCAAGGCACGCTCAACGAGCTGCGCCTGAAGTCGGGCCGCCGCGACTCCACGCTCGAGGACGTATTCCTCCACCTTGTCGCCAAATCAGAGCCGAGGGCAGCATGACCGCGATCGGATCGCTGACGTTGATGCTGCACCAGGAGTTGCGCATCAACTGGCGCATGATGACCGCGCGCGCGTCCCATAAGGCCGCGCTGTGGAGCCTCGTCGCCTTCCTCGTCGTCTGGCATCTCGTGGCGCTGCCGGTGCCGTTCATACTCTCCGAGATGCCGCCGTGGCCGCGGCTCGACATGCTGGCCGCCATGAGCGGCGTGGGCGTCTTCGGCCTGATCATGATGCTGCCGTTTGCGCTCCTTGGCACGGTGCGGCTCGTCTATTCGCGCGGCGACATGGATCTGCTGCTGTCGTCGCCGCTGCCGCCGCACGCCATCATCGTGGCGCGCGTGCTCGCGATCGCATTCGGCCTGTTCGCCATGGCAGGACTATTCATCCTGCCGGCCGCCAACATGGGCGCCTTCGGCAATCCGCGAGCGCTCCTGGCCTATGTGGCGCTGTTGTGCATTACGCTGACCGCCACCGCATTGGGCGTGTTGATCGCGCAAGGCCTGTTCGCGCTGCTGGGCGCGCGGCGCACACGCCTGGTCGCGCAGATCGTCGCGGCCGTGATGGTCGTGGCGAGTCTCTGTCTCGCCAACCTCCACAACATCCTCTCGGCGTCGGCCGTGGAGGCGCTCACGCAACGGATCACGAACCTGGCGGCGCATGTGCCCGCGGTCGACAGCTGGGTGTGGTGGCCGGCGCGCGCCGCGCTCGGCGAGCCGCTGCCGTTCCTGGTCGTGACGTCGCTCTGCCTGGGCCTGTTCCTGGTGACGACCTATGGGCTCGCCAGTCGGCTGATCGCGAATGCGGTCGCGGCGAATGGCGCGGCCGAAAAGACCGTACGCATGCGCAGCAGCAGCCGGGCCCTGATGGGCCAGCGCGGGCCGGTCGCGGTCACGCGTCGCAAGGAATGGCTCCTGATCGGCCGCGATCCCTGGCTGATGACGCAGATCGCGCAGCAGCTCCTGCTGATGGTCCCGACGATCTTCATCATCTGGAAGGCAAGCTCGCTCGCCTATGCGTGGCTCTGCGTCGTCATGCTGACGGGGCAGCTGGCGGGCTCGCTTGCCTGGCTGACCGTCTCGACCGAGGAGGCGCCCGACCTGCTGGCGACCGCGCCGGTACGCCGCCGCGACCTCCTCCTCGCGAAGCTGCAGGCCGCGCTGGTGCCGACCGTTCTGCTCATGGGCATGCCGTTTGTGGTGGCGTGGAGCGTTGATGTGTGGCTCGGTTTCACGGTCACGCTTTGCGGCCTCGGCTGTGCGCTCACGACCGCGCTCTACCACGTGTGCAATCCGTCGCACGCCAAGCGCAGCGATCTGATGCAGCGCGGCGGCTCCAAGAGCCACAGCATCATCGAGCTTGTGCTCGTCCTCGCCTGGGTCGCGCCGGCCGCGCTGATGATCATGTTCGGCTGGCTTGGCTTGCCCGCGCTCGCCGCGGCGGCACCCATCGCCTACCTCCTGGCGCGGCCGCGCGCCGGAAACGCGGCGTAGCGCCCGGCAATGTTTGCCAATCAGCCGGCCGCCGCTATGGACGGGCTATAGCCTCCCGGCGTCACGGTGACATCGACCGTCATGCCGAGATAGCTGTCCGCGGTGCCGACAAAGCTGCCGGTGATCGGCGCGGCCTGCGCGATGTCCCTGGTCACGGCCACGCGGATCAGGTCGCCGCCGCCGATCGTGCCGTTGGTCGGGTCGTAGGCGATCCAGCCCGAGCCAGGGACATAGATGTCGGCCCAGGCGTGGGTGGCGCCGGCCCCGATGGCTGTCGGATTGTAGAGATAGCCCGATACGACACGCGCGCCGAAGCCGAGGCAGCGGGCGGCTTCGATCAGCAGCACCGCAAAATCCCGACACGAGCCCCACCCCCGCGCGAGCGTCTCCAGGGGGCTCTGCGTGCCTTCGGTCTCGCGGCTTTGATAGGAGATCCAGGCCGCGATGCCGCTGTTGAGATCGGCGAGCAGCGCCAGCGTGTCGGTCGGATTGCTGCGCACGAAGCCCTGCGCCCATGAGGCGAGCCGGTCGCCCGGATCGGGATAGTGGCGCTCCAGCATGCGACCAAGGTCGATGCGATCGTCGGCCGAATAGACGAACGGATAGCTCACCGCCTCCGGCGTGATCTGAAATGGCGGGCGCTCGACCGCAAACGTCTCCAGCGTGAGATCGCTTTCGATCCGAAGCTCGGTCGTGGGCTTGTCGAAGGATGCAATCGCAATCGAGTTGCCGAAGACATCGTGCAGCCAGCGCATCGACGCCGATGGCGAGAGATTGAGATTGGTCGAAATGAGACGAAGGTCGTGGCTGTCTCGCGGGCGCAGCATCAGGCGGTGCTCGCCGAGCCGAACCGGGCGGCTGTAGCGGTAGGTGGTCGTATGCCTCACATGCAGTATGGCCACGGGCGTGCAGTCCCTGCGAATATCGCTTTGCTCAACATGACGCATCCCGATCCTGCGCCGCCTGAAGCTCCAGCGGATCGATCGTCACCAACTCGACCGATGAAGTCGGGCGCGATTGCGCCGGCACGAACATCATGGTTGCGACCCGCCGGTAGACCGGAAACGACAGGCCCTCGATCAGCTCTTCGTCGGTCACCACCCGATAGTCTCCCGCCGGCAGCATGCGGCCAATCCCAGCCAACCGAAAAGGCTTGCTGAAGACCATGGTCTTGCTGAGCGAGCGCGTGGTCATCCGGCTGTCACCGCGCCGCCGCGCGCAAGCGGGTAGTCCGTCCTGTCGTAGAGATGACGGATATCCTTGCTCGCGTATCGCGCTTCACCCACTTGAAGATAGGCGCCAACGAGGAGTTGCGGCGGCAGCTCTTCGATCACGAAGCGGATGGCATCCGCCGCGCGCGCAAATCGTTTGTAGCCGAGCTGCCGGCGCCGGAGATTCCAGCCCTTCGCCGAGAACAGCTCGGCTTCCTCGTCGTAATCGAACAACTCGGCTTCGTCGGCATAATTGAAGGTGTGCATCGTTTTCCAAAAACCTTCGGTTGACGGGATCGGCGTCCCGCGTTGCGAGCCGCCCGCCTTTCGGGCGCCCGAGTGCATGCGTCATCGGCCGCGCTTAGATCCGGCGGTCCTTCATCAGGCTGTCGACGTCGCGTTGCGCCTGCGCCTTCTCGAGGCCGTACTTGGCCACAAGCTGGGTCACGATATCGTCCTTGCTCTTGAGCGTGGAGAGATCGTGCTCGGAGAACTTGCCCCACTTCGACCGGATTTCGTTGAGGACAATCTGCCGGGTCGCCGCCGCCGCGGTGTGTGCGGTCGGAGAATTGGAAGCTGCCTTGGCCATGAAAGTAATCTCCAAAATAATCGTGAGGTGCCGTCAGAATGATCACCATCCGAACTGCCACGTATATTTATGATTGAATTCGCAGAAAGCGAGGATCGGTTCCAACATTATTTTGCTTCAGGCGAAATACCATCGAATTGATTGGACGAATCCGGGTGGAACAAAGTAATAAACAGACTGATTTAATCAGTATGTCGCAAAACAAGGCGCTTTCCCCGGTGGCGGACGTTGAAATGCATGAGATCCGATTTCAGTGTCCCAATTGCGGGCAGGATCTCCATCAGACCATCGGGCGCATCAAGGCGAATGAGCACATGACCTGTGCGGGTTGCGGCATTGGGATCAACATCGACACCAACAAGCTGGCCAAGGCCGCCGACGAAATTCAGAAGGCGATGGACAAGATGCCGCCTGAGATCACGATCAAGTTCTTCCGCTAGCGCGGGCAGTGCGACATTCTCCGTTCGCCCCCGCGGAAGCGGGGACCTAGGCTGGGAGAGGCTGGTGACCATGGCCCCGGGCCCGCGCTTCCGCAGGGGCGAACGAAGAGGGTTGCGGATGATTTTGGCAAAGCCAACCCACCAGGATAAATAACATCGTATGTTCAAGCGCTTATCTAAGATTTTTCCATGCGATTTGGCGTTGCTTGAGCCCTCTGGCTGTCGGCGCAGCCGAGGAGCCCGCCACCCACACCCCCGCCCATGACCGCGACCCACGCCGCGCAGATGTGCTATTGATGACTCATTGAAAAACATTGGTCCTCGGGAGGACACGGCCTATGGCGCAGCTGAAACTCACCATCGACGGCAAGCCGCGTACGATCGACATCGACGATCCCGACATGCCGCTGCTCTACGCCTTGCGCGATGAGCTCCAATTCAACAATCCGCGCTTCGGCTGCGGGCTCGGCCAATGCGGTGCCTGCACGGTGCATGTCGACGGCCACGCGGTGCGCTCCTGCGTCACGCCGGTCTCCGCGCTCGCGGGCAAGACGATCACCACGCTCGCCGGGCTGGGCACGCCCGAGAAGCCGCATCCGATCCAGAAGGCCTGGCTCGAGGAGCAGGTCTCGCAATGCGCCTACTGCATCAACGGCTGGATCATGACGGCGGCCGAGTTGATCGACCGCAATCCCAAGCCGACCGACGCGCAGATCAAGGATGCGCTGAAAGACCTCATCTGCCGCTGCGGCACGCACTCAGCCGCCATCCGCGCCGTCAAGCGCGCCACCCAGCAGGCCTGAGGAGACGCGCCATGACGAACAAGACGAACATGACCGATATCACCAACATGACCGACTCTCATCTCAGCCGCCGCGCGTTTCTCTCGACAACCGGCGCGCTCGTCGTCTCGCTCGCCGCAGCCGGCGAGTGGAGCGAGGCCGCGGCCAACACGCTGCCCACGCGGCCGCCGCTCACCGGCGACCAGATCTCGTCCTACATCACCATCGAGCCCGACGGCTCGGTCATCGCCTATTACGGCAAGATCGACGGCGGGCAGGGGCTCGGCACCTCGATCGCCCAGATGGTCGCCGAGGAGATCGACGTCGCCTTCGAGCGCGTGAAGGTCGTGATGGGCGACAGCGGGCTGACCCTCGACATGGGCGGCGCGTCAGCCGCGATCGGCGTCTCGCATGGCGGCATGATGCTGCGGCGCACGGCCGCCGAGACGCGGCGGCTGCTGGTCGAGATGGCGAGCCACAAGCTCAGCCTGCCGACTGAAGCGTTGACCGTCACCGACGGCGTCGTGCACGCCAAGGTCGATGCGACCAAGCGCGTGAGCTACGCCGAATTGATCGGCGGACGCTATCTCGACAACAAGGTGAAGTGGAACGGCCGACTCAGCAACGGGCTGCAGGTCGAGGTCGAGGCGCCGCTCAAGAAGCACACGGAGTTCAAGGTCATCGGCAAGTCGCTGCCGCGCCGCGACCTGCCCGGCAAGGTGTTCGGCACGCTCGAGATGGTCAACGACGTGCGGCTCCCTGGCATGCTGCACGCGCGCATGATCCGCCCGCCGGTCGCGGGCGCGGTGCCGGTCAAGGTCGACGAGGACTCGATCAAGCACATCCCGGGCGCCAAGGCGGTGCATATCAAGGATCTGCTCGCCGTTGTCGCCGAGAAGGAGTGGAACGCGGTCAAGGCCGCGCGTGCGCTCAAGGTGACCTGGTCGGAGTCGAAGCCGAGCTTCCCCGGCCACGACAAGCTGCATGAGCACATCCGCAAGGCGCCGATCGTCAAGCGCGAGTTCCAGCGCGAGAACGGCAACTTCGAGGACGGCATCAAGCAGGCGGTGCGAGTCATCGAGGGCGAGTACGAGTTCCCGACGCAGTCGCATTCGAGCACCGGTCCTGCCTGCGCGGTCGCCGACGTGCGCGACGGCGGCGCGACGATCTGGACCTCGACCCAGAAGCCCTATGACTCGGCCTATTGCGTCGCCGAGCTCATCGGCCTGCCGAAGGAGAAGGTGCACGCGGTGTGGATGTTCGGCACCGGCTCCTACGGCCGCAACGAGCAGGGCGACGCCACCGGCGACGCCGCCGTGCTCTCGAAACATCTCGGCCGCCCGGTGCGCGTGCAGTACATGCGCCACGAAGGCATCGCCTGGGACCCGAAGGGCACGGCCTCGGTCAACCGGAGCCGCGCCGGGCTCGATGCGTCCGGCAAGGTGATCGCCTACGAGAACATCAGCAAGGCGTTCTCGCGGCTCGACAACAACACGCGCGAGAGCAGAGCGGCCGATGTGCTCGCCGGGCAACTTCTTGGTTTGCCGCTCAACCGGTCGGAGAGCTTCGAGATCCCGGTCGCGTCCTACACGTTCGATCACGGACGGCTCGGCTGGGAAACCATCCCGCCGCTGATGGAGCGGGCCTCGCCGCTGCGCTCGACACATCTGCGGGATCCGTATGGGCCGCCGATCCTGTTCGGCTCTGAGTCGTTCATCGACGAGATGGCGGCGGCGACCAACACCGATCCGGTGGAGTTCCGGCTGCGCTATCTCACCAACCCGCGCGACCGTGACGCGGTGCGCATCGCGGCGGAAAGCTACGGTTGGCAGAAGCGGCCATCGCCACGCAACGATCAGAACGACTCAGACGTCGCGATCGGGCGCGGCATTGCGTTCCGCCGCCACTTCACCACCTTCATCGGGCTCGTCGCCGAGGTGAGGGTGCACAAGAAGACCGGCAAGATCGATCTGCTGCGCTACGTCTGCGCGCATGACGTCGGGTTGATCGTCAATCCGGAGACGCTCAAGCACGTGATCGACCGGCAACTGGTCTACGGCACCAGCCGCGCCATGCTGGAGGAGGTGCGCTTCGACTCGAATATGGTGACCAGCGTCGACTGGGAGACCTATCCGGTGCTGCACACACCCGACCTGCCCGAGAAGATCGAGATCGTGCTGATCGAGCGGCCGGAGGCGGCGCCTTCGGGCGCGGCCGAGATGGCGCTTGGGCTGGTGCCGGCGGCGGTCGGCAACGCGGTGTTCGATGCCACCGGCGTCCGGCTCCGCCGCGTGCCGTTCACGCCGGCGCGGGTGAAGGCGGCGCTCGAGCGGGCGTAAGGTCGCAGCACGCGCGGCATGGCATCCTGATGCGCGGGCGTATACACCCTTGACCCGCGCATCCATCATGCGTTTAAGCGCGTGATGGAAATGACGGATCGACCAGCAATGCCGCACGGCCTCGACCACATCGTTCACGCCGTGCGCGACCTCGACGCCGCGGCCGACTTCTACCGCCGCGCGGGCTTCACGGTCGGAGCGCGCAACCGCCACCCCTGGGGAACGCACAATCACATCGTGCAGTTTCCCGGATTTTTCATGGAATTGCTGGCGGTCGCGGAGCCCGAGAAGCTCACGGGCAAGGGCTTCGCGGCGCTGTTCGGCGACTTCAATCGTCGGTTCCTGGAACGGCACGAAGGCCTCTCGTTCATGATGCTAGAAAGCCAGGACGTGACGGCTGACGCCGCGCAGTTGCGCGCCGCGGGCTTTGCGCGTTCCGAGGCGCTCAGCTTCGAGCGCGCCGGCAAAGGCGCGGACGGCAGCACCGTGACGGTCGGCTTCTCGCTCGCGTTCGCGCGCGATCCGCGCGCGCCGGAGATCGGCTTTGCTGTCTGCCGGCAGCATCATCCAGAACATTTCTGGGTTGAGGCCTTGCAGCAGCATGCCAACAGCACGAGCGGCATTGCGGGCGCGGTGCTGGTCGCCGAGAACCCGACCGACCATCACATCTTCCTGACGGCCTTCAGCGGCGTGCGCGAGCTGCACGCGGGCTCGGGCGTGCTCACCGCGCCGACGCCGCGCGGCGACATCCGGATCATGGACAAGGCCGCCTTCCACACGCGCTTTGGCGTCGATCCGCCCGATTGCTCGGCGGGCGCGCGGCTTGCCGCCGTGCGCTTTGCGGCACGCGAGCGCAAGGCGCTGCACGCGGCGCTTGCGGCGGGCGGCATCCCATTTGCCGAGCATATCGGGCAGACCGTGATCGAGGCTGCGATCGGCGCAACGCTCGTATTCGAGGGGCCTGATTTCGGCGGTTGACCGATGGGACCTGCCATGGTCCGCTCGCGAGAGGTCCGATGACAAGAGTTGAGCACGCTGCGAATCCAATAGTCTCCGTCGGCGCGGCGCGCTTCGGCCAGGCGCTGCCGCTCGCGCTGATCGCCGGCCCGTGCGCGCTCGAGAGCCGCGCCCATGCGCTCGAAACCGCAACCGCGCTCAAGGAGATCGCTGGCCGCGTCGGGATCGGCTTCGTCTACAAGACCTCTTTCGACAAGGCGAACCGCACCAGCGCGAAAAGCAACCGCGGCATCGGGCTCGACGAGGCGCTGCCGATCTTTGCGGAGATCAGGTCGTCGCTCGGCGTGCCGGTGCTCACCGACGTGCACGACGCGGCGCAATGCGCGCGCGTTGCCGAGGCGGCGGACGTGCTGCAGATCCCGGCGTTTCTCTGTCGCCAGACTGATCTGTTGATCGCGGCGGCAGCGACCGGGCGCGTGGTCAACGTCAAGAAGGGGCAGTTCCTGGCCCCGTGGGACATGGTGCACGTGGTCGCCAAGGTCACCGGCGCCGGCAATCGCAATGTGCTGGTCACCGAGCGCGGCGCCTCGTTCGGCTACAACACGCTCGTCTCCGACATGCGCGCGCTGCCGATCCTGGCGCGCACGACCGGCGCGCCGGTGATCTTCGACGCCACCCATTCGGTGCAGCAGCCGGGCGGGCAGGGCGCCTCCTCGGGCGGCGAGCGCGAGTTCGTGCCGGTGCTCGCGCGCGCGGCGGTCGCGGTCGGCGTCGCCGGCGTCTTCATCGAGACCCACCCGGATCCCGACAAGGCGCCTTCGGACGGGCCCAACATGGTGCCGCTCAACGCGATGGAGGACCTCTTGCACCGGCTTGTCGCCTTCGACCGGCTGGCCAAGAGCTAGCGGCCGGCTACTAGTGCCGCCGATTTGAAGTTCCTATACCACCTGCAGCAAACTCGGTTAGGAACTTCAAATCGAAAAGCGGCACTAGAATCATAGAGTTGCTAGTGCCCCTTTGTTTCCGAAGTTCGTGCCCGAGTATGCTGAGATGTATTACGAACTTCGGAAACAGGGCACTAGCGCCATGGCGCAGGATTCCGAGCGATGGTCGGGCGGCGCGGGCTTCATCCTGGCCACCATCGGCTCGGCGGTCGGGCTCGGCAGCGTCTGGAAGTTTCCCTACGAGGTCGGCTCGAACGGCGGCAGCGTCTTCGTGATGTTCTACCTGATCGGCCTGGTGCTGATCGTGGTGCCGCTGATGCTCGCCGAGCTCGCGATCGGCCGGCGCGGCCAGTCGGACGCGCGCACAAGCATCGCCACGGTCGCGCTCGCCCACGGCGCCTCGCGGCACTGGTCCGCGATCGGCGCATTGGGCACCGCGATCGCTGTTCTTATCCTGAGCTTCTATTCGGTCGTGGGCGGCTGGGCCCTGGCCTATGCGGTCGACACCGCCTGGCTCGGGCTGCCGGGGGCAAGCGCCGATTTGGCGCAGGCCCGCTTCGACGGGCTCCTGGCTTCGCTGCCGAGGATGGCCGCCTATCACACCGCCTTCATGGCGATGACCGCGTTGATCGTCTGGCACGGCATTGCGGGCGGTATCGAGACCGCCTGCAAGATCCTGATGCCGGCGCTGATCGCTCTCATCGTCGTCCTGACCGTCTATTCGCTGATCGAGGGCGATGTCGGCGCGACGGTGCGGTTCTTATTTGCGCTCGATCCCGCCAAGCTCACGGCGCGCTCCGCGCTCGAAGCGCTCGGGCTCGGCTTCTTCTCCATCGGGGTCGGCATGGCCACGATGGTCACTTACGCCGCCTATGCGGGCCGTGACATCAACCTGCGCGATGCGGCATTGATCACGGTGCTTGGCGACACCGCCATTTCGCTGCTCTCGGGCTTCGCGGTGTTCCCGATCGTGTTCGCCAACCATCTCGATCCGTCGAGCGGCCCGGGACTGCTGTTCGTCACGCTGCCGCTCGCCTTCGCGGCGGTGCCGTTCGGGACGCTCGCCGCTGCTGTGTTCTTCATTCTGCTGCTGCTGGCCGCGATTGCGTCGGCCATTTCCATGCTCGAGATGCCGGTCGCGCTCACCCGCCGCGTCTTCGGGTGGTCGCGGCCAGTCGCGACGCTCGTCTGCGCGAGCATGTGCTGGATTGCGGGCTTCGCTTCGGTGCTGTCGTTCAATCTCTGGGCGAGTTGGTTTCCATTGGCGGCCTTCCCATCCCTCGCGAAAGCAACCATATTCGACCTGCTCGACCATCTCACATCCAACGTCATGCTGCCGATCGGCGGTTTTGCGCTGGCGCTGTTCGTCGGCTGGGCGCTGCCGTCGCGGTTCCTGACCGAGGAATTGCGGCTCAGCCACACCGGGGCTGCGATCCTGCGCGCGCTGTTGCGCTACGTGGCGCCGGCCGCGATCGCGATCGTCAGCCTCGCCCCGCTGGCCGCCGGCGATTCAACGGCGCGTTGATCATGTCACAGCACGCCATTCCACCCGTCCTGAAGATCGTCGGCCTCGTCGTGTTTGCTTCGACACTGTTCACGCGTGCGGTCGATCCCGTCATCCCGCAGATCGCCGTCGATTTTGCCATCGATGCCAAGACCGCCGCGCTGCTCTCGACCGCCTATACGTTCCCGTATGCGCTGGTACAGCCGCTGCTCGGCGCTCTCAGTGACACCCTCGGCAAGACCCGCGTGATGAACGTGTCGCTTCTGATCGTCGCGCTGGCGGCGCTCATCTCGTCCGTGGTGACCGACTTCTCCCTTCTGGTGGCCATGCGGGTGGTGGCGGGCCTTGTCGCCGGCGGGGTGTTCCCAGCCGCCATGGCGCTGATCGGCGATCTCGTTCCGGTCGGCCAGCGCCAAGTGGCGATCGGGCGCCTGCTTGCCATCGGCCTCACCGGCAACCTGCTCGGCGCCTCGATCTCGGGCGTGATCGGCGACCTGTTCGGCTGGCGCGGCATCTTCGTCGTGCTCGGGCTGTTCGGACTCGTCGTGGCGATCGCGGCCTTCTTCGCGTTTCGCAACGTCTCAATTCCCAAGCCTGGCCCGTTCCGCCTTGCCGCCATCCCGGAAGGCTTCCGCAGCGTGTTTGCCGATCCGCGCGCGAAGGTGTGCTTCTCAGCGGTCTTCATCGAGGCGGTGTTCATCCACGGCCTGTTTCCATACGTGGCGATCCTGCTGATCGCCGCAGGCGAGACGCGCGCCTCCATGGCCGGCCTCGTGATCGCGGCCTTCGGGCTCGGCGGCGTGGTCTACTCGCTGTCGGTGCCAATCCTGGTCGCCAACATCAAACAGCACATCCTGATGATCGTCGGTGGAGCACTGGCGGCCTTGTCGCTCGCGCTCATCGCCTTCAATTTTTCCTGGTACGTGCAAATGCCCGTGTACGGGCTGTTCGGCTTCGGCTTCTATCTGCTGCACGGCTCGATCCAGGTCCACGTCACCGAGCTGTCGCAGACTGCGCGCGGGGTCGCTGCCTCGCTGCATTCCTGCTTCTTCTATCTCGGTCAAGCCTCCGGACCCGTGGTCTATGGCTACGGCTTCGCCCAGGTCGGGGAGGGGCCAAGCCTTTATGTGGGGGCGGCGCTGGTGCTGTTCGTGGGTTTTGCCTGCGCCAAGCTGTTGCGCCACCGCTCGGGCATGTCTTGAGGGACTTGTACAATGACAGCCGAGCAGCCATTATTAGGACTGGCTTGGGGTGCCGCGCCGATCGCGGCTGAGATCAAACCCATCGAACCTGTCTGGGTCATGCCAGCGAAGGGAGCCGCCGCGTGACAGGCCGCTTATCTCATAACGGAAAGCAAAAGGTCGCCATCATTGGCGCCGGCGTTGTGGGCTTAGGCATTGCCTGGCGGCTCGCTGCGCGCGGCGCCGCGGTCGAGGTCTTCGACCGTGGTTTCGCGGGGGCGGGCGCGTCGCACGCCGCGGCCGGCATGCTCGCCGCCTGCTGCGAGGCGGAACCGGGCGAGGAGGCCCTGGTGGCGCTTGGACGCGACAGCCAGGCGCGCTGGCCGGCCTTCGCCGCGGAGCTCCTTGACGCGACCGGGATCGACGTGGAGCTGCGGACGGAGGGCACCATCATCGTGGCGCTCACCGCCGACGATCAGGCGCGGCTGCAGCATCACCTGGTGTTCCAGCACAAGCTTGGCCTCCCGCTCTCTTGGATCACCGCGGCCGAGACCCGCCGGCGCGAGCCGCATCTTGCCGGCAAGCTCGCGGGCGCGGTGTGGAGCCCACAGGATCACCAGGTCGAGAACCGCAAGCTCGCGCCGGCCTTGCGCAAGGCCGCCGAGCAGGCCGGCGCCATCATCCGTGAGCACACGCCGGTCAAGGAGATTTCGCTTTCCGGCGGGCGCGCCGACGGAATCATTCTGGAGGACGGCAGCAAAATCGCCGCCGACGCGGTGGTGCTCGCGGCCGGCGCTTGGTCGCGCAGCATCGGCGGGATCGCGCCCGAGCTGCGGCCGCCGGTGCGGCCGATCAAGGGCCAGATGATCGCGCTGCGCATGGACCCGGCGTCACCGCTGATCAATCACGTCGTCTGGGCGCCCGGGCTCTATCTGGTGCCGCGCCGCGACGGCCGACTGATCGTCGGCGCCACGGTGGAGGAGAAGGCGTTCGACACCACGCTGACGGCCGGCGGCGTGCTTGCTCTGCTCGATGCCGCCTGGCGCGCGGTGCCCTCGATCGAGGAGCTGCCGATCGACGAGATGTGGGTCGGCCACCGTCCCGGCAGCCGCGATGACGCGCCGATCCTGGGGCCGGGGCCGGTTCCAGGCCTCGTCTACGCCACCGGTCATCATCGCAACGGCATCCTGCTGGCGCCGGTCACCGCCGACGCGATCGCGCGGCTCATCCTCGACGGCACGGTCGAGCCGGCGATCCGGCCGTTTGGGGTCGAACGCTTTGCGCCGGTGCGCGCGGCCGAATAGGGTTCCACATGACGCAAGCCAACGCGCACATCCGCATCAACGGCCAGGACGAGGTCCTCAGCGTGCCGACGCTCGCTGCGCTCCTGGAGGAGAAGGCAGTCGACACCGCGCAGCGTGGCATCGCGGTCGCGCTCAATGGCGCGGTGGTGCCGCGTGCGGCCTGGAACCAAACGCCGCTGCGCGCCGGCGACAACGTCGAAATCGTGCGTGCCCGCCAAGGCGGGTAAAAGGCGGCTGAAGGAGCAACCGATGTCCGATCCGCTTGTGATTGCCGGCCGCGAGTTCCGCTCGCGCCTGTTCCTTGGCACCGCGGGCTATCCCAACCGGCAGGTGATGCTCGATGCGCTCGCCGCGAGCGGCAGCGAGATGGCGACCGCCTCGATCAGGCGCATCAGCCTCGCGGGCGACGACGAGAGCCTCGTCGATCTCATCCCCAAGAACATCCATTTCCTGCCCAACACCGCAGGCTGCCAGACCGCCAAGGATGCGATCCTCACCGCCGAGCTCGCGCGCGAGGCGCTGGAGACGAACTGGGTGAAGATTGAAGTGATCGGTGACCGCGAGCTGCTTTATCCCGACACGGAGGAGCTCATTCGCGCCACCGAAGCGCTGGTCACAAAGGGGTTCGTGGTTCTGCCCTACTGCACCGAGGACCCGGTGGTGTGCCGCAAGCTCGCCGATGTCGGCGCCGCCGCCGTGATGCCGCTCGGCGCGCCGATCGGCTCCGGGCTCGGCATCTGCAATCCGCACCTGATCGAGCTTGTCTGCGCGCGCTCGAGCGTGCCGGTCGTGCTCGATGCCGGCATCGGCACCGCGTCCGACGCGGCGCTCGCCATGGAGCTCGGTTGTTCCGCGGTGCTGCTCAACACCGCGGTGTCGAAGGCGCGTGATCCGGTCATGATGGCGAAGAGCATGCGGGCCGCGGTCGAGGCCGGCCGCTGGTCGCGTCTGGCCGGGCGCATCCCCAAGATCTCCCATGCGGAGCCTTCGAGCCCGCAATTCGGTCTCGTCGGCACGTGAAGCTCCCCGAACCGCCGCTGCTGCTCGTGACCGACCGCCATCAGGCGCGGCGCACCGTGTTCGAGGTGGTGGCCGCGACGTTGACGGCTGGCTGCCGCTGGGTGAGCGTGCGCGAGAAGGACATGCCCGAGGATGAGCAGGTGGTGCTCGCGCGCATGCTGGCACCGATGGCGTGGCGCCATGGCGCCAAGCTCTCGCTGCACGGCACGGCGGAGCTGGCGCTGGTCGCCAATGCGGACGGCGTTCATTTGCCGGCCGGCAGCGACCCTCAAGTGGCGCGCAAGCTGCTTGGACCGGACAAGCTCGTTGGCGTTTCGATCCACACCGTGAGCGAAGCCGAGGCGATTGATCCCGCCAATGTCGACTATGCGATTGCGGGACCTGCGTTCGAGACCGAGAGCAAGCCCGGCTATGGGCCTGCGATCGGCCACAAGGGCCTGGCCGAGATCGCGCGCGCGGCGCGCGTGCCGATCCTCGCGATCGGCGGCCTCAATGTCGTCCGCGCCGCCGAGGTCCTCGCCTCCGGGCCGGCCGGCATCGCGGTGATGGGCGGCGTCATGCGGGCGGCCGATCCGGCGCGCGTGATGCGCGAGCTGCTGCTGATCGTCGCGGGCGCCAAGCTTTAGTGAACTGGCCGGGCGAGCGTTTTCCTGACGCCGATCGGGCACGAGTTGATCAAGCGGAATCACCCCCGCCCGCGATAGGGCGCGACGCCCTGGTCCGGCACCCAGACGCCATCGGGCAACTTGCCCCATTGCCAGAACACGTCGATCGGCATGCCGCCGCGCGGATACCAGTAGCCGCCGATGCGCAGCCATGTCGGCTCGATCGCAGCAACAAGCTTCTTGCCGATCGCGATCGTGCAATCCTCGTGGAAGGCGCCGTGGTTGCGGAAGCTGTTCAGGTAGAGCTTGAGCGACTTGGACTCCACCAGCCATTGCGCCGGCACGTAGTCGATGACGAGATGCGCGAAGTCGGACTGCGCCGTGATCGGGCAGAGCGTGGTGAACTCGGGCGCGGTGAAGCGCGCGACGTAATTGGCGTCCGGGTGCGGATTGGCGACGCGGTCGAGCGCCGCCTCCGCGGGCGAGGCCGGGATCGCGCTCGGCTGGCCGAGATGACGGGGCGGACGAGCCATCGCGGCGTCAGACGCCGGTGATGTGATTGCGCAGGTCGAGCGGCGCCCTGATGGCCGTGAGCGGCTCGAAGCCGGTGCCGGTTCCCTTCACGATGACGTCGCCATAATCCAGAATGCGCCCCAGGATCGACTGGTCGACGTCGACGCTCTCGACCTTGTCCATGTGCATCTCCACCGTGTTGCGGCGGATGAAGCCTTCCTTGAAGATGATGCGGCGGTTGGTCACCGCGATTTCGGTGGTCCACCACGTGAACCATTCCCGGCTCAGCAGAAACAAGGCGACAAGCCCCAAAAGCCCGGCCACCACCTGCCAGAACATGCTGCCGCGCTCGCCAAAGCCAAAGGCTGCGAGTGCCACCAAGGCGAACAGGGCGCCCGGCCAATAGGCGATCCAATGGATCGAGGCGGTGTGGCGGATGGTTTCACCGGGTTGCAGGACGTTCTCAACATAGCTCATTCGAATCCTCCTGCCGGTAGGATACCGGACTGCAGGCGCCGGTGCCACCGACGCGTGCGCCCGAGCCCCCAGGGATGCGCCGAGGGGACGCCAAGGTGCGCCGCCGACGGCCTTTGCGGGGCAGAGGCGATCCTGTAGAAGGCGCGCAAACCTTAGCCCTTATTGCGCAGGAGCCCCATGACCGCCATCGTCGATATCATTGGCCGCGAGATCCTGGACAGCCGCGGCAACCCCACGGTCGAGGTGGATGTCGTGCTGGAGGACGGCTCGCGCGGGCGCGCCGCCGTTCCCTCCGGCGCCTCCACGGGCGCGCACGAGGCGGTGGAGTTGCGCGACGGCGACAAGAAGCGATATCTCGGCAAGGGCGTCCGCAAGGCGGTCGAGGCGGTCAACGGCGAGATCTTCGACGCGGTCGGCGGCATGGATGCCGAGGCGCAGAACAAGATCGACGAGACCCTGATCGCGCTCGACGGCACGCCCAACAAGGCCAGGCTCGGCGCCAACGCCATCCTGGGCGTGTCGCTCGCGGTCGCCAAGGCGGCCGCCATCGCGGGCGGGCAGCCGCTCTATCGTTATGTCGGCGGCGTCTCGGCGCGCGTGCTGCCGGTGCCGATGATGAACATCGTCAACGGCGGCGTCCATGCCGACAACCCGATCGACTTCCAGGAATTCATGATCATGCCGGTTGGAGCGGCCACCTTCGCGGATGGGCTGCGCATGGGCGTTGAGGTGTTCCAGACGCTCAAGAAGGCGCTGCATGATGCCGGCCACAACACCAATGTGGGCGACGAGGGCGGCTTCGCGCCGAATCTCGCCTCGGCCGAAGACGCGCTCGGCTTCGTCATGAAGGCGATCGAGGCGTCGGGCTATCGGCCGGGCGAGGACATCGTGCTGGCGCTCGATCCGGCCTCCACCGAGTTCTTCAAGAACGGCAACTATGTGTACGAGGGCGAGGGCAAGACTCGCTCGAAGCAGGAACAGGCGCAGTACCTGGCCGAGCTAGCGGCGCGCTACCCGATCGCCTCGATCGAGGACGGCATGGCGGAGGACGACTTCGAGGGCTGGAAGCGCGTCACCGACCTGATCGGCAGCAAGTGCCAGCTGGTCGGCGATGACCTGATGGTGACCAACGTCACGCGGCTCAACGAGTGCATCAAGAGGGGCATCGCCAACTCGATCCTGGTCAAGGTCAATCAGATCGGCACGCTGACCGAGGCGCTGGCGGCGGTCGAGACCGCCCACAAGGCAGGCTACACCGCCGTAATGTCGCATCGCTCGGGCGAGACCGAGGATTCCACCATCGCCGACCTCGCGGTCGCCACCAATTGCGGGCAGATCAAGACCGGCTCACTCGCGCGCTCTGACCGCACTGCGAAATACAATCAGCTCCTGCGCATCGAGGAGGAGCTCGGCGCGCAGGCCCGCTATGCGGGCCGGGCGGCGCTCAAGGCGCTGCGCTGAGGTATCAACGTGCTGTGCGCGCTTGAGAACTGTGCTGCGGATTGCCGGCTATCAGCGCTGTCATGCCGGCCGGAGCCGGTGTAGGCTCTCGCGACAAATCACCTTGGGACGGTCGCGATGGACCAGACAATCGGCCTGAAGACATTGGACCGGCAGCGGGCGATCGAGCGCCTCACGCAATTCGTGGCAGCGTCGTTCGACAGCGCCCGCGCGAGCGACGCGCCGTTCCACCATCTCGAGTTCGAACGAGTGTTCCCTGACGACGTCTACGCCGCCATGCTGACCGCGATGCCGGTCGCGGCCGATTATCGGCCGATGTCGGGCCGCGCCAAGGGCAACGACCTCGCTGACGGCACCCACACCCGGGTCAAGATCGACCTGTTTCCCGAATACATCCGGCGGCTGCCGCCGGAGAAACGCCCGGTCTGGGACATCGTCGGCCATGCGCTCTGCTCGACTCCGGTCAAGCAGGCGCTGATGCGGCGGCTGGCACCAGGCCTTGGCCAGCGCTTCGGCAAGGACTTCGCCAAGGTCGGCATGTACCCGGTGCCAATCCTCACCCGCGATATCCCGGGCTACAAGATCTCCCCGCACCCGGACACGCGCTGGAAGGGCATGACCATCCAGCTCTACCTGCCGCGCGACAGCTCGAACACCCATATCGGCACCATCTTCCATGAGGTGCGCCCCGACGGCAGCATGCCCAAGCACACCCAGATGAAATTCGCGCCGAACACGGGCTATGCCTTCGCGGTTGGCGAGAACACCTGGCATTCCGCCGACACGGTCGGCCCCGAGGTGACGACGCGGGATTCGATCCTGCTCACCTATTTCGTCGACTCCGGCCTGGTGAAGTACCTCCGCAACCGCGGCAAGCGCATCGGCAATCTCCTGCGCAACGAGGTCCGACAGCTCGCACGGCGCTGATTGGCCCGGCCCCGAGCGTTAAAGCGGTCTTAAGCCCGGGCCGGCACTCTGCCGCCATGGTCACCCGCAGGCGGCTTCGATCGGTTCTGACCGCGCTTGGCCTCTACCTGGCGGCGGCGCTGCTGATCGGCTATTTCGGGGTCAACGCCTTCACCGGCGAGCACGGCCTCAACGCCAGGCAGAATATCGACCAGCAGATCACCCAGCTCTCAGGCGAGCTTTCGGCGGTCCAGGCTGAGCGGGCGATCTGGGAGCGGCGCGTCTCGCTGCTCAAGTCCGACAGCCTCGACCCCGACCTGCTTGACGAGCGCGCCCGTGCGCTCCTGGATTATGTGGATGCCAATGACCTGACGCTCAAGCTCAAGCGGCCGTGAGCCTGCCCACGACTGAGCCCAGGGATAGTCCGGAAAGCGGTCGCGGTTTTGCCACCCACAGCGGCGCCGCTTGCGCTTTCGCGCCGAACCGATTTCGGCTAATGGGAGTTGGGCCAATGACCGATGTCGGGCCCCGTTTTCTTGAGGAGCCATATGGCGGTAGCCACCAATAAACCGGCGGTCCCTGCGGCCGCCCAGCGCCGTGCAGGCGATGACAGCCCGGTGCCCGATTTGAGCAAAGAGCAGGATCTGGCCGCTTTTCGGGACATGTTGCTCATACGCCGGTTTGAGGAGAAGGCCGGGCAACTCTACGGAATGGGCCTGATCGGTGGGTTCTGCCACCTCTATATCGGCCAGGAGGCGGTCGTCGTGGGCATGCAGATGGCGCTCAAACCCGGCGATGGCGTCATTACCGGCTATCGCGACCACGGCCATATGCTGGCCTGCGGCATGGACGCCAAAGGCGTCATGGCCGAGCTGACCGGCCGGCGGGGGGGCTATTCAAGAGGCAAGGGCGGCTCGATGCACATGTTCTCCGCCGAGAAGGGGTTCTACGGCGGTCACGGCATCGTGGCCGCGCAGGTCCCGCTCGGCACCGGGCTTGCCTTCGCCAACAAGTACCGCGGCAACGACAACGTGTCGCTCACCTATTTCGGCGACGGCGCGACCAACCAGGGCCAAGTCTACGAGAGCTTCAACATGGCCAAGCTCTGGAAGCTTCCCGTCGTCTACATCATCGAGAACAACCAGTACGGGATGGGCACCTCGGTGGCGCGCGCCTCGGCGACCACCAAACTGTTCAAACGCGGGCTCTCGCACGACCTCCCGGGCGAGCAGGTGGACGGCATGGACGTGCGCGCCGTGAAGGCCGCGGGCGAGAAGGCGGTGAATTGGTGCCGCACCGGCAACGGCCCGATGATCCTGGAGATGCTGACCTACCGCTACCGTGGCCACTCGATGTCGGATCCCGCCAAGTACCGCCCGAAGGAGGAGGTCGACAAAGTCCGCAGCGAGCACGACCCGATCGAGCAGGTGCGCCAGCGGCTGATGTCGAAGAAATGGGCGAGCGAGGACGCGCTGAAGAAGATCGATGTGGAGGTGCGCGCGATCGTGAACGAAGCGGCGGAGTTTGCCACTCACGACGCAGAGCCCGACGTCTCCGAGCTCTACACCGACGTCTACAGTTGAGCATCGCGGTTGCTTCGCCGCCGCGCCATTGCTGCCATGGGATAAGCTGTTCATGCCGACTGAGATTTTGATGCCTGCCCTGTCGCCCACGATGGAGAAGGGCAACCTTGCCAAGTGGCTCAAGAAGGAGGGCGATGCGGTCAAGTCCGGCGACGTGATCGCCGAAATTGAAACCGACAAGGCCACTATGGAAGTGGAAGCCGTCGACGAGGGCACGCTCGGAAGAATTCTCGTCCCGGAAGGCACCAATGACGTCGCGGTCAACACCCCGATCGCCATGATCCTGGCGGACGGCGAGGACGCCTCCGCGCTCAAAGCCGGCGCTGCCCGCGCGCCCAAAGCGGCCGCCGCACCAGCCAGCCAGGATCGCCCCGCCTCGGAGACGCGTCCGTCTCCGTCCGCACCCGCGCAAGAAGCCGCGCTGCCGGAGACGGACGTGCCCGCAGGCACCGCGATGGTGACCATGACGGTGCGCGAAGCGCTGCGCGACGCTATGGCCGAGGAGATGCGGCGCGATCAGGATGTCTTCGTGATGGGCGAGGAGGTTGCGGAGTATCAGGGCGCCTACAAGGTCACCCAAGGGCTGCTGCAGGAATTCGGCGCTCGGCGCGTGATCGACACGCCCATCACCGAGCATGGCTTCGCGGGGCTCGGCGTCGGGGCCGCGCTCGCCGGCCTCAAGCCGATCGTCGAGTTCATGACCTTCAACTTTGCCATGCAGGCCATGGACCAGATCATCAACTCGGCCGCCAAGACGCGTTATATGTCGGGCGGCCAGATCGGCGCATCGATCGTGTTTCGCGGACCCAACGGCCCGGCCGCGCGCGTCGCCGCCCAGCACAGCCAGGATTTCACGGCCTGGTACTCGCACGTCCCCGGACTCAAAGTGGTCGCGCCTTACACCGCGGCCGACGCCAAGGGCCTGCTCAAGTCCGCGATCCGCGATCCCAATCCGGTCATTTTCCTCGAGAACGAGATCCTCTACGGCCAGAGCTTTCCGGTGCCCAAGCTCGACGACTACCTGGTGCCGATCGGCAAGGCCCGGATCGCGCGGATGGGATCCGATGTCACGATCGTGGCGTGGTCCATGGGCATGACCTACGCGCTGAAGGCTGCCGACGCGCTCGCTCGTGATGGCATCAACGCCGAGGTCGTCGATCTGCGGTCGCTGCGGCCCATGGACATCGGCACCATTGTGGAATCGGTGAAGAAAACCGGCCGGATTGTGACGATCGAGGAAGGCTGGCGGCAGTCGGGCGTTGGCGCCGAGATTGCCGCGCGTGTGATGGAGGAGGCCTTCGACTGGCTGGACGCACCGGTCGCGCGCGTCACCGGTGAGGACGTGCCGATGCCGTATGCGGCCAATCTGGAAAAGCTGGCACTGCCCTCGGTCGAGAAAGTGGTCGAGGCGGCGAAAGCGGTTTGCTACCGGTGAGCGCCATGCGCATGTTCGCGGCGTTGCTGCTGATCGGCACGGCCTGGTCCTCGTTTGCCGCGGCCCAGGCCACGATCGTGCTGGCGCCGATGAATGTCGAGAACTACCGGGTGCTGCAGCGCGTCTCGCGCAATGCCGGCTGGGCCTCGACCGCCTACAAGAACTATCTGGTCGGCCTGTTCGAGGGCCTCCTGAATACGGAAGGCGGCACCGAGAATGCCATGGTGGGCAAGCTGTTCTGTCTGCCCGCGCCGGTCCGCGATACGGGCAGGCTCTCCGATATCTTCGAGTGGATGGAGACCGAGCTGAACAAGCTCGTCGCCACCGCGCAGCCCAGCGCCCAGGTCGCTCGCATCTACGTCGCACACCTGTCCCAGAACTTTCCGTGTCACCGGTGAACAGCATGGACTCCGATAAGCCGCTGCCGATCTTCGATGCACTGGTCATTCCACCCACCGCGCTCGAGCAAGGTGGCGTCGAAGTGCTGCGCGCCGCCGTCGTCGACGGCGGCCTGCACGTGTCGCTGCGCCGCGCCTTTGACGATCCCGAGGCATGGGGCATGTTGATCGCGGACGTGGCGCGCCACGTGGCGCGCATCTATGCGACCGAGGACAAGTTCCGCGAGGAGGAGACGCTCGAGCGCATCCGGGCGCTCTTCAACGCCGAGATGGATTCGCCGACCGATCCCGGCACCACCAGCGCGATCAGCTAGAAATCGAGCCACTAGTGCCGCCGATTTGAAGTTCCTACACTGCCTGCAGCAAACTCTGCCAGGAACTTCAAATCGAAAGCGGCACTAGAATCATAGAGTTGCTAGTGCCCCTTTGTTTCCGAAGTTCGTGTAAGAGGGTGCTGAGGTGGATCACGAACTTGGGAAACGGGGCACTCGTATGCCGGTCAATATCCTGATGCCCGCGCTCTCGCCCACGATGGAGAAGGGCAACCTCGCCAAGTGGCTCAAGAAAGAAGGCGACGCCGTCAAAGCCGGCGACGTCATCGCCGAGATCGAGACCGACAAGGCTACGATGGAGTACGAGTCGATCGACGACGGCGTGCTGGCCAAGATCGTGGTGCCGGCCGGCAGCCAGGACGTTCCGGTCAACCAGCTCATCGCCGTGCTGGCGCAGGAGGGTGAGGACCCGAAGAGCGCCGCGGCCGCGGCCGGGAAGGGGGCCGCCGCTGCATCGGTGCCGGCTTCAGCACCTGCTTCGCCGGCGGCCAAGAGCGCGCCCGCTGCGCGGCCTGCCCCCGCGGCAGCGACCGCGCCAACGGCAGCGCCGGCCGCCGCCCCGAGCCACGGCGGCAACCGCATCTTTGCCTCGCCGCTGGCGCGCCGCCTTGCCAAGACCGCCGGCATCGAGCTCGGCCGCATGCGCGGCTCCGGCCCGCATGGCCGCATCATCGCCCGCGACGTCGAGGCGGCCCGGTCCGGCCAGGGCGTATCGGCACTGGCTCCGCTCGCGGTGCAGGCGCCGTCCGACGACAAGATCAGGGCGCTGTTCGAGCCCGGCAGCTACGAGGTCGTGCCACACGACAACATCCGCAAGGTGATCGCGCGGCGGCTGGTCGAGGCCAAGCTCACCATCCCGCACTTCTATCTCACGCTCGACTGCAACATCGGCAAGCTCCTTGCCGCGCGCGAGGAGATCAACACCGCCGCGCCCAAGGACAAGGACGGCAAACCGGCCTACAAGCTCTCGGTCAACGACTTCGTCATCAAGGCGCTGGCGCTCGCGCTGCAGCGCGTTCCCGACGCCAACGTGACCTGGACCGAGGGCGGCATGCTCAAGCATCACCGCTCCGACATCGGGGTCGCGGTCTCGATCCCTGGCGGGCTGATCACGCCGGTGGTGCGTAACGCCGAGGCGAAGTCGCTGTCCACCATTTCCAATGAGATGAAGGACTACGCGGCCCGCGCGCGGGCGCGCAAGCTCAAGCCCGAGGAATATCAGGGCGGCTCGAGCGCGGTGTCGAACCTCGGCATGTACGGCATCAAGGACTTCGCCGCCGTCATCAACCCGCCGCATGCGACCATCCTGGCGGTGGGCGCGGGTGAGGAGCGCGCGATCGCGCGCGACGGCAAGATCGAGGCGGCCTGGATGATGTCGGTCACGCTCTCGACCGACCATCGCGCGGTCGATGGCGCGCTCGGCGCCGAGCTTCTCAGCGCCTTCAAGGCGCTGATCGAGAACCCGGTGACAATGGTAGTGTGAGGGTATCCGTGACCAGCCGAGCCACCGCCTGCCTGCCGATCGCGCTCCTCGCGCTCACGACGGTTCATGCTTACGCGCAACCGGTCGGCGAGCCGGAGACGCGGAAGTTCGTCAGTTGCAGGACCCTCGTGACCTGGTCAGGACCGCAGGGAACCCAGGTGAGCTACCTGGGCGCCGGCGGCAAATCCTATCTCTGGGCATCCGGCAATGACTCGGTGCTCGCGGGCAGCTGGCGGATCGACCCGCGCGCGACCTCGCCGCGATCGCCGTTGTCCTATGTCGCAGTCTGTACTCAGTATGAGGCCCAGAACAACGGCCAGTGGGATTGCCGCCCGGCCGAGATGCTGGAGCGCGTCACCATGGACCAGGCCGACGGCGACGTCTTCGGTCTGGAAGGACGATCAGCCGCGCCGTTTCGCTTGCCGCGCGACCGGACCAATATCGCGATGCTGCAGCAGCGCATCAAGGCCGAGGCACCGGACGCGGCGCAACCCGCGCGGCCTGCGGCAAAATGCGAGTAGGGAGGGGTCCATGCCGCGCGTGCTGCTCGACGACAACCTCAACCATCTGGTGACGCCGACGCACTCCGACGCCCGCGGCCCGGTCGTGCGCGGCCGTTCGATCGAGGTCATGAAGATGCACTGGCGCGCCGGCGACAGCGCGCGTCCGCATCAGCATGAGGAAGAGCAGGCGATCTATGTGCTCTCAGGCCGCATGCGCATGACCTGCGGCGAGGAGACTTACGAAATCGGTCCGGGAGAAGTCAGCTATCATCCCTCCAACGTGCTGCATTCGGCGATGGCGGTCGAGGATACTGTCGCGATCAGCTTCAAGAACATCGTCGCTCCGTTCTACGAAGCGACCAAGACGCTCTGAGGCTTGCAATGTCGAGAAAGGCCAGACGCGTCAATGGGTGAGAGCGACAGCAAGCCGCGAGCACTAGTGATCACCTTCTTTCCGATGTTCATAGCGACGCTGTCGCTGGTCACCTCGATCTACAACGGCTATCTCAACAACAAATTTGTCGATCTCATCCAGCGCAACTTCGGGCGCGCCGAATACATGCGCACCTGCAAGGAGATCATCGACGCCTATTTCCAGGTCAAGTTCAAGGCCGGCCTGCTCAGCGCCGGTGGTGAGCGCGAGCGGGCGGGGACTGCCCCTCACGCAGCCACTGAGCAGACCGACGCCGCTGCCGCAGCCAACAGGTTCGCGGCGCTCGGAACCTATCTCGCCAACCTGCGCGACGACGCCATCAGGGCGCGCTATACCGAGCTCGCACGCTCGCTCGAAAAGGCAGTCATCGAGGCCCGGCGCACGCCTCCGGCCGAGCTTGACCGGCTGTTCGAGGGGGCCGATCGGATGTTCGCCGAGTTGAACAACGACTGCGTAAAATCGGCTAAGGAATAAGCCACCGTCCGTGCCTATATGACCACACTCGCCACGCGCGCGTGCGACCAGAGAGTTCCAACATGGCAGACACGACCTTCGACATCATCATCATCGGCTCGGGACCGGGCGGCTACGTCTGCGCCATCCGCGCCGCGCAGCTCGGCTTCAAGGTCGCGATCGTCGAGCGCGCCTACCTTGGCGGCGTCTGCCTCAACTGGGGCTGCATCCCGACCAAGGCGCTCTTACGCTCGGCGGAAATCTTCCACTACATGCAGCACGCCAAGGATTATGGGCTTTCGGCCGAGAAGATCAGCTTCGACCCGACCGCTGTCGTCAAGCGCTCGCGCGCCGTCTCGAAACGGCTCAACGACGGCGTCGGCTTTCTGATGAAGAAGAACAAGGTGGCCGTGATCTGGGGCGAGGCGGCAATCGACGCGCCCGGCAAGGTCACCGTCAAGGCCAGCAAGGGCGAGGCGCCGAAGGGCACGCTCGGACCGGGCAGCTATCAGGCCAAGCACATCATCGTGGCGACCGGCGCGCGCCCGCGCGTCCTGCCCGGGCTCGAGCCCGATCAGAAGCTGATCTGGACCTATTTCGAGGCGATGGTGCCCGAGCGCATGCCCAAGTCGCTCCTGGTGATCGGCTCGGGCGCGATCGGCATCGAGTTCGCCTCGTTCTATCGGACGCTCGGCGCCGAGGTGACGGTGGTGGAAGTGATGCCACAGATCCTGCCGGTCGAGGATGCCGAAATTTCAGCGTTTGCCCGCAAGGCGTTCGAGAAGCAGGGCATCAAGATCCTCACCGGCGCCAAGGTCACCAAGCTCGACAAGAAGGTTGACTCCGTTACCGCCACCATCGATGACGGCAAGGGCGGCACGCAGAGCCTGACGGTCGAGCGCGTGATCTCGGCGGTCGGCGTTGTCGGGAATATCGAGAACCTCGGGCTCGAGAAGGTCGGCGTGAAGACCGACCGCGGCACCATCGTGATTGACGGCTATGGCCGCACCAATGTGCCCGGCATCTACGCCATCGGCGACGTCGCGGGGCCGCCGCTGCTCGCTCACAAGGCCGAGCACGAGGGCGTCATCTGCGTCGAGGCGATCAAGGGGCTCAAGCCGCATGCGATGGACAAGCGCCTGATCCCCGGCTGTACCTATTGCTCCCCGCAGATCGCCTCGGTCGGCCTTACCGAGCAGGCCGCCAAGGAGCAGAAACGCGACATCCGCGTCGGCCGCTTCCCGTTCGTCGGCAACGGCAAGGCGATCGCGCTCGGCGAGGACCAGGGCCTGGTGAAGGTCATATTCGACAAGACGACCGGCCAGCTTCTGGGCGCGCACATGGTCGGCGCCGAGGTCACCGAGCTGATTCAGGGGTACGTGGTGGCGATGAATCTCGAGACCACGGAAGAGGAGCTCATGCACACCGTGTTCCCGCATCCGACGTTGTCGGAAATGATGAAGGAAGCGGTGCTGGATGCGTATGGACGGGTGCTCAACGTCTGAGACAGCGGTCAACTGCGCCCAAACACGTGCCGACGGTGGCGCAACCAATGGCGCCGGCCTCGCGATCGAGCAGTGCTAGGAAGCAACATGTCAACGTCCTTGCCTCCACCGTCCGGGCGCCGCCGCTACGGCTGGTGGATTGCGCTTGCCGTTGCGGTCATCATCGGCTTAGGCGCCTACCGGTTCGGCGCGCCGATCTACGGCGCTGCGAGCTTGATGATGGGCCGGCCCTACCTGCCGGGCTGCACCACCAGCGTGACCAAGGAGGACACCGTCGGCGAGCTCTGGTATCGGATCTCCGAACAGAAGTGCGAGAGCGGCGTGACCAGGCACTACGTGTTCGTCGCGCGGGCGCAATCGAGCATGTCGTTCATGATGACGCCGGCCTTCGTGAGCATCGATAGTCCCGTTCCCATAGCGCTGAGCAAGGAGGGCGAGCGGGTCTACTATATTTCCGTCCAGCCGCCGCTCGCGGACGGCAGCAATATTCTGGAGCTGTTCATCGGTCCATCCGGCGTGCCACTCAAGACCCACATCTACAACAAGGGCCAGACGCGCTAGTGCCCCGCTTCCGAAAGTGAGTCGTCGCAGCATCCTCTGACACGAACTTCGGAAGCAAAGGGCACTAGCAAGTCTATGAGCCCAGTGCCGCTTTTCGATTTGAAGTTCCTAACCGAGTCTGCCGCAACTGTTGTAAGAACTTCAAATCGGGGGCACTAGGCGCGGTCGGTCAATCGCGAGATTTCACGAGATTTCAAATGGGTGTGCTGGCTTGGATTCTGATCGGCCTGATGGCCGGCTGGCTCGCGGCCAAGATCACCAATGCGCCGCGGGGACTTCTCCGTAACCTTATCATCGGTCTCGTGGGCTCGCTGATCGGCGGATTCCTGTTTACCAAGCTCGGCCTGCATGTTGTGCCCGATTTCTGGGGCGAATTGATCACCGCCACGATTGGCGCTGTGGTTTTTCTGGCACTCTGGCAAGCGATTCGACGCGCCTGAGCAACGCCGGACCGGTATTCATCCTGCGTTCACCTTAGATCAGGCACACGGGGCCCGCGGGGGCGCAAGCAATAAACTCACCGGGCCGTGCTCGCTCGGCCCCGCCGAGCAGCGAGCCCCATGCGTTTTTGACAGATGGTTGATATCAGCGAATCGCTAGGCGTGCGGACCGCAAGGGCAGAGCGACCGGCTGTGCCGACAGTGACACGGCGCGGGCTCGAGTATCGAGACATCGGGCGCTCCGTCGATTTCACTGACTGGCAGATTGCCGGGCTGTTCGCGGTGCTTTCCGCGATCACGGTCATCCCGATCGTCCTGTATCCGTGGCCGCCGCTCACCGACTACATCAATCACCTGTCGCGCATGCACATCATCGCGACAATCGGGTCCGACCCGGATTTGGCGACCTTCTACGACGTCAACTGGCAGATCATCCCCAACTTGATGATGGACCTGATCGTGCCGTCGCTCCAGCGGTTCGTGAACGTCTACGTCGCGGGGCAGATCTACACGATCGCAAGTTTTGTGCTGATCATTGCGGGCACGCTCGCGCTGAACCGTCAGCTGTTCGGACGTTGGTCGGTCCTGCCGCTGATCGCGTTTCCGCTGCTCTACAACAACGTGTTCCTCGTCGGAACCATGAATTACATTTTCGGGATGGGCCTTGCGCTGTGGGCGTTGGCCGCCTGGGTCAGGCTGCGCGAGCACCATCCTGTCATTCGGCTCACGGTCTCACTGCTGTTCGTGCTGGCGCTGTTCTTCTGCCACCTGTTCGCGGTCGGGATTTACGGGCTCGGACTGGCAGCCGTCGAAATCAACCGCCTGCTGGTGCACTACAAGAGCCATGACTACAAGAGCGATGGCGGCCGATCGGACGGTGCTGGCGCCACCGATCGGACGCAGTGGCCGCTCGTCGACTTCGTCGCCACCGGCCTGCCGTTTCTGCCGGTGCTGCCGCTCCTGATGATGAGCCCGACCTGGGGACTGCGGGCGTCGTTCGTTTGGGAGCTCAACGGCAAGCTCGACGGGCTGATCTACGTGGTCGAGGTCTACTCCCATGCCGCGGCCCTGCTGCTGACCGCAATCGCGGCCTTCGCGGCCGGCTTCGGCGTGCGTCATCGCGCGCTGCAGTTCCATTCGGCCGGATGGATCCTGCTGCTCTTGGGCTCCATCACCTATCTCGCCATGCCGCGGATCATCTTTGAGACCTACATGGCGGATCAGCGATTGCCGATCTCGCTGGCCTTCATGGTGATCGCGTGCGCGCACCTGAACCTCGGCCATGACTATGTGCGCCGTGGATTTGCGACCGTATTGGTGCTGCTGCTGGCGATCAGGGTGTTCGAAGTGCAGAACATGTGGTCGGACGCTTCCAAGACGACCGTTGCGTTCCGCGACTCCGTGCGTCTGATCGAGCGGGGCTCCAAGGTTCTCGTCGCCTATGCCGACCCGGACGCCGGTGACGATACCCGCGACCTCGGGCTCGTCCACGCGGCCTGCGTCGCCATCATCGAGCGCTCGGCGCTGGTGACCACCGCCTTCACGGTGAAGGGCAAGCAGATCCTGGACGTGCGCGAGCCCTATCGCGGCCGCGTCGACCGCGATGACGGGACCCCGCCCTCGGTCGCGCAATTGTTGCAGGTGCTCGAGGAGCCGCCGGAGGGCGCCGCGAGCTACTGGAGCAAGTGGACCTCGGACTACGACTATGTCTACGTGCTGTTCACCGATCCCGGGTACGAGAATCCGGACCCCGCGCGGTTGACCGCGGTCTACACCGGGGAGCGATTTGCCCTGTTCCAGATCAACCCGATCGACGAGACCCAGCCGGGTCCCAAGATCGCCGACAGGCGCGGAGATTTGCGGCCGGCGCGTTGAAGCCGGGTCTTGTCGGGTACCCCGCCGCTTCGTAAGTAAGTGGTAGGTACCTGGAGAGTCCCTTGGCAATCGTCCTCGATACCGTTGGCCCGCGCGCGCGCCACCCCGAAAAGGCGCATCGGCCGGACACGCCCACGGTTCGCAAGCCGGACTGGATCCGCGTCAAGGCACCGGTCTCGAAGGGCTATCAGGAGACCCACGCCATCGTGCGCGCCAATGGCCTGCACACGGTGTGCGAGGAGGCCGGCTGCCCGAATATCGGCGAGTGCTGGGACAAGAAGCACGCGACCTTCATGATCATGGGGGACACCTGCACGCGCGCCTGCGCGTTCTGCAACGTCCGCACCGGCTTGCCCGCGCCGCTCGACTTAAGGGAGCCCGAGCGCGTGGCCGAGGCGATCGCAAAGCTCGGGCTGACCCACGTCGTGATCACATCGGTCGACCGCGACGACCTCGACGACGGTGGGGCAGGGCACTTCGCACAGGTCATCCGCGCCATCCGCGCGCGCTGCCCACACACCACCATCGAGGTGCTCACGCCCGACTTCCTGCGCAAGGAGGGGGCTGCCGAGACCGTCGTCGCGGCCAGACCCGACGTGTTCAACCACAACCTCGAGACCGTGCCGTCGAAATATCTCACGGTGCGGCCGGGCGCGCGCTACTTCGCCTCGATCCGTCTCCTGCAACGCGCGAAGGAGATCGATCCGTCGATCTTCACCAAGTCCGGCATCATGGTCGGGCTGGGCGAGGAGCGCAACGAGGTGCTGCAGGTGATGGACGACCTGCGCACCGCCGGCGTCGACTTTCTCACGATCGGGCAATACCTACAGCCGACCCGCAAGCACCACGAGGTCGTGCGCTTCATGCCGCCGGACGAGTTCAAGGCGCTGGAGACGATTGCCTATGCCAAGGGCTTCCTCATGGTGTCGGCGAGCCCGCTCACGCGCTCGTCGCACCATGCGGGCGACGATTTTGCGAGGCTAAGAGCGGCGCGTCAGGCGTTGACGGCGCGCCCGCGCTGACCATGCCGCAATTCACCACCACCCGTCGGGTGAGGCATTCGGCCGCCAACATGTTCGACCTCGTCGCCGATGTCGAGCGCTATCCGGAATTCGTGCCGCTTTGCTCAAGTCTCAAAGTGCGCCGGCGTATCGACGAGCCGGACGGCGTCGAGATTCTGGTTGCCGACATGACGGTTGCCTACAAGGTCGTCCATGAGACCTTCGTAAGCCGCGTCACGCTCGACCGGCCGAAGCTGCAGATCCTGGTCGAATATCTCGAGGGACCGTTCAGTCGCCTCGAGAACCGCTGGACGTTTCATCCGACCGGCGAGCGCGCTTGCGAGGTGCGGTTCTTCATCTCCTACGAGTTCAAGAGCCGCATGCTGGGCCTGCTCATGGGCTCGATGTTCGACCTTGCGTTCCGCCGCTTCGCCGCCGCCTTCGAGGAGCGCGCGGATAAGATTCATGGCGCGTGACAGCGGACGAGCGCCCGTAGGGTGGGCAAGGCGCTGGCAATGCCTATCCACAACGCAAACCCTATCGTGCGCCGTGCCCACCAAAGGGTCTTGGCAATCTGAACCGATCTGTGACGGTGGGCACGGCGCACGATAGGGTTTGCCTGGATAGAGAGGCAGTGCCGCCGCCTTTGCCCACCCTACAAAGCCGCGCCCACGATGCGGCATTCAATCAGCGTGACGGCTTCGCCCAGATGCCGCGCTTCTGCATGAGTGCGACCTGCTTGTCGATCACGTCGCGCTTGTAGTCGGCGTGCTTGGGCGGGATCTTCTTCAGGTAGCGGTTCTTCGGATAGATCGGCTTCTCGTAGATGATCTGCGCAAGCTCGGCGCGGATGTCCTTCATCCAGTTGGTCACCTGCGCCGACTCGCGATGGTGGCGCAACGCT
>Ga0209798_10000234_pt1 | contig 31924 bp, 30 predicted proteins | sample DOMMetBare3Fresh_FD_187475 | JGI IMG/M metagenome (GOLD analysis project Ga0209798, IMG submission 187475) | Wetland sediment microbial communities from St. Louis River estuary, USA, under dissolved organic matter induced mercury methylation -... | ecosystem: Environmental > Aquatic >... | reverse complement strand
ACTACCTCCGTGCTTCGAGCAAGCGGAGAATTATACGGAAAGGGTTATCCGTACGCAACCAGAGCGGCCCCTTTGCTGGTGGCCTGCTGGCCGTTTGGGTTTGCTGACGGGCTCAAGAGGTTGGGCTGGCGGTGCAGGCCTTTAGGAGTCCAGGAAACGGACGAATGGAAATGGCCCAGCAATTCATTGCTGGGTGTGGTAGTGCCGCAATGGTCAGTCCGGGAAACGGACGAATGGAAATAGCCCAGCAATTCATTGCTGAGTGTGGTAGTGCCGCAATGGTCCAGTCCGGGAAACGGACGACTGAAAATAGCCCAGCAATTTATTGCTTGGTGTGGTAGACCGCAATGGTCCAGTCCGGGAAACGGACTATTGGCAATAGTCCAGCAATTTATTGCTGGGGTCACCGATGGGCCGATGCAAGTCCGTGAAACGGACGACTGATAATACCCGGCTGATTAATCGGTGAGTTGTCTTCAGCCGTCCGTTGCACGGACTTGGGTAACAGCCCCTCGGTGATCCCAGCAATAAATTGCCGGGCTATTATCAGTCGTCCGTTTGACGGACTACTTCGTTTTCATGGACTCGAAACTCACTCGAACCTTAAGGGAGCCTTATCCACTCAGCGATGAATTGCCGGATTAATTTCAATCGTCCGTCTTATGGACGCGAAGGTGAAGGAGACGCTCGCGGCGCAACCGGGGTCTCAGGTTGGATTGTTTCCTGGTAGATGTATTTGCGGTCCTCGAGTTTCAAAATGACTGCAGGCTTTATCGCATTCCGTTCTTCATTGATAGTGATGATACCGGTGACACCCGGAAAGTCTTTTGTTTGCGCGAGAGCTTCGCGGAGTTTTGGACCATCGGTGGTGCCGGCCCGTCGGATAGCATCAGCGAGCACTCGCATGGCATCGTAAGCGAGCGCCGCGTGTGCGTCAGGAGAAAGATTTCCATGGCGCAGCTTGAAATCACGCACAAAAGTCTGAATCGCCGGGGAGGGATCTTCGGCGGAATAATGATTGGAAATATAAGATCCGTTCAATGCGTCCCCACCCAGATCCCAAAGCTCCGGGGCATCCCACCCGTCGCCACCCAACAGCGGTTGTGTGATACCAATCTGCCTCGCCTGCCTGGCAATCAGCGCCACATTTCCATAGTAGCCGGGAATATAGATGACATCAGGGTTTGCCAGTCGAATCGAGCTCAACTGGCCGCGGTAGTCCCCGTCGCCGACCGTGTAGAGCTGCTTGCTCACAATCTGACCGCCTAATCGCGTAAAGCTTAACTCAAAGAAATCACTAAGGCCGCGGCTGTAAGGGGAGTTGAAGTCAAGCAGGATTGCCGCCGTCCTCGCCTTGAGTGTATGGACAGCGAATTTCGCCATCACTTCTCCCTGAAAGGTATCAATGAAACAGGCACGAAATATATAGTCACCGATCGCTGTGACTGCCGGATCAGTGGCCGAAGGCGCAAGCAAAGGAATTTTGGCGACCTGCCCTTTGGGGGCGCCCGCGCGGGCGTTGCCCGAAGTTCCCCCGGCAATAACGGCCACTACTTTATCCTGATCGATCAACTTACCGGCGCGATTGGCAGCCCTTTCCGCGCTGCCCTGGTCATCTTCAATGATGAGGTCAATGCGACGGCCGTCGATGCCACCGGCCTGATTGATGTCTTCGGCGGCCATCAGCACGCCGTTCTTGGCCGACTCGCCAAAGTTGAAAGTCGGCCCGGACAAGTCTCCGTAGTAGCCGATTCTTATCAAGCTGTGATCTGACGTTACCGTGCCGGATGGTTTGGGTGCGCAGGCTGCGAGCAGGACAATAATGAGCCCCAGGATCAGGCCCGCTTGAAGAATGCGCGTCAGTGGTCGGTCCGGGGATGTTGCTTTCGGGCTTAACACGGGACTGTTCGCCGGTTCATATCACTCGCCAAGATAGGCTTCCTTTATTCTGGGATCGTTTGCGAGTTGTTTGGAAGGCCCTTCCATGACGATTCTGCCGGTCTCCAGAACATAAGCGCGGTCGGAATGGCCCAGCGCCGCATGGGCGTTCTGCTCAACCAGAAGGATCGTCGTGCCTTTGCTCCGAATCTCGTCGATTGCCTGGAAAATTGTGTGCACCACCAGCGGCGCGAGACCGAGCGATGGCTCATCCAGCAGCAGTAAGCGCGGCCGCGACATGAGGGCCCGGCCCATGGCCAGCATTTGTTGCTCGCCGCCCGAAAGGGTTCCCGCCTTCTGTGCTTCTCGTTCTTTTAACCGCGGAAACAGGTGGAAAGCGCGTTCCATATCTGCCGAGACTTCACGCTTGTTCTTGTTTAGATATGCTCCCATCTGCAAATTCTCGCGCACGGTAAGGTTCGCAAAGACGCCGCGCCCTTCAGGAGACATCGAAATGCCGCGGGCCACCAGCTTGTGGGTTGGCTTGCCGCTGATGTCATCGCCTTCAAACAGCACGCGCCCCTGACTCGGCTCGAGTAGTCCCGTGATTGTCCGCAGGGTTGTCGTTTTGCCGGCGCCGTTTGCGCCGATGAGCGTCACCACTTCGCCCTGATCGACATGCATCGAGATGGAGCAAAGCGCTTCGATGGCCCCATAATTCACGGAAACGTTTTCTAAGATAAGCATGCTATGCACTAACCAATAGGACCAAGGGCAAAGACCTAATCCCCGAGATACGCCTCAATAACCTTCGGATCGTTCTTAATTTCTTCGGGAAGTCCCAGGGCGATCGATTTGCCGTAATCCACCACCTGAATTCGTTCGCAGACACCCATGACGACCTTCATATTGTGTTCGACGAGCAGAATGGTCAGGCCAAAACGATCTCTGATCTGCTTAATCAGCCCCATCAGATCTTCCTGTTCTGAGGGATTCATGCCCGCCGCCGGCTCATCCAGCAGCAACAGCGTGGGGCGTGTGGCCAGCGCTCGGACTATTTCCAGGCGACGCTGTTTGCCGTAGGGCAAACTGGTGCCGCCTTCGTCCTTGACGCTTACCAGGTCAAAAATTTCCAGCAGCTCCAGACAGTGCTCACGCTGTGCTCGTTCATCGCTGGTGAAACGGGGAGTACGCAGCACGGCGTCAAGCAGGTTTTGCCGGGCGTGGATGTGACAGGCCGTCATGACATTATCGAGCACGCTCATAGAGGGGAAGAGCCGTATGTTTTGAAAAGTACGGGACACACCGCGAGCGGCGATCTCGTACGGTCGCAGTCCATCAATGCGCTCGCCCTTGAAGTGGATCTCGCCGGACGTCGGCTCATAGACCCCGGTAAGCAAATTAAAGATGGTGGTCTTGCCGGCGCCGTTGGGGCCAATCAGTCCGAAAATCTCGCCCTCACGCACGACTACATCCAGTTCATTGACCGCACACAAACCCCCGAAGCGGATGGTGCATTTATCCGTCTGCAGGATTGCGGTGTTGCCATTGCCGCCTGTTTCGGTGCGAGTCGTAATCATCGGGCGGCCTCCTTTCCCGCCGGACGTTCAAGCGGCTCTTCGGGACCATTTCCGGCGGCGGCCTTAAGCGCCTGAGCTTTGGCGGCGGCGGCGCGTGCGCGACGGCGCGCCTGCCAAACCTTGAGCGCGTTGTTTCCACCCAGCAGGCCCTGGGGACGCGTGATCATCAGGATGATCAACAACAGGGAATAGATCACCATGCGGTATTCGGCAAATCCGCGCAGCGCTTCAGGGAGAATAGTCAGCACGATTGCCCCGATTATCGACCCGACAATCGAGCCGAGCCCGCCGAGGATAATCATGATCAGGATTTCAAATGACTTGATGAACTCGAAGGACTTGGGATTTAGATAACCGTCAAAGTGCGCCAGCAGGACCCCGCCGGCTCCAGCCATTGCGGATGAGATCACGAAGGCCATGACCTTGTAACGAGTCGTATTCACGCCCATGGCTTCAGCGGCCAGCTCATCTTCGCGAATTGAGATGAGCGCGCGACCAAACGCCGAATTCACAATGTTATAAACAATCACGATGGTCAGAATCGCCACCAGAAAAATCCAGAAGAAACTTTTTACGATCGGAATTCCGGAATAACCGCGCGCGCCACCAATGGCTTCAATATTGTTAAGAAAAACCACGATGATCTGGCCGAAGCCCAGAGTCACGATGGCCAGATAGTCACCCTTCAAACGCAGAGAGGGTACGCCCACAACCAGTCCCGCAAAGCCGGCACAGGCGGCCCCCACGATAGTTGCCAGCAGTAACCCAACCAGCCAGCCGAGACTTGCGCCACCCATGGATTCAGCCAGACGGGCGCCATAGTTGACCGAGAAATAAGCAGAGGAGTAAGCCCCGACGGCCATGAAACCAGCGTGACCAATTGAGAATTGACCAGTAAAGCCGTTAATCAGATTCAGCGAGACAGCGAGAGTGATGGCTATCCCGCAAAGCATGGCAATACGCGCGAAGTACGGGCTTATCAGCCCGGTACGGAAAACCAGATCCAACCCGTAAAGCACGACCAGGACGGCCAGGGCGATCAGCAGATTTCGCAGATAGCGAGACATAGAATCTTAAATCCGGGGATTAAGGACAACGGATGACGGATACAGCGACACGAGATGGTGCTCGACGCCGGTGCCGAGAACTGCCCCGGCATTCAGGAGCATGAGATTCATCTTGCTCAATACAGCGTCGCCCATACTCCCTCGCTCCACGCTCTCTGTATTTCGTCCCTGCTTCCTAGACCTTTTCCTGGGCTACCGTGCCAAGCAGTCCGGACGGCCGGAAAAGCAGTATCAGGATAAGAATAGCGAAGGCGACCGCGTCCTTATATGTCGGAGACAGGTAACCGACCACCATGGTTTCAGTGATGCCGATGAGCAGGCCCCCGAGCATAGCGCCTGGTATGTTGCCGATGCCACCGAGCACCGCGGCCACAAATGCTTTCAACCCGACGAGTATCCCCATTAACGGATCGATGCGAGGGATGCGCATGGCCACCAGCACGCCGGCGGCCGCAGCCAGGGCCGAGCCGAGCGCAAAGGTGAACGCGATGATGCGATCGGTGTTGATGCCCATCAACTTAGCAGAGTTCAAATTGAACGACACCGCACGCATTGCTCGACCCGTCTTCGTGCGATACACGATAATCTGCAACGCAATCATTAACAGTAATGAGATGAGGAGTACTGCGATGTCGGCAGTGTTAATGCTCGCCCCGCCAAACAATTCGATGTTCCGCTTCTTGAATAACTCCGGAAAAAACTTGGGGTCGGCGCCAAAAACTACCTGACCGCCATTTTCGAGCAACAGCGAAACGCCGATGGCCGTAATCAAGGCGGTCAGCCGCGAATACTTACGCACCGGACGATAGGCAAATCGCTCGATAATCACGCCGATGACGGCGCAGATCGCCATGGCCAGCAGCATGACGAGGAGCGCCGTGACCAGCGAGGGCTGCAACGTGCCGCTTCCCAGGAGACCACGCGCCACCAGGCTCTCTGCTCCCAGGCCCAGTGTTTGCGCACCTCGGGCTCCGATGCCGTTGGCCACGTAGTAACCCATGAAGGCCCCAACCATGTAAACGTCGCCGTGCGCGAAATTGATCAGCCGTAAGATGCCGTACACCATTGTGTAACCGAGAGCGATCAGAGAGTAGATCGCGCCCAACGTCACGCCGTTGATGAGCTGTTGCAGGAAAGTACTCATGTTGGTCAGTGATCCTGAAAACTCTTTAACCTGTCTTGCTTTGATCGCTGAGTTCGAATGATTAAAAGCGCTTACGGACACACTTGCGGGCCCTGGTAGATTAAATTACCCGAGCCCGCAGATCTAAAAGACGTCAATGGCTTCTATTTCGCCGTTGGTGAAGCGGACGCGGTGGGTGCTGCCGGTGCCGCCGAGGCCAGGGCCGCGCCTTCCACATTAACGCGCTCGCGCACAGCATAGGTTCCGCCGTCTTTAATTTCGATCATAATGATCGGCTTAACAGCGTCCCGATTCTCGTTGAAAGTGACGTTGCCCGTGACGCCGGGAAATTCTTTGGTGGCCGCCAGCGCATCGCGAATGGCGGTGCCGTCCAGCGAGTTCGCTCGCCTGATGGCGTCAAACATGATCTTGGCTGCGTCATAAGCCGTCGCGGCCAGGGCATCCGGAATGGCGCCAAAGCGCGTTTTGTAGTCGTTGACGAACTTTTGCACCTTGGGATCGGTATCAAAGGGCGAATAGTGATTCGTGAAGTAAGAACCATTCAAGGCCGCGCCCCCGATGGCATAGAGCTGGGCCGAATCCCAACCGTCGCCGCCGATGAGCGGAACGGTTATTCCCTTATCCCGAGCCTGCTTGGCAATCAGACCGACGTCGTTGTAGTAGCCAGGCACAAAAATCACTTCCGGGTTCTTGCCCTTGAGATCAGTCAGTTGGGCATTGAAATCCTGATCACCTTCCTGATAGGACTGCGTCCCCACCATTTGTCCCCCCAGCTTGGTGAAGGTGGCGTTAATGACTTTTTCCAGTCCCGTTGAGTAATCGTTCTTTCGATCGACCATGATGGCGGCGCGTTTCGCCCCCAGGGTGCGCGCTGCGAATTGAGCGATGGCGGCGCCCTGCACGGGATCGATAAAACAGCTACGAAAGATGAAGTTGCCTTTACGAGTGACCTCCGGGTTGGTCGAAGACGGCGTTAGCATCGGAATTTTGGCGTTCTGCGCGATGGGCGCGGCCGCGATCGACCTTGAGCTGGCCACTTCCCCCAGGATTGCGTGTACCTGATCCTGGGTCACGAACTTAGTGACAATGGTGGCCGCTTCAGACGCATCCGAGCGGTCGTCCTGCACCAGAATCTCAATTTGCTTACCGTTGATGCCGCCCGCCGCATTAACTTCATCGGCGGCCATTTTGATACCGTTTGTTGAAGAGATGCCGAAGTTTGCCGTGGAGCCGGTCAGCGACATGAAGACGCCGATGCGAACTTTGTCGCTGCCGCCGGTGTTTTTGCAGGCCAATGACGCCAGCAGGCAGGAGATGATTAGTAAGCTTAGCAGGATGCGTTTCATTTGATCCTCACAGGCGTGTTTGAATTGTCGAACGGATTTGGAACTCGTTAAGCCGGCTCGTGTGAGCGCGGCTGCGACCCCCGGAAGGGTCTGGTAAATCGCTCTAGAATCGAACCCGAATAATAACTTTGATAATGATCTTTAAGCAAATAGTCTTTGAGTGGGCAGGGCAAAACGTTTGCCCAGCTAACCGCCGCGTGTAACTACTCAACCTCTTTTTGGCATTACCGAGTCATCCCAGAGCGGCGCTGCTGAGCGGTGGTAGGGCTGAGAATTCGCCGGCACGGTACCAAACACGTGGTTAGTTTGCTGAACGTCCGGCACAATTTGTATACTGCTTGCTCTGTGTTGCTCAACCTTCGTGCGAATTTCCTCTATCAGAAGAATTCTTGTAAGGAGCGTCCTATGCCCGTCTCGAAAAATGTTCGAAACTTCCGTTTGGCTGTGTATTTGTTCGCCTTTATTTTCATGAGCGCGCCGGGATTCTTGCCTGCGCACGCGCAGGATCAATCCCCGAAGCAAAAAATGAATAAACCAATGACTTATCCGGCAGCCCGCAAAAGTGAGCAGGTTGACGATTACCACGGGGTGAAAGTTGCTGATCCGTATCGCTGGCTGGAAGATCTCGATGCGGCGGAAACCAAAGCCTGGGTCGAGGCAGAGAACAAGCTGACCTTCGATTACCTTAACCAAATTCCGGCGCGCGCTAAGATCCGGGAGCGGTTGACCAGGCTTTGGAATTACGAACGCTACGGGACACCATTTAAAGAGGGCAGCCGCTATTTTTATGCACGGAACAGCGGCCTGCAAAACCAAAGCGTCTATTACAGCGTCGCTTCACTGACCGACGAGCCCAAACTGCTGCTTGATCCCAACACCCTGTCCGCTGACGGCACGGTCGCGTTATCAGGCCTGGCGCCCAGTGACGACGGCAAGCTGCTGGCATATAGCCTGTCAGCCTCCGGCTCTGACTGGCAGGAGTGGAAAGTACGCGATGTCGAGACCGGAAAGGATTTAAGCGACGACCTGAAGTGGGTCAAATTCTCAGGCGCCTCCTGGTCGGCTGATAATCAAGGCTTTTACTACAGCCGCTATGACGAACCCAAAGACGACACGCTGAAAGGCACCAATTACTTTCAGAAAGTCTTTTACCACCGGCTGGGCACTCCACAGTCTGCGGACCTGCTGGTTTACGAGCGTCCTGATCAGAAAGAGTGGCTCCTCGGCGCCACGGAAACCGACGATGGCCGCTACCTGATCATCAACGTCAATGAGGGCACGGACGTTAAGACGCGTGTCTATTACAAGGACCTGAAACAGAAGGACGCGCCGGTGGTCAAGTTGCTTGATGACTTTGACGCGGCTTACAACCTGATAGACAACGATGGACCAATCTTCTGGTTTCAGACCGATTTGGCCGCGGCGCGGGGCCGGATCATTGCCATCGATATTCGCCAGCCTGAACGCGCCAACTGGAAAGAGCTGGTGCCCGAAGCAGCCGAGACTTTGCAGGGAGTTAGCTTTATCAACGACATGTTCGTTGCCAACTATTTGAAAGACGCACATACGCAGGTCAAGCTATTCGATAAGACCGGCAAGTTTTTGCGCGAGATTGAATTCCCGACACTGGGCACGGCCAGTGGCTTTGCCGGAAAGGCGAAGGACAAAGAGACCTTCTATTCCTTCACCAGTTTCACGATGCCGACTACTGTCTACCGCTATGACATGGTCGCCGGCAAGAGCACGATCTTTCGCCAGCCAAAGGTTGATTTCAATCCGGCCGACTACGAAACGAAGCAGATTTTCTATAACAGCAAAGACGGCACACGAGTGCCGATGTTCCTGACGTACAAAAAGGGTCTGAAGCTTGATGGCCGGAACCCGACCTATTTGTACGGCTACGGAGGTTTTGATATCTCCCTGACACCGGCTTTCTCCGTCGGTAACCTGGTTTGGATGGAGCTGGGCGGCGTTTATGCGCAGGCCGGATTGCGCGGTGGAGGCGAATACGGCGAAGACTGGCACCAGGCCGGCATGAAAGCGAAGAAGCAGAATGTCTTCGACGATTTCATTGCCGCCGCAGAGTGGTTGATTGCGAACAAGTACACCTCAACACCCAAGCTGGCCATTGGCGGCGACAGTAACGGCGGACTGTTGGTCGGTGCGGTTCTGACACAACGGCCGGATTTGTTTGGAGCGGCATTACCGGGAGTGGGCGTGATGGATATGCTTCGCTTTCAAAAGTTCACCATCGGTTGGGCGTGGGTATCGGATTACGGCTCATCGGAAAACGCGGAGGACTTCAAGATTCAGTACGCGTATTCGCCTTTGCATAACGTCAAACCCCATGCCTATCCGGCGACCATGGTCACCACCGCGGATCACGACGACCGCGTCTGGCCCGGACATAGTTTTAAGTTTGCCGCCACGCTGCAAGCCGCCCAGACGGGTTCCGCGCCGATCTTGATTCGGATCGAAACCAAAGCCGGCCACGGCGCCGGTAAACCCACCACCAAGATCATCGAAGAGCTTACCGATCGCTGGGGCTTTTTGGTGCGCGTTATGCAAATGTGAGGTTTGCCTGGAGCGGCCGATTAACTGAAAATTTTTGCCAGAGATTGAGAGTGGGCCAGCTCATCTGACCTCCAGGGGAGACCTCAGCCCTTCTTGAATACCCCTGAAAATCACTTGGGCAGCAGGCTGCACGGCGCCGCATGGAAACCGCTGAATTGGAAGTCAGAACCGACAGCTATAGGCTGGTCGGAAACTACTCTGATAGTGGTCGACACGTTAGCGCCGCCCTCGGGACTGGTCTGGGGCGTAAGCCAATTGACGAGCAACGTGTGCGCGGCGGCGACAGGTACAGTAGTGTTTCCAGTTTGACCGGGATAGGTGGCGGCCGGACTTGATCCTGGAATAGTGGCGCCGGCGAGGTTGGTCCCGTTCTTGTCCAAAATATTAACCGCGACGTTGGCCGTGGTCGGGCCGCCATTGAATATATACAAGTCGGCCCTGGTAGTGCTTGCCGTCAGGGGATAATTTGCTGGCGTGCAAATCCAGACGTACGGCGGTCCACCACCAGTTCCCGCTGGTCCAGGTGGGCCCGGTGGGCCCGCAGGACCCTGACATCCGACAGCCAGGAAGAGTGAAAGGAACAGCCCGACAATAGCCAGTTTTTTCATTTTCAATTCCCTGGGAAAATTAGCAATGACTCCACTTAGTTCCGAGTTGCGAGCGAAATCTAGCGATGAGGGAGTATCTTGTCAAGGATTTATGCCGGCACTACTTTCGCGTGGGCCAGAAAGTTCTTTGATTCTTTGTGCAGGCATTCTCCAGCACTGTGGTGGGCCCGTAACGCCCCCAGCGTGTAAAAAGGAACGCAGTGCGCGACGACAAACCGTCTCATTAGGGTAAAGACACATGAAAATTATCTCAGTAAACGTCGGCCGCCCTCGCCTCGTAATGCGGGATGAGCAACCGGTCTCGACTGCAATTTACAAAACGCCGGTCGCGGGCCGAGTAATGCTGCGGACCCTGAACTTTGACGGCGACCGGCAAGCGGATTTGACCGTTCATGGTGGGCCAACCAAGGCCGCCTATGCATATCCGGGGGAGCATTACAGCTATTGGCGTGAGCAGTTGCCCAGTATGGACCTTCCCTGGGGCATGTTTGGTGAAAACCTCAGTACTGAAGGCCTGCATGAAACCAGCGTCAACATCGGCGATCGCTTCCGCATAGGAGCCGCTGAGGTAATGGTCACCGAACCGCGAATGCCTTGTTATAAACTTGGCATCAAGTTCGGTCGGACGGACATCATCAAGAGGTTTCTGGCCAGCGGGCGGACCGGCTTTTATTTTTCGGTGCAGCGTGAGGGGGAAGTCGGCGCTGGAGATAAGGTCGAGTTAGTTGAACGTGATCATAACGAGGTGACTGTTGCCGATATCACTCGCCTTTATGCGCATGACCGGAGCGATGTCGAGACAATGCAGCGGGCTCTTGCGGTCGCAGCCTTGCCTGAAAGTTGGCGAGAGTTCTTCCGACAACGATTGGATAAAGACCGAAACGAATGAATACGCTGGTTCTAATCGGACCAGGGTGCCGGCTTTCTTACCCAGCGGTGTTTGCGCAGTTGCTCCAGCAACTCTGCCGGTAAGGGCCCGGCAGCGCTTGCGGCGATATTCGAGTGGACGTGCGCGAGCTTGCGCATGCCCGGAATGATAGTGCTGACATCCGGATTGCTGAGAATAAAACGCAGCGCCAGCGCTGGCAGGGTAACCTCCGGCTCGCCGGCATGAGAGCTATTCCAGTCGCGCAACAATGTTTTTAAGGCTTCGACGCGCTCAAGAGTCGGAATCAAGTTCTCAGGAACAAAGTAGTTGTTGCGCCAGTCTCCTTCTGGCCATTTGCTGTCCTTGGTGAGCGTGCCGGTCAGGCTTCCTTCATCAAACGGAACGCGCGCAATAACGGCCACGTTGTTTTCGCGACACGTCGGAAACAGGTCATCTTCGGGATTCTGATCGAAGATGTTGTAGATCACCTGCACGGCATCGATCAGCCCGCTCTGCACGGCCTTGATACCATTCCATGGTTCCCAACGGTTGATACTGATGCCGACCGCGCTCACCAGGCCCTGGCTAACCAGCGACTCCATAGTCATAGCCCACAAATCGTCGTCGACCCAGGCATCTGACCAGGTATGAAATTGAATCAGGTCGAAACTCTCCAAGCCGGCATTAGCCAGACTGCGCTGCGTGTATTCTTCAATATGTTCCGGCGGATAACAGTCATCGAGCGTGAACTCTGCCCGCGCCGGCCACTGCTGGTTCTTAGGTGGAATCTTGGTCGCCGTATAAAGCTTCTGATCGGAATTGGCTCGTACTATTTGGCCAAGCAGATTCTCACTCCGCCCCTCACCGTAAGCGTAGGCCGTGTCGAAGAAGTTGCAGCCACTATCCACCGCCGTTTGCAAAGAACGCAGGGACGCTTCATCCTCGGAGTTGGCCCAACTGCCTATACCCCACATGCCATAGCCTATCTCACTGACTTGCCAACCGGTGCGGCCAAATGAACGCTGGTTCATAAATTCCCCTCGTGAACTATTGGATCAGAACCTGCCGAGAGTAGGGCAAAGCGGGGCCAATAAACAAGCACTGCCCCGGCCTTTCCCGAGGTGTTTGGCGGCCTCAGGACTTGACGTCGGCCGAACTGGCGGGCGCAACCTGGCTATGGAAGTCCTAGCCGAAGGCGGCTCCACGGTTCTGCTATTCAGGCAGCGAGCTGTTTGCCACTTCGCCGTTTTACGCCTATTTCCGGTTGTGCGAGCCCCACCCAACAGTGGTTTTCCTTGTTACATCAAAGCCTCTCGTGTAGCATGACGCCGCAGTCATCCCTGACCGTCGTCAAGCTAAACATCATGTGCACAGATAGAAGAGATTTCCTGCGCTGGTCCCTGGGCGTGGCCGCTGTGTCCTTACTGAGCGGCGAACTAATTCCTGCCGGCGCCGAGTCCTTGCCACAACGCGAAACGCCGGGTCCGATTCGGAAGCTCCAGAAAATGATTGACGACGTCGTGCCTATTTCGGCCGACGAGCGGAAAGCGCGCATTGCCAAAGCCCAACACCTGATGGCTGAGCAAAAGATAGGCGCAATCTATCTCGAGCCTGGATCCAGCATGTCCTACTTTACCGGGATGCGTTGGGGAACCAGCGAGCGCATGTTTGCCCTGGTTATCCCCGCGCACGGCGAGATCGCCTGGGTGTGTCCGAAGTTTGAGGAAGAACGGGCGCGCGAATTAATCAAGTTCGGTACCGATGTACGCACCTGGGAAGAGGACGAAAGTCCCTATCGTCGCGTGGTCGAGATTTTCCGCGATCGTGGTCTGCGCACGGGGCGCATCGGCATCGAAGAGCGAGTCAGGTTCTTTCTCTTTGACGGCATTCGCCGGGAAGGACCAGGCTTTCAATTTGTCAGCGCCACTCCGATCACGGCGGGGTGTCGCATGTTCAAATCACCGGCAGAGCTGGCGCTGATGCAGAAGGCGAACGACCTCACGATCATTGCCTACAAGGCCACTCATGACAGCATGCGTGATGGTATGACCCAGGACGAGTTTGCCGGGAACTGCTCGGCTGCCTTTCGCGCCCTTGGAGTGCAGGGTGGCGTTTTCTGCAGTTTTGGCAAATTTACCGCCTTTCCCCATGGCAGCAGCACGCCGCAGAAATTGCAGGAAGGCGACGTGGTATTGATGGATGGCGGCTGCAGCGTTGAAGGCTATCAATCCGACATCACGCGCACCTTCATTTTCGGCAAACCAACTAAACGCCAGCGCGATATCTGGAATCTCGAACGCCGCTCGCAGGATGCGGGCTTTGCCGCAGCCAGGGTGGGCGCCCCCTGCGAAGTGGTCGATGCCGCGGCACGCAAAGTACTGACCGACGCAGGTTTCGGACCCGACTACAAAGTGCCGGGACTGCCGCACCGCACCGGCCACGGCATCGGCATCGATGGTCATGAGTGGACCAACTTTGTGCGTGGCAACAAAACCCCGATCCAGCCTGGCATGTGTTTCAGCGATGAACCAACGATTGTCATCTATGGTGAGTTCGGCATTCGCCTCGAAGATTGTCTCTACATTACTGAGAACGGGCCGAAGTTTTTCACGGCCCAGAGCAAGTCGATTGACCAGCCATTTGGCTAAGCAGCTTAAGACTCATGAATATCTCTAAACGACCCGCACTGGTTTTGCTCAGCAGTGTTTTTCTTTTGTCGTCGCTTTCCCTGGCTGCGCAGGACAACTCTGTCGTACCGGGTGGGAGGGTGGCCTCCGTGCCGCTGAGCGCAACGCGCGCGCAAGTCAGAAAAACACTGGGCAAGCCGGCCAGGACAACCCGCTGGCCCGCCGGCCTGATAAAAGATTCGTGGATAGGTCCGGAGCAATCGGATCCAGAACAGCCACAAACATTTTTTCACGTGCTCTATAAGAAAGATCGCGTTGTGCAGATCGAATTCAATGATCCGAAATTCATCACCCGCGAAGGAATCTCCAGCGACAGTTCGTTGGCAAAGTTCCGCGCACAATACAAGCGTCCGCGTGTGCGTGCCTATGGTTACGATGACGGTGAAGGCAGCGGCTACGTCGGTTATTACTATGACGACGTGCAACGCGGAATCACTTTTATGCTCATCACCCAGGATCGATTTGATGCCCAGGCGGTTCCTGACAGCTTATGCATCCATCCGGCGGGCCGCCCGGTAATCCCAAATCCAGGCGGCAAGTTCCACCGGCCCACCGACGAGATGGCGGCGCCGCGAGACCCGGCACCGGCCACTTTTGATCAACATGCGAAGAGGACTCGACCTGATCAGGCACCAGAGGAGATTGAGCAGGTAGTCAGGCAGTTCTGGGATGGTCTCGGGCGTTTCGATGCGGACAAGATAAAGCAGAGTCTGGACTGGCCGGTGACGATCGTCGAAGCTTCTGCAACAGGAAGCAGAGAAGCGCTTGTATTCCGCAACCCGTCGGAATTCGACGAGGAATTCAAGCGCACACCGGCGGAAACGCTTGCCAAGGGTAAGAGCGAGTTTTTTGGTACGAAGCTGTCGGGGTTTGAGGTGCGGCACCTGGGCGCTGATTTGGTTTCAGTTTCTTACCAGTACCGGCTGCCATCAGACCTGGTCGCCCGCAACCCTGGCAGGGCCGCAGGTCTCTTTAACGCCGTGACCTTCCTGCGCCGCGATACGAAAACAGGGAAGCCGTGGAAGATTATGTTCATCACCGTGCCGAAATAGTCCGGGGAGCAGCGAAGCTGAGCGCTTAAACAAATGCAAAGGGCCTTGCCTCGCGATGCCAGTCATAGAAAATGACGACCAAGGTTGGTGGAACGCCGAACGCAAACTTGAAGGCATCTGCAGGGAGATCGCTGCAGCCAGGGGGAATGGCAGCACGGTGCTGTTACTCGCGCATTTCGAGGGAACGCTGGCCAACCTGGAAGAGGCACTCAGAGTCAGGCGGATTGACAACAAGAGACTCTCAGAGTTCGACTCAGCGCTGCGTTCGTTCGATTCAGGACATGTATCGCCGCCTGGGAATCGACGAAGCAACCGCGCTGTCGAACCCATTGATCAATACCGCGATTGGCCGGGCCCAGGAAAAGATTGAAAGCCAGGTGCCGCGCGACCTGCCGGCCTGGTCCATTGATGATTGGTTCCGACATAACCTGGCTCAGAAGTAAACGGGTTCACCCCAGAAACCTCCGCGGAACCCCTCAGATTGACACTGTTTGAGTACGCCAGCACTCCATCAGGTGTTATGACACTCGCGGAGCGGAGACTGCTCGCGGCCGCCAAGGCGACGTTTGCCCAGACTTAAAGAGCGTTGCGGAGGGTTACCGGGTGGTTTACAATCAGCCCGCTTCCGACGCATTACAGGCCTCAGGCCTGATCCACATTCTTCAAGGAACGATTAATGGTCTGTCTCGTCCGCAGTTCAGTGCTGTGTGCACTTATTTTCAGTCTCGCCTCGTGCGCTGCGTTGGCGCAACAGCCGCGCGGCATCACCCCCGAAGACTACTATGCTTTTGAATTCGTCAGCGATCCAAACCTTTCGCCTGACGGAAAATTGGTGGCCTACGTAGTAACGAAAGTCGATCGCGGGCAAAATCGCCGCCACAGCTCCATTTGGATAGCAGCAACCGCTGGGAACCAACCACCCTGGCAATTTACAACCAGTCCCCAGTCGACGACCGCGCCACGTTGGAGCCCTGATGGCAAGTGGCTCGCTTTCTTGTCGTCGAGACCTGCTGCCGACACCGCAGCGCCAGCGCCATCGGGAGCAACACCTGCGAACGCGTCTTCAGACCCACCGAGAAACCAGATTTATCTGCTCTCGATGGACGGTGGAGAGGCCAGACGCCTTACGAGCCTGAGGAACGGCGTCAGCACTTTTCGCTGGTCGCCCGACGGCACACGTATGGTTGTAGTCACCCGCACTGGGCCGAGCGACAGCCGCCCTGAAAGCAAGGATCGCAGCGACGTGCGCCACTACAGGAACACCTCTTATAAGTTCAATGATACAGGCTGGTTCGACGATCGACGGTCGCATCTCTGGGTGGTCGAAACCGGTTCAGGTAATGCGAAACAAATCACGGAGGGTGACAACTGGAACGACACTGACCCGCAGTGGTCGCCCGACGGCAAACGCATTGCCTTCGTTTCCAATCGCACGGGAAAAGAGTATGACGAGAATCGCAACAGCGACGTCTGGGTGATTGCGGCCGAGGGCGGTGGGCTGACAAAGATCTCCGATCACGACGAAGCAGACAATAGTCCACGCTGGTCGCCGGATGGAAAACGGATTGCGTTCACCGGCGAGTTGCACGAACGCGACCATCCAAAGATATTTCTTGCCCCAGCCTCGGGCGGCTCGTCTTCCGTGTTGGTCTTGAAGGAACTCGATTTGATTCCCTCGGACCTGGAATGGGCGGCGGACGGCAACTCCATCTATTTTGCGGCGGGCGTCCGCGGCGAGTTCCAGCTTTTTCGTGGAGACCTGCAGAAAAATCTCATTCAACAGATCACAAAAGGCCCACGAGCCGTACGCAACGCCGATTTTAACTGGCCCAACCGCACGATAGTCTATACCGCCAACGATTTCCAACATCTGGACGACCTTTATGTTTGGGCTGACGGCAGCAAAGAACGCAAGCTCACTAACCTGAACGAAGGACTGTGGAAACAAATAAGATTCGCGGAAGTAGAGCGTTTCAGCTACAAGAGCGCGGATGACTGGGACATTGACGGTTTCCTGGTCAAGCCGCTTGGTTGGCAGGAAGGGACGCGGTATCCACTGATACTGAGTGTGCATGGAGGGCCTGCGGGACAGTACGGCGTAGACTGGTCTCACGAATTTCAGGTTTACGCGGCCAAAGGTTATGCCGTCTTGTTTACCAATCCGCGCGGCTCCACCGGATATGGACAAAAATTTGAACGCGGGATCGCCGGAGAGTGGGGCGGCAAGGATTATCAGGACGTCATGAATGGTGTTGCTGCGGCGCTGCAAAGGTATCCGTGGATAGATGCTGAGCGCATGGGTGTGACCGGCGGCAGTTACGGAGGCTTCATGACCAACTGGATAATCGGCCATACCAATCGCTTCAAGGCCGCAGTCACTCTCAGAAGTGTGAGCAACTTTATCTCGGATGAGGGCACACGCGACGGGGCCTACGGTCACCGCGCGGACTTCGGCGGTGACCTGTTCGAGAAGTTCGATCTGTTTTGGGACCGCTCACCGCTGAAGTACGCGAAAAACGTCACAACGCCGACGCTGATTCTGCATTCGGAAAATGACTTTCGCGTGCCTCTCGAGCAGGGGGAACAGTGGTTTCGCGCCTTGAGGCACTTTGGAGTAACGACGGAAATCGTCTTCTTCCCGCGTGAGAACCATAACCTGACGCGCAATGGTGAACCAAAACATCTGGTGGAGAGTTTGAATTGGCAGCTTTACTGGTTTGACCGTTTTATTAAAGGCAATACGAGCGCGGTCCCGCCGGATCAAAAGTGAGAGGTTCGAGAACATAGATTTCCCAGAAGTTTAGACTGGAGACCACAATGGAGCAACGCGGAGTAACTTTTTATCGCTGGGAAGACATGCCAAAAGAGCAGGTCTCTGACATGCTCGCTCGCCGTTTGATAACCGGTGATCGCATGATGCTCACTCACGTTTATCTGCAGCAGGGGGCAGTCGTGCCCCAACATTCCCACGAGAATGAGCAGATCACTTACATTCTCGAAGGCGGTTTGCGGTTTTGGATTGGCGCCGACGAATCGCAGGTAATCGATGTGCTGGCGGGCGAAGTCCTGCACATTCCGTCTTTTGTGTTGCATAAGGCAGAAGCTCTCGCGGACACCTTAGACGTTGATGTCTTTAGTCCGCCGCGACAGGACTGGCTCGATAAGACCGATGACTATCTGCGGCGCTAGCTGGAGACGGAAACCTGAGCACCGCGCAGCAGGACCAACTTGAAGCTGCAAACCGATGCCGCCTACTGAGCGCCAAAGCTTCTGACTGGTTTCGGTTTTCCGGTTATCGTTATGGATCTGGGATTAAAAGGTAAAGTCGCTCTCGTGGCAGCCGCCAGCCGCGGTCTTGGTCGCGCCGTGGCTGAAGAACTTGGCGCCGAAGGAGTTTCCCTCGTTCTTTGCGCGCGCAACGCGGCGGCCCTGCACGCTGCCCGCGAGGCCATCGCGCTGCAAACCGGCGCCGCGGTGCTGGCCGTCCCAGCCGACCTGATGGAGGCCCAGGACATCGCTCGGGTTGTCGCAGCTGGTCGCGAGCACTTCGGGCACATTGATATTCTGGTAACCAATGCCGGTGGACCTCCAGCCGGCAAGTTCGAGAACCTCACCCAGGAACAATGGGAAACAGCCACGCGGCTGACGCTCTTTAGCGCCATCGAGCTGACGCGACACGTGCTGCCGGACATGAAGGAGCGCCGCTGGGGCCGCATCCTGAACATCACTTCCATTGCCGTGAAGCAGCCAGTCGACAACCTCATCCTTTCGAACAGCCTGCGCGCGGGAGTCACCGGCTTTGCCCGATCGCTGGCCAACGAGGTCGCTGCCGACGGGATCACTGTCAATAATATTTTGCCGGGCTATACACGCACCGAGCGAGTAGAAGAGCTCGCGGGGATGATGGCGGAAAAAGAAGGCATCAGTCCGGCGGAATTCATTGCCCGCTGGGAGCGCGAGATTCCCATGGGCCGCCTGGGTGAACCGCGCGAGTTCGCCGCCCTCGCAGCTTTCCTGGTTTCAGAACGCGCTGCTTATATCACCGGGACTTCAATGCAAATTGACGGGGGCTGGATCCGCTCCTTGTTCTAAACCCTGCTTTCCTGCTGCAAAGTGAGTCGATGAACGAAAAGATTCGGATCATGAAATTCGGCGGCACATCGGTCGGCGACGGCGAGTGCATCCGCCGGGCCGCAGAAATTGTCGCGAGCGGAGCCGCTGCCGGCCCGCTGGTGGTGGTCGTCTCAGCCATGAGCGGCGTAACCAACCGGCTTATCGCCGCGGCTCATGCTTCGGCTCGAGGCGAGACTCAGATCGCAGGTGAGCTGGCTGAGAGCCTGCGCGCACAACACCGGGCGGCGATCGATCTGCTGATAACAGACCAGGAGGCCCGTGCCAAACTCGCTGCTGAAGCGGAGACTATCATTCAGGAAGTGTCAGGACTTTGTCAGGGAACTGCCCTGTTGCGGGAATTGACTCCGCGAGCGCTTGATTCAATTTCCAGCGCTGGTGAGCGATTGACTGCCCGCTTGCTCGCTGACGCCCTCTGCGATCTGGGCCTGGTTGGCGTGGCGCTCGATTCCACCGAACTTATTGTCACGGACGACGTCTTCGGCAGGGCGGAACCGCTGATGCCCGAGACGCGCGCGCGCACCACTGCACGGTTGCTGCCAATGCTCGAAGGCGGGGCCATTCCCGTCGTGACCGGTTTCCTGGGGGCTACGCCGGAAGGAATCCTGACCACCCTCGGGCGGGGCGGCTCAGATTATTCCGCAACCATTTTGGGCGCCGCCCTGGACGCCGCCGAAGTGATAATCTGGACCGATGTCGATGGCGTCCTGAGCGCGGATCCGCGCCTCGTGCCGGAGGCAAGGACGCTGGGTGAAATCTCATACAACGAGGCGGCGGAGCTGGCTTATTTTGGAGCCAAAGTGCTGCATCCAAAAACACTGCGTCCGGTCTCAGACGCGGGCATTCCGGTTTGGATTCGGAACAGTTTTGCGCCGGAGCGACCGGGCACGCAGATTACGACTCTCGGCCATCCCACGGCCCGCGGCGTGAAAGCCATCACCGCCATCAGCGATGTAAGTCTGATCACCGTCGGCGGGCGGGGCATCGTCGGCCTGCTGGGCGTGGCCGCCAGGACCTTCACAGCAGCCGCCACGGCACAAGCCAACGTGCTTCTGATCTCACAGTCGTCCTCCGAGAATGACATCTGTTTTATCGTCAATGCGATGGACGAAGCGCGGACCCTGGCCGAGTTACGACGGGCCTTTGCGTTTGATCTGGCTCACAAGGAAGTGGAGCACATCACGGTCGATCCGGAAATTGCCATCATTGCCGTGGTGGGCGACCGGATGCAGGGAATGCCGGGCATCGCCGGGCGCACGTTCAGTGCGCTGGGCCAACGAGGCATCAACATCATTGCCATCGCGCAGGGCTCGTCTGAATACAATGTCTCTTTGGTGGTGCGCTCGGACGCGATGCGCGACGCGGTCCAGGCGCTCCACGTGGAGTTTGAGCTCCATCGTCGTGCTGAACGGATAGAGTGATATGTCTCAAGTTATGCAGGGAAGGGAAGCTGTTGCCGCCAGGTACCGTTTGACACCCGGCAAGACGCTCAGTTATAAGACTATTCGTTAGCCGGAATGAAATGGTTTTGAGCAGCACACATCATCATCGCGTACACCATCATGCCTACCATCATGGCATCGTGTCAGCGCGTGGTCGGTTGTGAGGCGAGCTTAGTCAGTAAAGCTAACAACCGGAATTTCCAAACCCGCTGCCTGTGACTCGATGGTCCGGCAGCGGGTTTTTGTTTCCATTATCAGAGATGCGCCCTTGAATGTGATCCTTTATGTCTGAGCCACTCTCCAGAATACCCGGCGGCATGCGCTACTACTTTGGCCGGGAAGCGCAGCTGCGGCGCCGCATCGAAGCGACCGCCATGACCATCTTTGACGGTTGGTCTTACGAAGAGATCACCACCCCGGCCGTTGACTATTACTCGCTCTTCGAGCGCGGTATGGGGCGGTTCGAAGCGCAACGGGCCTTTCGCTTCACCGATCTCGATGGGCGCCTGCTCGCCCTCAGGCCGGATGTCACCTCGGCGGCTGCCCGGGCGGCCGCGACGCTGCTCGCGGAGCGCGCCCGGCCTCTGCGATTGTGCTATGCGCTGCCGGTTTTTCGCCAGCAGCCGCAATCACACGCTGAATGGAGACGGGAATCAACCCAGATGGGATGTGAACTCATCGGCGCGAACACGAGGCTAGCCGATCTGGAAGTGCTCCTCATCGCCGTGGAGTTACTTCGATCTCTGCGGCCAGCCGGTGGTTACGCCATCACCCTGAACGATGTCGGCATTTTCAACGGTATCGCCGCAGGTCTCGCCCTGGACGCCGGCCGCCGCGAAGAAATGCGCCAACTAATCGAGGTGCGGAATGCAGCCGACCTCGAGGACTTTCTAAGACCTTTCACCACGGCGGAAGAACGGCGCGACTTTTCCCAGCTTATACAGCTGTCGGGTAAGCGCGAGACACTGACAGCTGCGCGTCGCGTCATTTTCAACCAGCAATCTGTAGCAGCGCTGGCTCGGCTCGAAGCGCGCTGGGAAATAATTGAATCGTTGGGGCTGGATAAGGATTTCGAGATCGATCTGGGCGACGTGTCGCGCCTCGACTATTACACGGGACTGACCTTCAAAATTTATGTCAATGGCGTCGGAGTCCGCGTGGGGAGCGGAGGCCGCTATGACGGCTTGACTGCCAGCTTTGGCAAGGACGAGCCGGCAGTCGGTTTCGTCATGGATCTGGATGCGTTGACCGACATGCTCGGCGGCAGCAACAGCGATTACGAAAGAGCCGCGACGTCTCTTGATCGGCCGCCTGCTAAGGCCGGCGACGATCCAGTTGCGTTCCTGCGAGCAGTACTGGACCAACGTGCTGAGGGTGCGCGAGTCCTGCTGGATACATCGAGCTGATTACTCTTCCAACGAGGTGGAACAGTGGCAGATTTGACCATCGCAGTCGCCAAGGGCCGGCTGCAGAATGAAGCGCTTGCTTTGCTCGCGCGCGCAGGAGCCGAGGTGTCCGCCGCTGCCCTGGCTTCGCGGCGGCTGGCTCTGGACGATGAATCTGGTCGCTATCGTTTTATTTTTGTGAAGCCCACAGACGTTCCCGTGTATGTTGAGCACGGAATTGCCGATTGTGGGATTGTGGGGCGCGACGTCTTGCTCGAGTCCAGCACAGACCTGCTGCAGCCTCTGACACTCAACATCGCGCGCTGCCGTATCGTAGTCGCGGCACGCCACGGCGCGTCTTTGCGCGATCTCGGAATGCTCAGGGTGGCTACCAAGTACCCGCGCATCACTGCTGCGCATTTTGGGGCCGGTGGGCGCCCGGTTGAGATCATTGAGCTGTCCGGCTCCGTTGAGCTCGCTCCGGTGTTAGGGCTCGCCGACTGCATCGTCGATCTCGTGGAAACGGGCGCAACGCTGCGAGAGAATGGTCTCGAGGAAATTGAAGTCATCGGTGAGTCTACAGCTCGGCTGGTTGTTAATCGCGCCAGCTATCAATTGAAGGCCGCGGCGGTAGCGGCGTTAATTGCGGCTCTGGTAAGGGCCGGGATTACAGATGGTGAATAATCGTGATTGAAATTTTTCGCAGTGGAGCGAGCAAACAGCTTGCACAGAGGTTACGGGCGATTCGCAATCGCAACGTTGCCCTGAACGAGGACTTGATGCGCGAGGTGGCGGTCATCATCCAGGGGGTGCGCGAACGCGGAGACGCAGCGCTGGTGGAGTATGCCCAACGGTTCGATGGGCATCTGATGCAAGCCTCTCAGCTGCGCGTCGGTGAAGCGACCCTGCGGCAAGCAGCTGCGAGCGCAGCTCCCCTGGTCATCGCCGCCTTGCGCGAAGCCATCAAACGGGTCCGCGCATTTCACGAGTGCGAAAGACAATCTTCGTGGGAAGTTCGGACAGATGGAGTTCGGCTGGGGCAACGGCTGGCTCCGCTTGAGTGTGCCGGTATGTATGTGCCCGGTGGCACTGCTGCCTATCCCTCGTCTGTGGTGATGAACATAGTGCCGGCACAAATTGCCGGCGTGGATCGTATCGTTGTTGCCACTCCACCGCGAGCGCTGCAGGAAAATCCGGCGGTGGCCGCGGCGCTGCTCGAACTGGGCGTGCTGGAAGTTTATGCGGTGGGTGGGGCGCAGGCGATTGCCGCATTGGCTTTTGGTACGGAGACCATTCCTCGAGTCGATAAGATTACCGGGCCGGGAAACAGGTATGTAGCTGTCGCCAAGAAACAGGTTTTCGGCCAGGTCGGCATCGATTCGATTGCCGGTCCCAGTGAGGTCGTGATCATCGCTGACGACTCCGCACAAGCCTCGTTCGTGGCCAGTGATCTGCTGGCCCAGGCTGAACATGGCGAGGACGCTTCCGCAGTCCTGTTAACCACCAGCGAGCGCCTGGCAGCAAGCGTCGCTGGTGAAGTTGAACGACAGCTTAAGCAGCTGGCGCGCATGGATTTGATAGTCAAATCCCTGGCTGCTTACGGTGCGATCATCATCGTTGCCGACCTGGATGAGGCGTGCAGACTGGCCAATGAGCTGGCGCCCGAGCACCTGGAGATCATGGCCCGCGACGAGGATCGGATTGCAGCCCAGGTACGCCATGCTGGTGCGATCTTTTTCGGAGAGCAAACACCCGAAGCGGTCGGCGATTATCTGGCCGGTCCGAATCATGTGCTGCCCACCGGAGGCACGGCCCGCTTTTCCTCCGCACTGGGTGTTTACGATTTTATGAAAAGGACCAGCATTTTGAAATTTTCGGGCGCCGAGCTGCGTAAGGTTGCGCCATTAATCGAAGCGCTGGCCGGAGCCGAAGGCCTGGACGCTCACGCGCGCTCGGTACTGATCAGGTTGGACGCGTCTTTTCCTGGTGAATAAATCCATGGACATCACTGACTCCATCAAAGAATCGGTTCGCGCGCTGCAGCCATACAGCTTGTCGCCGGATCGAGCGGGGGTGAAACTCAACCAGAACGAAAACCCCTGGGATGCGCCGCCGGCGATCAAACAGGAGACCCTCAGGCGGTTGACGAATCGTGCCTGGTCACGTTACCCGGATTTTTCTGCGAGCGAACTTCACGAACGTCTGGCGGTGTTTAGTGGCTGGAAACCACAAGGCATCATCGCCGGCAACGGCTCGAACGAGTTAATCCAGGCGCTCTTGATGGTCACGGTGGCGCCAGGCAAGCGGGTCCTGATTAACGAGCCTACCTTCGCGCTCTACCGGCAGATTACTACCGTGCTCGGTGGCGACGTTATCAGCGTGCCCCTCGCGACAACGTTTTCCTACGACCTGATGGCCATGCAGGCGAAGATCAGCTCGGCCCAGCCTGCTGTAGTCATCATTTGTTCGCCCAACAATCCGACAGGATGCGTCGTGGAGGCTGAGGACCTGGAAGCCCTGCTTGAGGCAGCGCCCGGCATGGTAGTCGTTGATGAAGCCTACTTTGAGTTTTCCGGTCAGACGGCCGTTCCACTCCTCAGACAGCACGCCAATCTGGTCGTGTTGCGGACGTTCTCGAAGGCGATGGCCCTGGCTGGACTGCGAGTGGGTTACCTGCTGGGTGATCCTGAGCTGGTCCGCGAGGTGGCCAAGGCGGTCCTGCCCTACAATCTGAACATCGTTTCCCAGACAGCGGCTGAAGTGGCGCTGGAAATGTATCAGGCGGCGCTGCTGCCCCTGGTCCAATCGATAATCGGCGAGCGTGAGCGGCTGCAGCGCGCCTTGTCCGACATCAAGGGTCTGCTCCCGGTATCGACGCGAGCAAACTTTATGATCGTGCGCTCGGCGATCGAACCCCGGCGGGTCTTTGCCGAATTACTGCAGCGAGACATACTCATCCGTGACGTGAGTGGCTATCCCATGCTTAAGGATTATTTTCGCGTCAGTGTCGGCACGCCGGAGGAAAACGATCTCCTGGTCCGGGCTCTGAAAGAAGTCTTTGCGCCAACGGAGTGAACGTCAGTGGTCGTGCAGGATTGCTTTTCGGAGGCTCTGCAAACGGTGGATTATGGCAAAACAAATCGCGCGGCGCGCCACCATAGAACGGCGAACGAAAGAAACCAACGTCAGAATTTCCCTGAACCTTGATGGCCAGGGCCAGTCCCAAATCGGCACCGGCCTTCCGTTCCTCGATCACATGCTCGATCTGTTTTCGCGCCACGGATTGTTCGATCTCGAGGTTGCCTGCCGGGGAGATCTGGAAATCGACGACCATCATTCAGTGGAGGACATCGCCCTGTCGCTGGGCCAGGCATTTCGCCAGGCACTCGGTGATAAGGCAGGTATTGGCCGCTATGGCTCGGCCCTGGTGCCGATGGACGAAGCGCTTTGCCGCGCGGTAATCGATCTCTCCGGGCGTTTTTATCTCGTCTATGAAGTAAGAACCAAACGCCAGTTGATTGGTAACTTTTCGGTGGAACTGGCCGAGCACTTTTGGCGCTCATTTGCCGAGAGCCTGCAGTGCAATCTCCATATCGATCAGCTTCGCGGGCGCAATACTCATCACATTCTGGAAGCAACCTTCAAAGCGACCGCGCGCGCACTGCGCCAGGCAGTCGCGCGCGACCCGCGGATCCTGGGAGTGTTGAGCACTAAGGGGATGCTCTAGCAGTCATGGGCCGTATCGCGATCATTGATTATGGAGTCGGCAATCTGCGTTCTGTCGAAAAGGCGTTCGCCGCCACCGGACAGGACGCAGTTATCAGCAACGACATGCAGGTGCTGCGACAAGCAGGGTCCCTCGTGTTGCCTGGTGTAGGTGCTTTCGCCGCTTGTATGAAAGCCCTGTGCGCGCGCGGATTTGATGAGCTGGTGCACGAGCGCGTGGCCCAGGGAACGCCGCTGCTGGGGGTCTGCGTGGGTATGCAGATGCTCTTTGAATTCTCAGAGGAGTTTGGCCAGACTGCCGGCCTGGGCTTGTTGCGCGGTCGCGTGCGTCGCTTTCCGAGTGATCAGGTCGTACCGCAAGTTGGCTGGAACCAGGTGCGGCAACGCCGGCTTCATCCACTGCTCGCGGAAATACCGGATCAAACATTTTTCTATTTCGTCCACTCTTATTTTTGCGAGGCGGCAGACGCAGGGGTCGTCATTGGCGAGACGGACTATGGTGCGCATTATGCTTCGGTAGTAGCCCGGGAAAATATTGCCGGAGTGCAGTTTCATCCCGAGAAAAGTCAGGCGGCGGGACTGCGACTATTAGCGAATTTCGCTGCTGTCCCGCAAACCTCGGTTTGTCGTTGACTCGCGAAAGGGGCCTTTCTAAGAGTTATCGATGTTAGCCAAACGGATTATTCCCTGCCTCGACGTTGATCGCGGTCGTGTGGTCAAGGGAATCCGTTTTGTCTCGCTCGTGGACGCCGGCGATGCGGTGGAGCAGGCCCGGGCCTATGATCGGGAAGGCGCGGACGAATTGACGTTCCTCGATATCACCGCGTCATCCGACAAACGGGCCATCATCATCGATCTCGTCCGTCACGTAGCCGATGAAGTCTTTATCCCCTTGACTGTGGGAGGCGGCCTTAATTCCGTTAACGACATTACTGCGGTGCTGCGCGCCGGCGCAGACAAGGTGTCCCTGAATACGGCGGCAGTTGAGCGGCCCGACTTGATCGCCGAATGCGCCGAAACCTTTGGCAGTCAATGTATCGTGTTGGCGATTGACGCGCGGCGCCGTCCTGCAACTGAGAGCGCAGGCTGGGACGTCTTTACACATGGCGGTCGGCAAAATGTGGGTTGGGAGGCAGTAGAATGGGCCCAGAGAGCTGAGCGCCTGGGCGCCGGAGAGATTCTGTTGACCAGCATGGATCGCGACGGCACGCGCCTCGGCTATGATCTGGAACTAACGCGGGCGGTAACGTCGGCAGTCCGCATTCCAGTCATCGCCTCGGGAGGAGCCGGACTTCTGGAACATTTTTACGAAGCATTAGTTGACGGCGGCGCGAGTGCGGTCCTTGCCGCCTCGCTGTTCCACTTTGGCGAATACAAGATCGAAGAGGTGAAGCATTACCTGCGCGGGCGAGGAGTGGTAGTGAGATGATGATTGCAATCGACGACCTCAAGTTTGACGAACGGGGTCTTATTCCGGCTATCGTACAGGACGCGAGCACGCGGCAGGTCCTGACACTCGCCTATATGAATCGCGAGAGTCTCGCCAGGACGCTCGAGACCGGGGAAACCTGGTTTTGGTCTCGATCTCGTTTGCAGCTCTGGCATAAGGGCGAGACTTCGGGTCACACTCAAGCCGTGATCGATGTCCGGCTTGATTGTGATGGCGATGCGCTGACGGTCCTGGTAGCGCCCCAAGGGCCGGCTTGTCACACGGGCGCCGTCTCCTGCTTTCACAATGGGATTGCTGCCACCGGGCGCTTGCCCGGCGCTGGAACAAGCGGCGCGAGTGACCTGGGAACTGTGCTCAGTGATTTGTATTCACTGGTCCAGTCGCGCCAGTGGGAATTGCCGGAGGGATCGTATACGACTTACCTGTTCAACGAAGGGCTGGACAAGATCCTCAAGAAGATTGGCGAAGAGGCCGCTGAGACAATCATCGCCGCCAAGAACCAAGATGGCGTTGCCCTCGCCAATGAATCCGCCGACCTTCTGTACCACCTGATCGTGCTGTTTGTTGAGCGAGCACTGACCCTCGCAGAGGTGGGCGCCGTGCTTCGCGAACGCAGAAAGTAGTCAGATTCCAGGGGTTCATTGTAGTGTTTTTGGACTTCGGCCCATTAACGACAAAACTTTGAATCCTGGTTACGGGTAGAATCGCCTGCTATGACAACCGACAAAAGCGAGCTTAAACAGTTACTGGATTTCGCCATCGATATTTCGCGCGGGGCTGGTGCCATCACCAACTCCTATTTTAAAGGCGCATTCGTCGCCGAGAAAAAAGCCGACAACTCTTTCGTGACGGTCGCGGATCGCGAGGCCGAGCTTTATCTCCGCTCGCGGATCAATGAAACCTTTCCTGACGACGCAATCCTCGGTGAAGAAGCGGGTGAAACGGCCGGAAGTTCAGCGCGACGCTGGATTCTTGATCCAATCGACGGCACCTACTCGTTCGTACACGGCGTACCGCTTTACGGGGTGCTGGTGGGATTGGAGATAAGTGATGAGCCCGCGCTCGGAGTGGTGAACCTGCCGGCCCTAAATGAGATCGTCTATGCAGCGCGCGGCCTGGGCTGTTTCTGGAACGGGGAGCGAGCGCGGGTTTCGACAACCTCGACTCTGGACCATGCTTTACTCCTATCGACGGATTTTGGTGTTTGTGCGCAGTATGGTCTGGGCTCGGCAGCAGAAGCGCTGCAACGTCAGGCCCATTCAAGACGTACCTGGGGAGATGCCTACGGGCATGTGTTAGTGGCTACCGGCAGGGCAGATATCATGCTGGATGCGGTGATGAACGTCTGGGACTGCGCCCCTTTGTTGCCGATCCTGGAAGAGGCAGGAGGCACCTTCACCGACTGGAAGGGGGCACGAACGATTCATGGCGGCAATGCGATCGCGACCAACGGACACTTGTTTGAGTCGGTGATGAAGATCGTGAACGTATGAAGTGGCGCTACTGAGACGCGGGGAGAGGAGACGCGGAGAAGGGGACTCGGAGACGCGGAGACTTTGGAGTTTTTTATCGGGTGGGAGCAGAGCGGCTTTAGTGAGCGAGGGAATTAAATTAAGGCTTATGCTGATCATACCTGCCATCGATTTGCGCGCCGGTCGTTGCGTGCGCCTGACCCAGGGACGTAAAGATGACACCAAGGTCTATGATGAAGATCCGTTGGCGCTGGCTCTTCAATACCAGGCCGCCGGAGCCCAATGGCTGCATTTGGTTGATCTGGACGGCGCCTTTGCTGATCCCAACCTGCGCAATCGCCAGGTCATCAGTAACATAGTCTCGCAATTAGAAATTCCGGTGCAGGTTGGCGGTGGCTTGCGCAGCCTCGGCGACATTCGTCGGCTGCTTGAGCAGAGGGTTCGGCGAGTCATTCTGGGGACGCTCGCCGTCGAGTCACCGGAAATATTACAGGAAGCGCTGTCTCTCTTTGGCGCCAGTCGGATAGCGGTGGGCATCGATGCTCGCGATGGTCGCGCCATGACCCGCGGCTGGGACACTGACGGCGAGTTGTCGGCCCTTGAACTGGCCCAGCGCGTCGCCGCACTTGGCGTCGAGCGCATCGTCTATACCGACATCGCGCGCGATGGCATGCTGAACGGCGTCAATATCGAGCAGACCTGTATGATTGCGCGCGAGTCTGGCCTGCAAGTCACTGCCTCCGGCGGTGTCGCCTCACTTGCCGACCTCAAACAATTACGAGCGGCAGGCGCCTGCGGAGTTGATAGTGTGATTATTGGAAAGGCTCTCTACGAAGGCCGCTTCACACTCGCAGAAGCACTGCGCCCAGAGGGTTGCCCAGGCGCTGAGGACGTTCCAGCAACTGCTTAGGGCCCGTTCCCTGGATATGACGGCCCCCATGCCCTGAGGCGTTGGGATCTGGCAGCCGCCCGGCGCGCAGCTCGCCATCTTCTGCCCGTTCAAAATTCTTTGAGTTTCCAGCTGATTAGTGCTAGTTTCAGCCCAGTTATCTTGCGCAGCGGGCGACGAGTGCGGGTCACATCTTAGTTGATCGTCGTAACCGTACGACAGCAAGAAGTCCAAAACCGAGTTCAGCTACTCTTTAAGAAGAGTTTTGCATAACGATTATCAAGCTTGCCTCAAAATTGATGGCAACGTTGAAAATAGAAAGAGAAGCGAACTCTTTTGCGCTCTTTAAGTTTAGCAAACCAATGGAGTAGATATTTTGAGGAGGAAAAGAAAAGTGTACATGACATTCAAACAACATCGCTTTGCGATCAGCGTGATGGCTCTGCTGTTCACTTTGATCTTAGGCGGTTTAGGCCCAATGAATAGGGCCGTGCAGGCCCAGTCAAAATCTGATTTCCGGAACAACTCTGTGCGGCAGATTGAAGCGGCAACTCCGCGGACCCGAGAAATAGTTTCTCCGAATGCCCAGTCCGTGTCAGATCCCCAGAACAACGCCGTTTGGCGAGTTGAAGCGGCAGGCCCCAGCGCACCGCTGGTGGCACCTGTTGATCGCTCGTGGACGAGTGCTGGTGCGACAGGTACGGTAGACGAAGATAGTCTGGCCATTGCTCAGGAAAAGAACTTTGCAACTACCTTCCTGCCGGGCGCAACCGGGACTATCCTTGTTCGCTATAACATCACGGCGACGGATGGCACGACTTCCTTTTGTCCGGCGACTTTTGCCATGGTCAGAATGCGCTATCGAAATAGTGACTCCACTGGCATGACGGCCAAGTACTCGTGGGAACTCCATTCGTCAAATCTCTCTACTGGTGGGAACACGACATTGGTGACTTTTGCGAGCACGATCAGCTCGTCCTTCAGCAATGGCAACGCGTTTCTAACAGTCACCGGCACTTTGGGTGGGGTTGATTTCGACTTCGCGAACAACATTTACTGGCTTGAGGTGAAAATCTTTCGCAGCGACGCGGCGCAATTCTCCGATATCGGTTCATTTCAGTTCTGGGAAAGCGCCGGAACACCCTGTCCGTAGCTTCTGGCAAACTTGCAGAAGTACTCAAAGAGAGGCGAGCACACCAGTTGTTCTCGCCCTTTTTGTTGGGTTGAAAACGTAAGGGCGAGGTCACCTGAAAGGATTGACCTCGCCCGAAGCTATGTGGTCAGAGCAAACTAAGGACAAAGGGTGCCGGCGCGTTCCTAGATCTGAATAGCGCGAAGATCTGCAAAAAGCCTGGGCTGGATTGGGAAGCCGGTCATGGTTCACCAGCATTACAACCATTGCCCGACGGCGGAACTTCCAGGCGACCATGATGAGGCATCATTTCATTACGAGTGTAAAGGTAGTCATTGTGAAGTTTTTGAGCCGAGCAGGACTCGAACCTGCGACCCACTGGTTAAAAGCCAGTTGCTCTACCGACTGAGCTATCGGCCCACATGAACTTGATGGCAATCACAAACTTTGAAGAGCACGGCTGGCGTGCTCTTTTTCTTTGCAAGATGCGCGAGCATTCTACCTAACTCGTGGTTCGACGTCCAATGTCCTTAAAAAAGTTTCCCTCTTAACAGGCGCATAGGTACCGCCTTTAGGCGGCCATTTTTGTTCAGGGAAGAGCCGGCTGAAGGCGTACTCTGAACGCCTGGTCAATAAAAAGGGCGAGGAGACTTCTGCAAGTGACCTCGCCCGTGATTACTGTTCCGAGCAAACTACGGACAAGGTGTCCCCGCGCTCTCGTAGATCTCGATCGATCCCAGGTCCGCAAACTGCGTTATCTGGTCTCGGAAGATGGTCCCTTCAATCCAGTGAATGTAGTTGCTGAAATCAAAATCAATGCTCGGCGCAGAGCTGGTAGTCGTAAACGCCATTCCGGCCCCCAGCCCATTGCTGTTGAAGCTGTAGATGATGTCGTTGCCGCCATTGAGAATGTGGGTTCGATGAATCTCAAACCTCACCTGGGAATGCGTACCCGAATTGTCGGTGTTACGGAAACGCACATTGACCACCGATTGCGTGGCGGGACAGAAATTAGAGACGCCTCGGACGGCCGTGATGTTGTAGCGCACTGTAGCGGTGCCGGTTAGCCCGTCCTTCAGTTGCGCGGCAAAATCGTCAAAGCTCACCTTGTTGAGACTATCTTCATCCGCCGTGGCGGTTGCACCGGCAGAGCTCCAGTAAGCGGGCGGCCTCACTCCCACAGTAAAGCTGCAAGAAGGCCGTCCGCCTTCCTCACAGGTCACCGTAGTCGTACCAGTCGGGAAGAAACTTCCAGAGGCCGGCGTGCAGGAAACGACATCGCAAGACCCGGAAGTAGTCGGGGCCGGATAGTTAACGATGGCGCCGTTCTGGCCCGGATCGTTTTGCGTCACAATGTTAGCCGGACAAGTTACCGTACACAGCGGCGTCGGTGTCGGGGTTGGAGTCGGTGTGGGTGTCGCCGTCGGGGTCGGCGTTGGTGTGGGTTGAGGAATTCCGCTTACAAAGGAATAGAGAAGCAAATTCGCCGATGT
>Ga0209798_10000233_pt1 | contig 31936 bp, 33 predicted proteins | sample DOMMetBare3Fresh_FD_187475 | JGI IMG/M metagenome (GOLD analysis project Ga0209798, IMG submission 187475) | Wetland sediment microbial communities from St. Louis River estuary, USA, under dissolved organic matter induced mercury methylation -... | ecosystem: Environmental > Aquatic >... | reverse complement strand
CATTGCCCTCCCGAATGCAGGCTGTTGCGCCAAGTTGATTGGGATGTCGAGGCGACATCCGGCAGACCGCCAGGGCGCAGGATATCACCGCCCGGGCGGCCGCAACAGCGCGCCAAATAGCCCATGCACGGCCTTGCTGGGCGTCCAATGGCGTCACGGCACGAGCGAGCAGCGCGGGCTGGTCTTCGGCGATACGATGCCTTCTTCTCAGGCCTGGGGAGATCAGCCGGCGCGCGTCGCAACGAGGCTATTGCGGTCCGAGGCCGGCGTCCTTGATTACTTTCGCCATTCTCGCGAAGTCGGCCTTGATGGCTTCGGCGAATTTTTCCGGCGAACTGCCGTAGCTTTGGAGCCCGAATTCCGCCATTCGTGCCTGAACGTCCGGGGAACTCAGCGCTTTAACAGTCTCCTGATTTAGCTCGTGGACGATTTCCGACGGGGTGCCGGCCGGTGCGAAGAGACCTCCCCACGCCACGAACCTCAGCGGTATTCCCTGTTCAGCAAGCGTCGGCGTGTCCGCAAGAAGCGGAAGACGCTCATCGCTTGCAATGCCGAGGGCCCGCAACTTTCCCTCTTTGATCAGCGCAGCGACGATGGGTACGCCCGCCATTGCGACGGGAATCTGGCCCGAGACCACGTCCATCGCCGCTTGCGGCGCACCTCTGTATGGGATATGCGTAAATCTTGTCCCAGTCTGCGCCATGAATAATTCCATCGCGAGCTGTTGTGCGCTGCCGTTTCCGCCGGAGGAGAATTCAAGACTGCCGGGTCGGGCTTTGGCGATTTGAATCAGTTCCTGGGTTGTTTTTGCTGGCACGGATGGGTGCGCGATCAACACAAATGGAATGCCGACTAACTGGGTGATCGGCGAAAAGTCTCGGATCGGATCATATGCAACGTTCTTTTGTAGATTCGGCAGCATCGTGATGATGCCATCATTCGCCGCGAGCAGCGTGTAACCGTCGGCCGGTGCCCTCGCGACGCGCTCTGTACCAATCTGCCCGGCGGCGCCCGGCTGCGGTTCAATGAGGAAAGGTTGGCCGAGCGCGACGCTGAGCTTATCGGCCACCAGGCGCAGGGCGATTTCGAGCGAATTTCCTGGTCCAAGCGGCATTATGATTTTGACCGGTTTGGCGGGATATTTCAGCGGCTGCTCGGCCATCGCCGAAAAGCCACATCCCCATGCGACCGCCAAGGCGGTTGCGGCAAAAGTGAGTTTCAGAATGTTTTGCATGCTCGCCTCCTCTTGGCCCGGCGTCTTCCGGTGGTCACGAAACCTGAGCCGTCAACACATAAGTTTCTTCCGGATAGGTAACCCCATCGTCGTCGGCATAGCGCTGCAGCTGTTCCATGACGCTGGCGCCGATATTCTTGCGCGCCTCAGGATCCGTGGCAGCGATGAGGGGTGCGACTGGCGTTGCGGCTAAATGGTTCAGTGTGAATTGATCCAGACGGGGCAGGTGGACATTGATCCGACTGACGCGCACTTCTACGGCTGAAAAGCCCGCTTCCATTGCGAGCCGCTGCAAATCCTCTCCGGCAGGGGCTTGCCGCGAAGCGCAAAAGCGGACCGCGGCTGCGTTACTCATCAATCGAGCGAGCGCTTCACCGACGGCACGATTGTAAATCCCGGCGCTGTTCCACACGCTGAGCGCGAGACGGCCGCCCTGGTCGAGCACGCGGCGCATCTCCTGCAGCGCGACCGCTCTATCTGGAAAGAACTGTAGTCCCTGCTGACACAGAACCACGTCAAAGCTGGCATCCTCCAATCGAAGATCGAGCGCACTACGCTCAAGCCATTCGATCGATGCCCCGACCGGTGCCGGGAGCGATCGCGCGACCCCGATCATTCCAGGATTCAGATCGACACCAACGACGTGTCCGGCGGAACCGACACGCTGCGCCGCGATGCGAGCCACGACGCCGGTCCCGCAAGCCACGTCCAACACGTGCTCGCCCGGCGCAAGCCGAGCGGCGTCGACAAGCAATGGCGCCCAGGGTCCGAGGATGTACCGAGCGACGTAGCGCTCGTACAGTTCGGCCGCCTCCGCAGTCAGGTGCCATGGCTCCTGCTTGTTCATCGCCCATGCCATCCGAGCTTGCGGGATATCCGCTCTGCCGTTTGCGTCACCGCTCTGATCTGCTCTTGCGGAGGCGATGCGGGGATGTATTGGATGGAGCCCGCAATCGCGACTGCACCGACATAGCCGCCAGCGTGATTGAAGACCGGTGCTGCCAAACCATTCACCCCTGGTAATACTTGATTGGCCGCAGTGGCCCAGCCGCGTGACCTCACTTGTGCCACGGCGCGTTGAAGAGCGCTTGGCGAGCAGATGGTTTCTGGAGTCCAGGCTCTTAGCGGTCCGGCCAGGCAGCGCTCCATGAGACCTTCAGGACCGAACGCCAACGCGACCTTTCCGTGGGCGCTCGCGTGCAAATCGAGGACAGTTCCGGCCTGCGTTCCAAAATTGACAATCGCGTGTCCCTGCAGAACCTCCAGGACGACGACCTGACTTTCCACCAGCGCCGATAAGGTCGCCGGCTGCCCGGTTTGGTCGCGAAGCCGCGCCATGTCCTCACGAGCAACGGGAAGGACGTCAAAGCGCTCCCGCAGGCGCTCGCCGAGAATGAACAGCTTGATTCCCGCTGCGTAACGCAGCGTCGCCGCCTCCTGATGCACGAAGCCGTGCTGCAGGAGCGCCTGAAGATGGCGATAGACGGTCGCCTTCGACGCCGCGAATTCGCGCGCGAGCTCTGAAACGCCGATGGACTCTCTCGAGCTCGCGAGTCGTTCCAGCAAGCGCAGCGACAGGTCGACGGTCTCGGTTGCCGGACCTTCGTCCGCCAGCCTCGGTTTTCTTGCTGGCCTGCGCACGACTGCGACTTTGGGCATGTGTTTCATCTAATGAAACGACGTTTCAAAAAACTAGCAGACGGCATCCGGCTTGTCAAATTGGGCGCTGCTGGTAACGGCGGGCGGCGCGGCGGCCGAATGATCCGCGCATGCCCGTGCAAGTGTCGCGCAGGCGGGAATGAGCGGGTCGAACGCGGATGAGTGCGAGCGGGAGCTGCTTCAGGAGGCCGCGGAAAACCTCACGGGCGTCATTCCGGGACGCGCGATCGGAGTGGCGGGCCCAGCAATGACCGCCGAGCCGATCATCCGGATTGAAATCAGATCGCGCTCGCCGCGATGTTCACGGTCAATGCGAGCAGCGCCGCATTGAAGATGAACGAGATGACGCTGTGGCCGAAGACGGTGCGGCGGATCGGCTTGCAGCTCACGGTCACGTCGGACACCTGCGCGCACATGCCGATCACGAACGAGAAATACATGAAATCCCAATAGTCGGGTTCCGGCTCGTCGCCGGGGAACACCATGCCGCCGCCTCTGCCGTCGTTCTCATCGTAATATTCATGCGCGTAGTGCAGCGCGAAGATCGTGTGCGTGAATGCCCATGACAGCAGGATCGTGATGGTGGCGAGGAAGAGATCGGCGGCGCTGCGCATGCCGCCGTTCGATGTGCCAAGTAGCGCGAAGATGGCGATCAGACTGGCGAGGGCCGCAAACGCCGTCAGGATGAGGATTCCGAACTGTCCTTCGTCCTGCAGTCGCGCTTGGCGGCGCATGCGGTGGACGTCGGCCTTGGCCATGATCTGAAAGGCAAGCACGAGATAGAGTCCGGCGCAGACGTCCCATCCGAGCAGCAGGGAGGAGGCAAGCCGCCATTTCGCCAAGGTGGCGAACGCAGCCGCGATCGCGCACCCAATCGCGATGGCGATGAAGAGCCGCGGGCGCGCCTTGACGATGCGGACGAATTTCGGCGCTCGGTGGTGGCTGCCGGGATGTTCGGTGCTTGTTGTCATCGATCTAGCGGCCTGTGAACGTCTCTCGGAACAGCTTCGTCCACTTGCCGCCCTCGTCCATGAAGCGTGGCAGATCGACGAATATCAGCCCCGCGGGGGCCGCTTTGACCGTGGAGTTGGTCGGCACGGCCTCACGCTCGGCCAGGATCTTCTGCCCGTCGGTCAGGATGAAGTCCTGAAACAGCAGCGCGGCATGCGGATGGGGGGCGCGCTTGAACATGCCGATGCCGGTCGGAAAGCCGACCGGCGGCGGCAGGTAGACGATCTCGATCGGCGCGCCCTCGTTCTTGAGCTGCTCCACCCGGTAGCTGTAAGCGGTGAGGGCGAGCGGCACCTCGCCGGTCGGAACAAGGTTGGCCAGGAGCGTGTGTCCTCTGCGGATCGATACGCCATTGGCGGCGACGATGTCGCGAAACAGTTTGAGGCCCTTCTCTTCGCCCATATGCAGGACGACCGACATGAACCAGTTGGCGTCCTCGGCCTCGATCGCGAGCTTGCCCTTGAACCGGGGATGCAGCAGGTCCTCGTAGGTCTTGGGCGCGTCCGCAGGCTTGATGATGTTGGTGTTGTAGGCGCCGGCAAACACCGAGAGCCGGGTCGAGATCCATTGGCCGTGCGCAAACGTCGCCTGCGGGATCAGTTCCTTGGAGACGGGCGTCACGACCTTCTGCAGGACCTGCTCGCGCACCATCGCTTCCATGTCGGGTCCGGCGGTCTCGGCGAGATCGGCGTCGTAACGGCTGGCGGAATATTCGCGCGTGACGCGGTTGCGGATGTCCTCGGAGCTGCCGCGCCAATGCTGCGCCTTGATGCCATATTTCGCCTGGAAAGCGCCGATCAACGCGCCCATGTCGCTGACCGTCATGGACGAATAGATCATGAGCGCGTTCTCTTTGCGCGCGCCCTCGATCAGCCGCTGCGTGCGGTCGGCGCCCGCATAGGCCGCGAGCTCTGCGACCGACTGAGCCTGCGCGGGCGAGCCGATCGTGAGGGCGACCCAGGTAACGGCAAGCACGGCCAGACGGATGCATCGCATCCGTCGTGTACGGTCCAGTTCCATGCAGTCCCTCCCGTTCGGCCTGCGGGAGCGCGCGCCTGCGTTTTCGCCGCCTCAGGCTCTCGGCGGCGGCAGGTTCGGCAGTTCGGCATCGTACACCGCATCCATGCGGGGGCTGAGGCCGTGCTTGGCGAGCGCCTCGGAGAACATCTGGCGCACCAGGGGCTTCTCGTCGGCGTAGTCGATCTGGTTGCCGCCGAGCCGGCGGCTGATCCACGACAGCGGCACGCCCTGGCTGTTGCGCGGGGATGAATGCTTGAACGCGAGATAGCGCGCCGGCACTGGTCCGGAATTGAAGTGCTGGTGGAACCAGGCGTTGGGCGGCACGATCAAGGTCCCGTATTTCCAGTCATAGCGCTTGGGCTCCTCGCCTTCCGGCCACATCAGCGAATAGCCTTCGCCGGTGAGCACAATGACGTGGGCGCCCGGTCCGTGCGCGTGCGCCTTCTTGTAGGTTCCGACCGGGAACTGCGAGATGTGGCTCGCGATCGAGCCCTTGGCCATGTTGAAGCGGATGTGGCCGCCGCCGGCGCCGCGCTCCTTGGCGGTGATCAGCGGCAGGTTGATGGCGTCCGCCACGAAATTGGTCTGCAGCAGGAAGCCGATCTGCTCGCCCTTGGCGCTGAAATAGTCGGGCTCGCCGGAGAAGCGGTTCTTGAAGTCGTAGTCGAAATTGAAGACGAAGTCGGGTTCCTCGTAGAGGTTCATCACCGAGGGAAAATTGGTGACGCCGACGAGCCGCACGACTTCCTGGCCGGAGCCATTGAAGTGCTGATACCAGCAGTTGAGCGGAATGGCGAAGATCGAGCCCGCCTTCCATTCGAAGGTGACGCGCGCGCCGGCGTTGTTCCACACCGTGGTGGAGCCGCGGCCCGTGAGGATCAGGATCATCTCCTCATAGAGATGATGCTGCGGCGCCAGCTTCTTGCCGGGCGCGATCTCGCAGACGTAGCAGTCGTTCGAGGTGCGCGACGCCTCATGGTTGATGAACACGCCCTTGGCGCCTTCGCCGCGGCGGGCCCAGGGCTTGAGATCGACGGTGCAGAGGTCGGGAACGTACTGGGCGCTGATGATGTCGAGGCCTTCGCCGCGCACAAACCGCAGATAGGGCGTATCCTTCTCGGTCTTGAACTTGTTCGCCATCTCCTCGGAAACGAGCACGTCCTTGGCCACCGTCAACCTCCCTGTCGCTCCGGCGCCCGGATGCGCCTTAAAAGCACGCTATGGTTTAGGTTTAGCAGCGAGCGCCTGCTTGCCGCAATCCTGTCCCGAGGCGCGCATAAGTTGCCGAGACGATGACTTCAGAGACGCAATCGCGGCGCCCCCGCCCGTTTTTCTGGCGCCTGGCGCGGCTCCTGGCCGTTGTCCTTTTGGCCGTACTGCTGCTGCCTTACCTCATTGTGCCGCTCTATCGCTTCGTCAATCCGATCTCGACCTTGATGGTCTGGCGCTGGGCGACCGGCGCGCGCGTGGTGCGTGTGACGGTCCCGCTCGAGCGGATCGCGCCGGTGTTGCCAGCGACCGTAGTCGCCTCTGAGGATGCGCGTTTCTGCACCCATGGCGGAGTGGATTGGGGGGAGATCCGCGACGCCATCGAGGAGGCCGACGACCTCAGCGAAGCCCGCGGCGGCTCGACCATTACCCAGCAGGTCGCAAAGAACCTGTTCCTCTGGGGTGGGCGCAGCTTTGTGCGAAAGGCGCTGGAGCTGCCGCTGGCGCTCTGGATCGACCTCATCCTGCCGAAACGGCGCGTCCTGGAAATTTACCTCAATATCGCCGAATGGGGCCCGAACGGGCAGTTCGGTGCGGAGGCCGGCTCGCGCTATGCCTTCGGCAAGCCCGCCCGTGACCTGAACTCGCGTGAGGCTGCGACCCTTGCCGCAATCCTGCCCAATCCGCACCGGCGCAGCGCGCGGACGCCCGGCCCGGCCGTGCGCCGACTGGCTGGTGTTTACGAAACCCGGGCTCGGAGCGCCGATGTGTCCTGCTTGCGCGCCCCCTGACCCGAACTTCGGGCGCCCAGGGGCGATTACAAGTCTATGATTCCAGTGCCGCTTTTCGATTTGAAGCCTCTAACCGAGCTTGCCGCGACGGGTGTCGGACCTTCAAATCGGCGGCACTAGCGCTCGCCGCGCCGATCCTCTATAAGCCCGGCCTTCCGAGACCGTCGCGTTGGCCTGCCAAAAGGAGTGCACCCATGGCCGTCCCCAAAAGAAAAACCTCGCCGTCGCGGCGCGGAATGCGCCGGTCCGCCGACGCGCTCAAGAAGCCGACCTATGTCGAGGACAAGGATTCGGGCGAACTGCGCCGCCCGCACCACATCGACCTGAAGACCGGCATGTACGGGGGCCGACAGGTGCTCAAGTCCAAAGTGGAGGCGTGACCCGTCTGCCGTAGGGCGTCCGCTTAATTCATCATAGTTGATAGTTGGGGGAGCTGACACATGGCACAGGCTGCACGAAGGTCGAGTCTTCTCATGTACCTGATCGCCTTCCCCATGCTGATCGTTCCGTTTGCGATCTACAATATGATCGCGTTCTTGCTGGATTTGGACTTTCATCAGACCGTGTTCACCGTGCCACTGCTCTCGGGCCACCGCATGGATGTCAGCATGGGCGACATCCTGGTCCTGCTTGGCGTGCTGCTGCTCTATATCGAGATCCTCAAATCGACGCGGTTCTCGTCCAAGGCGATTGTGGATCACGTTCTGTCGATCATCCTGTTCATCGGCATGATGGTCGAATTCATTGTCGCGGGGAAGGCGGCAACGTCGACCTTCCTGATCCTGATCGCTCTGAGCTTCGTTGACGTGGTCGGCGGCTTTACCATCACGATCCGGACCGCCCAGCGCGACGTGACGTTCGAAGGCTCGGAAGGCCGAATGGCGGGCGGCACCTGAGGCCGGCTGCGCCGGACGCCCGCTACACCGACCACTCCCAAGTTCGTGACGGCACGCTGACGCTTGCCCGGCTCGTGTAATGCGCGATCGCATCCGCCGGCGCGGTCCGGACGCGCGCGCGGGTCTGCGGGGCATGCTGGGCGGTGGCGATAAGGTGCGCGAGGAATGCCGGCGATGGCCGTGGGGAGCCGCCCGGGTTGCTCTCGCGCGGGCTGCCTCCAGCGAGCGGAACGAGGCCGCGCCCGGTCGCCTCCGGCAGCGGATTGCGGGTCTGTCCCGACGTGGGGCGTGCGCTGACGTTCCGTAGGGTTGGAAGCCTGCTGATGTCCATCGTGACGGCCTCTTGTGTCCCGGAACGAGACACCAAGGTCTCGCGCAAGCTGGACACCGCAAAGGACGTGCCGTTCTCCGGTCCGATGGCGCTGCTGCAAGGCCTCGATTGGGCAATTTTCCAATAATTTAATGATTTCCGATAGCGTGATCGTAAGGTCGCCGTGGCTTTGCCCCCAACCCGTCGCCGCGGCATGCGCGTCTTGTGGAGTAGTCGTGGCCAGCCAGGATCAGACCGCCGGCACGCGGGCCTATGTCGACGGACAGGAACCCAGCATGGTCGGTGAGCCGTCCGTACTCGACCCGGCCGCCATCGATCCCGGCGCCATCATGTCCTCCGTCGGGGAAGTTGCCTATGAATGGCGCCTCGACACCGACACGATCGCCTGGGGCACCAATGTCGGTGCGGTGCTGCCGATCCGTGACGCGGCTGCGATCGCCAGCGGGCGCGGCTTTGCCCAGTGGGTCGAGTCGAACAGCGGCTTGTCGCGCGCAGACGTGGTGCAGCGCTCAACCCATAGGGACCAGGGAACGGGCGTGCCCTATGAGCTGCAATATGCGTTGCGATCGCCCGGCGCTTCCGGGCTGTTGTGGGTCGAGGACATCGGCCGCTGGTTCGCGGGCGCCGATGGGCGCCCGCTGCGGGCGCACGGGCTGCTGCGTGTCATCAATGAGCGCCATGAGCGTGAAGAGCGGCTCGTTTACCTGTCGCGCTTCGACGCGCTGACCGGGGAGATGAACCGCTGGCACCTGACCGAGCGACTCGAGGCCAGCATCGCCGAGGCGACCAAGCTGCGGTCGTCATGCGGCTTTCTCCTCGCCGCGATCGACAATCTCGGCAGCATCAACCGCGCCTACGGCTTCGACATCGCCGACGAAGTGATCACAGCGGTGGCCAAGCGCATCCATTCGCAGCTGCGCGGGAAGGATCATCTCGGCCGTTACTCGGGCAACAAGTTCGGCCTGATCCTGAACAATTGCACGCTCGATGACATGCGGGTTGCGGCCGACCGGGTGCTTGCCAGCACGCGAGACAAAGTCGTCCGCACCAGTGCCGGGCCCGTCACCGTCACCATCACGGTGGGCGGCATTACGGCGCCGCGTCACGGCCGCACCGTGCGCGACGTCCTGACCCGCGCGCAGGATGCGCTCGATGTCGCCAAGGCGAGGCGGCGCGGCTCGTTTGCGGTCTACCGCCCGAATCCCGAGCGCGAGGCCCAGCGCAAGGAAAACGTGCGGGCGACCGACGCGATCATCAACGCGCTCAATGACCGGCGTGTGTTCCTCGCCTATGAGCCGGTCGTCACCATCGGGTCGCGGCAGATCGCCTATTTCGAATGCCTCATGCGCGTTCAATGCCCCGATGGCACGATGCTGCCCGTCAATGACGTGGTGCCTCTGGCCGAGCGACTTGGCCTCGTGCGGCTGCTCGATCACCGGGTGCTCGAGCTGGCGCTGAGCGAGCTGATCGAGGCGCCCGAGCTGAGAGCAAGCCTGAACGTATCGGCGCCTTCCGCGGTCGATCCTGACTGGTGGGCGGCGCTGGTTGCCATGCTGCGTGCGCACGACAGTGTGGGCGAGCGGCTCACGGTCGAGATCACCGAGACCGCCGCCATCCATGACGTCGACGAGATGCGCGGCTTCGTGGCGCGCGCGCAGGACCTCGGCTGTCGCATCGCGATCGACGATTTCGGAGCCGGTAACACGTCGTTCCGCAACCTGCGCAAGCTGGGCGTCGACATGGTCAAGATCGACGGCGCGTTCGTGCAGAACCTCACGCGCTCGGAGGACGATCGCGCCTTTGTGCACACGCTGATCGATCTCGCCCGCCGGCTCGGCCTTGAGACCGTGGCGGAATGGGTGCAGGACGAGGAGGCCGCCGCGATTCTGGCCGGCTGGGGCTGTGACTATCTGCAAGGGGCCTTGGTCGGGCTTGCCTCGACCGAGCGGCCGTGGCGGCAGCCGCGCGATCCAGGGCGTGTGCTCATGAGCGCTCAGATCTAAGGTCCGCTGCTCAAGCTTTCTTTGATTTCTTCTGAGAGCGGACGGGGCGAGCGGTCGCTCGCGCCGACGTGTTCAGTGCCACGGCGGCGCGAATGAGCGCCTTCAACGCCTTTTCATCAATCTTGTCGCCCTCGTGGTAATCGATGGCGCGCCTGGTGTTGCCTTCGAGGCTGGAGTTGAAGAGGCCTGAAGGGTCCTCCAACGAGGCGCCCTTGGCGAAGGTCAGCTTCACGACGGCCTTGTAGGTCTCGCCGGTGCAGATGATTCCGTCGTGCTCCCACACCGGAACCCCTCTCCACTTCCACGTTTCGACCACTTCAGGGTCGGCCTGCTTGATGAGACTTCTCACCCGGGCGAGCGTCTCGCCCCGCCAATCACTCAGCTCCTTGATTCTCGCATCGATCAGGTGAGAGGGAGAGTCGCCTCCTTTTGCTTCCTTCGAGCCGCTGTTCCCCCTCTTCATAGGTGTTGTCGCCTTCTTCATGGTTGTTGTCGCTCGCCCGTCACTGGCCACTCACATTCGTTCGCCGGGCAAGAGGCTCGCCTGCTTCACCCAAGCGGCGAGCTGAGCTTCGTCGAGCTGATCGTTCTCATGGAGGTCGAGGTAGCGCGTGTCCTTGCTCTTGGACTCGCCGGGCGGGAGAGGACGCAGCGACGTGCCGCGGAAGAAAGCCACTTTGACGTATTTCGTAAAGCAATGAAAGCTGAGGAACCAGCCCTGGCCCTCGATGCCATAGAACGGCGAGTTCCATTTGACCGCCTTGTGCACGCCGGGGACGGTGCGCACGATGAGCGCGTCGAGGCGGCGCCCGACGTCGCTTTTCCAGTCCGGCATGGCCGCGATGTATGCCTGGACGGGGGCGTCGCCGTCGGCCTTCGCGATCTGAGGGTTGCCGCCTGCCAGAAGGGCCGGCTTTGCGAGCTTGCGGGAAGGCGACTTCGGCGCCGTCTTGCGCGGCTTGGCCGCGGCCTTGTTTGCGACCTTCGTCGGATTGATGGACGTCTTGTTGGCCAATGCGTTCACTCCACTGATAGACAGATCAATTATCAGGGATATTTGATTCCAGCACGGTCCGACGTCGTCGGCTCTTGACGGCAAAGAGCTAGCCGAACTCAGCGGGCGAGGCGAGCAGGCAGGCACCGTGCCGCGCAAACATGTGCTCGCTCGAACATACCGGTGGCCGGCTCCTTGAGCTGCTATGCTCTCATCTCGGGCTTTCCCTGTCGAAGGTTGCCATCCATGAACCGATCCCCTCCAGCGCAATCAGCGCCACCGATGGATCTCTCTGTTGGCGCGACTGATCAGCAAGAGCGGCCGCTGCCTGTCGCCGGCTTCAAAGGTACACCCGAAGAGATCGAGCAACAGTGGTACGAGCAGGTCTATCGCGGCCACGGGGACAGCATGGCGCAACTGACCTGGCGCGCGGTGCTGATTGGCTCATGCCTGGGAGGCGTGTTGTCGCTGACGAACCTCTACATCGGTCTCAAGGCTGGCTGGGGCTTCGGCGTCGCCATTACGGCCTGCATCTTGTCTTATGCGATCTGGACGGGCTTGCTCAAAGTCGGCCTCGCACGCACGCCGATGACCATCCTCGAGAACAACTGCATGCAGTCGACAGCCAGCTCCGCCGGCTACTCCACCGGCGGCACCCTGGTCTCGGCCTTTGCGGCCTACATCATCATCAATCACCAGTCGATGTCTGTGCCGCTCATGCTGGCCTGGGTGTTCTTTATTGCCGTGCTCGGGGTCACGATGGCCATCCCCATGAAGCGGCAGATGATCAATATCGAGCAGCTGCGCTTTCCTTCCGGCATCGCGGCGGCTGAGACCTTGCGCGCGCTGCATGCCAAAAGCTCGCAGGGTTTGCGCGCCGCCAAGGCGCTCGGGTTCGCCGGGCTCATTGCTGCGATCGACAAGGTTTGGGCGGAAGGGCTGCCGACCATCAGCGCGAGCCTCGAACGCTTTTCGAGCGGGGCCCTTCTGACGGGCCTGCAGAAGTGGCTGCTCGGCAGTCACTACGAAGCCTGGTCGGGCCGCACCGTCGTGGTTTCCTGGGATTTCATATTTCTCGCCGCCGGCGCCATCACCGGGATGCGGGTCTGCGCGACCATGTTCGTCTCGGGCACGTTGTGTTGGGCGGTGGTCGTGCCGGTCCTCCAGGCGAATGGCGTCATACAAGGTGCGGGCTTCGCCGTCCTCGTGCAGTGGACGCTCTGGTTCGGCGCGTCCTGCATGGTAGCCGCAGGACTGTTGAGCTTTGCGCTGAGCTGGCGCGCGGCACTAAGCGCGTTCCGTGATCTCGGACAAATCCTCTCCTTCCGCTCAGCGGCTGCGGGCAAACCCGGCCGCATCGAGGCCATTGAGGCGCCAATGAGCTGGTTTGCCGTCGGTCAGATCGTGTCGCTGATTGCTCTTGCCTGGCTCGGGCACGCGAGCTTCGGCATAGCGGTCTGGGAAAGTGCCATCGCGGTGGCGCTGTCCTTCTGGCTGGCGCTCGTCGCCTGTCGCGTGACGGGCGAGACCGATACCACGCCTGTCGGCGCAATGGGCAAAGTCACGCAGCTCACCTTCGGCGCGCTCAGCCCGGGCAATGTCAATGTCAACTTGATGAGCGCCAACATCACGGCCGGCGCGGCGACTTCGTCGGCCGATCTGCTCACCGACTTGAAGAGCGGCTACCTGCTGGGTGCGAACCCCCGTCAGCAGTTTCTTGCCCAGTTCTCTGGCATCTTCGTCGGTACGGTCGTCAGCGTGCTCGCGTTTGCAGCCCTGGTGCCCAACGCGCAGGTACTCGGCACCGACCAGTTTCCGGCGCCCGCCGCCCAGACCTGGTCCGCTGTCGCCATCGCGCTCGGCCAGGGTCTGTCCTCGCTTGAGCCCGTCAAGCTGTGGCTGATATTCGCCGGCGGTGTCGTCGGAGTGGTGCTCACGCTCGTGCCTGTCTTGCTCCCGAAATATGAGGGGTATCTTCCCTCAGCGTCGGCGTTCGGCCTCGCCTGGGTGTTCCACTGGTACTACGGGCTCTTGTTCTTCCTGGGCGCCCTGGTTGCACTCCTGCTCGAGAGACGGAAACCGAAGCTCGCCGAAGAGTTCACCTTGCCGGTGGCGTCGGGGGTGGTGGCCGGAGGCTCGCTGATGGGTGTGGTGCTGGTGTTCTGGGCCAATGGCGGCAGCATTCTCAGCACGCTCTTCGGCGGTTAGCGCGGACCGTCTGCTACAGACCCAAGCGCCGCTTTTCGATTTGAAGCTCCTGTTGGGCTTGCTGCAACCGGCGTAGGAACTTCAGATTGGTGGCGCCAGCGGTCGCACGGTGAGGCTTGGTCATCACTGCGCCGGCTTGATGCCGAGCGTCTGCGCAATGGCGTCGACCTTGGCGCGCTGATCCGCAATGGCCGCAGCGTATTCGTCCGGCGTGGTGGCGTTGACGAGTTGGCCGAGCGGCGCGAGCCGCGCCGCGACTGCCGGATCGGCCGCAACCGCTCGAACGTCCGCTGCGATGCGCTCGCGCAACTCGCTTGGCATGTTGCGCGAGCCGTACAGGCCGATGAGCCCTTCGAGCTCGAGCACCGGATAGCCGGCTTCCGTCACCGTGGGCACGCCGGGCGCGATCGGGACACGAGTGCGGCTGGTGACCGCCAAGAGCTTGACCCGGCCGGTTTCGACCTGCGGTCGGACGATCGTCAGCGAGGCTGACATCACCTGGATGCGCGCCTCCGCAAGATCGCCCAGCGCCAGCGTGATGTCGCGGTAGGGCACCCGCGTGATGGCGATGCCCGCGTTCCTGAGAAATCCTGAAAACATGAAGTCGGTGATGCCCGGCACGGTGGCGGCGTTGAGCTTGCCCGGCTGCGCACGCGCCAGCGCGACCATGTCGGCGATCGTGTTGATGTTGAGGGTGGTCGGCGCCGCGATGGCGACCACGATGTTGGAGGCGCCGGCGACCGGCACGACATCGCGCATGTCGTAGGGCAGCCGCTCGTGCAGATAGGGATGGGCCGTGAAGGTACCCATGCCGGCAAACAGCAAGGTGTGGTCGTCGTTGGCGGCCAGGAAGGCGCCGATCGCCACGAAGCTGTCGCCGCCAGGCCGGTTCTCGACAACGACCGGCTGGCCCCAGCGCTGCGCCAGCCGCTCGGCGAAAAGCCGGGCTGTGATGTCGGTCCCGCTGCCGGGGCCAAGCGGCAGAATGAACCGCACCGGGCGCTGCGGCCACGGCTGCGCCATGGCGGGAACAGAAGGGAGCACGAGTGCAGCGAGGATAGCCAGGCAGCATGCGAACAGCCGTTCGAGCCACATGCAACAGCCCGGCATGGGGAGGTCTAACCCTTGTCCTTCTGGCTGAGCCGCTCGAGCCGCTTCTGCATTTCTTCCATCTGGCGCTTGAGATCGTCGATCTCGTCAATGCCGCCGCCGCCGGCCTGGCCGGGTTGGCCGGGCTTTTCCGCCTCCGCGCCCTCCTGGCCGCCCCGTCGCCCGAATGGCGCAAACATCGCGAACGCGCGCTCGAACATTTCCATGTTCCGCCGCGCTTGCTCCTCGAGCGCCCCAAACGGCGTGCCCCCAAAGGCCTGGGCCATCTGCTGACGGATCTTTTCCTGCTCGCGGGTGAGCGATTCGAGCGACACTTCGAGATAGCGCGGCACCAGCATCTGCATGGAGTCGCCGTAGAAGCGGATGAGCTGGCGTAGAAAGTTGATCGGCAGCAGGTTCTGCCCTTCCTTGTTTTCCTGCTCGAAGATGATCTGGGCGAGCACCGAGCGAGTGATGTCCTCGCCGGACTTGGCATCGTAGACGACAAAATCCTCGCCCGCCTTCACCATCGAGGCGAGGTCTTCCAGCGTCACGTAGGTGCTGGTGCCCGTGTTGTAGAGCCGGCGGTTGGCATATTTCTTGATTGTGACGGGTTCGTCCGACTTAGCCATAGCGCACATGCCCGCGAATGGTCTGCTGCAGCACCGAACGCGTGACACCGGCGGCAGTCTCGGCGCTGAAGACTGCCAATACCACGTCAGCAAAGGCTTCGCGCGTCACGGAAGTTCCGGGCCCGGTATTGCAAAGCCGCCGGCTGGCGCAGTGCTCGATCCTTGTGGGTCTGTTGACGTACGCCATATCAATTGAGTTCAGCCGCTCCATGGCGATCAGCATAGCCCTTTTCGACGCGCAAGCTACCGTTTTGTCGGGGCAATCCCATGCTGTCGGAGCGTCCTGTCGCCTGTCCATGGTTGCAGGCCTGCCCGTCCCTTGGTCTGATTGACACGCCAGCCCGCCACGGCCATGGGTAGCGGAGATTACGGATTGCATGGACATCAGGGGTCGCAGGCCTGCCGAATTGACCGCATAGCCTGGGACGATCAAATCTGATCAAAGGAGCCAAGAACATGAAAAATGATATCGTCATAGTGGGCGCGGCCCGGACCCCGGTTGGCGCATTCGGCGGCGCGCTTGGCGGCCTGCCGGCCCACGACCTCGGCAAGGTTGCAATCGCCGAGGCGCTCAAGCGGGCGGGTGTCACCGGCGCCGAGGTGTCCGAGGTGATCCTGGGGCAGATCCTGACGGCGGGGCAGGGGCAGAACCCGGCCCGGCAGGCATCCATCGGCGCCGGCATCCCGGTCGAGAGCCCGGCCTGGGGGGTCAACCAGCTCTGCGGCTCGGGGCTGCGCGCGATCGCGCTCGGCTACCAGGCCATCCTCAATGGCGACAGCGAGATCGTGGTCGCGGGCGGCCAGGAATCGATGAGCATGGCGCCGCATTGCCAGCATCTTCGCAACGGCGTGAAGATGGGCAACTTCGAAATGATCGACACCATGATCCGGGACGGCCTGTGGGATGCCTTCAACGGCTATCACATGGGCAACACCGCCGAGAACGTCGCGCGGCAGTGGCAGATCACGCGCGCGCAGCAGGACGAGTTCGCGGTCGCCTCGCAGAACAAGGCGGAGGCCGCGCAGAAGGCCGGCCGGTTCAAGGACGAGATCGTGCCGGTGACGGTAAAGACCCGCAAGGGCGATGTGGTGGTGGACACTGACGAGTATCCCAAGCACGGCACCACGCTCGACAAGATCGCAGGCCTGCGCCCGGCCTTCGCTAAGGACGGAACCGTGACCGCCGCCAACGCGTCGGGCATCAATGACGGCGCCGCCGCGGTGGTGCTGATGAGCGCGAGCGAAGCGCAGAAGCGCGGCAAGACTCCGCTCGCGCGCATCGTCTCGTGGGCGCATGCCGGCGTTGATCCGGCAATCATGGGAACCGGGCCGATCCCGGCTTCGCGCGCCGCCCTCAAGAAGGCCGGCTGGAAGATCGAGGATCTCGATCTGGTCGAAGCGAACGAGGCGTTTGCCGCGCAGGCCTGCGCGGTCAACAAGGATCTCGGCTGGGACACCTCGAAGGTCAACGTCAACGGCGGCGCGATCGCGATCGGCCATCCGATCGGCGCGTCGGGCGCACGCGTCCTGGTGACGCTGCTGCACGAGATGCAGAGGCGCAATGCCAAAAAGGGTCTCGCCACGCTGTGCATCGGCGGCGGCATGGGCATCGCGATGTGCGTAGAGCGATAGGATAGTCGCGGGCGAGGGGGCGTGTGCCAGGGCGCGCGCCCGCCAGGGAGTGAAACAAGACGTTGAAGAGGCAGTGCAATGGCTCGGGTTGCGGTGGTGACGGGTGGCACGCGCGGGATCGGCGAGGCGATCTCGAAGGCGCTCAAGGCGGCGGGCTACAAGGTGGCGGCCAACTACGGCGGCAACGATGAGGCGGCCCAGAAGTTCAAGGCCGAGACCGGCATTCCGGTCTTCAAGTGGGACGTCTCCTCCTACGATTCCTGCGTCGAAGGCCTGAAGGCGGTCGAGGCCGAGCTCGGCCCGGTCGAGGTGCTGGTCAACAACGCCGGCATCACGCGCGATACCATGTTCCACCGCATGAAGCCCGAGCAGTGGAGCGCGGTCATCAATACCAACCTCAGCTCGCTTTTCAACATGTGCCGCCCCGTCATCGAGGGCATGCGCGAACGCAAGTTCGGCCGCATCATCAACATCTCGTCGATCAACGGGCAGAAGGGACAGATCGGTCAGGCCAACTACTCCGCCGCCAAGGCCGGCGAGCTCGGCTTCACCAAGGCCCTGGCGCAGGAGAGTGCGCGCTCCGGCATCACGGTGAATGCGATCTGCCCGGGCTATATCGCGACCGAGATGGTCAAGGCCGTGCCCAAGGACGTGCTGGAGAAGAACATCCTGCCGCTCATTCCGATCGGCCGGCTCGGCGAGCCCGAGGAGATCGCGCGCTGCGTGGTGTTCCTCGCCTCCGACGATGCCGGCCTGATCACCGGCTCGACGCTGTCGGCCAATGGCGGCCAGGTGATGGTGTAGCGGCGAAGCTGTTTCTAACGGAAGCGAGCGTGATCGTGTCGGTTCCCGAGAGCGCTGATATTGCACGGTCGCCGACCGATATGGGCGCCGACTGGATCAAGGCCAATGCGGTTGCCGCGGCTGCTACGTTCGGTCTGGGGATCGCGACGTTTGGCCTGCGCCAGATGCTGGGCCTGCCCGACCCCGATGCCGGTGCATTCGTCAAAGCGCTGCAGGCCACGGCCGAAGTGATCGCCGCGGTGATCGGGTTTGCGGTCTACGCGGATCGCACCGGCGCGGTTCTCCATCGTAAGCTGCCGGATTTTCCGCCGCTGACATGGAATGCTCTGCATCTTCTGATGGGATGCGGCGTTGGCATCGTGGTTGCGTTGATCGAGCTCCGGGCGGACACCGCTCCGCGCGAAAATCTCGGCCCCTCGCCGATCATGAGCATTGCGGTCGGCGCCATGATGCTTGGCGCCTGCCTTGGCGCCGCCTCAGGCGGGCTGCAGGCGCTGGTCTTGCGCAAGGCGGCGCGCGAGGTCGGTGACTGGATCAGGTGGTCCGCACTCGCCGGCACGACGCTCGGCGGCTATGCGCTCGTGCTTGCCATCAGCTCCGATCAGCCGTTGCGAGACGAAGTCCTGACACAGCTCATCGGTGTTGCCATCGCGATCGGTTCCGGCATCGTGATGCTGCCGGCGCTGTATCGCCTGCAGCCGCAGTGACCGGCCTCCGCACGGCCTTATCAGTTTGTCAGCTTCTGTTCCGGTTCCGTGCTGAACCCGTCGGAGCGGCTCTCCTGTTCATCGACTGCGGCAATGTTCTTTCCCCTGTGCCGCTCCTAAGCCGGCGTCCACCCCTTCGGTGCGAGCTGAAAGCCTGCAAAATCAAAACCCGGCGCGACCGTGCAGCCGCATAGCGTCCAGTCGCCGAGGCTTACGGCCGCTTGCCAGGCGCCCGCGATCACCACCGCCTGCGGCCGTTCCCCGGCCGTAAGATCGGGCCCGAGCGTGACGCGCCTGATCGGCGCTCCCTCGTGCTTGGCAATCTCAAGCGCGAGCGGCGCGCCCGCGTAATGGTGCCAGACCTCGGCCGCGTCGACCCGGTGCCAATGCGAGCGCTCACCGCGCGCCAGGAGAAAATAGATCGCCGTGGAGGCCGCACGACCGCCTTCGACGGCGCCCAGGTCGCGAAACGTCTCGCGGAAATGCCCGCCTTCCGGATGCGGCTTGAGCGCGAGCAGGCTGATCACGTCGGAGGCGGACAGAGCTGGCATCACGGTGTCCTGTAAGACCGTTGGGGACCGGCTTCATTCGAGCCTCCGGCATTGTGGCCGTTGCGGAGGCTGAATAGGCTCACTGATTGTATCGTCAATGTCGGGCCTGGAAAAAATCCGCGCAACAAGGTGACCATGAGCTGGCTCGTCTTTGCACTCTCCGGTCCGGTCTTGTGGGCCATCTCAACGCACTTGGACAAGTACCTGGTCGAGCGCTACTTCAAGGAGACCGACGTCGCGGTTCTGGTGGTCTTCACCGCCCTGATGGGGCTGCTGTTGATGCCGGTGATCGCGGCGTTCGAGCCCGGAGTGCTTGCGCGCGACGCGATCAGCATTGCGCTGATGATGCTGTCCGGCATCCTCTACATGGGCGCTATCCTGTTTTACCTGCGGGCGCTGCAGGACCACGAGGCGTCGGTGGTGGCGCCGTTCTTCCAGGCCTCGCCGCTGTTTGGCTATGGGCTCGCCTACGCCGTGCTGGGCGAGACGCTCACCAGGACGCAGCTTCTCGGCGGTGGTCTGATTCTGGCGGGTGTTCTCTTCGTATCGGTCCGTGCCGGGCTGCGGCGCGAACGCTTCCGCTGGCAACTTGCCGCGCCCATGCTGGCCTGCGGCTTCGTCCTCTCGCTCTCCACGCTGATCTTCAAGGTCTTTGCGGTGCGCGACGAGTTCTGGGCGACCACGTTCTGGATGTTCGCGGGCGAAGCTCTCTTCGGCGCCGGCTTTTTGTGCCTCTCGCGTTATCGAAGCCAGTTCGTGCACCTCCTGCGGTCGAACACGGTGGCGCTCCTCGCCATCAACGGCTCGAACGAGCTGATCAATCTCGGCGGTGGTCTCGGCAACCGCTATGCGCTGGTGTTCGCGCCGCTCTCGATCGTGCAGGCGATCGGCTCGACCACGACCTTGTTCGTGTTCGCGATCGGCATCGTGCTTGCGCTGCTATTTCCGCGTGTCAGTCGCGAAGACCTCTCCACGCGCGAGCTTGCATTCAAAGGAGTTGCCGCCGTCCTGGTTGCCGCCGGTGTTGCCTTGGTTACGCAGTGACTAGGTACCGGGGTGGCCAAGTGTGGCTGCTTCGTGGGCGCCGTGTTCATCACTTAGTCAGGTAGCTGTTGTTAGGGTGGGCGCGTGGAAGGGGGCATTCGAACTGGAGGATGAGAATGATCTGCAAATCCGCAATTGTAGCCGGCGCTTTGTTGCTTGCAGCGGCTGCGAGCCCCGCGTCCGCGGTCACGGTGGGGCCGCACAGCAAGGCGCTGGCTCCGATCACGCTGGACGAATCGCTCGTTGAGACGGTGCAGTGGGGCTATTGCCGCCAATGGCGTCGCGAGTGTGCCGCGCGCTGGGGCTGGAATACCCGCAGATTCTACATCTGCCTGGAGCGTCGCGGCTGTAATGTCCCATTCTGACGGGACGATTCGGCAGTTTCGATCGCGGCCCCGGCGCAGGCCGGGGCCTTCTTCGGCGCAATCAGTGTAAAGTGTAATCAGCGTGATGCGCCTTGATTGGCCGCTAGCCTTGGCACAATCTTCTTCCGAATCAAATCGCGGCTCGCCTATTGGCGGGCCATCCGATCCAGTTGACCGACGAACGGATTGGCGCCATGCAACGACGCACCTTTCTGAAGCTATCGGCGGCGGTCGCCGCCGGCGCGGCCTTGCCGCTTGAAGCGAATGCGGCGGTGCCGAAGCCCTACAGCTACGATGCCGTCCCGCCGATGGACAGCATGGCGGCTTATGTCCGCTGGATGCAGGACAATCGCGGCGAGGATCCCAAATATCTTCGCGCGCGCTTCGAACGCTTCCAGAACATGGTGGGCAATCGCGACGTGTGGGACGCGCGCGACAAGCGGGCATTCCTGTTGACGCCGCGCGAGGAGTTCTGTCTGCCCGAGAGCCGCCCCGTCATCTACGACGTGAACTATCACGACATCGGCTTTGGCGTGACCATCACGGGACCGCGGGTGGTCGCCCGGATGACCAGCTCGATCGAGGTCAAGAAGGGCGAGAAGGTGCTCGAGATCGGCACCGGCTCCGGCTATCAGTCGGCCTATCTCTCGAACCTCACCGACAAGGTGTGGACGATCGAGATCATTAAGCCGCTCGCGGAACGCACGCGCGGCCGCTACGACGCGCTGATCAAGAGCGGCTATAGCGAGTTTCAATCGATCAACACCAAGCAGGCGGACGGCTATTACGGCTGGGAGGAGGCGGCTCCCTTCGACAAGATCATCGTCACCTGCGGCATCGATCACATTCCTCCGCCGCTGCTGCAGCAGCTCAAGACCGGGGGCATCATGGTGATCCCGGTCGGGCCGCCGGGAGCCCAGCACATTCTCAAGGTGCTCAAGGAGGAAAGCGCCGACGGCCAGATCGGGGTCAAGCGCGCAGACATCTACAACGGCCGGCCGGTGCCGTTTGTGCCCTTCACCAAGCTGGAAGGCGAGGCCGTCAAGGGCACGCACAACAAGCGGTAGGCGTTCGCCGCTCGCCCAGGCGCAGCAGAGCCTCACCGGCGCGAACGCCCCGACGCGGCGTGACGAACGCGCTAGAATCGATGGCGTTAGAATCGATTCTTGCGTTCGCGGATTTCGGCGAACACCTGCCAGGCCGGTTTGCCGACGAGGCCGACGGCCCGCGCCACCTCAGGAACGTCGGCGCGCAGGAACGGGTTTGCCGCCTTCTCCTCGCCCATGAACGACGGAATGGTCGGCTTGTTCTCGGCGATGAGGCGGGCTACTTCCTGCTCGCGTGCTGAAAGCAGCGCGTTGGCGGGCTCGATTGTTTTCGCAAACCGGATGTTGGCGAGCGTGTATTCGTGGCCGCAGAAGATGCGCGTGTCATCCGGCAGCGCGCGCAGCTTGAGGAGCGAGTCCCACATCATCTCGGCATTGCCTTCGATTACCCGGCCGCAGCCGATCGAGAACAGCGTGTCGCCTACGAAAGCGAGCTTGTCGGCCGGCAGGAAATAGCTGATGTGGCCAGCGGTGTGGCCGGGCGTTTCGATCACGTGCGCCTCGAGCGAGCCGACGCGCACGCGATCGCCTTCACGCACGGTCTCGTCGACCGCCGGGATGCCAGCAGCCTCGGCGTCGGGCGCGACCACGCGGCAGTGATGGCGCGATTTGAGCTCCTCGATGCCGCCGGTGTGGTCATGGTGGTGATGGGTGACCAGGATGTCGGTGAGACTCCAGCCGGTACGCTTGAGCGCGGCTTCGACCGCGTCCGCCTCCGGAGCGTCGATCGCGGCGGTGGCCATTGTTTCCAAGTCGTGCACCAGGACGCCGAAATTGTCCTTGAGGCAGAGGAACAGGCAGGATTGGGCGGCCATGGCGATCACTCCGTCGTTCCGCGCGGCTTATCGGGGGCAAAGGGCAGGTATAGCGTTCTCGTGCGGCTTTGAGCCGCAATTGCCGCGGCGGGCCAGCCGCGGATTTGCTCGGCAATTGCGGCAAGAGTGCCGATTGATAACCGATTTCGTGATATTTTGGCCTCATGTCAAACGACGTTGTTGACCTGCGCAATTTTTATGCCCAGCGCCTTGGCGTGGCGGCAAGGCGTTTCATCGGACGAGGTGTTCGGGCCCGCTTTGCCGACACGCGGGGCTTGCGGGTGCTCGGTATCGGCTACGCAATCCCTTATCTCGGTCTGTTTCGCGAGGAGGCGGAGCGCTGTCTGGCCTTCATGCCGGCGGCGCAAGGTGTGGTGAAATGGCCCACGACCCGACCAACGCTGGCGGCGCTCGTCGACGAGCTCGATTTGCCGCTGCCGGATGCCGCGGTCGATCGCGTGCTGCTCATTCATGCGCTGGAGATGGCCCATGACCCGGGCGCCCTGCTGCGAGAAGTGTGGCGGGTGCTGGCGGCTGGCGGGCGGATCCTGGTCGTGGTGCCCAATCGGCGCGGGCTGTGGGCGCGCATCGATACGACTCCCTTCGGGCACGGCCGGCCCTATTCGCGCTCGCAGATCACGCAGCTCCTGCGCGATACCTGGTTCACGCCGATCGGATGGTCCGAGGCGCTCTACATGCCGCCGGTCGCGCGCGGCTGGTTCACGCGCTCGGCGGTCGCCTGGGAGCGGGCAGGGGCGACCATCTCGGCGCCGTTCGCGGGGGTGCACATCGTCGAGGCCACCAAGCAGGTCTATCGCGCGATTCCCAGTAGACGTGAGAAAACCCGGCTGGTGCCCTCGCTTGCGCCTGCGCTGGCGCCATCGCCGGGTGGGTAGGCCTCAAAATGCCGATGCCCCGCTCGTCACGGGGCATCAGCGAGATTGCCTGTGGAGATGCTATTCGCTGCGCAGCCTGTCACTCGCTGTGCGGACTGTCGTCGCGATCGTCGCTGCGCGGTCCGCCCTGAAAGTCATTGCGCGAGCCACGGTGGCGGCGCCGCCGGCGATGCAGCGGGAAGCGGTCACCTTGGTTCTCATGGCCGTTCTGGCTCACCCCTTGATAGCCGGGCTGTGCCTGCTGGGCCGGCGGCTGCTGGCCGCCAGTGATGAACGACGGCAGGCGATCGATGTCGCCGCCATTGTCATGTGCGACCGACTGGTTCGGGCGCTGTACGTGAACCTGCTGTTGCGGCTGCTGCTGGTGCTGCTGCGGCGCCGGGAACGGCTGAGCGTCACGCGGCAGGAAAGGTTGCGGCTCGCGCGTTCCGAACGGCGCCTCGCCCGCGAGCGGCTGCTGATCGCCGTCATCCTCATCAAGCGCTTCGTCGCGGGCGCCGCCCGGCCCTTCGTTCTCGGTGCGGGCGAGATGGGGATTGCTCTGGCGAAACTGCTCCTGCGCAGCCGCGATCAGACGGTAGTAGTGCTCCGCATGCTGGTAGTAGTTTTCCGCCGAAATCGGATCGCCGGAGGCTTGGGCATCGCGGGCGAGCTGAATGTATTTTTCAGCGATGTGGGAGGGGTTACCTCGAATTTTGACGTCCGGGCCGTTCGATTCGTAAACACGGGCCATCGGATTGTGGCTTTTGCGATGGCCGCCGCTATGCCCGTGATTGTTGTGACTGTGGCCATGGCCGCCGTGACTGCGGCCACGCATGCGCTTGTTCTGACCGTTTCTCATGATTTGCCCGTTCGCTGATCCTCTTATTGGGGCGGCTGTGCGCCGCCTCCTGCCCTCACCACGCGTTTCCGAAACTCGCGTCAGCGCCGCGGTCATAAAAACCGCGTTTCCCGCGAGATCGGGCGCATAGCCAATATGCGGCATTCCGCCGCTCAGCTCGACGTCCTGTCACGAAACAGCAGCCCCTGGCCGCGGTCAGATTTGGCGTTGCCCACCTCTCGTCGTGCGCAGCCACGTCGATGATCGATCGCGGACGGCGCCTAACCGATGAAGCATTTCGAACCCAAGTCAGGAAACTGTCGGCCGGATCACCCGGCTGGTTGTTTCACGTCTTCGCGCCTGTGGCACTCCGGAGCTTCGCTACGGGCCTCTGATCGGCGCGGCCGAGCGTCTCGGGTCGATTCCTAGGGGAACCCTAATTGGTCTCGGGACACAATCCAAGCGATTTTTTGCGTGCCTGAATTGTGAAAGACTCATGGCAAAAAACTCATGGCATGAGCCTCGCCGGCAATGCGCGCGCCATGCCGGAGAGATCGGGACGTGGGCGCTCGACCGCAAGCCCCGCCGCCGAAAAAAGCGCGGCCACCGCGCTGGCCTGACCCGCGCCCAGCTCCACCACGACCAGGCCGTCTGGAGCGAGCAGCCGGCGTGCGTCGGCTGCGATCGCGCGGTAACCATGAAGCCCGTCGGCGCCTCCATCGAGCGCGCGCGCGGGCTCGAACAGACGCACCTCGGGCTGCAGCGTCGGGATGTCGCCCCGCCGCACGTAGGGCGGATTGGAGACCAGAAGATCGAACGGCCCCCGGAGCGCAGCGCCGTAGTCGCAGACTACGAACAGGGCGCGCTCCTGCAGTTCGAGCGCGCGCATATTGCGGCGTGCGCACGCAATGGCGGTGTCGCTCAGGTCGGTGCCGACGCCGAGGGCCGCGGGGCATTCACTGAGCAATGCCGCGAGCAGCGCGCCCGAGCCGGTGCCGAGATCGGCCATGCGCAACGCGCCTTGGCGCTGCGCTCCGAGCGCGGCGAGGGCCGCCTCCACCACGGTCTCGGTTTCGGGCCGCGGCACCAGGGTCTCGGCATTGAGCCGGAACGGCAGGCCCCAGAATTCCTTGACGCCGAGAATGCGCGCGACCGGCTCGTGCGCGAGCCGCCGCTGCGCCAACGCCGCGATCGCCGCGCTCTCGGCCGACGTGAGCAAGCGCGGTCCCTGGCTGATAATGCCTGCCGGATCGAGCGCGAGCGCGTGGCCGATCAGGATGCGTGCGTCAAGCTCTGGGCTGTCGAGTGCAGCCGCCGCGAACGAGCGGGCCAGCGCCCTGCGCGCCGCCGTGATGGTCTCGCCCGCCATGGATTGAGAGTCCGACAACCCCTGTCTCCTCATGAGCGCCCATGGTACGACATATAAAAAGTGAAGAAGAGTGAAGAGTTATCGGTGAACTTTGAGAGGGGTGGAAAATGGCTCATCGCGTCATCATTGTCGCTCTCGTCGCGATCGTCGCCTCGTGCGGAACGGCGCTGGCCCAGCCGGCGGCTGCAGGTGCCGCGTCATGTGATGAATTCCTGCCGGTCAAGGCGCAGGTCGGCGGCCGCAGCATCGGCCCCGAGGAGTGTCGCATCGTTTCGCGCGACATCGTGTCCAACATCAAGGGGCAGACGTTTCTGCGCCTGGAGCTGAAGATCAGCGGGACCCTGAATGGCTGGGCAACCAAGCAAGGTACGCGGTCGAGCTATTTCAACGACGGGCCCGATTTCGTCTTTGCTCAATCCGGCAACGACTCGCCCCGCTTCAGGGGGATCGGGCGCTACAGCGGCTCGACCGGACATGGCATCTCTCTGTTCCTCCCCGAAAACCCGGCGGACTGGAACGGCAAGCTGTTCGTCACCGCGCATGGCGCCGGCTCCTATGGCGGCGTCGGCGCGCTGATCGAGCGCGATCCGAAGGCCGACTTCCATCCGCTTGCCAACAAGAACCGGCATGTCGGCCTGATGCTGGATCGCGGCTACGCCGTGGCGCACACCTTGCGGTCCGCCGACATCGCGGGCGGCGATGTCGAGGTCACGCTCGAGGACGGCACGGTGCAGAAGAACAATGTCAGCACCCATGCGGGCTTTCTCACCGGCTTTGCCAAGGTCGCCGGCAACATGGTGCGCAAGCAGTACGGCCGGGGTGCCGAGCGGACCTATTTCTATGGCTTTTCGGCCGGCGGCTTCCTGGGCCGGCTGGTGCATTACCTGCCCGGCGCCAACCTCGGCGACGACGGCCGGCCGCTGTTCGATGCATTCCTGATCGGCGACGCCGGCAGCGGCATGTGGCTGCCGGTGCTCAAGGTCGATGGCAAGGATACGCTGTTCGTCGGCGACGACCGCGCGCGCTTCATTCCGCAGATCGACATCTCCCACCAGCTCTATGCCGGCGAGGACAACGATAACTTGCCGCGCAAGCGCGAGAACGCGGCGATCCTTCGGCAGAAGGGGCTTGGCGACAAGCACCGCATGTACGAGGTCAGAGGCGTCAGCCACATCGATGCCGGGCAGGTGTCGCGCCCCGAATTGGCGGCGCAGAGCCTCGATCTCGGTGGGCTGAATGAAGCGCTGCTCGATCTTCTGGATCGCTGGGTGGTCAACGGCGAGGCGCCGCCTCCGACCAGGTCCGATCTCCTTTCGCTCGGTGACGCCGATCGCGACGGCGTCAACGAGAACCCCGCCATCGCGTTGCCGGAGGTCGCTTGCCCGCTCGGCGTCTATCACGCCATGCCGGCCGTGCACGGCACGTCGCGCCGCTCCTACCAGGAGACGGGCTTCGCGGCTTTTGACGGAGCCGATCTCGAACCGCTCGACGGGCGCGGCCAGTTCGTCGACATGAATGGCAATGGCGTGCGCGACAAGCGCGAGACACTGGTTCAGGCCTGGACCCGGCTCGGGCTCCTCAAGGCAGGCGAACGGCTGACCGTCGGCAAGTATACCGCTTGCGTGGCCAACGCCGCCGCCAAGCTGGTGGAGCAGGGTCTGTTGCCGCCACGGCTGCTCACCCACTATGTCAGCAGAGCGGCGGCCGGCGGGATCGGCGAGGCGGGGCGCTAGAACGCTTGCGACGAGAACACGGGCGAGGACGCGCTCACGCGTCGCTCGTCTCCGCCGACAGCAGCTCCGCCTGATGCTCGGTCACCAGCGCATCGATGATCTCGCCGAGCGCCTCGCCCTCGATGATCTGCGGCAGCTTGTAGAGCGTCAGGTTGATGCGATGGTCGCTTACCCGCGCTTGCGGGAAATTGTAGGTGCGGATGCGCTCGGAGCGATCGCCGGATCCGACCTGGCCGCGCCGCTTGGCGGCGCGGGCGGCGTCCTGCTTCTGGCGCTCATGGTCATAGAGCCGCGCCCGCAGCACCGCCATGGCCTTGGCGCGGTTGCGATGCTGCGAGCGATCCTCCTGCATCATTACCACGATGCCGGTCGGGAGGTGGGTCACGCGCACCGCCGACTCGGTCTTGTTGACGTGCTGGCCGCCGGCGCCGCCCGCCCGCAGCGTGTCGATCTTGAGGTCGCCCTCGTTGATCGCGACGTCGAGTTCCTCAGCCTCAGGCAGCACCGCCACGGTGGCCGCTGAGGTATGGATACGGCCTGACCCTTCGGTGTCGGGCACGCGCTGGACGCGATGGACGCCCGACTCGAATTTGAGCTTGGCGAAGGCGCCGCGGCCGCGGATCTCCGCGATGACCTCCTTGTAGCCGCCCATCGAGCCCTCGCTGGCGGAGACGAGCTCCACCTTCCAGCCCTGCTTGGCGGCGAAGCGCTCATACATGCGGAACAGGTCGCCGGCGAACAGCGCAGCCTCGTCGCCGCCGGTGCCGGCGCGGATTTCGAGGATCACGTTGCGTTCGTCCATGGCGTCCTTGGGCAGCAGTGCAACCTTGATCCGCTGCTCGAGTACCGCGCGCCGCTCTTCCAGCGCCGGTTTCTCGGCGCTTGCCATGTTGCGCATCTCGGTGTCGGTCGTGGGGTCGCCAATCAGCGCATTGAGGCCGTCGATCTCTTCGGTGACGCTGCGATAGGCCTTGACGGCGTCGACGATCGGGCCGAGTTCGGCGAACTCGCGCGACAGCTTCACATAGGTGTCCGGCGTCACTTGCGTGGCAAGTTCCGTTTCTACCGCCCGGTGGCGGGCGAGCAAGGCATCGAGCTTCTGTTCCGGCAGCATGACCGTGGTTCGTTGATTCGCGCCGCTATGGAATCGGATGAAGTCGCAGTGTATGTCAATGGCAGTGAAGCCGAGTTTTCGTTAGGAAGGGAGCGAAATATGCCCAAGATCAGGCACCTGGCCATCATCTGCATGGACCCCGAAAAGCTCGCCAAGTTCTATTGCGAGGTCTTTGAGATGAAGGTGGTGGCGCGCAGCGAAAGCCGCAAGAACGTCTTCCTTACCGACGGCTACATGAACCTGGCGCTGCTCAGCCAGAAGGTCGAGGGCAAGACCAACGGGCTCAATCATTTCGGCTTCCATGTCGAGGATTCGGATGTCATCGCCGAGCGCCTGAAGAACTGGGAGGTGATCGGTCCGACGGAGCGGCCCGCTGACCGCACCTATGCGGAGCAGCGCGCCACCGACCCTGAGGGCAACATGTACGATATCGCCGAGGGTGGTTTCGACCGCGATCTTGCGACCCCGAAGAAGCAAAAGACGCCGGCCGTCGTGCCGTGAGCGGGCGCCGTCTCTCCATTCTAGCCCTTCTGGCGGTTGCCACCGTGATCAGTGGCGACCGCGTTCACGCCCAGCCGGTGGCGGACTTCTTCCGCGGCAAGCAGATCAGGTTCGTGCTCGGCGCGGCGCCGGGCCAGGACTACGACGTGTGGGCGCGCTTCCTCGCCCGCCATCTGCCTCGCCACGTTCCGGGCTCGCCGAGCTTCGTCGTTCAGAACATGCCGGGCGCCGGGCATATGCTGGCGACCAACTGGCTCTACAACATCGCGCCGCGCGATGGCACCGTCTGGGGCAGCGTCAGCCGCAACATTCCGAGCGCCGGCATCCTGCAGCTGCCGGGCGTGCGCTATGATCCGGTCAAGTTTAATTGGCTCGGCAGCCCGGAGATCACCAACCGGGGTTGTTACGCGGCGGCGCGCTCGCGCGTGAAGACCGCCGAGGACCTGTTCGAGCACGAGCTGGTCGTGGGCGGCACCGGCGCCGGCTCCACCGTCACCGAGACGCCGAAGCTGTTGCGCGGGCTTCTCGGCATGAAGTTCAAGGTGGTCGAGGGCTACGTCAAGCCGCAGGATGCCCAGTTCGCGATGGAGAGCGGCGAGCTCGACGGGCTCTGCACCACCGCGCAGTCGTTCCGGAACTTCCGCCCGGACTGGATCAAGTCGGGCGTCGTGCGGGTGCTGTTCACGTTGGAGCGCGAGCCGGTCTCGTGGCTCGACGCTCCGACCGTCTACAAGTTCGTCAAGACGGACGAGCAGCGCCAGACGCTCGATTTCTTCTCCTCCAGCATCGAGCTCGGCCGCCCGCTGCTGCTGCCGCCGGAGGTGCCTCCCGAGCGCGTCGAGGCGTTGCGCCGCGCGTTTGACTTAACCGTCAACGATCCGCAGTTCCGCGAGGAGGCCAGGCGCATGGGCTTCGATATCACGCTGCGCAGCGGCGAGACCCTGCAGGCCCTGGTCCAGACCGCGAAGGACACGCCGCGCGAGATCATCGAGCGGGTCGCCAAGATCATCCAGGCGCAGGCGAATTAGACCTGCAATCCCTGCTCGGCCGCGAACGCCTTGAGCCGCTCGCGGATCGAGACGGTGCCGGCCGGACTGTCGAGCAGCGGATTGAGCAGGGCCGCGACCTTGCGGGCGTCGAGCTCCAGCAGCATCGCCTTGACCGGTCCAACCGCGGTGGGCGCAAGTGACAGCGAGCGGTAGCCGATGCCGATGAGGGCGAGCGCGGCAATCGGCTGCGAGGCCATTTCCCCGCATAGCGTCACCGGCTTGTCATGGGCGGCGGCTTTGGCGGCAATGTCGCGCAGCGCCCGCAGGATTGGCGTCGAGAGCGGGTCGAAGCGGTCGGCGACGCGCTTGTTGCTGCGATCGGCGGCATAGAAGAACTGCATCAGGTCGTTTGAGCCGACGGACAGGAAGTCGACGCGCTCGAGCAGCTCGTCGAGCTGGTAGAGCAGGGACGGCACCTCCACCATGGTGCCGACCTCGACGCGCTCGGGCAGCTTGTGGCCGTGCCGGCGCAGGTGGGTGAGCTCGCGCTCGACCAGCGCCTTGGCCTCGTCGAATTCCTCGACCGTTGCGATCATCGGGAACATCAGGCGCAGATCGCGCCCGCCGCCGGCGCGCAAGAGCGCCCGCACCTGGGCGCGCAACAGGCCTGGCCGGTCGAGGCCAAGCCGGATGGCGCGCCAGCCGAGCGCCGGGTTCTCTTCCTCGACGTTGCGCATGTAGGGCAGCACCTTGTCGCCGCCGATGTCGAGGGTGCGGAACGTCACCGGCTTGTCACCGGCCGCGTCGAGCACCGCCCGATAGAGCGAAAACTGCTCGGCCGTGCGCGGGAAGCTCGCCGCCACCATGAACTGCAGCTCGGTCCGGAACAATCCGATGCCAGCGGCGCCGGTCTCCTCGATATGCGGCAGGTCGACCGCGAGCCCGGCGTTGATGTGGAGCGCGACCGGCACGCCATCCCGGGTGACGCATGGCCGCTCGCGCAGCGCCAGGTATTGCAGCTGCCGGCGTGCGCGCAACCGCACCCGCTCGATATAGGCGGCCTCCATGTCCGGCGAGGGACGCACATGCACCTCACCGGTCGAGCCGTCGACGATGATGGCATCGCCCTGGTCGGCGTGGCCGGTGGCGTTCTCGATCTCGCCGACCGCCGGGATGCCGAGCGCGCGCGCCACGATCGCCACATGCGAGGTCGGCCCGCCCTCTTCGAGCACGAGGCCGCGCAGCCGCTTGCGGTCGTATTCGAGCAGCGCCGCCGGACCCATGGAGCGCGCCACGATGATCGCATGCTCCGGCAGCCGGTCGCGCGGCGGCGTGTAGTCCTTGCCGAGGAGCTGGTGCATCAGCCGGTTCGATAGCTCGTCGAGATCGTGCAGGCGCTCGCGCAAGTATGGGTCGGTGGCACGCAGCATGCGCGCGCGGGTGTCGGACTGCACGCGCTCGACCGCGGCCTCGGCGGTGAGGCCGGTGCGCACCGCTTCCTCGAGCCGATGCACCCAGCCGCGGTCGTAGGCGAACATGCGGTAGGCCTCGAGCACGTCGCGATGCTCGCCGCCTTCGGCCACCTCGCCGCGCTCCAGCAGGAGGTCGAGGTCGGTGCGCATCGCCTCGATCGCCGCCTCCAGCCGCTTGATCTCCTTCGGCACGTCATCGGCGATGAAATTGGTGATGACCACGCGCGGCTCGTGCAGCACCACATGGCCGAGCGCGATGCCCTCGTTGAGCGCCGCGCCGGTGACATGGACCGGGCGGCGTGCCGCGGGCTCAGGCGTGCCGGGGCGCGCGATCGAGGAGAGCTCGCCCGAGGCGATCATCTCGGCGAGCACCATCGCGGTGGTCTGCAGCGCCTCTTCTTCTTCCTCGGAGTAAGTGCGCCGCGCCCGGTTCTGCACCACCAGGACGCCGAGCGTGTTGCCGGCGCGCAGCACCGGGACGCCCAGGAACGAATGGTAGATCTCTTCGCCGGTCTCCGGCCGATACGAGAACGCCGGATGGTCCTGGGCCTGCGAGAGGTTGATCGGGTTTGCCTCGCTGGCGACCAGGCCGACCAGGCCTTCGTCCTGGCGCAGCACGGTCTGATGCACGGCCTCTTTCTTGAGGCCTTCGGTGGCGTAAAGCTCGAGCGTGCCGTCCACGCGCAACACGTAGACGGAGCAGACCTCCGCCACCATGTTGGCGGCGATCAGCACCACGACTTTGTCGAGGCGATCCTGCGCGCTGACCGGCTCCGCCATCACCTCGCGAAGCCGGCGCAACAGCACGCGGGGACCGCCGAGCGCGCCACGCATTGACGTGATCCCTCGGGCCACAGGTGAGCCGGGGCGACCGGCCCCGGCGCTCAGTCAGTCAGGATGGCGTGTCCGCGGGCGCCGGCTACCTGCCGCGGCTACAACCA
>Ga0209798_10000230_pt1 | contig 32086 bp, 40 predicted proteins | sample DOMMetBare3Fresh_FD_187475 | JGI IMG/M metagenome (GOLD analysis project Ga0209798, IMG submission 187475) | Wetland sediment microbial communities from St. Louis River estuary, USA, under dissolved organic matter induced mercury methylation -... | ecosystem: Environmental > Aquatic >... | reverse complement strand
GCTGCAGCAGGACTTCGCCGAGGACGTGGTGCTGCTCAAGCTCGTGGGCATGAACCCGATCGTGGTGCACGGCGGCGGGCCGCAGATCGACGAGGCGCTGAACCGCCTGGGCAAGAAGGGCACGTTCATCCAGGGCATGCGTGTGACCGACGAGGAGACGATGGAGGTCGTCGAGTGGGTGCTGGCCGGCCAGGTGCAGCAGGACATCGTCGGCCTGATTAATGCGGTGGGCGGCAAGGCGGTGGGCCTGACGGGCCGTGATGGCGGCCTGATCCGCGCACGCAAGCTCAAGATGGTCGACAAGGACGATCCGACCAAGGAGCACGACGTCGGCCAGGTGGGCGAGATCAGCGCCATCGACCCGGCCGTGGTGAAGGCTCTGCAGGACGATCAGTTCATCCCGGTCATCAGCCCGATCGGCTTCGGCGAGGCGGGCGAGAGCTACAACATCAACGCCGACCTGGTGGCCAGCAAGCTCGCCACCGTGCTCAAGGCCGAGAAGCTCATGCTGCTGACCAACACCCCGGGCGTGCTCGACAAGAGCGGCAAGCTGCTCACCGACCTGACCGCGCGCCGCATCGACGAGTTGTTCGCCGACGGCACCATCTCCGGCGGCATGCTGCCCAAGATCGCAGGTGCACTCGACGCGGCCAAGAGCGGCGTCAACGCGGTGCACATCATCGACGGCCGCGTGCCGCACGCGATGCTGCTCGAGATCCTGACCGACCAGGCGTACGGCACGATGATCAGATCGCACTGATCGTGGCGCACCGCAGCCGGCCGGCGCCGGGCCGCCCCAAGCCGGCGGCGGCCCCCTCGGGGGGTGGCGCTGGCGCGCAACGCCAAGCCCGGGGGCCTGCTGTCACGCCGGGCCGCCCCAAGCCGGCGGCGGCCCCCTTGGGGGGTGGCTCTGGCGCGCAGCACCAAGCCCGGGGGCCATCGGTCTGGTTGTTCGACCTGGACAACACGCTGCACAACGCCTCGGCTGCGTCGTTTCGCGGCATCGACCGCGGCATGACCGACTACATCGAGCGCGAACTGGGGCTCGGGCCCGACGAGGCCAATGCGCTGCGCGCGCACTACCTGCACCGCTACGGCGCGACGCTGCTCGGGCTGGTGCGGCACCACGGCGTGCGCGCGGCGCATTTCCTGCACGACACGCACCAGTTGCCGGGGCTCGAGGACCTGCTCCACGGCCACGCGCACGACTTCGACGCGCTGGCGCGACTGCCCGGCCGCAAGCTGGTGCTGACCAATGCGCCGCAGGCCTATGCGCGGCGCGTGTTGCGCGCGCTGGGGATCGATCTGTTTTTCGACGGCCTGGTGTCCGTCGAGCAGATGACGATGTTCGGCGACCTGCGGCCCAAGCCCGATGCGCGCATGCTGCGCTGGATCGCTGCGCGGCTGAAGGTCCATCCGTCGCGCTGCGTGCTGGTCGAAGACACGCTGGTGCACCAGAAGGCCGCGCGACGGATCGGCATGGCCACCGTCTGGATGCAACGCTGGACGCGCCGGGCCGCCCGGCGTGTTGCGAAAGGGGCCAAAGTTGGTGTTTACCTGCACCGAAAGCCGCCTTACGTGTGTGCCAGAATCTTTTCGCTTCAAGAGTTGCGCAAGATTCCCCCACCGTGATGCAACAACCGCCCGCCGAACCGGCCGACACCGATACCGAGGATGCCGGTCCGGTGGAAGGCGGCGCGACCCGGCCTGTGCGCGTGCGCAAGCGCCCGAAGCCCGGCGAGCGGCGGGTTCAGATCCTGCAGACGCTGGCGCAGATGCTCGAGCAGCCGGGGGCCGAGCGCATCACGACTGCGGCGCTGGCGGCGCGCCTGTCGGTCAGCGAGGCGGCGCTGTACCGCCACTTCGCGAGCAAGGCCCAGATGTTCGAAGGCCTGATCGAGTTCATCGAATCGAGCGTGTTCACGCTCGTCAACCAGGTGGCCGAGCGCGAGCCTTCGGGCGCACAGCAGGCCTCGAAGATCCTGGCGCTGGTGCTGCAGTTCGGCGAGAAGAATCCAGGCATGGTGCGGGTGATGGTCGGCGACGCGCTGGTGTTCGAGAACGAGCGCCTGATCGCGCGCATGAACCAGTTCTTCGACCGCATCGAGTCGCAACTGCGCCAGAGCCTGCGGGCGGCCGCCGAAGCGTCGGGCTCGCCGCAGCCCACGGTGGACGCCAACGCCCAGGCCTCGGCGCTGACAGCGTTCGCGATCGGCCGCCTGCAGCGCTACGCGCGCTCGGGATTCAAGCGCAGCCCGACCGAGCATCTCGACGCGGGGCTGCGACTGTTCATGCCGGCCTGAAACCGACGGCGTTCACATCGTGATCAGCCGCGTCGAGGTCGGCGGCGCCGAACTGCATTTGCTGTCCGGCAAGGCTGCGTGGTGGCCGGCCGAGCGCACGTTGCTCGTCGCCGACGCGCACATCGGCAAGGCGGCGAGCTTCCGGCGTCTGGGTGTGCCCGTGCCCGAGGCCACCACCGGCGGAACGCTCGATGTGCTCGACGCGCTGTTGGCACGGCATGCCGCGCGCCGCATCGTCTTTCTCGGCGACCTGCTGCACTCGCGCGACGCCCATGCACGCGCCACCGTCGCGGCGGTCGGCGCGTGGCGCGAGCAGCGGCCGGCGCTCGAGCTGGTGCTGGTGCGCGGCAACCACGACGACCGCGCCGGCGATCCGCCACCCGCCTGGAGCGTGCGTTGCGTCGACGAACCCTGGTTCCTGCCGGCGGCGCCCTCGCTCGCGCTGTGCCACCACCCCGAGCCGCGCCCTGGCGCGTATGTGCTGGGAGGCCACACGCATCCCTGCATCCACGTCGGCCACGGCTTCGAACGCCTGCGCCTGCCGTGCTTCCACTTCGGCCCTCGGGTGGGCGTGCTGCCGGCGTTCGGTACCTTCACCGGCATGCATCCGATCGAGCGCACGCCCGGCGACCGGGTGTTCGCCGTGGCTGACGACCGCGTCGTCGCCCTCGCGTGAGAGGTGCCGGTGCGGCCTGACCGCCTTGCGTCGCCGCTGCTACATTGGGGCCGAACAACCGTGGGACCCCTCGAGCCATGAGCCTCACACCTGCCGCGCTGGCTGACACCCGGTTCCATTTCCATCCCTACACGCAGCCGCGCCAGCTCGAGCGCGAGGGCCCCCTGGTGGTGGTGCGCGGCGAGGGCGTGCAGGTGTTCGACGAGCAGGGCCGCACGTACATCGAAGGCATGGCGGGGCTGTGGTGCGCCGCGCTGGGCTTCTCCGACCGGCGGCTGGTCGACGCCGCGACGCGCCAGATGCAGACGCTGCCGTACTACCACGCGTTCTCGGGCAAGGTGCCCGGGCCGGTGACCGCGCTTGTCGAGGCGCTGATGCGCTGGGCGCCGTTGCCGATGGCGCGCGTGCTGTTCGCCAACTCGGGCTCGGAGTCGAACGACACCGCGTTCAAGCTCGTGCGCTACTACCACAACGCGATCGGCAAGCCGCACAAGAAGAAGATCATCGCGCGCGACAAGGGCTACCACGGGGTCACCGTGGCGGCGGCGTCGATGTCGGGCCTGCCGATGATGCACCGGCATTTCGACCTGCCGATCGAGGGCATCGTGCGCGTGGGCTGCCCGCATCCGTACCAGTTCGCGCGCGACGGCGAGAGCCTCGAGGCCTTCGCCTCGCGCCTGGCGGCCGAGCTCGAGGCCACGATCGAGCGCGAGGGACCCGACACGATCGGCGCGTTCATCGCCGAGCCGGTGCAGGGCGCGGGCGGCGTGATCGTGCCGCCGCCGACCTACTTCGAGAAGATCCAGCCGATCCTGAAGCGCCACGACATCCTGCTGATCGCCGACGAGGTCATCACCGGGTTCGGCCGGCTGGGCCAGGCCTTCGGCACCCAGGTCTACGGCCTGCAGCCCGACTTCATCACGGTGGCCAAGATGCTGACCTCGGCCTACGTGCCGATGTCGGCGCTGTACATCAGCGACCGCGTCTATCAGGCGATCGCCGACGCCAGCGCCGAGGTCGGCGTGTTCGGTCACGGCTACACCTATGCCGGCCATCCGGTGGCCTGCGCGGTGGCGCTCGAAGCCTTGCGCATCTACGAGAGCGATCGCATCGTCGAGCATGTGCAGCAGGTTTCGCCGCGGCTGCAGCAGGGCCTGCGCCGCCACGTCGGTCATCCGATCGTCGGCGACGTGCGCGGGCTGGGCCTGATCGGCGCGGTCGAGCTGGCCGAGGATCCCGCCGCGCGCAAGCCCTTCGATCCCAAGCGCGGCGTCGGTGCTTACCTGGTGCGGCGCGCGCAAGAGCATGGCCTGATCCTGCGCGTGATGGCGGGCGACATCATCGCCTTCTCGCCGCCGCTGGTGATCACCGAGGCCGAGATCGACGCGATGCTCGAGCGCTTCGATCGCGCGCTGGCCGACACCGTCGCCTGGCTGAAATGACTCCCCCCCGAAGCGGCTTCGCCGCTCCCCCCCAGGGGGGCGCCGCCGGCGGACCGGCAAAGCCGGATCCGCGGCGTCCGCTTGGGCAGTCCGCGCGATTCATGCGCCGCGGTTCGCACGGACAGCGTTTGTGCGGCTGAACGGCATCGAGCCCATGGCCTTCATCGCCTTCGACAACGTCACCAAGCTCTACCCCGGCAGCGCGCAGCCGGCGGTCGACCGCGTCAGCTTCGAGATCCGCCAGGGCGAGTTCCTGACCCTGCTCGGGCCCTCGGGGTCGGGCAAGACCACCAGCCTGATGATGCTGGCCGGCTTCGAGGGCGTGAGCTCGGGCACGATCCGTCTCGAGGGCCAGCCGATCGAGCGCCTGCCGGCGCACCAGCGCAACATGGGCGTGGTGTTCCAGAGCTACTCGCTGTTCCCGCACCTGTCGGTCGCCGAGAACATCGCGTTCCCGCTCAAGGTGCGCAAGCTCGCGGCCGCCGAGATCGCCGCGCGGGTCGAGCGCGCGCTCGACCGCGTGCACCTGCGCGACTTTGCCGGGCGGCGCCCGAACCAGCTCTCCGGCGGCCAGCAGCAGCGCGTGGCGCTGGCGCGCGCGCTGGTGTTCGAGCCGCGCCTGGTGCTGATGGACGAGCCGCTGGCCGCACTCGACAAGCGCCTGCGCGAGGAGATGCAGCTCGAGATCCGCCGCCTGCACCGCGAGGTGGGGGTGACGATGGTCTACGTGACACACGACCAGTCGGAGGCGATGACGCTGTCCGATCGCGTCGCGGTGTTCAACAAGGGCCGCGTCGAGCAGCTCGACGTCCCCAGCGCGCTCTACGACGCACCGGCCAATCCCTTCGTCGCCGGCTTCCTGGGCGACAACAACCGCGCCAGCGGCACGGTCGCCGGCCACGCTGGGGCCACGGTGCAGGTGGCGCTGGCGGGGGGCGGCTCGGTCGTCGCGGCGCAGGCCAGCGCCGCGCTGAAGGCCGCGCTGGGCACCGCAGGCGCAGCAACCCGCGACGTCACGCTGTGCATCCGGCCCGAGCGGCTGCGCGTGCTCGCCGAGGCCGACGGCGCCCCGTCCGTCGCCGCCACCGTGGTCGACCTGATTCACCAGGGCGATCACTGGCGCATGATCGCGAGGCTCGACCACGCGGCCTCCGATGCCGCGACGTGGCACGTCAAGCTGCCCGCTGGCAGCGCGCCGGCCGGGGCGCGGCCCGGAGCGCGTGTGCGGCTGGCGTTCTCGGCCGAAGACGCGTGGGCGTTCTGAACAATATCCTGCCCCGAACCCAACCGAAGGAGAAAGACCGATGACAAGCATCCGATTCACGGCCCCACTCGCGGCTGCCGCCCTGCTGTTCGGCGCGGCGGTCGGCGCTCAAACGCGCGACCTCAACGTCGTGTCCTGGGGCGGCGCCTACCAGGACGGCCAGCGCGAGGTCTACTTCAAGCCCTTCATCGCCACCGGCACCAAGATGACCGACGAGTCGTGGGACGGCGGCCTGGGCGTGCTGCGTACCAAGATCAAGGGCGGCAACAACAACTGGGACCTGGTGCAGGTCGAGTCCGACGAGCTCGAGGTCGGCTGCGACGAGGGCCTGTACGAGAAGCTCGACGTTGCCAAGATCGGCGGCGCGGCGCGCTACCTGCCCGGCACGGTGCACGCCTGCGGCGTGGGCGCGATCATCTACAACCTCGTGCTGGCTTACGACGGCGACAAGCTGAAGAGCGCGCCCAACGGCTGGGCCGACTTCTTCGACAGCAAGAAGGTGCCCGGCAAGCGCGCGGTGCGCAACGGCGCCAAGTGGAACCTGGAGATCGCGCTGATCGCCGACGGCGTGCCAAAGGCCGACGTCTACAAGGTGCTGCGCACGCCCGAGGGCGTCGAGCGCGCGTTCAAGAAGCTCGACGCGATCAAGGCCGACCTCGTGTTCTGGAAGAGCGGCGCCCAGCCGCCGCAGATGCTGGCCGCCGGCGACGTGGTGATGACCACCGCCTACAACGGTCGCATCACCGCCGCCAACGAGAAGGACAAGAAGAACTTCAAGATGGTCTGGAAGGACACGCCCTACACGATGGACAGCTTCGTCATCATGAAGGGCTCGCCCAAGAAAGCCGAGGCCGAGAAGCTGCTCGAGTTCATGGGCCGGCCCGAGAACCAGGCCCAGTTGCCCAAGTACATCCGCTACGGCGTCACGAGCAAGGATGCCGCCGCCAAGGTCGACCCGGCGCTGATGGCCGATCTGCCGACCAACCCGGCCAATCTGTCGCAGGCCTTCCCGGACGACGTGCGGTTCTGGATCGACAACATCGACAAGCTGACCGAGCGCTGGAACAAGTGGGCGGCGCAGAAATAGGGCCCACCCCCGTAGCGCCTTCGGCGCTCCCCCTCAAGGGGGCGCCGCTGGCGGACCGGCGGAGCCGAATCCGCGGCGGCTGCTTGTATGGCGCCGGCCTTCGGCGGCGCGACGACTAGCACTGGTGCTGAATTGAGCTGCGCCTGCTGACGATGCGTGCGACGCAACGCACTGGCTTGCTCGCGCCGCTGACGGGCTTCTTGCTCGTGTTCTTCGTGCTGCCGCTGGCGTGGTTGCTGTCGCTGGCGGTGCGCGAGGCCGAGGTGCCGCGGGCGCTGCCGCGCACGCTGGCCGCGTTGCACGGATGGGCGCCGGCGCAACCGTTGCCGCCGGCCGTCTTTCCGGCGTTGGCGCAGGACTTGGCTGCCGCACGCGAGGCGCAGACGCTGGCGGATGCGGCGCGGCGGCTGAACTACGCCGTCAACGGCGTGCGCAGCTCGATGATGCGCGTCGCGCGCGAGGTATCGTCGGCGCCTGCCGGCACGGCCTTCGACCGCGCCTTCTTCGAGGCCGCCGACCCGCAGCTGGCCTCGCCCGGTTTCTTCGTCGCTCTGCGCGACGCGGGCGGGCCGGTGTCGTCGTTCTACCTGCTTGCCGCGCTCGATCTGCAGCGCGATGCGATGGGCGACATCGAACGCGCACCGGCTGACCAGCGCATCTACCTCGACGTGCTCGGCCGCACGGTCGCGGTGAGCGCCAGCGTCACGGTGCTGTGCCTGTTGCTGGGGTTTCCGGTCGCGGTGCTGCTCACGCGCGTGCAGGGCCGTGCAGGCGACTGGCTGATGGCGCTGGTGATGCTGCCGTTCTGGACTTCGCTGCTGGTGCGCACGGCGGCGTGGGTGGTGCTGCTGCAGCGCGAGGGCCTGATCAACTCGGCGTTGCTCAGGCTCGGTCTCGTCGGCGAGCCGCTGACGCTGATCTACAACCGCACCGGCGTGCTGATCGCGATGACGCACGTGCTGCTGCCGTTCATGATCCTGCCGCTGTACAACGTCCTGCGGCAATTGCCGCCGAACTACCTGCGCGCGGCGGCAAGCCTGGGCGCGCCACCGGTCGCGGCCTTCTTCAAGGTTTACCTGCCGCTCGCCGCGCCGGGCATCGGCGCCGGCGCACTGATGGTCTTCATCATGGCGCTGGGCTACTACATCACGCCCGCGCTGGTGGGCGGCGGCGGCGACCAGATGCTGTCGTACTTCGTCGCCAAGTACACCACCGAGACCGGCAACTGGGGCATGGCCGCCGCGCTCGGCCTGGTGCTGCTGGCCACCACGCTGACGCTGTACCACGTCGCGCATCGCCTGTCGGGCGGTCGCGGCGCGGCGTTGGGCTGAGGCCGGGCGAGCGCGATGAATCGGATCTGGAGCGCGCTCTTCGGCCTGGTGTGCGCGCTCGTGCTGGTGTTCCTGCTGCTGCCGATTGCGGCCATCATCCCGATGTCGTTCTCCAGCGGCAGCCTGCTCGTCTACCCGCTGCCCGGCCTGTCGCTGCGCTGGTACCAGGAGGTGTTCACCAGCCCGGTGTGGATGCGCGGCGTGACCAACTCGCTGGCGATCGGCGTGCTGGCCACCGCGCTGTCGGTGCTGCTGGGCACGTTGGCCGGGTTGGGCCTGGCGCGCCAACGCGGGGCCTGGACCGCGTCGCTGAAGATGCTGATGCTCTCGCCGATGATCGTGCCGGTGATCCTGATCGCGGTGGCGAGCTACTTCTTCCTCGCGCCGCTGAACCTCGTCAACACCTATACCGGGCTGGTGATGGCGCACACCGTCATTGCCGTGCCCTTCGTCGTGATCCAGGTGCTCACCGCGCTCGAGCTGCTCGACCCCAACCTGCTGCGTGCGGCGGCCGCCTGCGGCGCGAACCCGGCGCAGGCGTTCTTCCGCGTCACGCTGCCGGCGATCCGGCCGGCGGTCGCCTCGGGGGCGCTGTTCGCCTTCGCGGCCTCGTTCGACGACGTGGTGATCGCGCTGCTGCTGGCCGGGGCGCACCAGCGCACCCTGCCGCAGGAGATGTTCTCGGGACTGCGCGACACCATCACGCCGGCCATGCTTGCAGTGGCGACGGTGATGATCGTGATCTCCACGTTGCTGTTCGTCGGGGTGCAGCGGGTGCAGCGGCAGGCGCGGCGCGCGGTGGTGCTGGCCGCCTGAGCACTCACGGGTCGGTAGACTCCCGACTCCCCTGGATGCCGCCGCAATGTCGAGCCTGCCGGAACCTGCCCACTGGTCGAGCCTGCTGCAACGCCTCGAGCGCGTGCTCGACCGCGTCGAGGCGGCCCTTCCTCATGCGCCTGCAGCACCCGACTGGGGCGCGTCGCACGCCTTCCGCTACCGCCGTCGCGGCAAGGCGGGTGCGCTCGAGCCGGTGCGTCACGTGGCGACGATCCGCCTCGCGGACCTGAAGGAGGTCGAGCCGCAGAAGGCGCGCCTGGTGGCCAACACGCGCCAGTTCGTGGCGCGCCGCCCGGCCAACAACGTGCTGCTGACCGGCGCGCGCGGCACCGGCAAGAGTTCGCTGATCAAGGCGTGCCTGAACGAGTTCGCACCGCAGGGCCTGCGCCTGATCGAGGTCGACAAGGCCGACCTGGTGGACCTGACCGACATCGTCGACCGCGTCGCCGAGCGCGCCGAGCGCTTCGTGATCTTCTGCGACGACCTCTCGTTCGATGAGGGTGAGCCGGGCTACAAGGCACTGAAGTCGGTGCTCGACGGCTCGGTGGCGCAGGCCAGCGAGAACGTGCTGATCTACGCCACCAGCAACCGCCGCCATCTGCTGCCCGAGTACATGAAGGAGAACCTGACCTACACCCACACCGAGGACGGCGAAGTCCACCCGGGTGAGGTGATCGAGGAGAAGATCTCGCTGTCCGAGCGCTTCGGACTGTGGCTGTCGTTCTATCCGTTCACGCAGGCCGAGTACCTGGCGATCGTCGCGCAGTGGCTGCATCACTTCGGCGAGACCGACGCCGCGCGCCTCGAGGCGGCGCGTCCCGAGGCGCTGGTCTGGGCGCTCGAGCGCGGTTCGCGTTCGGGGCGCGTGGCCTACCAGTTCGCGCGCGACTACTGCGGGCGTGATCGTTGAGCGAACGCGTGCCGGTGGATGTGGCGGTCGGTGTCCTGATCGATGCCGCGGGCCGTTTCCTGCTGACCTCGCGCCCCGAGGGCAAGGTCTATGCGGGGCACTGGGAGTTCCCCGGTGGCAAGGTCGAACCGGGCGAAAGCGTCGAGCAGGCGCTGCGGCGCGAGTTGCACGAGGAGCTGGGCATCACGATCGGACACGCCGAGCCCTGGCAGGTCACACTGCACGATTATCCGCATGCGCGGGTGCGGTTGCACTTCTGCAAGGTGTTCGACTGGTCGGGCGCCTTCGAGATGCGCGAGCGCCAGCAGATGGCCTGGCAGACGCTGCCGGCCACGGTGACGCCGCTGCTGCCCGGCACGCTGCCGGTGCTGGCCTGGTTCGCCCAGGAGCGCCGCTTCGACGGACCGACCCACTAAACTGGCGTCATGAAGCCCCCACGCTCACTGCGTTCGCTGCCCCCCGAGGGGGCCACGGTGCTCGTCGAGCGGCCGGGCAGGCGCTGATGGACGCATGGCTCGACGCCGTGAAGTGGGACCGCGACGGCCTCGTGCCGGTGATCGCGCAAGAGGTCGGCAGCAACGACGTGCTGATGTTCGCCTTCATGAACCGCGAGGCGCTGGCCAGGACGGCCGAGTCGCGTCGCGCGGTCTACTGGAGCCGGTCGCGATCCAAACTGTGGTTCAAGGGCGAGGAGTCCGGGCACGTGCAGCAGGTGCACGACATCCGCCTGGACTGCGACAACGATGTCGTGCTGCTGAAGGTGACGCAGCTCGGGCACGAGCCTGGGATTGCCTGCCACACCGGGCGGCACTCGTGCTTCTTTCAGCAACTCGATGGCGGGCAGTGGAAGAGCGTCGAGCCGGTCTTGAAGAACCCCGAAGCGATCTACCGATGAGCGCCGCGCGGCCGCTCCGAAGGCGCTCGCTCCCCCTTGGGGGGAAGGCGCGCAGGGCGTTGGGGGCTCGATGAGCGCCGCGCGGCCGCTCCGAAGGCGCTCGCTCCCCCTTGGGGGGACGGCGCGCAGCGCCTTGGGGGCGCGATGAGCAACGGCGACGACACGCTGGCGCGCCTGGCCGCGATCATCGAGTCCAGGCGCGGCGGCGACCCGGACAAGAGTTACGTCGCGCGCCTGTTCGCCAAGGGGCCCGACGCGATCCTGAAGAAGGTCGGCGAGGAAGCCACCGAGGTGGTGATGGCGGCCAAGGACGGCGACCGCGCGCGCCTGACCGCCGAAGTGGCCGACCTGTGGTTCCATTCGATGATCGCGCTGGCACAGTACGGCCTGAGGCCGGCCGACGTGCTGGCCGAGCTGGAGCGGCGCGAGGGTCAGTCGGGGCTGGAGGAGTTTGCGCTGCGCAAGAGCCACCAACGCGACGAGGAGGGCGGGTGATGGACAAGACGGCTGAGCAGCTGGCGGGTCTGAAGCAGATCACGATGGCGGTCTACATCCTGCAGGCGCTGTCGTTCTTCTTCGGCGTGACGGCCATCGTCGGCGTCGTCATCAGCTACGTGAAGAAGGACGAGGCGGTGGGCACCATCTACGAGAGTCACTTCGACTGGCAGATCCGCACCTTCTGGTGGGGGCTGGTCTGGGCGATCGTCGGTTTCCTGCTGGCCTTCGTTCTGGTGGGCTTCGCGATCATGTTCGTGGCCTGGATCTGGGCCATCTACCGTGTCGTCAAGGGCTGGCTCAAGCTCAACGACAACCTGCCGGTGACGCCGGCGTGAACCGCATGGATTCGAACTGCATCTTCTGCAAGATCGCGTCCGGCCAGATCCCGGCGAAGAAGGTCCACGAAGACGACGAGATCGTCGCCTTTCACGACATTCACCCCTGGGCGCCGGTCCACATTCTTCTCGTGCCCAAGCAGCACATCGTCTCGATGGTCGAGGTGGACGCCAGCCATTCAGGGTTGCTGGGGCGCATGATGGCCCTGTCGCCAAAGTTGATGAGGGAACTTGGCGTGACCAACGGGTTCCGACATGTCATCAACACGGGCCGCGATGGTGGGCAGGAGGTCATGCACCTGCACATGCACGTGATGGGCGGTCCGCGGCCGTGGTTGAAGGGCTGACTGCCGCGGCTCCGGGTCCGCCTACGCGGACCCGGACAGCACGAAGCGCCCGAGCTCTGCGACGGCGTGGGGCAAGCCTAGAATCGCGCCTATTCAATTCCCTCGGGAGAACGTCATGGGATCGTTCAGCATCTGGCATTGGCTGATCGTGCTGCTGGTCGTGGTGCTGATCTTCGGCACCAAGAAGCTCAAGAACATCGGCTCCGACCTGGGCGGCGCGGTCAAGGGCTTCAAGGACGGCATGAAGTCGGGCGGCAGCGACGTGCCGGCCGAGGGCGCGCCGCCACAACCGCAGGTCACCGCCGGCAAGGCGAACGACGCCAACACGGTGGACGTCGAAACCAAGGCCAAGTCCTGACCTGCCCGGTCCGCGCCTGACGCGGACTCTGCCCATGATCGACTTCGGCTTCGACAAGATCGCGCTGATCGGCGCGGTGGCACTCATCGTCATCGGCCCCGAGAAGCTGCCGCGCGTGGCCCGCACGGTCGGGCACTTCATCGGCAAGGCGCAGCGCTACGTCGCCGACGTCAAGGCCGAGGTCAACCGCTCGATCGAGTTGGAAGAACTGCAGAAGATGAAGACGCAGTTCGAGACCGCGGCGCGCGACGTGGAGCAGAGCGTCAGCTCCGAGATGCGCTCGGCCACCAGCGAGCTCGAGTCCCAGTGGAAGGCCGGCGAGGCAGATTCCGCTTCGGCCGCCACCGCTCTGGAGGGTCTGTCGACGCCGGTACCCGAGTACAAGCACCCGAAGAAGAACTGGCGCCTGAAGCGCGGCGCCACACCCGCCTGGTACAAGCAGCGCGCCGGCATCCGCACCAAGGCGTTGTCGGGCGCCGCGCGCGTCGCGCGCTTCCGACCCAAGCCGTCGGCAAGATGAGCGCCCCCAGGATGCTTCGCATCGGCCCCCCATGGGGCCGCGTCCGTCCTGGGGCGGCCCGGCGGCGAACATGACTGCCCCGGGCGACAAGGAAGACGAACTCGCCGGCACCGAGCAGCCGTTCGTCTCGCACCTGATCGAGCTGCGCGACCGGCTGGTGCGCGCGCTGATCGCGATTGGCCTGGCCTTCGGCGCGCTGTGCCTGTGGCCCGGCCCCGCCAACCTGTACGACCTGATGGCCGCGCCGCTGGTGGCGCACCTGCCCAAGGGCACGACGCTGATCGCCACCAGTGTGATCTCGCCGTTCCTGGTGCCGCTGAAGATCACGTTGATCGCCGCGCTGTTGCTGGCGCTGCCGGTGGTGCTGTACCAGCTGTGGGCCTTCGTCGCGCCGGGCCTGTACCGGCACGAGAAGAAGCTGGTGCTGCCGCTGGTGGTCTCCTCGACCATCCTGTTCTTCATCGGCGTCGCCTTCTGCTACTTCTTCGTCTTCGGCCAGGTCTTCAAGTTCATCCAGCAGTTCGCGCCCAAGAGCATCACCGCCGCGCCGGACATCGAGGCCTATCTGAGCTTCGTGCTGACGATGTTCATCGCCTTCGGCGCCACGTTCGAGGTGCCGGTGGCGGTGGTGGTGCTCGCGCGCATGGGGCTGGTCAGCATCGACAAGCTCAAGGCCTTCCGCGGCTACTTCATCGTGCTGGCCTTCATCGTCGCCGCGATCGTCACCCCGCCCGACGTGGTGTCGCAGCTCGCGCTCGCGATCCCGATGTGCATCCTCTACGAGATCGGCATCTGGGCCGCGGTGATCTTCATCAGGCACACCAAGGCGCCCGAGGCCGAGACCGAGGGCGAGAAGGCCACCTGAGCCCCAGCGCCGCGCGCCCGCCGCCCGTGCGCCGTACGGTACCGCCGCTGCGCCTCAGCGCGCCGCCTTCACCGCCGCATAGCGTTCGAGCGTGCGCTGCCGCGCCGCGTCGTGCTGCACGACGGGCATCGGGTAGTCGCGCCCCAGCTCGATGCCTGCGGCGGCCAGGTCGACCGGGCGCGCGAGCCACGGCGCGTGGATCAGCTTGTCGGGCAGCGCGGCGAGTTGCGGCAGGTAGCGGCGGATGAACTTGCCCTGCGGATCGAACCTCTCGCTCTGGGACACCGGGTTGAAGATGCGGAAGTACGGCTGCGCGTCGCAGCCGGTCGACGCGGCCCATTGCCAGCCGCCGTTGTTGGCCGCGAGGTCGAAGTCGTTGAGGTGCGTCGCGAAGTAGGCCTCGCCGCGGCGCCAGTCCAGCCCCAGGTCCTTGGTGAGGAAGCTGGCCACCACCATGCGCAGCCGGTTGTGCATGTAGCCGGTCTGGTTGATCTGGTGCATCGCCGCGTCCACCAGCGGGTAGCCGGTGCGGCCCTCGCACCAGGCCGCGAAGTTCGCATCGGCATGCTTGCCGTGGTCCCAGCGGATCGCGTCGTACTCGCGCTTGAAGGCATGGCCCACGACGTGGGGATGGTGGTGCAGCACCTGGTGGTAGAAGTCGCGCCAGATCAGCTCCGACAGCCACACCTCCGCACCGCGCGAGCCGCCCTGCATCCGCTCCCACGCCTCGCGCGCAAGCTGGCGGATCGACACCGTTCCGAAGCGCAGGTGCGTGGACAGGTAGCTCGGCCCCTTGATGGCCGGGAAGTCGCGTGTCTCGGCATAGTCGTCGATGCGCTCGAGGAAGTCGGCGAGCAGCGCCTGCGCCCCCGTCGGGCCGGTCGGCAGCTTCAAAGCGTGCAGGTTGGTCACCTCGAAGTCGATGTCCGACAGGCGCGGCACGGGTCCGGTCAGCGCCGCCGGCCGCGGCGCCAGCGCCGCCGCGTGGCGCTCGACCGGATAGGCCTTGACGTAGTAAGGCTCCAGCCGCCGGAGCCAGGCGTTCTTGTACGGCGTGAACACGCTGAAGGGCCCGCCGGACTGGGTCAGGACCTCGCTGCGCTCGAACACCACATGGTCCTTGCTCGTGTGCAGCACCACGCCCTCGGCCGCGAGCGCGCCGCGCACCCGCGCGTCCCTGTCCAGCGCATAGGGCTCGTCGTCGTGGTTGGCATACACGGCCTGCACCCCCAGTTCGGCGGCGAGCCGGGGCAGCTCCTGCGCGGCGGCGCCGTGGCGCACGATCAGCCCGGCGCCTTCGACGCCATGGTTGCGCGCGAGCACGGCCAGCGCGGCGTCGACAGACTCCAGGCTGTCGCGGATGAACTCGACGCGACGGTCGGCGCGCGGCAGCGCGTCGAGGATCGCGCGGTCGAACACGAACGCACACCAGACCTGGCGTGCGCCGGCGAGCGCGTGGTACAGGGCGGCATGGTCATGCACCCGCAGGTCACGGCGCAGCCACACCAGCGCCCGGCCCAGCGGCCTGTCGTGTGGGGCGGCGTGCAATTGCGGCATCAGCGCGAGCTTATCGGTTCAGGCGCGCCGCGCCGGCGGCCCAAACCCGGCCGGCTCGGCATGCGACACCCCGGATCGGGCGCCTGCGATTGGGCGAATTGTTGAAGGGGCTCGAAGGTCCGCCCACTAGAATGGCCACTCATGTCGGGCGACAGCCGCATCAACCTCACCAACCAGTTCCTGATCGCCATGCCGGGCATGGTCGACCCGAACTTCGCCGGCTCCGTGGTGTACCTGTGCGAGCACACCGACAAGGGTGCGCTGGGCCTGGTGATCAACAAGCCGGTGGACATCAAGCTCAGGAACCTGTTCGAGAAGGTGGAGCTGAGCCTGACGCGCGAGGACATCGCCGACGCGCCGGTGTACTTCGGCGGTCCGGTGCAGACCGAACGGGGATTCGTGCTGCACGAGCGCATGCACGCCGAAGGCGCCCAGGGTAGCCCGTACAGCTCGACGCTGGCGATCCCCGGCGCACCGCTGGACATGACGACCAGCAAGGACGTGCTCGAGGCGCTTGCCGAAGGGGCGGGCCCGAAGAAGCTGCTGGTGACGCTCGGCTACAGCGGCTGGGGTGCCGGACAACTCGAGGACGAGATATCGCGCAACGGCTGGCTCACCGTCGATGCCGACCCGAGTGTCATCTTCGACACGCCGATCGACCAGCGCTACGACCGCGCGCTGTCGCTGCTGGGGTTCGACCCGCACATGCTGAGCCAGGAGGCGGGGCACGCTTGAACGCCTGTCGGCCGTTCCACGAGCACTCGCTCCCGCTGGGCGGGACGGTGCGCTGCGCGCCGCGCGCGGCATGAGCGCGCCCGGCCGCTCCAAAGCGCTCATCCCGGAGCGCCAAGCGCGAAGGGCAGTCCGGTGAGCGCCGTGGCGCGCAGCTTGCCGCCGCCCCGGTCGCTTCTGTCCTTTGATTTCGGCACGCGGCGTGTCGGCGTGGCCACCGGCAACACGCTGACCGGTACCGCGACGCCACTGACCACCCTGGCGGCCGAGGGCGGCGCGCGTTTCGACGCGATCGCGGCGCTGATCGGCCAATGGCGGCCCGAGGCGCTGGTCGTGGGCGTACCGCGCCACCCCGACGGCGCAGCGCACGACAATACGCGGCGCGCCGAGCGCTTCGCGCGCCAGCTGGCCGGCCGGTTCGGGCTGCCGGTGCACGAGGTCGACGAGCGCTACACCACGACCGAGGCCCACGCGCTGGGCGCCGGCGATGCCGACGCTGCCGCGGCGGCACTGATCCTGGAACAGTACCTGCGCGAGCAACAGACCTGCGGACGATGAGCACCTCCCTGACCCTGGATGCCGAAGCGCTCTACACCACGCTGCGCGACGGCGTGCGGCGCCTGCTGGCCGAACAATCCGGCGCGGTGCTGGTGGGCATCTGGTCGGGCGGTGCGTGGCTCGCCGAGCGGCTGCAATCGGACCTCGGCCGCGCGGGGGAGGCCGGCGTGATCACCAGCACGCTGCACCGCGACGACTTTGCCGAGCGCGGCCTGGCGGCCGACGGCGGCGTGACGAAGCTGCCTTTTGCGGTGGATGGCCAGCGCATCGTGCTGATCGATGACGTGCTGTACACCGGGCGCACGATCCGCGCGGTGCTCAACGAGCTGTATGACTTCGGCCGGCCCGCGAGCGTCGTGCTCGCGGTGCTGGTGGACCGTGGCGGGCGCGAGCTGCCGATCGAGCCGGCTTTTGCCGCGTCGCGCGTCGCGCTGGCGCCGACCCAGCGCCTGTCGCTGGAACGCAAGGGCGGCCGGTTCGAGTTCGCGCTCGAGGAACGTCGATGAGGCCCCGGGCCTGCGGCTTCGCGGCCAGCCTGCCCCCCAAGGGCGGGGCCACCTGCCTCGACGCGGCCCGGCGGAAGGCGGCCTGATGCTGTCGCGTCGCAACCCGCAGCTGAATAAGCACGGCGAGCTGATCCACCTGCTGTCGATCGAGGGCCTGCCGCGCTCGGTGATCACGCAGATCCTGGACACCGCGGGCACCTTCCTGTCGGTCAACGAGCGCGACGTCAAGAAGGTGCCGCTGCTGCGCGGCAAGAGCGTGTTCAACCTGTTCTTCGAGAACAGCACGCGCACCCGCACGACGTTCGAGATCGCGGCCAAGCGCCTGTCGGCCGACGTGATCAACTTGGACATTGCGCGCAGCTCGACTGCCAAGGGCGAGAGCCTGCTCGACACGATCGCCAACCTCTCGGCGATGCACGCCGACATGTTCGTGGTACGCCACGGCGAAAGCGGCGCACCCTACTTGATCGCCCAGCACTGCGCGCCGCACGTGCACGTGGTCAACGCCGGCGACGGCCGCCACGCGCACCCGACGCAGGGCCTGCTGGACATGTACACGATCCGCCACTTCAAGGGCGACTTTGCGCAGCTCACGGTGGCGATCGTCGGCGACATCGTGCACTCGCGCGTCGCGCGCTCGGATATCCATGCGCTGACCACGCTGGGCGTGCCCGAGATCCGCGCCGTGGGCCCGAAGACGCTGGTGCCCGGCGACCTCTCGGCGATGGGCGTGCGCGTGTGCCACGACATGGTCGAGGGCATCCGCGACGCCGACGTGATCATCATGCTGCGCCTGCAGAACGAGCGCATGAGCGGCGCGATGCTGCCTTCCGCCGGCGAGTACTTCAAGCGCTTCGGCCTCACCGCGGACAAGCTCGCGCTCGCCAAGCCCGACGCGATCGTGATGCACCCGGGCCCGATCAACCGTGGTGTCGAGATCGACTCTGCCGTGGCCGACGGCCGCGCGAGCGTGATCCTGCCGCAGGTGACCTTCGGCATCGCCGTGCGCATGGCGGTGATGTCGACCATCGCGGGCAACGAGGCATGAGCGTCCCGGGGGTCCGATGAAGCTGCTGATCCGCAACGGACGCCTTGTCGATCCCGCGAGCGGCCTCGACCGCGGCGGCGACCTCGCACTCGCCGGCGGTCGCATCGTCGGCGTCGGCACGGTGCCGCGCGACTTCGAGCCCGAGCGCACGATCGATGCCACGGGCCTCGTCGTGGCGCCCGGCCTGGTCGATCTGGCCGCGCGCCTGCGCGAGCCGGGCCACGAGCACGAGGGCACGCTCGAGAGCGAACTCGCGGCCGCGGCGGCCGGCGGTGTCACCAGCCTGGTCTGCCCGCCCGACACCGACCCGCCACTGGACGAGCCGGGGCTGGTGGAGATGCTCAAGTTCCGCGCGATGAAGCTGTCGCGCTGCCGCGTCTTTCCGCTCGGCGCGTTGACCCGCGGCCTGGCGGGCGAGGCGCTCACCGAAATGGCCGAGTTGACCGAGGCCGGCTGCGTGGGCTTCTCGCAGGCCGATGCGCCCATCACGAACACGCAAACGCTGATGCGCGCGCTGCAATACGCCGCCACCTTCGGCTACACGGTGTGGTTGCGGCCGCAGGATCCCTGGCTCGGCAACGGCGTCGCGGCCAGCGGCGCGGTGGCCACGCGGCTGGGTCTGTCGGGCGTGCCGCCGGCGGCCGAGACAGTGGCCCTGTTCACGATCTTCGAGCTGATGCGCTCCACCGGCGTGCGCGTGCACCTCGAGCGTCTGTCGAGTGCGGGCGGCGTCGAGCTGCTGCGCCGTGCCAAGGCCGAGGGCCTGCCGGTCAGCGCCGACGTGAGCATCAATTCGCTGCACCTGACCGACGTGGACATCGGCTACTTCGATTCGGCGCTGCGCCTGTCGCCGCCGCTGCGACAGCAACGCGACCGCGACGCGCTGCGCGCCGCGCTGGCCGACGGCACGATCGACGCGCTGGTGTCGGACCACACACCGGTGGCGGCCGACGAAAAGACGCTGCCGTTCGCCGAGGCCACGCCGGGCGCGACCGGGCTCGAACTGCTGCTCGGCCTGGCGCTGCACTGGGGCCAGGCGCAGGGCCTGGCGCTGCCGGCCACGCTGGCGCGCGTCACCAGCGAGCCGGTGCGCGTGCTCGGCGGCGCCATCGGCACGCTGGCTGAGAGCGCCGGGCGGCTGGTCGACGGCGGCGTGGCCGACCTGTGCCTGTTCGATCCCGCCGCGCGCTGGGCGGTCACGCCCGATGCGCTCGTGAGCCAGGGCAAGCACACACCCTTCGCGTTCGCCGGCAGCGGCTTCGAACTCACGGGCCGGGTGCGCGCGACGCTGGTGGCCGGCCGCGTGGCGTTTGAGCGCGGGACCGAGCACGACGGTTGATGCGCGCGGCCGTCGGCGTCTGGCGCCTGGTGCGCGTGACGATCCACGGCCTGCACGGCCTGGCCATCGTGGTCGCGCGTTTCCCGTCGCTCGACGCGGCGGCGCGCCATGCACGCATCGGATGGTGGTCGGCCAAGCTGCTGCGCCTGATGGGCATCGCGCTGCGGACCAAGGGCACGCCGCGGCCCGGTGCCAAGTTGCTGGTGGCCAACCATGTGTCCTGGCTCGACATCGCCGCGATCCATGCGGTGCTGCCGCAGGCGCACTTCGTGTCCAAGGCCGATGTGCGGCATTGGCCGCTGGTCGGACGTCTGGTGGCCGGCGCCGGCACGCTGTTCATCGAGCGCGAGAAGAAGCGCGACGCGCTGCGCGTGGTGCACCAGATGGCCGACGCCTTGAAGGCCGGCGACACCGTGGCCGTGTTCCCCGAGGGCACCACCGGCGACGGGCGCACGCTGCTGCCCTTCCACGCCAACCTGCTGCAAGCCGCGATCGCCACAGAAACGCCGATCCAGCCCGTCGTGCTTCGCTACTTCGACGACCACCATGCGATCAGCCCGGTGGCCGAGTTCCTCGGCGACACGACGCTGGCGCAGAGCCTGTGGCGTTTCGTCTGTGCGCGGGGATTGAGCGTCGAGGTGAGCGTCTTGAGCGCGCACGGAACGGCTCACGCCGACCGGCGCCTGCTGGCCGAGCACTTGCGCCAGCTGATTGCTGCCGGCCTACCGCCCGAATAGCGCACGCAGCGTCGGGTGCACGAAGCGGCGCGATGCCGTGACGGCGTAGAAGCGCTCGGCGATCGTCGGCAGCGAGCAGCGTTCGACGAGCACACCGCGCGCCAGCTCGTCATGCACCACCACCGGAGGTACCAGCGCGAGCGTGCCGGTTTCACGCGCCAGCAGGCGCAGCATCGCCATGTCGTCGACCTCGGCCATGACTTGCGGCCGCACGCCGGCGTCTTCGAGGGCGACGTCGAACGCGTGCCGGATGCCGCTGCCCAGGCCGGGCAGCAGCAACGGCTGGTCGGCCAGGTCGTCGGGGAACTTCAGCGGCCGCGTCCGGCCGCGCGGCTTGCGCGAGACCAGGCTCACTGGCTGCTCGGCCACCAGCCGGCATTGCCAGCCGCTGCTGCGGTCGCGCGGCACCGCCTCGTTGGTCAGCACGACATCGACCGTGTGCGCGGCCAGCTGCGCCAGCAGCTCGCGCAGCGAGCCCGAGTGCAGCACGACGCGCGCGCCCGCCTCGGCCAGTGCCGGGCGCAGCCACTGCAGCTGGAAGTTGCGCGACAGAGTGGCCACCGAGCCGACGCGCAGCACCGGCTGGGCACCGCGCGGCCGGCCAGCGAGCGTGCTCACCAGCTCCTGCCCGGTGCGAAAGATCGCATCCGCATGCTCCAGCGCGACGCGGCCGGCCTCGGTCAGCACCAGCGCGCGGCCACGGCGCTCGAACAGCGCGTGGCCCAGGCGGTCTTCGAGTTGGCGCAACTGCACCGACAGCGCCGACTGGGAAACGTGAAGCCGCTGCGCCGCACGCGTCAGGTGCCGCTCGTGCGCGATCGCCCAGAAGTAGCGCAGGTGGTGGTAGTTGAGTTCGGCCATGGGCGTCGTTCTATCAAACAGAACGAAAACGCGCAAACGATGCATTGGACGGCCGAGCGACCTGCCGCGAGCATCCGTGCCGCGTGAACAAGGAGGAGGATCCACATGCCTGGTGCCGACCTGCTGCTGTCCAATCTGTTGCAGCCGATCGTGCTGGCCTTCGTGCTCGGCGCGATCGCCGGGTTCGTCAAGAGCGAGCTCGAACTGCCCGAAGCGGTGATCAAGCTGCTGGCGATCTACCTGCTGTTCTCGCTCGGCCTGACCGGCGGTCGGGAGCTGGCCCACACCAAGCTGGCGGACGTGCTGCCGCTGGTGGGCGTCACGCTGCTGATGACCTTCGCCATCCCGAGCGTGGTCTACCTGGCGACGCGACGCCTCGGCGGTTTCGACATATCGAACGCTGCCGCGTTGGCAGCGCATTACGGCTCGGTCTCGACCGCGACCTTCTTCGCCTCGATGACCTTTGCCACCGCGATGGGCACACCGGCCGAGGGCTATCTGGCGGCGATGGTGGCGCTGATGGAGTTCGGCGTCATCTACTCGCTGGTGCTGGCGCGCGTGGCCATGGGTCGGCGCGACGGCGGCGTTCACGCCAGCGAGTTGCTGCTGTCGGTGGTGCGCGGCCGCGGCATCCTCCTGCTGGCGGGCGGCATGACGATCGGCTACCTGGCCACCGAGCGCCAGTGGACGCAGATCCAGCCGTTCTACGAGGGGCTGTTTCGCGGCATGCTGATGCTCTTTCTGCTGGAGATGGGCATCACCGCGGCTCGCCAGGCGCGCGCCTTTCGACAGGTCGGCGCGTTCATGCTCGGCTTCGGCATTGTCATGCCGATCGTCAACGGCCTGACCGGCGTGGCGCTCGCGCATGCGATCGGCGCGTCGGTCGGCGGCGCGTTCGTCTTCGGTGCGATCTGCGCGAGCGCTTCGTTCATCGACGCACCTGCCGCCTGCCGCGCCTCGCTGCCCGAGGCCAACCCCGGCATCTACCTGACCTCGTCGCTCGGCGTCACACTGCCGTTCAACCTGCTCGTCGGCCTGCCGCTGTACTACCAGTTCGCGGTCTGGCTGGCCCGTTGAGCGGGCTCAGGGCTGCTTGCCCTGTGCAGCCACCGCGGCCGCCGCGCGCGCGGCAGCCGCGGGATCGCCGAGGTAGTAATGGCGCAGCGGACGCAGCGCGGCATCAAGCTCGTACACCAGCGGGATGCCGTTGGGGATGTTCAGGCCCACGATGTCGGCGTCGCTGATGCCGTCCAGGTACTTGACCATCGCGCGGATCGAGTTGCCGTGCGCGGAGACCAGCACCCGCTGGCCGCTTCGGATCGCCGGTGCGAGGGTGTCGTTCCAGCACGGCAGCACGCGCGCCACGGTGTCCTTCAGGCACTCGCTGAGCGGCACTTGGCCCGCGGCCAGCGCGGCATAGCGCGGATCGCTGCGTTCGCAGCGCGGGTCGCCCGGCTCGAGTGCGGGCGGCGGCACGTCGTAGCTGCGGCGCCAGGTGAGCACCTGCGCGTCGCCGTATTGCCTGGCCATGTCGGCCTTGTTGAGGCCCTGCAGCGCGCCGTAGTGGCGTTCGTTCAGGCGCCAGTCGTTGCGGATCGGCAGCCAGGTGCGATCCATCTCGTCCAGCGCATGCCACAGGGTCCAGATCGCTCGCTTCAAGACCGAGGTGTAGGCGATGTCGAACGCCCAGCCGCCATCGCGAAGCAGGCGCCCGGACTCGCGCGCCTGCGCCACGCCGGTGTCGGTGAGCGGCACGTCGGTCCAGCCGGTGAAGCGGTTCTCCAGGTTCCAGGTCGATTCGCCGTGGCGGATGAGGACGAGCTTGTGCATGGCGCGAGGTAGTGGACTGTGCGCATTCTAGAATCCGCGACCTCTCGGCTTTCGTCTGGCGTCCCGTGTTGGAGTTTCTGATCAAGAACTGGTACCTCGTGCTCGCGGCCGTCGTGTCGGGCGGCTTGCTGCTGTGGCCGACGCTCAAGGGAACGCGCAGCGCGGGCGGCGTCGGCACCACCGAGGCGGTGCGGTTGATGAACCGCGAGAAGGCGGTGCTGATCGACGTGAGCGAACCCGGCGAATACGCCGCCGGCCATCCGGGCGGCGCGCGCAACGTGCCGCTCGGGCAGATCGAAGGCTCCAAGGATCTGCCGTCGAACAAGGCGCTTCCGCTGGTGGTCGTGTGCCCCACCGGCGCGCGTGCGGCGCGCGCCGCGGCGCTGCTGCGCAAGGCGGGCTACGAGAAGGCGCAGGCCCTGTCGGGCGGCTTCGCGGCCTGGCGCGATGCCAACCTGCCCGTGGAAAAGTCCGCAGCCTGAACTCGGACACACGCGCTGGCGCCTGCAGCCGCGTGACCGGATGATGACAATTCATCCCATGAATCGCGTGCGCATGTACACCAGCCAGGTCTGCCCGTTCTGCCATCGCGCCAAGGCGCTGCTGCACAAGCGTGGCGTGGCGGCCATCGAAGAGATCCGCATCGACCTGGACCCGACCGAGCGCAGTCGCATGATGCAGCTCACCGGCCGGCGCACGGTGCCGCAGATCTTCATCGGCGAGACGCACGTCGGAGGCTGCGACGACCTGATGGCGCTGGACGCGCGCGGCGGCTTGCTGCCACTGCTGCGGGGCGCCGCGGCCTGATCCCTCGGGCCGGCCCTCGGCGATAATCCTCCGGATCCTGAACCCGCTGCGCCCGTCAGCGGGTTCGTTTCATTGGACGCATCCACCATGGCCGACGCGCAAGACAACGCCCCCGTGTTCACGATCCAGCGCATGTACCTGAAGGACCTGTCGCTGGAGCAACCCAACTCGCCGCAGATCCTGCTCGAGCAGCAGCAGCCGCAGGTCGACATCAATCTCGGCGTGTCAGCCGAGACCGTGGCCGACGGCATCTACGAGGTCTGCGTCACGGCCACGGTGACCACCAAGATCGGTGACCGCACGCTGTTCCTGATCGAGGCCCAGCAGGCCGGCATCTTCGAGCTGCGCAACCTGGGCGACCAGACCCAGGCCATCCTGGGCATCGCCTGCCCCGGCATGGTGTATCCGTACCTGCGGGCGGTCGTTTCCGATGTGTGCAATCGCGCCGGATTCCCGCCGGTGCTGCTGTCGGAGATCAACTTCCAGGCCATGTTCGAAGCCCAGCAGCAGCAGCTCGCGGCCCAGGGCAACGGCGGCGCCGCGCCGAGCCTGAACTGAAGTGAGTCGGCTGCCCGTGCGCTGCGCTCGCGCCCTCTGCGGCATGCGTTGGCGCCTCGGGGCGGCCTGGCGGCGCTGATCCGGCCGTTCGGGTCATGAACCTCACGATCCTCGGCGCCGGCGCGTGGGGCACGGCGCTCGCGATGGCCGCCGCGCCGCGCCACGAGGTGCAGCTGTGGGCGCGCGATGCCGATCAGGCGCGCGCGCTCGAATCGACGCGCGAGAACGCGCGCTACCTGCCCGGCGTACGCCTGCCGCCGGGCGTCACCGTGCTCGGCGACCGGCCGCGCGCGCTGGCCCATGCGGCCGCGGGCCTGTTCATCATCGCCACGCCGATGGCCGCACTGCGCGAGATGCTCCTTGCGCTTCCCGCGGCGGGGCGCGTGCTGTGGTTGTGCAAGGGCTTCGAAGCCGGCAGCGGCCTGCTCGGGCACGAGATCGCGGCCGCGTCGCGGCCCGACCTGCATGCCGGCGTGCTGTCGGGTCCGAGTTTCGCCGAGGAGGTCGCGCGCGCGCAGCCGACCGCGCTGGTGGCCGCGAGCAGCGACGAAGCGCTGCGCGACAGCGCCGCCGAGGCCCTGCACGGCCCGGCCCTGCGTGTCTACACGAGCGCCGACCCGGTCGGCGTCGAGGTCGGCGGTGCGGTGAAGAACGTGATGGCGATTGCCACCGGCCTGTGCGACGGGCTGGCTGCCGCCGCAGCCCCCGGCGCGCCCGGCCAGCCCGGGCTCAATGCACGTGCCGCACTGATCACGCGCGGCCTGGCGGAGATGACGCGCCTGGGCGTTGCGCTCGGCGCGCGAGCCGACACGTTCATGGGCCTGTCGGGGCTCGGGGACCTCGTGCTCACCGCGACGGGCGACCTGTCGCGCAACCGCAAGGTCGGCATGCGGCTCGCGCAGGGCGTGCCGCTGGCGCGCGTGCTGGCCGAGCTGGGCCATGTGGCCGAGGGCGTGCCGAGTGCGCCCGTCGTGCAGCAGCGGGCGCTGTCGCTGGGCGTGGAGATGCCGATCACCGAATGCGTGGTCGCGGTGCTCGATGGGCGGCTCGCGGCGCGCGAGGCCATGCAACTGCTGATGAGCCGCGAGGCGCGCAGCGAGACCTGAGGCCCGATCACCGGCCGGCGCCGCGCCCGCGCGGCCCATCCGCCCCCGAGCCGCTCACTGCCCGCCCGCGTAGCCGCACTGGCGCCAGGCTTCGAACACCGCCACCGCGACCGCGTTGCTCAGGTTCAGGCTGCGCTGGCCCGGCCGCATCGGCAGGCGCAGGCGCTGCGCGGGCGCAAAGCGCTCACGCAGCGCGGCCGGCAGCCCCGCGGTTTCACTGCCGAACACCAGCCAGTCGGCCGCGCGCCACGCGACATCGGCGAACGATCGCTCGGCGCGCGTGGTGAACGCATACAGGCGCGCCGGATCGGGCTGCTCGCGCACCAGGAATTCGTCCCAGTGCGCATGCCGCTTCACGGCGGCGTATTCGTGGTAGTCGAGCCCGGCGCGCACCAGCTGCCGGTCGTCCATCGAGAAGCCCAGTGGCTCGACCAGGTGCAAAGTGCAACCGGTGTTGGCTGCCAGCCGGATCACGTTGCCCGTGTTGGGCGGGATCTCGGGGTGCACCAGGACGATGTGAAACGGCATCGTGCACTCATGCATCGCCGGGCGCCGGCGTGCGCGCGAAGACCCAGACCCGGACCGATGCCGCACCGGCTGCGAGCAGCGTGCGCGTCGCTTCGGCGGCAGTGGCGCCGGTGGTCATCACGTCGTCCACGAGTGCGATCGAGCGGCCGCGCAGATCGGCCGACGCGCCGGGCGCCAGCGCGAATGCACCGCGTATGGATGCGGCGCGTGATTCGCGAGGCAGATCGGCCAGGTGTGGTGTGTCGACCGGGCGGATCAGGCCTCGTGCGGTCGCGGGCAGGCCGAGGATGCGGGCCGTACGCCGCGCCAGTTCCCAGGCCTGGTTCATGCCTCGCGTAGCCAGTCGCTCGCGCGACAGCGGCATCGGCAGCAGCAGCTCTGGCGGCGGCGTGGCCGCTTCGCGCACCGTGCGGGCCAGCAACGTGGCCATCGCGTCGGCGAGATCGATCGCGGCATGGAACTTGAACGCCAGCACGAGCCGGCTCCACGGGAAGGCGTAGTCGACCGCTGCCACCGCACCGACGAAGGGCGGCGGCGCCGTCACGCAGGCACCGCAGCGCGCGCTGCCCGTCGGCACGGGCAACGCGCAACTCAGGCAGCGGGGGCGCGGGCTGGCGTGGCGCCGCACGCAGTCGTCGCACAGGCGGGTTCTGCTCCAGTCGTGGCACACGGCGCACAGGGAGGGCAGGGCGAGCGCGGCGATCGGCATGGCCGGGTCAATATACTGGCCCTTGCCGCGCACCATGAGCAGCGAACGCTTCGATCACGTCTTCGTCGAACCCTCGTCGTACGACCGCTCGCTCGGGTTCTACCGCGACACGCTGGGCTGGGCCGTGCAGTTCCACCGGGGCGGCGGCGGCGCGCCGCGCGGCGCGTGCCTCGCGTCGGCCGGCGGCATGACGATCGTGCTGGCCGAACCGCACCCGGCCGTCGATCGTTCGAAAGCGCACGGCATCAACGGGGCGCGCCCGACCCTGCATCTGCGGGTCGACGACCTCGATGCGCGCCATGCCGAACTCGCAGCCAAGGGCGCGGCGCTGTTCGCGCCGGAAGCCACGCACTGGGGCACGCGCTGGTTCGTGGCGAGTGATCCGGACGGCAATCTGATCGCCTTCCAGCAGCCCGCGCCGGGCCGCGCCTGAGCCATGACCGTCTCGCCCTCGGCGCGCGACATCGACGCCGCGGCGCTCGATCGGGCGGTGCGTCGCATGGCGAAGGTTCGCGACGCACCCTGGCTGCACACCGAGGTGGCGCGCCGCATGGCCGAGCGCCTGGCGCTCGTGCGGCTGCCGCCGGCGCTGGTGCTCGATTGGTGGGCGCATGCCGGTGCGGGCGGTGCGCTGCTTCGAAAAACCTACCCGCGGGCCGAACACATCGCGGTCGAGGCACCGGGTGCGCGCGCGGCACAGCGCGCGCGGCGCGAGGCACTGCCGTGGTGGGCACCTGCGCGGTGGCGCGAGCCCGCCGTGGTTGATGCGAATGCGGTCGCGCCGGGCTCGGCGCAGCTCGTGTGGGCCAACATGATGCTGCACCTGGTGCCCGATCCGGGCTCGCTGATTCAGGCTTGGCGCGACGCGCTCGCGGTGGACGGGTTCGTCATGCTGTCCACGCTCGGTCCGGACACACTGCGGACATTGCGCGAGGTCTATCGCGAGGCCGGCTGGGGAGAACCTCATGCACCGTTCACCGACATGCACGATCTCGGCGACATGCTGGTGCACGCCGGTTTCGCCGATCCGGTGATGGACCAGGAGCTGCTGCGCCTGACCTGGGCCACGCCCACTGCGTTGCTGGCGGAGTTGCGCGGCCTCGGACTGAACGCCCATCCGGGGCGCCACGCGGGACTGCGCACGCCGCGCTGGCGCGCACGGCTCGAAGCCGCGCTGGCCGGTCGCGCCGGCCCCGATGGGCGCATTGCGTTGGAGTTCGAGGTCGTCTACGGCCACGCCTTCAACCCGCCGCCCAAGATCCGGGTGGCCGCCGAAACGCGGCTCGGCGTCGAAGCCTTGCGCCAGATGGCCCGTGGCGGGCGGCGCGACCGATCGCTCGGCTAGAATCCGCCGCTGCGCTGCAGGGTGTCGGCCCCGTCCCCATGAGTCCGCTGGGGTGGGATGCGTTACCTGCAGTGCCCACGCCACCATGACCGCCGCCTTCGCTCCCGTCCCCTGGCCGCGCGCCGCATCACGCTCTGCGCCGATGGTGTGGCGTTTCGCACGCGTGGTGCCCAGCGCCTCCCATGGCGTGCAGATCGAGTGGCTGCTCAAGCGCAACTGTTCGATCTCGCCGGCCCAGCTGTTCGGCGTGTACCTGTCGTTGTGCGCGGTGTCCTTGACGATCGCGCTGGGATTCACCTGGTACGGCGCGTCGCCGGTGCTGGCCTTCGCCGGTGTCGAGCTGTTGCTGGTGGGCGTGGCCCTGCTGGTCTATGCGCGGCATGCGACCGACCATGAACTGTTGGCCCTGGCCGGCGAGGCGCTCACCGTGACGCGACAACGCGCCGGGCAGGCCGAGCGCACCGAGTTCCGCGCGGCCCGCGTTCGCGTCGAACCCGTGGCCGGCGACGGATCGCTGCTCGAACTGTCCGCCGACGGCGAGCGCCTGCTCGTCGGGCGCTACCTGCGCCCCGAGCTGCGCCAGCCGCTGGCACGAGAGCTGCGGGCGGTGCTGCGCCAGCACCAAGAGATCCTCCAGTCCCATCATTCCGCTCCGACGTGATGACCCTCGCGATGAACAACTCCGTGTCCTCGATCCGCCACCGTGCCGCTCACGCCGGCATCGCCCTTGCCGTCGCGCTGGCGGCCGGAGCGGCGCACGCCGTGAACAGCCTGCCTGGCGGGCCGGCGGTCAATCAGCTCGACCTGCATCCGCCGGCGACCAAGATCGCCGGCGAGTTGCAGTGGCTGCACAACTACATCCTGATCATCTGCGTGGTTATCTTCATCGCCGTCTTCGGGGTCATGTTCTATTCGATCCTCAAGCATCGCAAGAGCCAGGGGCACAAGGCGGCCAACTTCCACGAGAGCGTGGCGGTCGAGATCGCGTGGACCGTGGTGCCGTTCTTCATTGTCATCGGCATGGCGCTGCCGGCCACCAAGGCGGTGGTCGCGATGAAGGACACCACCAATGCCGACATCACGATCAAGGCCACCGGCTATCAATGGAAGTGGGGCTACGACTACCTCAAGGGCGAGGGCGAAGGCATCGGCTTCCTGTCGACGCTCGACGTGTCGCATCGCGAGATGAGCGATGGCGGCAAGCCGCCTCCCACCGACGACTACCTGCTGAAGGTGGACAACCCCCTGGTGGTGCCGGTGGACAAGAAGGTGCGCGTCATCACCACCGCCAACGATGTGATCCACGCCTGGATGGTGCCGGCCTTCGGCGTCAAGCAGGACGCGATCCCCGGCTTCGTGCGCGACACCTGGTTCCGCGCCGAGAAGACGGGCGACTACTACGGCCAGTGCGCCGAGCTGTGCGGCAAGGAACACGCGTACATGCCGATCCACGTCAAGGTGCTGTCGCAGGCCGACTACTCGAAGTGGGTCGAGGGCAAGATCAAGGCGATGCAGGCTGCCGCTGACGACCCGGCCAAGGTATGGGAGTTGCCCGACCTGCTCGCGCGCGGAGAGAAGCTCTACGCGGCCAACTGCGCGGCGTGTCACCGTCCGGACGGCAAGGGCGCCGGTCCGATCAAGCCTCTCGACGGCAGCGCCATCGTGCTCAACGATCCGGCGCAGCAGATCCGCATCCTGCTCAACGGCGCGGCCAACGGCGCGATGCCGTCGTGGAAGCAGTTGTCGGACACCGAGATCGCCGCGGTGATCACCTACACCAAGAATTCGTGGAGCAACAAGACGGGCAAGCTGGTCCAGCCTGCCGAGGTCGTTGCCGCGCGCAAGTAATTCGAAGATTCAAGGAAACCAGAGCATGAGCGCAGTCCTCGATCACGGCCACGCCGGCCACGCCGGCCACGACGATCACGCCCACGGGCACCCCACCGGTTGGCGGCGCTGGGTCTTCGCCACCAACCACAAGGACATCGGGACGATGTACCTGCTGTTCAGCTTCACCATGTTCATGGTGGGCGGCGTGCTGGCCCTGGCCATCCGTGCCGAGCTGTTCCAGCCGGGCCTGCAGTTCGTGAACCCGGAGCTGTTCAACCAGTTCACGACGATGCACGGCCTGATCATGGTGTTCGGCGCGATCATGCCGGCCTTCGTCGGCTTCGCGAACTGGATGATCCCGATGCAAATCGGCGCGGCGGACATGGCTTTCGCGCGCATGAACAACCTCAGCTTCTGGCTGCTGATCCCGGCCGCGCTGATGATCGTCGGCTCGTTCTTCATGCCGGGCGGCGCCCCGGCGGCCGGCTGGACGCTGTATGCGCCGCTGACGCTGCAGATGGGCCCGTCGATGGATGCCGGCATCTTCGCGCTGCACATCCTCGGCGCGAGCTCGATCATGGGCTCGATCAACATCATCGTCACGATCCTGAACATGCGCGCGCCGGGCATGACGCTGATGAAGATGCCGCTGTTCGCTTGGACCTGGCTGATCACCGCGTACCTGCTGATCGCGGTGATGCCGGTGCTGGCCGGCGCGATCACGATGACGCTGACCGACCGCCACTTCGGCACCAGCTTCTTCAGCCCCGCGGGCGGCGGCGACCCGGTGATGTACCAGCACATCTTCTGGTTCTTCGGCCACCCCGAGGTCTACATCATGATCCTGCCGGCCTTCGGCATCGTCAGCGCCGTGATCCCAGCGTTCGCGCGCAAGAAGCTGTTCGGCTACACCTCGATGGTCTACGCCACCGCGTCGATCGCGATCCTGTCGTTCATCGTCTGGGCCCACCACATGTTCACGACCGGCATGCCGGTGACGGGCCAGTTGTTCTTCATGTACGCGACGATGCTGATCGCGATCCCCACCGGCGTGAAGGTGTTCAACTGGATCGCCACCATGTGGCGCGGTTCGATGACCTTCGAGACGCCGATGCTGTGGGCGGTGGGTTTCATCTTCGTCTTCACGATGGGCGGCTTCACCGGCCTGATCCTGGCGATGGCGCCGATCGACATCCAGCTGCAGGACACCTACTACGTCGTCGCGCACTTCCACTACGTGCTGGTGGCCGGCTCGCTGTTCGGCATGTTCGCCGGCTTCTACTTCTGGAGCCCGAAGTGGTGCGGCGTCATGTACAACGAGACGCGCGGCAAGATCCATTTCTGGGGATCGATGATCTTCTTCAACGTCACGTTCTTCCCGATGCACTTCCTCGGCCTGGCCGGCATGCCGCGCCGCTACGCCGACTACCCTATGCAGTTCGCCGACTTCAACGCGATCGCCTCGGTGGGCGCGTTCGGCTTCGGGCTGATGCAGGTCTACTTCTTCTTCTTCGTCGTGTTGCCGGTGATGCAGGGCAAGGGCAAGGCGGCGCCGCAGCGTCCGTGGAACGACCCGGATGGCGCTGGCGCCGAAGGCCTGGAGTGGGAGGTGCCGTCCCCGGCGCCGTGGCACACCTACGAGACGCCGCCCAAGCTCAACGCCGCGGCCACGAGGGTCATCGGCTGAGGCCGTTCGCGATGCGTGGGAGCGACGAGCAGCGCAAGGCCAACCGGCGCCTGGGGCTGATCCTGGCCTCGGTGGCGCTGGCCTTTGCGTTGGGCTTCATGGCCAAGATGGTGCTGCTGGGCGGTTGAACGATGAGCGTCCCGCTGTTGCGACTTTCGCGCGACAACGCCCAGCTGGTGGCCAAGCTGGCGCTGATCGTCGCGCTGATGTTCGGCTTCGGCTATGCGCTGGTGCCGCTGTACCGCGCGATCTGCGACGCGCTGGGCATCAACGTGCTGTCGCTGGGCGATGAGCGCCGCAAGGCGGTCGAGCTGAACACCCAGGTCGATCGCACGCGCACGGTCACCGTCGAGTTCGACGCCAATGCGCGCGGCCCCTGGGACTTCAAGCCTGCACAGAGTTCGATCGAGGTGCATCCCGGCGAACTGGCCACCGTGATGTACGAGTTCCGCAACAGGCAGGACCACACGATGGCGGCGCAGGCGATTCCGAGCTATGCACCGATGCAGGCCGGCCCGCACTTCAACAAGGTCCAGTGCTTCTGCTTCAACGAGTGGACGCTCGCGCCGGGCGAATCCAAGCGCTGGCCGGTGGTGTTCGCGATCGACCCGAAGCTGCCCCGCGACGTCAAGACGATCACGCTGTCGTACACGTTCTTCGAGGTCAAGGGCAAGGTCGCC
>Ga0209798_10000229_pt1 | contig 32090 bp, 27 predicted proteins | sample DOMMetBare3Fresh_FD_187475 | JGI IMG/M metagenome (GOLD analysis project Ga0209798, IMG submission 187475) | Wetland sediment microbial communities from St. Louis River estuary, USA, under dissolved organic matter induced mercury methylation -... | ecosystem: Environmental > Aquatic >... | reverse complement strand
GGCGAAACAACTTCGGATGGAATGTTCACTTTGAAAACAGTTGAATGTTTGGGTGCTTGTGGTTATGCACCGATGATGCAGTTAGGAAAAAATTACCGTGAACATTTGACAAAAGAAAAATTGGATGCAATTATCAATGAATGCAGAAATAATTCTGTTCAGAATAATTAAATGATGAGGGGACCAGCGATAATATTAATTGTTTTCTCTTTATCTGTCAATGCTCAATCCAAACAGGAAATAAAGGCATTGGCAAATGCAAAATTGCTTGAGCTAACAGTATTTGGAACTAAAGACAGTGCAACACTGGAGAAATTATTTGCAAAGAATGCGACTTATATTCATTCAAGCGGTAAGGTAGAGGCAAGAGATGAAGCGATCCGTAATATTGTTCATAACAAATCGGTATATGTGATAGCGGATATTTTATTAAGTTATGATTTAAAGACATATAAAGATTCATCTGTAGTGAATCATTTATTTATAGCAAAAGAGAAAAAGGCCGATGGAACAGAGTCGATGTTAAGATTAAATCTTGAACTGGTTTGGATCAAAGAAAAAAAGGATTGGAAATTATATAGAAGAAAAGCTTCAAGAATTCAATAGGATGAAGTTGTTTTTAATTATATCATTGTTCTTTGCAAGTTTGGTTGTTGCAGCACAGGTTGACAGCATTGCATTAAAAGATGCAATGACGAAACTTGACAAGGCTTTGCTTGAAAAAGATCAGATGACTTTGAAAACCGTATTGCATAGTGAGGTTAGTTATGGTCATTCAAACGGTTGGATACAAAGCAAGAATGATATTTTAAATGATTTTACCAGCGGCAAGCTGATTTATAATAAAATTGAAAACAATAGTTCGGCAATAGTTAAACTAAATAAGAAATACGCCACTGTGAAAACGAATACAAATGCTGAAGGAGTGGTAAATGGAACTGCATTTAAGTTGACATTACATATTATGCAGTTTTGGATAAAGACAAAGAAAGGGTGGCAGTTGATAGCAAGACAGAGTGCAAAACAAGGTTGAGTATTAAATAAATTTTGAGGGGTTTGCTTCGGCTTCGCCTCGCAAGTATATGGCAAGAAAATTATTATTAGACAAAATTGCTGTTGAAGGCATTCGCTACTTTGATGCATATCGAAAAAATGGTGGCTATCGTAGCGTAGAAAAAGCATTGAAGACGATGACGCCTGACCAGGTAACTGATGAAGTAAAGAAAAGTGGTTTGCGTGGTCGCGGTGGTGCTGGTTTTCCTACTGGTATGAAATGGGGTTTTCTTGCAAAACCTGCTGGAGTACCAAGATATCTTGTTGTAAATGCCGATGAGTCTGAACCAGGAACTTTTAAAGACCGTTATTTGATGGAATTCATTCCGCATTTATTGATCGAAGGAATTATTACTTCATCTTATGCTATTGGTTCAAGCAGATCATACATATATATACGAGGTGAGTTTGCATGGATCGTTGATATCCTTGAGCAAGCAATTGCTGAAGCAAAGAACAATGGATTTCTTGGAAAAAATATTTTGGGCAGCGGCTTTGATTGTGAAATTTATGTTCAGCGTGGCGCAGGTGCTTATATCTGTGGCGAAGAAACCGCATTGCTTGAATCATTGGAAGGCAAGAGAGGCAATCCAAGAATAAAACCACCGTTCCCTGCGGTAAAAGGTTTGTGGGATTGCCCGACCGTTGTTAATAATGTAGAAACAATTGCAGCGGTTGTGCCGATCGTAAACGATGGTGGTGATGAGTATTCAAAAATTGGTACAGGAAAATCAACAGGAACAAAACTTATCTCAGCATGTGGTAATATTAATAAGCCCGGTGTGTATGAAATAGAAATGAATATTTCTGTTGAGGATTTTATTTTCAGTGATGAATATTGTGGCGGTATTGCAAATAAGAGAAGATTGAAAGCATGTATCCCCGGTGGATCATCAGTTCCTGTTTTACCTGCAAACTTATTATTGAAAACAGCGAAGGGTGAAAAGAGAATGATGACCTACGAGAGTTTAGCAGATGGTGGTTTTGCGTCAGGTTCAATGATGGGAAGCGGTGGTTTTATTGTGATGGATGAAGACCAGTGTGTGGTTAAACATACTTATACACTGGCAAGATTCTACCGTCATGAAAGTTGTGGTCAGTGTTCCCCTTGCAGAGAGGGAACTGGTTGGATGGAAAAAATTTTATTGAACATTGATAATGGAAAAGGCAAGATGAGTGATATTGATCTCTTGTGGGATATTCAAAGAAGAATAGAAGGTAATACAATTTGTCCATTGGGTGATGCAGCAGCATGGCCTGTGGCTGCAGCTATCCGTCATTTCAGAGATGAATTTGAATGGCATGTATTGAATCCGGAAGAATGTTTGAGAAAAAATTATGGTTTGGCGAATTATGCCAAGCCACTTGAAAGTGTGGCGTAGATTTCACGCAGCGATCGCTACGAAATGACGAACGCAGCGAGAAATAAAATTGATAATGACTGAGAACGACATAGCAACCTTGGCTTTAGATATTTGCTTTAAAATTCACAGGCAATATGGGCCGGGGTTATTTGAAAGTGTTTACGAAGAGATTTTTTGTCATGAATGGGCAAAAACAGGAATACCTTTTAAGAGACAGCAAGGCGTTCCGCTTATTCATGAAGACATTAGAATGGAGATTGGCTTTCGTGCAGATGTCATTCTTGATGATAAAGTAATTCTTGAGATAAAAAGTATTGAAGCTTTAGCAGATATTCATTTTAAGCAAGTACTTACTTATTTGAAATTGACAAATTTGAGATTGGGCTTAATTGTAAACTTCAATGTGGTGCTGTTAAAGGACGGGATAAAAAGAGTTGCAAATAACATATAAACCGTTGCGTCGCAATTTTCTTTGCGTTCGCTGCGAGAAATAAATTATGGCTGAAGAAAAAAAATTATTTAAAATAACTATTGACAACATCACCATCGATGTGGAGCCGGGCACAACTGTATTGCAGGCTGCACGGAAGATTGGTGGTGATGTGACTCCTCCTGCAATGTGTTACTATACACATTTGAAAGGCAGTGGTGGTAAATGCCGTACTTGTTTGGTTGAAGTTGCTGCTGGCTCTGCAGCCGATCCGCGGCCAATGCCTAAGTTGGTGGCAAGTTGCCGTACCAATGTAATGGATGGAATGGTGGTGAAAAGTATTACAAGTGAAAAAGTGCTGGATGCAAGAAATGGTGTAGTTGAATTTTTATTGATCAATCATCCCCTTGATTGCCCGATATGCGACCAGGCCGGCGAATGTCATTTGCAGGATCTTTCTTATGAGCATGGTAAGGAAGGAACGAGATATGATTTCAAAAGAAGAACATTTGAGAAAGAAGACATAGGTCCTTATATACAATTGCACATGACAAGATGTATTCTTTGTTATCGTTGTACTTATGTAGCCGATCAATTAACTGATCATCGTGTGCATGGTGTGCTGGATCGTGGTGATCATTCTGAGATCTCAACTTATATATCTAAAGCAATTGATAATGATTTTTCTGGCAATATGATCGATGTATGTCCTGTTGGTGCATTAACCGATAGGACATTCCGGTTTAAAAATCGTGTTTGGTTTACCAAGCCAATGGATGCTAATCGCAATTGTGATAAATGTTGTGGTAAAGTAACACTTTGGCTTCGTGGTGATGATGTGTTAAGAGTAACTGCAAGAAAAGATCAGTGGGGCGAGGTTCAAACTTATGATGGAAAACCGGGTTGGATATGTAATGATTGCCGCTTTCATAAGAAACATAAATATGATTGGGAGATCGAAGGTTTGACAACTATGAGTCGTCATTCTGTGATAGGGCAGGGAAAATATCCGGGATTACAAATGCCAAAAGAAACAATTGCAGAAGTAATGGGAGGCAAATCGCCGAACCTGTTGATGGATATTCATAGTATAAGCGGTGTGAATGATCCGGATATTGATCTGAGTAAAATTGAAGGACCAGCAACAAGCAAAACATTCAATAATGAATAATTAGTAATTAATAATTAAGAATGGATTGGGGCATTTTATTAGAAAAAGCAATTTTAATCTTAGCAGTAGTAACTGTGTCGCTTGTTATTGCTATGTATGCAACATGGGCTGAAAGAAAAGTTGCTGCTGTTATACAAGATCGTCTTGGGCCAAACAGGGCCGGACCTTTTGGTTTGTTACAACCCGTTGCTGATGGATTAAAACTTTTCATGAAGGAAGAGATCATTCCGAATGCTTCTTCTAAATTTCTTTTTATTGCTGGCCCAGCATTGGCAATGATAACTGCGCTGATGACAAGTGCAGTTATTCCCTGGAGCCATTCAATTAATTTGTTTGGCAGAGATATTAATCTTCAGATTGCTGATATCAATATTGGAATGTTATATGTTTTTGGTGTGGTGAGTTTAGGAGTTTATGGTATCATGATCGGCGGGTGGGCATCAAACAATAAATTTTCTTTATTAGCTGCTATTCGTGGTGCATCACAAATGATCAGTTACGAATTGGCAATGGGACTTTGTTTAATTGCATTATTAATGCTGACAGGTTCGTTAAGATTAAGTGTGATCGTTAGTCAGCAAAGTGAAGGAATGTTTAACTGGAATATCATGTATCAGCCGATCGGGTTTATTATATTTTTTATTTGTGCATTGGCAGAATGTAATCGTACACCTTTTGATCTTCCTGAAGCTGAGAATGAATTGAACTTTGGCTATCACCAGGAGTATTCATCAATGAAACTTGGTTTTTATTTGTTCGCCGAATACATTAATATGTTTATCAGCGGTGTTGTAATGTCAACATTGTTTTTTGGTGGCTATGATATTCCATTTGTAAATGAAGCTGATTGGGGAAATCATTGGTGGGTGGGATTAGTTGGATTTGGTGTTTTAATGACAAAGGCTTTGTTCTTTGTTTTTGTATTTATGTGGATTCGCTGGACGATACCACGTTTCCGTTATGATCAGTTGATGAATTTGGGATGGAGAACATTGATCCCTCTTGCATTGGTAAATATGGTGATAACGGCGGTGGTCATTTTGTTGTTCAATAAATAAAGTCGGAAAGACAGGAAAGTCAGAAAGACTGAAAGAGAGATAATAAAAAATGACAAATGCTTTCTGACTTTCGGACATCAGACTTTCGGACTTAATAAAATATATATTTGCGGACTTTTTGAAATAATAATATGCAGGCATTAACAAACAGGGCAAAATTGGTGGATAGAAGGCCTATGACGGCGCTGGAAAAAATTTACCTGTGGAATATCATGAAAGGTATGATTATTACTTTCCGGCATATTTTTAAAAAGAAGGCGACGATCAATTTTCCTGAACAAAAAAGAAGTTTCAGCGCTGTGTTTCGCGGCTTACATATTTTGAATCGTGATGAAGAAGGTCGTGAACGTTGTACTGCTTGTGGTTTATGTGCTGTTGCCTGTCCGGCGGAAGCAATTACAATGGAAGGCGCAGAACGTTTGCCAACTGAAGAACATTTATATCGGGAAGAGAAATATGCAGCAAAGTATGAGATCAATATGCTTCGTTGCATATTCTGTGGTTTGTGCGAAGAAGCGTGTCCGAAAGATGCGATCTATTTATCGCAGACTTTTGCGCCGGCTAATTATTCACGAAGCGGATTTATTTATAAAAAAGAAGATCTGCTGATCCCTCATCCGAAAGAAAATCCTGAAGCGTATGCAAAGGCATTGGGGGAGAGAAAAGTAATTAAAAATTAATAATTATTAATTAATAATTGTTGATTTGAAGAATAACTGTTTATAAGAAATGGGTGTTACTCCAATTTTGTTCTGGGTTCTTTCAGTGATGGCGCTGTTCAGTGCACTGATGGTTATTACCAGCAAAAACCCGATGCATAGTGTTATCTGGCTGATCATGGTATTCTTCGCCATTTCCGGACATTATCTTCTTTTGAATGCGCAGTTTCTTGCTATAGTAAATATTATAGTGTATGCCGGTGCCATCATGGTGCTGTTTCTATATGTATTGATGCTGATGGATCTGAAAAAAGAAACGGAGCCACAAAAGAATCGTTGGCTTAAGTTAGCCGGCGCAGTAGCTGGGGGTAGCTTGTTATTGGTATTGGTTGCTGCATTAAAGTCAACTGATATTTCAAAAGATATTGCTGAAACAAGAACCGGAGATATTGGATTGATAGAAAAATTGGGAAACATATTGTTCACAGAATATGTGGTTCCTTTTGAGATAAGCAGTATTTTATTTTTAAGCGCCATGGTAGGAGCCGTGGTGATAGGGAAGAAAGAATGAAAACCCCCTGTCCCCCTAAAAGGGAGACTTAGGAGGAACAGTTCTTTATTGATTGAAAGTTCAAAAATTGTAAACTTTTTTAAAAGCCCCTTTAGGGGTTTGGGGTATGCCGGTCAATTATTACATATTATTATCTATTGCACTGTTCTGTATTGGAATAGTGGGTGTGCTTACAAGACGCAATGCGATTATTATTTTCATGTGCATTGAGCTTATGTTGAATGCGGTGAACCTGTTGCTTGTTGCTTTTTCTAAAATGCATCATTTTAAAAACGCAGCGGTAAATGCATCGGCAGGTAGCGACGGACAGTTATTTGTGTTTTTTATTATGGTGGTTGCGGCTGCCGAAGTAAGTGTAGGTCTTGCGATAATTGTAATGATGTATAGAAATATTCATTCAGTTGATATAAATTTTTTGAACAGGCTGAAACATTGATGAGCAAATGAAGAATGCTTTAGAATTATCTTATCTGGTTCCGCTTTTTCCTTTGATCGGTTTCCTGATCATTGGACTAGGAAGAAAATATTTATCCAAATCACTTACAGGTATTATTGGAAGCGGTGTTATTCTTTTTTCATTTTTGATAAGTGTTTGGATATTCTTCCAGGTAAAGGAAGGTAATTCAGGAGTCATTGATTATTTCAATTTTATTTCTGCAGGCAATTTAAAAATTCCATTTGCTTTTCAGATTGATGCGCTGTCATCTTTATTTCTTTTAATAATTACCGGGGTTGGCTTTTTGATACATGTTTATTCCGCTTCTTACATGCATCATGAGAGCAAAGAACATTTTGCCCGGTATTTTTCTTATCTCAATCTCTTCGTCTTCTCCATGTTGCTACTGGTGATGGGCGGCAATTTTGTAATTCTCTTTATTGGGTGGGAAGGTGTAGGTCTTTGTTCGTATCTGCTTATTGGATATTGGTTTAAAAATACTGAGTATAACTATGCGGCAAGAAAAGCATTTGTGATGAACCGTATTGGTGATCTTGCTTTTTTAATAGCCATCTTTTGGATATTCTCTAAAGTAGGTTCAACATCTTTCACAGAAGTGTTTTCTGCCAATGGATTGAAAAGTCTTTCTGCAACTGATGTAACAGCCATAACTCTTTTACTTTTTGCAGGTGCCGCCGGTAAAAGTGCACAGATACCATTATATACATGGTTGCCTGATGCAATGGCGGGTCCTACGCCGGTGTCTGCATTGATCCATGCGGCAACGATGGTGACTGCCGGTATTTATATGACCGCAAGAAGCAATGTATTGTATTCACTCAGCGAAGTAACGCAAAACATCGTTGTTATTATCGGCCTGGCTACAGCTCTTCTTGCTGCAACTATTGCTTTAAAACAAAATGACATTAAAAAAGTATTGGCTTATTCTACAGTGAGCCAGTTAGGGTTTATGTTTTTGGCGTTGGGTGTTGGTGCATATACTGCTGCAATATTTCATGTAATGACACATGCTTTCTTTAAAGCATTATTATTCTTAGGCAGTGGCAGTGTTATTCATGCAATGAGTGGTGAGCAGGACATAAGAAACATGGGTGGCTTAAGTAAAAAATTAAAAATAACCTTCTTTACTTTCACAATTGGATGTATTGCCATTGCAGGTATTCCGCCATTCAGCGGATTCTTTTCCAAAGATGCGATACTGTTAAGTGTATTTCAAAAAAATCCAGTGCTTTATGGCATTGCACTATTCACGGCATTGCTTACCGCATTTTACATGTTTCGTTTATTGTTTGTAACATTTACCGGAAAATTCAGAGGCACACATGAACAGGAACATCACTTACATGAAAGTCCTGCATTGATGACCGTGCCATTAATTATTCTCGCAGTTCTATCCATCATTGGCGGGTTTGTTGGAATACCTGAAGTGTTTGCAGCAGGTGGTGATAAGATTAATGAGTTCCTTTCGCCTGTTATTGCAAAACATGAGGGCCATGAAGTTGCTCATACTACAGAATATGCGTTAATGGGATTGTCAACAGGGTTAGTTATTCTCACGATTGTTTTTGCCTGGTTCAGATTTAAAAATTATCAGCCTAAAGAAGAAAAAGGGTTTGGAAAAGTATTGGAGAATAAATGGTATGTTGATGAGTTGTACGATAAAGTCATTGCAAATCCATTAAACAGGTTTGCCGGTTTTCTGAATAATGTTTTCGAAAAATATATTGTTGATGGTGTTGTAAATGGTGTTGGTAAAGCTGTGAATTATAGCAGCCGCCAATTAAGATTGTTACAAAGTGGACAAGTTGGAAGCTATGTGTTATTGATGGTGTTATCAATACTGCTTTTATTATTGTACCAATTTTTTATTAAAAAGTGAATTGTGAGTTTGAAAAGACATTTGAATTTATAAAACATAAATTCCCCTTTAGGGGATAGGGGCATGATTGCATTATTACTGATATTAGTTCCGTTATTGGTTGGCGTTGCAGGATTTTTTCTTAAAAAAGGAAATTCCGCAAAGACATGGGCATTGTTTGCATCAATAGTTACTCTTATTGTTTCATTGCTTGGCCTAACTGTTTTAAATAAACCTGAGCTGCTACAATTTAAAACTGATTGGTTGCCTGGATTAGGAAGCAGTTTTTCTATTCGCCTTGATGGTATGGGCCAATTGCTTTGTTTGCTTACCGCCATTTCATTTCCATTAATATTTATCAGCACATGGCATCGTGAATATAAAAATGCTCACAACTTTTTTGCACTCATGCTTCTTTCTCAAGCAGGATTAATGGGAGTGTTTCTTGCAATGGATGCATTATTGTTTTACTTCTTCTGGGAACTTGCGTTGATACCGGTTTATTTTCTTTGTTCAATTTGGGGAGGAGAAAAAAGAATTGCCGCTACTTTCAAATTCTTCATTTATACATTCGTTGGTTCATTGATAATGCTTGTTGGATTGATCTATATACAATCATTGACCCCTGACAGATCTTTTGATATAAATGCTTTTTATAATGTTGTTATTAATGGTAAAACTCAGAACTGGATATTCTGGTTGATGTTTGTTGCATTTGCAATTAAAATACCTGTGTTCCCATTTCATAGCTGGCAGCCTGATACCTATGAGCAATCACCAACAGCAGTTACAATGGTGCTCAGTGGTATAATGGTAAAAATGGGAGTGTTTGCAATTATCCGGTGGTTACTTCCGGTTTTACCATCTGCATCTTTTGCTTATGGGGAAAAAATGATCGCTATGTGGGCAATTGCCGGAATGATATATGCATCATTGCTTGCATGGCGGCAGGATGATATGAAACGATTGATCGCTTATTCATCTATTGCCCACCTTGGCCTGATGGTCGTGGCAATTTTTTCTGAATCAGTAATAAGTATGCAGGGTGTGATGATACAAATGTTCAATCATGGTATCAACATCATAGGGCTGTGGATCATCATTGAAATATTGGAAAGAAAATATGGAACAAGAAAACTTTCTGAATTAGGAGGGTTGGCACAAAAGGCGCCTGCGATGGCAATATTTTTTGTTGTCATTGCATTAGCCAATATTGCATTGCCGCTTACCAATGCATTCGTTGGTGAGTTCATGATGTTCACAGGAATTTTTACTTCATCGTTTTCTGAATATGAAATGATAACTGTTCCTGCTGCGGGTATTACAATAATTCTCGGCGCAATTTATACATTGAGGATGGTGCAGAAAGTTATCTATGGAAACACAAATGCATTAACTGAAACAGGAACTGATATAAGTTTAAATGAGAAACTGGTGCTTGGGATAATTGTGATACTGATTATTGTAGCCGGCGTTTACCCGCAGCCATTTCTTGACCTGACAAAAGATGTAACGAATTTTATTTTAAATGAAGCAAACCCGGTTCCTGTTAAGTAAATAAAAATTAGTGATAAGAGCATGAGTGCATTAATTATATCGGCAATAATGGGAGTAGTGATGATGTTCAGCGGCATTTTGCTGAAACAGAAGTCAACTGTTCGTGCAATAGCATTGACCGGGCTTCTTGTTGCAATTGTCTTGAACATAATGGAAATGTATGGTTTTCATTTATTCAGGATCAATGTGACAGGCATGATGAAGTTTGACAGGTTTGCGGTTTTCTTTAATACCATTGCGATGGTATGTACATTTCTTTTCTTCCTGCTGTCAGCAAAGGAAATGGAAAAAGTAGGATTGAATTACGCCGATTATTTTGCATTGATATTTTTTATTATTTGCGGCATCATACTTGGCTCATCTTTCAGCTCATTGCTGATTCTCTTTCTCGGTATTGAGATCATATCAATACCATTGTATATTTTAACCGGTAGTGATAAACGGAATTTAAAAAGCAATGAAGCATCGCTGAAATATTTTTTACTCGGCTCTTTTTCTACAGGTTTAATGTTAATGGGTATTGCTCTTATTTACGGCAACTCAGGTTCGTTTTCAATTGATGCTATTGCAGAAGGCATTTCAAAACCAGAAATCCAACCAACTGCATTATTGATCGCCGGTTTATTGCTATTGATGTTCTCAATGGCTTTTAAAGTTTCTGCTGCGCCATTTCATTTCTGGACACCGGATGTATATGATGGCGCCCCAACGGTGTTCACTTCATTTATGGCGACAATTGTAAAAGCAGCAGTATTTATTGCATTTCTTCGTTTGTTCTACAATGCATTTGGAAACATTCATGAAACATGGAAGCTGATCATTGCTGTAATAACAGCGCTTACTTTATTTATAGGCAATGTCACTGCAGTTTTTCAGCAAAGTGTAAAAAGAATGCTGGCTTATTCAAGTATTGCACAAGCCGGTTTTATGCTGATGGCCATTCTTGCATTAAACAATTTTGCAACTGAAGGAATATTGCTTTACACTACTGCATATTGTCTTTCTACCATTGGTCTCTTCGCCATTTTAGTAAAAATGAAAGACTATACATTTGAAGGCTTTAATGGTTTTGCAAAACACCAGCCTTTGCTGGCAGCTGTTGCGGTAATATTTCTTTTATCATTAGCAGGCATTCCATTGACCGCAGGATTTCTTGCAAAATTTTATATGCTCAATGCAGTAGTTGCAAGTGGCGGTTTCCTCTGGCTTGTAATTTTTGCCGTGCTAATGGCAGCTATCAGTGTTTATTATTATTTCCGTGTTATACAGGCAATGTATTTTAAAGAAGGCGATGTGCAGGTCATAGAAGTTAGTTCAGCATTTAAATGGACAATTTCTTTTGTTGCTGCGCTGGTTATTTTGCTTGGAGTTTACCCCCAACTCTTATTCAACTGGTTTTATTTTTAATTTGATCCGCGGTTTTATTGCTATAAATCAATTTATCAGGTGATTTTCTGCCGTTCTTATATAATAGTTGGCTGGCAACTTTTCACCCATAACTTTGTTTTCCTTAAAAATCATCACATGAGAAAAACTACAAACCGGATCTTTTTCGGCATCATGATGCTTTGCCTAAGCATTTTTTCAATCGCTCAAGTAAGACCACAAACTGCTGGTGATTCAACCAGGACAAGTGGAATTGGACAAAGACCGGCAGTTGGTGTTCGTCCTTACAAAGAGATCATCACTGATAAAGCAATATCTAAAAACGGATTTCTGAAAGTCCATAAAGTTGATGACAAATATTATTTCGAAGTTCCCAATGATATACTTGGTCGTGATATACTTGTTGTAAATCGTCTTTCGCAAACACAGGCTGGCACAGGCTATGGTGGTGACCAGATCGGCCAGAATGTTATTCGTCTTGATAAAGGGCCAAACAACCGTGTTTTTCTTCGCACCATATCTTATGCGGTTTATGCAAAAGATTCTACTTCGCCCATGTTTTCTTCCGTAGCAAATTCAAATCTGCAGCCTATTTCTTTTTCATTTGATATAAAAGCTTTCGGAAAAGATTCTGCAACAACAGTTATAGAGATCACAGATTTCGTTAGTGGTGATAATGAAGTTCTTTTCTTTAGCAGCGCTGCAAAAAGTCAAAGACGCCTCGGCTCATTGCAAAATGATAAATCTTATATAGTAAGCGTAAAACCATACCCGATCAATATTGAAATAAAAGCGGTAAAAACTTATGGAAGAACTCCTGCACCTGCAACAGGTGGGGGTGGATTTGGTGCTCCGGCACCAAGCGGTAATCTTACTGTTGAAATGAATAGTTCTATGGTGCTGCTTCCAAAAGTTCCGATGCAGGCAAGACATTTTGATGCAAGAGTTGGTTACTTCACTGTTGGCTACACCGATTTTGATGTGAACCCGCAAGGTGTAAGAGATATTATTCTGACAAAACGCTGGAGGCTGGAACCGAAAGATGAAGACATGGAAAAATATAAAAGAGGTGAATTGGTAGAGCCTAAGAAGCCAATCATATTTTATATTGACCCAACAACACCAAAAAAATGGATACCATATTTGATACAGGGTGTAAATGACTGGCAGGCTGCTTTTGAAAAAGCCGGTTTTAAAAATGCAATTTTTGGAAAGATGGCGCCAACAAAAGAAGAGGACAGCACATGGAGTTTGGAAGATGCCCGCAACTCGGCTATCGTGTATAAACCTTCTGATATCGCAAATGCAAGCGGTCCGAGTATTTCAGATCCACGCAGTGGAGAAATAATGGAAAGCCATATTAACTGGTATCATAATGTAATGGAACTTATCCGCAACTGGTATATGATACAGGCTGGTCCAAGTGATAGTCGTGCAAGACAGATGGTATTTCCTGATGAATTGATGGGCCGCCTTATTCAGTTTGTATCATCACATGAAGTGGGTCATACCTTAGGGCTTCGCCACAATTTTGGTTCAAGTTCATCAGTGCCGGTTGAAAATTTGAGAAACAAAGCATGGGTAGCAAAAAATGGCCATACGCCATCGATCATGGATTATGCCCGTTTTAATTATATAGCACAACCTGAAGATGGATTAAGTGGAGAAGAATTGCAAGGCCGCATAGGTGATTACGATAAGTGGGCAATTGAATGGGGCTATCGTCTTTTTCCTGAATTCAGATCACCTGAAGCAGAAAAGGGAAAAATAAATCAGTGGACAAGAGAAAAATTAAAAGATCGCCGCTTGTGGTGGGGTGATGGTGAAACTAACCAGGATGATCCACGTTCACAAACGGAAGACCTTAGTGATAATGCGGTTAAAGCAAGTGAATACGGGATTAAAAATCTTAAACGTATTGTTCCTGATCTGACAAAATGGACAAAACAGGATAATGAGGATTATACAAACCTCACAGATATTTATAGCCAGGTTTCCGGTCAATTCAATCGCTATATGACTCATGTGGCAAGAAATGTTGGCGGAATTTATAAAACGCCAAGAGTCGTTGAAGATGCAGAACCTGTTTTTGAATTTACCCCGAAAGCAAAACAAGTTGAGGCAGTTGCATTTCTTAACCAGCAATTGTTTACCACACCAACATGGCTTATCAACAATGATATTTTTGCAAAGACAGGAGGCAATCCTTTAACTATTATCGGCAATATGCAGGACAATACACTGAATCGGTTATTCGGTGCAAGTACATTGAACAAATTGATAAACGCTGAGACTACTCTTGGCAACAATGCTTATAAAATGACTGACCTTTTCAGTGATATGAAAAAAGGAATTTGGTCTGAGCTACCCGGAAGAAAACCAATTGATGTTTATCGCAGGAATCTTCAAAAATCGTATGTAAATGTTTTAAGTAATTTGTTGAATCCTCCTGAAATAACAATTAGCCTGGGCGGAGGTTTTAATGTAGCTCCTGCTGTTAATACTGATAAATCGGATATTAAAAGTTTGGTAAGAGCACATCTTACTTCGTTAAGGGCTGAGATAAATGCTGCAGCGGCAGCAACTACTGATCTTATGAGCAAGTATCATTTGCAGGATGTTGCAAAAAGAATTGATGACGCATTAAATCCTAAAAAATAAATTTTGCCGGTACATAAAAAGGCGGGGCTAAATACCCGCCTTTTTTATTTATGTAGACCGGTTGTCAAATTTTATAACTTTGAGTTGGCCGACTTTACTACATTCGGTATCAGAAATGAAATTCCGCGATATATTATCACTTGCCTTCCGTTCGGTCCGCAGCAATATGCTTCGTACAGTACTTACTGTTTTGATCATTGCATTAGGCATCACAGCGCTGGTAGTGGTTAATACTGCTATTAAAGCAATCAGCCAGAAGTTTTCAGAAAGTTTCTCAACCATGGGTGCTAATGGTTTTACCATCCGGTACAAGGAAAGAAATATTCGCTTCGGCGGAGGTGGCGGAGATGAACTTAAAAAAGAAAAAAAGGGAAATAAAAAAGAAAAGAAATCAAACCTGGGAAAAATAATCAGGAAAGAAGAAGCAGAAATTTTTTTTAAAAACTACAAATTCCCGTCTCAAATAAGTATTTCGGTTTTTGGAACACGAAATGCCATTGCCTCTTACGAAACAAAAAAAACAAGCCCCAATGTGTTTTTATTTGGTGGAGACGAAAACTATGTGATCCTGAATGGATTTAAAATAAGGGCCGGAAGAAATATGAATATTGCTGATGTGCAATCTGCAAGAAATGTTTGCCTGTTAGGGTATGATGTGGCCAAGGTATTGTTTAATGATAATCCTGATCGTGCAGTAAATGCAATCATCCGTGTGCAGAATATCCCTTACCGTGTAGCAGGTGTACTCGAAAGCCGTGGCTCATCATTTGGAATGAGCCTGGATAACAGGATCATTACAAGCTATACAAACATTCACCGGCAATTCAGTTCCGGGATGAGTTATGTGATAGCCGTAATGACAAATGATATTAAAAAAGTACAGGTGGCAATGGGTGAAGCCGAAGGTGTTTTTCGCTCAGTAAGAAAACTTGCCACTACTGAAGAGAACAATTTTGTTCTTGATCGCAATGATAGTGTAGCGGAAAAAGCAATGAACAGTTTAAGTATGATCTCGCTGACTGCAGTTGTTATTGGGTTCATAACACTTTTAGGAGCAGCCATTGGCCTTATGAATATTATGCTTGTTGCCGTAACGGAAAGAACAAAAGAAGTAGGCCTTACCAAAGCCTTAGGTGGAAAGAAGAAAACTGTTATTCTGCAATTCCTGTCAGAGTCAATTATAATAAGTGTTTTAGGAGCTTTATTAGGTATAATTCTCGGGGTTTCATTGGGCAACTTTTTTTCACTTATTATAGGAACCGGTTTTGTAGTGCCCTGGAACTGGGTGATACTTGCTATTGCTATTTGTTCCGTCACAGGTTTATTGGCAGGACTGTATCCGGCACTTAAAGCAGGCAGGCTTAACCCGATCGAGGCGCTTCGTTATGAATAATCAGTATCTATTCTTTATGCAAAGGTTTGCAGAAACATTACCCGTGACTAACCATTGTTTGGGTAGAGCATAAAATATTACAGCTTCTTGTTTCAAAACAAAAAATCCTTAACTTGTAACGCTCTGATTAAAAATTTTTATGGGGGCTTTTGGAACATGTAATCTTTTTTTCCTTAGAATTGTGTCCCTGAAAAAAATTAAAAAACTTTCTTTAAAATTTTAAACACTAAAAACTAAGATCATGGCTGAAACTAAACCGACTGCAGCAGCAAGTGTGAAAGCAACTTCAGTACAAGCGAAGAAAAGCAGTAACGCCATTTCATGGCTTGCCCCAATTATTTGTCTTATTGCCGGTTATCTTATCTGGCGTTTTATTTTTGGAAAACCTGAGGGATTTAATCAACCTGATACTAGCGACGCCTGGTTTTGGCCAAAGCATGACAAACCTAAGCATGATAATGCTTTAGCAGGTATTTATATGGGAGGAATCATCATTCCACTTCTTATAGGTATGTTCCTGATGGTGGTTACTTTCTCAATTGAAAGATTAATGACTATCAGCAAAGCATTAGGCAGTGGCTCTATTGCAGATTTCATTCGTAAGGTGCAATATCATCTTGCAAACAGAAATGTGGATGCAGCTATAGCAGAATGTGACAAACAGCGTGGTTCAGTTGCAAACGTAATGCGTGCCGGTTTACGTCGCTACAAAGAAATGACTACAGTTAATGATCTCAGTACTGATCAAAAAGTTTTAGCTATACAGAAAGAGGTTGAGGAAGCAACTGCATTAGAACTACCTATGCTTCAAAAAAATCTTGTATTTCTTTCTACAATTACTTCTGTTGGTACATTGGTTGCCTTGCTTGGAACAGTAATGGGAATGATTCGTTCATTCTCTGCATTAGGATCTGGCGAAGGAGGAGGAGGTGCTGCGGCCAGTGCTCTTGCGGTTGGAATTTCGGAGGCTCTTTATAACACAGCATTAGGTATTGGTACATCTGCGTTTGCACTTATTATGTATAATATTTTTACAACAAAAATCGATTCTATCACTTACGGTATTGACGAATCAGGATTCACTCTTACACAAAGCTTTGCCTCTCTTTACAAATAAGAGACAATTGCCTTTATGGAAAAATTGAATCATTGAATCTCAACATTAAATAATTGAAAACATGCCCAGTGTTAAAATACCAAAGAAGAGCACATTTGTGGATATGACTCCGTTTGTGGATGTTGCTTTTCTGATCCTCACATTTTTCATCATGGCTACTAAATTCAAGCCGGAGGAGGTTGTCGAGATCAAAACACCAAATTCAGTTTCAGCCTCGGATTTGCCTGAAGATGATGCGATACAAGTCACTTTTGACAGTACAGGTCGGGTCTTTTTTAGTGTTTTGTCAACAAAGGATCAAATAAAATTAGATGTTGTAAAACACATGAATGATTCAAGAAGCTTGGGATTGACCGATGCGGAAATGAAGAATTTCGTAAGAACACCTTCGATAGGAGTTCCATTTGGTCAGCTAAAGCAATTATTAGCAGTTCCTGTTGAAGACCAAAGAGAATTCAAGCAAACGGGAATACCTTTAGATACCCTTGGTGGAGAACTGTATTATTGGATCAGGGACGCAGTTGGAACTTTTACGGGTAAAAAATTGCAATACCTGATTAAAGGAGATAATAGTGCTAAGTACCCTGCTTTTAAACAAGTTCTGAATGCTTTTAAAAAGAACGATATTTATAAATTCAAGATGATCACAATGCTGGAAAATGCGCCAACTGGCTCAGAACTTGATATTATCAGGAGAAAGCAAAAAGCAAGTGGAAAGTAAATTTATTAAATAAAAAACTCTGAATTATGGCAAGTATTGATGCAGGTGGAGATGGTGGTCACCATAAAAAAGGACCGGGAGTAAAGAAAGCCAAAAAACTTTCAACCGTTGTAGATATGACACCGATGGTTGACCTCGGGTTCTTGCTGATTACTTTTTTCATTTTTACTACAACCATGAGCAGTCCCACTACTATGGAACTGTACATGCCAAAGGATACTGATAAAGATGAAGATCAGAACAAGGCAAAGGAGTCAGGGGCTCTTACTATTATGCTCAGTAAAGACAACCATGTTTATTATTATGAAGGCCAGTTAAAGGAAGATGCATCTAATTTTCTCTCAGTAAATTTTGCCGGAATTAGAAAGATAATTATTGATAAGAAAAAATCAGTAATTGATGCTCATCAGCATGATGCTGGTTGTGAAAAAATTTGGGCAAAAAATGCTGGCGATAAAAAATCATGCCTGGATAAAGACCTGGTTATTGTAATAAAACCTGATGAGCAGGCTACTTATAAAAACACGGTTGATATTCTCGATGAAATGGCTATTAGCGATATTAAACGTTATGCAATGGTTGATCTTTTTCCTGCTGAACGTGAATTAATTAAGAAAACAGAGGGCGGAAATTAATGCTAACCCAATGATGTGGAATTGTAATAATTCTGCATCTAAGTTTAAAAGAAACTGCAATGGAAATAAACAAAATTCTCTCAAGTGATATTCTTGATCTTCTTTTTGAAGACAGGAATAAGGCTTATGGTGCATACGAACTTCGTAAGACGTACAAAAAGAGGCTTACAATTGCACTTCTTTGTACCGCTGTCGTTGCTTTGCTTGCATTAGGCGGTTCCCTTCTTGCCAGTACCTTAAAAAAGAAAGAAGGAAAAATACAAGTAAGGGAATTGACACTTCAGGATCTAAAGCAGGAAGAAGAAAAGAAACCTGAGCCTCCGCCTCCGCCCCCTCCAAAACAAGAACCTCCAAAGGTGGAAATGACAAAATTCACACCTCCCAAAATTGTAAAGGATGAGGAAGTGAAAAAAGATGAAATTCCGCCTGAAGTAAAAGAATTGGAAAATACCAAGATCGATGTGGTAAGCCAGGAAGGTATAAAAGATGAAGGTCTTGCTCCTACGATTGTTGATGAAGGAAAGCAGGTAGTGGAAGAAAAGAAGGAAGAAGATGAAAACAAGGTTTTTGAAAAAGTGGAAGTAGAGGCAAGTTTTAAGGGTGGTGAAAGGGAGTGGACCAAATATCTTTTAAGAAACCTTGACGCAAACATTCCGATTGAGAATAATGCAAATGAAGGAACTTATACAGTTACTGTACAGTTTATCGTTGATAAAGAAGGAAAGATCAGTGATGTAAAAGCATTGTCAAGTCATGGTTATGGAATGGAAGAGGAAGCGGTGAGAGTAATCAAAAAGGGGCCGGATTGGGTGCCAGCCATTCAAAATGGTCGTAACGTAAAAGCTTATCGCAAGCAGCCTATCACTTTTGTGGTTACTCCGGAATAAGTTTATTTGAAACATAATCAAATCCCTCCTGAGTTGTCGGGAGGGATTTTTATTTTTGAGCAGTTATGCACGGAAAACTATCAGGCTGGGATGACACGATTGTTGCATTGGCTACACCACCGGGTATTGGCGCCATTGGCGTTATACGTTTAAGTGGCAGCAAAGCAATTGATATAATAAACGATTTGTTTCCATCAAAAGATCTTAAGCAACAGGCATCACATACAATTCATGTTGGTGTTATTAAGGATAATGAGAAAGAATTAGATGAAGTAGTTGTTTCGCTTTATAAAAACCCAAGATCATATACCGGTGAAGAAGTGGTTGAAATAAGTGGTCACGGCTCGCCATTTGTTTTACAACAAATACTAAATGCTTGCATACAACGCGGCGCAAGACTTGCAAAACCAGGTGAATTTACCCAAAGAGCATTTTTAAATGGCAAACTTGATCTTGCACAGGCAGAAGCAGTTGCTGATCTGATAGCATCTAATACTGCGGCTTCACAAAAGACTGCGCTGCATAATATACGAGGCGGCTTTTCCAATAAATTAAAAGAATTGCGGGAACGTTTAATTAAGTTCTCTGCATTGATCGAACTTGAACTCGATTTCAGCCAGGAAGACGTGGAGTTTGCAGACAGAAAACAATTTTATGAACTGATAAGTGAATTGACACTGCTAACAGTTCAGCTGATCAATTCATTTCGATTAGGTAATGTAATTAAAAATGGCGTTAGCGTTGCAATTGTGGGTAAACCCAACGCAGGAAAATCAACTTTATTGAATGCATTGTTGCAGGAAGACAGGGCTATTGTGAGTGAAATTCCCGGAACTACAAGAGATACGATTGAAGAGATCATTAATATAGATGGAATTCTTTTCAGGTTAATTGACACCGCCGGAATTCGCAAGCATACGAGTGATATTATTGAAAGCATGGGAGTAGAAAAAAGTTTGGGTAAAATGAAAACCGCAGATCTTGTGTTATATCTGTTTGATGTGGATGAAGAAGTAAAAGAAATAAGCGGGTTGCATGATGAATTGAAAAAAAGAGAACTGAATTTTTTACTCGTTGGCAACAAAACTGATCGGAAAGAAGAATCTGTTACAAGAAACAAATTTTCATCTATTGAAAATATTGTTTTTATCTCTGCAAAGGATCACAGGCATCTGGAAGTTCTAAAAGAAAGAATGGTTGATAAAGTGATTTCGGGCCAGGTGCAGGCAGAAGATACTGTTGTTACAAATGCACGGCATTATCATGCATTAAAAGAAGTGGCTAAATCATTAGCTGATATTAAAAAAGGGTTAAATGAAAAACTTGCCGGCGACCTGCTGGCATTGGATATCCGAAGAGGACTTCATTATCTTGGTGAGATAACAGGTGAGATAACCAATGAAGACCAGCTTGATTATATATTCAGTAAGTTCTGTATCGGAAAATGATCTTATTCCGTCTGTGCTGCCACGTTGCCTGTTGCCTGTTTAAAATATTTTTTCAAAACGCCAATGTGATTGAAGAAATAAACCAACAATAACATACAAAGCAAAAGAACAACTATCTGCACTTCAGGTTTCCAATCTTTCAACCAATAAACAAGTATTAGAATAAACCCATGAAATACGCAAATGATCCTTGCTGCAAAACCATGTGTAAAGCCCTTATTGGTTACCAGGTGATGTATATGTGTTTTATCAGCAGAAAAAGGTGTCCGGCCTTTCCAGATCCTTGAACCAAAAACCCGCAGCGTATCAAATACCGGGATCATTACAATGCCTAATGTAAAAACATAAATATTTGGAACTACCGGCGCTGTATAAAGAGCATTCACTTTCATTAATTGCACGCAAAGTACAGCGATAACAAACCCAAGCAATAAAGAGCCGGTATCTCCCATAAATATCCTTGCCGGATTAAAATTGAAATATAAAAAACCAAGCAGCGCCCCAGCAAAAGCAAATGCGATCATTGCATAATTAAGATCTTTACTGATAGTAAGAAATATACCAAGAGTGACAAGACTCATAAATCCAAGGCCACCGGCAAGACCATCAATTCCATCAATAAGGTTAAAAGCATTTGTAATGCCAACAATGGTAACAACGGTTATAATGTATTGTGCTACGATATGAAGTTCAGTAATTCCAAAAAGTCCGCCGAAACTTGTGATACGAATACCGGCTACGGCAAGTAACGATGCAACTCCTGCTTCAACCACCAATTTGTAACGTGCCGCCAGGTCTTTCAGGTCATCCATTATACCCACACCAAATAAAAGCACCATTGATAAAAAGAAAGTAATGGTAGCCGGATGATTGTTGAATTTGAACCAGAATAAAAGCGACACCATCATTCCTCCAAAAATCGAAATGCCACCAAATGTTGGCGTAGGCACAGTATGTTCTTTTCTTGAGTTGGGCCGGTCAAATAGCTTGAGCCTTTTTACCATAAAAATGACAGGCGGAATAAAGATCAATGTAAGGACAAATGCCATTACATAAGTGAGGAGGCCAAACTTAAAATCAGGGAAATTAATGCTGGCTTGCAGTAAGTTCAGATGGTTATTCATTGGAACAGGTCTTTTCAGGATAAAGAATGAATTAGTGAAATTAAAAAAAAATCTGTGCATTTTCGTTTTTCCCAGCATCTTCTTTTAAGACTTATGAGTACGCTGGTCTTCAAATGGAATAGTACATTTGTTCAAAACGGGATCATACCTCGCAATTCTGACATATTAAACAGCCCCATTGAATACCTGAAAGGTGTAGGTCCTCAGCGTGGGGAACTATTAAAAAAAGAACTGAACATATTTACTTTTAATGACCTCCTTAATCATTTTCCTCATCGCCATGTTGATAAAACCAATGTCAATCTTATCAGTGAAATAAACCCTTCAACAGATTATATACAAGTTGCAGGCACATTGCATAACATGGAAATTGTTGGAATGAAAAGGGGCCGTCGTATGGTGGCAACTCTTCGGGATAAATCAGGAACACTTGAACTCGCCTGGTTCCAGGGGCTAAGTTGGATACAAAAAATTTTGCAGCCTGGACAGCCATATCTTGTCTTTGGAAAAGTGAATTTTTTCCAGGGGCGGCCACAGATCGTACATCCAGAAATGGAATTATTTACAACTGAAAAAAAAGACGGTAAGTCTTTTCTTGAACCTATTTACCCAACAACTGAAAAATTAAGATCAAAAGCACTTGGCGGCCGGCAAATTGGTAAGCTTACCGAAGTGATGATGAAATTGATCAGTGAAAAAGATCTTCCGGAAAATTTACCCGATGATATTTTAAATAAATTAAAACTTGTAAACCGTTTCAAAGCATATTCTCAAATTCATTTTCCTGCCACTTTACCAGAGTATGACGAAGCAGTTAGGCGATTGAAGTTTGAAGAACTGTTTATTGCACAACTCAGAATGGCGAGATTAAGATCGCAGCGTCATCGTTTTTCAAAAGGAGTTGTGTTTGAAAAAGTGGGAGAGTTGTTTAATACTTTTTATACAAAGTATTTACCATTTGAACTTACCGGCGCACAAAAAAGAGTGATAAAAGAAATTAGAAAGGATACTGCCACAGGTAAACAAATGAACCGTTTGCTGCAGGGCGATGTTGGAAGTGGTAAAACAATGGTGGCATTGATCACCATGTTGATCGCTGCAGATAATGGTTATCAAAGTTGCCTGATGGCGCCAACCGAAGTGCTGGCACAACAGCATTATAATAATATTACTTCTTTATTAAAAGATATGCCTGTTGAAGTGGGTCTTTTAACAGGCTCAACAAAAGCGGCAGAGAGAAGATCAATTCAAAAAAAACTGGATGATGGCTCTCTGCAAATACTTATCGGCACACATGCAGTGATAGAGAAAGCTGTTCAGTTTAAGAATCTTGGGATCGGTATTGTTGATGAACAACACAAGTTTGGCGTAGCACAAAGAGCTATGCTTTGGGAAAAAAATGAAATAGCCCCGCATATTCTTGTGATGACTGCAACGCCGATCCCACGTACACTTGCAATGACGGCTTATGGTGATCTAGATTATAGTGTTATTGATGAAATGCCACCCGGCAGACTGCCAATAACTACAGTTCATCGTTATGAAAAAGACAGGCCGAAGGTGATGGAGTTTATGAAAAGCGAAATTTCCAGAGGTCGGCAGATCTATATCATTTTTCCATTAATCGAGGAAAGTGATAAAATGGATTACGAAAACCTGATGAAAGGTTACGAAAATGTGAAAGCATGGTTTCCTGAGCCAAAATATTGGATAAGTATGGTACATGGCCGACAAAAAGCTGATCAAAAGAACAATAATATGCATCGGTTTGTTACAGGAGATACGCATATTATGGTTTCAACCACCGTTATAGAAGTGGGAGTGGACGTTCCCAATGCAAGTGTAATGGTAATAGAAAGCGCAGAAAAATTTGGTTTGTCACAGTTACATCAGTTACGTGGAAGAGTGGGTCGTGGAGCAGATAAAAGTTATTGCATTTTGTTGACTGGTTCCGATATCGGGAAAGATGCAAGAGAAAGAATGAAAATAATGGTATCAACGAATAATGGTTTTATAATAGCTGAAAAGGACTTGGATATGCGTGGCCCTGGCGATTTAGAAGGAACAAGACAAAGTGGAGTATTAAACTTTAAGCTGGTAAGTATAGTCCAAGACAGGCCGTTACTGGAAGTAGCCCGTCGATTTGCAGAAGATATTATGGAAGCCGATCCTGAATTAAGTTCGGCAGATAATTTGCGGATCAGAAGCTACCTTCAGGCAATTCAAGGAAAAACAGCATGGAGCCGTATATCTTAACACAAGTTTTAAAACCAGTTTTCCACTGTTTTTGGTAAATTGAAAAAAATATAACAATTGATCCGGTATCACTACATAACCCTGCTTTTACTTATCCTATCAACTGCAGTTAAAGCCCAAAATGGTAGCATTGAGTTTATAGAAAATAAGGGTCAGTGGGACAATCAAATAAAATTTCGCAGTGAAGTCCCTGCGGGAAGTTTCTTTATTCGCACTGGTGGATTTACTGTTCTTCAGCATAACGAACAAGACCTGTTGAAACTCCAGGAAATGGTAAAAGGTCATAATTTCAATAGCGCTGATAACAAAGCCCCTTTTACTCTTCGTTCACATGCTTATAAGGTTGATTTTGCCGGTGCATCAAGCAATCTCGAAATGGTGCCTGATAAACCTCTTGAGTATTACAATAATTATTTTATCGGTGATGACCCTTCCAAATGGGCTGGTAATTGTAAAATATACAAGGGCATCACAGCAAAAAATGTTTATCCGGGGATTGATGTTCGCTATTATACTGATAAAGGAAGCATGAAGTATGACATTATAGTAAAACCAGGCGCTGACCTAAGTAAAGTTGTATTGCGTTACACCGGCGCTGATAAACTTGAAATAAAGGATAAACAACTTGTTATTAAAACTTCAGTTGGTGATGTAAAGGAACTTGATCCATATACTTACCAGTTTGAAAATAATCAGCGTAAACAGATATCTGCAAAATATTTATTATCCGGGAACGAGATCAGATTTGATATAAAAAATTATAACCGAAACGAGACACTTGTTATCGACCCGACATTGATCTTTTGTTCATTTACAGGCAGCACCGGCGATAACTGGGGTTACACTGCAACGTATGGCCCCGATGGCAGCTTTTATGCAGGTGGAATTAGCCTCGCATCCGGTTATCCAACTACAGCTGGAGCTTTTCAAACTGTTTGGGCTGGCGGCACAGGACCAACAACTCCAACTGATATAAGTATAATGAAATTATCACCTCTTGGTAATACAAGATTGTATGCAACTTATATCGGAGGTTCAGGTAATGAGCAGCCTCATAGCTTAGTAGTTGATGGCGCTGGAAATTTAGTTATAGCAGGGCGTACCAATTCACCTAACTATCCAACTACAGGCAGTGGATTATTTGGCACCGGTGGAAGTTATGATATCATAGTAACAAAATTGAATGCAGCAGGTTCTGCTCTTATCGGTTCTAAAAAAATTGGTGGTGCAAGTGATGATGGCGTTAATATTAATTCAAACAGAAGTTTCAGTTCTTTACAACAGAATTACGGAGATGATGGCAGAAGTGAAGTGATACTTGATGGGGCCGGAAATATTTATGTGGCATCTTGCACTCAGTCAACCAATTTTCCGGCAACAGGTGGCTCGTTTCAAACTACTTCAGGTGGGGCCCAGGATGGAGTTGTTTTAAAACTTAATGCTTCAGTGTCTGCTCTTACGTTTGCAAGTTATCTTGGTGGCAATGGAGATGATGCCGGCTATGTACTTTCATTGGCTCCAAATGGAAACATTTATGTTGCCGGTGGAACTGCAAGTACAAATTTTCCCGGTGTAGCTGCCGGTGTGATAAATTCATCAAACCAGGGAGGCATTGATGGTTATGTTTCCATAATAAATAATGCAGGAAGTTCAATTGTAAGATCAACATATCTCGGCACTGCAAATACAGACCAGGTATTCGGTATTCAATTCGACCTGTTGGGTTTTCCTTATGTGTGCGGACAAACAAGGGGTGGATGGCCTGTATTAAATGCAGCATACAGTGTTGGAGGAGCTCCTCAATTCATTTCAAAATTACAGCCTGATCTTTCTGCTTATGTTTACTCAACAACCTTTGGCAGAAGTTCAGGGATACCTAATATATCTATTACTGCTTTTCTTGTTGATAATTGCGAGAATGTTTATGTATCAGGGTGGGGAGGAATTATCGACCAATTTCAATCATCAGGTACAAATCCAATGCCTCTTACTGCTGATGCTTTTCCAATGACTCCTGATGGTCATGATTTTTACTTTTTTGTTTTGAAGAAAAATGCCGTGTCTCAATTATTCGGAAGTTACTTTGGTCAGAATGGAGGGTTCGGCGATCATGTGGATGGTGGAACAAGCCGTTTTGATAAACAAGGTGTGATATACCAGGCGGTTTGCGGAAACTGTGGAGGAGGCGCTGTATTTCCAACCACACCGGGAGTGGCCGGTCCGGCAAATTTGGCTATAGGCACAGGTGGCGGTTGCAATCTTGCAATGATCAAAATTTCATTTGACTATGCAGGAGTTGATGCAGGCCTTCAATCGATCATCAATGGTGTGCCAAGAGATACTGCAGGTTGTGCTCCCCTTACTGTTAATTTCAGAGATACAATTGCTAATGGGGTTACATATTACTGGTATTTTGGAGATGGCTCATTGCCAAATCCCGTGATCACAACTTTACCCAACACAATTCATACTTATAATTTACCCGGTTTATACCAGGTAATGCTGATAGCTGAAGATTCCACAACATGTAATATTCGTGATACAGCATATATCCATATTAAGGTTGGAAATTTACCAGCAACACTTGATTTTAATCCTGTGAAGCTGGCACCCTGTGATTCATTAAAATTTCGTTTTGATAATTTATCAATTGCTCCACCGGTAAGGCCATTTACCAATACATCTTTCATTTGGGATTTTGGTGACAATTCACCAACAGTAACAGCAGGTGCTGGTCCTGTGTTTCATTCTTATACTGCGCCCGGTTCATATACAGTGAAATTGATCCTTGTTGATACCGCCTATTGTAATGCACCGGATACACTTACAAAAATTATAAGCATAGCGCCATTGGTAGTAGCGCAATTTACTACGCCACCAACTGGTTGCGTTCCATACACTGCCCGGTTCAATAATACATCAATAGCGGGTCAGACTTTTAGCTGGACATTTGGCGATGGTGGTACAAGCACTGCTACAAATCCGACTTATACTTATAATACACCGGGCACATATCTTGTCACATTAATTGCAAATGACCCCAATACTTGCAATTTGGCTGATACGACAAGCATATCTATAACTGTTTTTCCTATCCCGGTTTCTAATTTTACATTCAGTCCCGATCCGCCGGTAGAGAACACACCGACATCATTTAATAATCTTGCATCACTTGATGCTGTAAATTTCAAATGGTTCTTTGGCGATGGAGATAGTTTGATAACAAATTCAAGATTGCAAATAAAACATCAGTATAATGCTACCGGTACTTATAATGCATGTCTTGTTGCAATAAATGCTGCCGGCTGTGCAGATACTCTTTGCCAGGATGTTAGGGCCGTTGTTGCCGCAGCTGTTGATGTGCCAAATGCATTCACTCCTCAAAGCGGTGATGTAAACAGTAAGATTTTTGTAAAAGGCTTTGGCATTACTAAAATGCGATTCATTATCTGGAACCGCTGGGGTCAAAAAGTATTTGAAACCAATGACAGGAATATAGGATGGGATGGAAAATACAGAGGTGTAATTCAACCAATGGATGTGTATGCTTATACGCTGGACGTAGAATTTTTTGACGGAACCAAAACAACTAAGAGGGGAGATATAACGTTAATTAGATAACTGATAGTAAATAACAAAAAACAAATTCCAATAAGATAATAGTTAAAAGTGAATAGAAAAAAGATCATAGCGTTCCTTGTGCCTTGTGCCTTGTACCTTGTGCCTTTTGCACAAGATCTGCATTTTTCCCAATTCATGAACTCGCCTCTTACCACTAATCCGGCTAATACAGGTTTTATACCTGATGGCGATTACAGGTTGGGTATTAATTACCGGAATCAATGGTCGAGCATAATGGCCATCCCTTATAAAACCATGAGTGCTTTTGGAGATGCACAGATGATGCAAAATCAAAACAATACTGGTTGGGTGGGTATTGGCGGCCTTATTTTGCGTGATGTGGCTGGTAGCGGTAATCTTACTTCTACAAAAATATACGGCTCAATTGCATATCATCAAATGCTCAACGCTGGAAGTCTTGTCAGCGCCGGTTTTAATGTTGGCTGGGCTAATAAACAGATCAACGTAAGCAATCTGAAATTCCCTGATCAGTATGATGGAAAGTTTTTTGATAATAAACTTCCAACTTCTGTTGTATTAGCAAATAATAATATCAATTATCTCGATGTTCAACTTGGTTTGAATTATGCTTATTTTCCCAACGAAAAAATATATTTGAATGCAGGTTATTCTGCACACCATGTAAACAGACCAAGAGAATCTTTCTTTAACTCAACACCAGGAATTGATAATCGCATTGCAATAAGACATATCGGCTTTCTCAACGGAAGTTTTTTGGTAAACAACCAATGGCTGATAAATCCGAATATTTATTTTACCACGCAGGCAAAAGCATTTGAAATGGTAGCAGGCCTTAATGCCCACTATGATCTTTCAGGTGATGGAGCTTACCAGTTGATCGGCGGATTATATTACCGTTATAAAGATTCTTTTATTCCAATGGTGGGTTTGCAATGGAATGACCTGAAAGCCACTTTTACTTACGATGTCACAACCTCAACACTTAAAAACTATAATAACGGCCGTGGCGCTTTTGAATTTTCATTGATCAAACAAGGTTTATTTAATACCTACAATGGTGACAGGCGGCAGAGCATGTGTCCTTCACTTCGTAACAAAGCATACTAACTCCTTTCAATCTTGTCATACCGAGACGGCGAGACTTAAATCTGCTTCTTTTGCAAAAAAAAATAGTCGAGGTATCTAAATAGCTCAGACGAACGCTTCTCGATTTTGTTTTACCATATTGACGTTTTATGCGACTTTTGCTCCGCAAATAAAGAAGAGCTATGCCGACAAATGTAAAATCAACCCTTACATCAGAAATTATCACTGAGTTCAAAAATATTGCTGGAGAAGCTTTTGTACTGTATGACGACGAAACCTTAGATCGTTATGCTCATGATGAAACGGAAAATCTATATTATTTACCTGATGTTGTTATCAAGCCCCGAAATGCAGATGAGATCAGTGCCATTTTAAAAATTTGCAATGCCAAAAAAATTCCTGTTACGCCAAGAGGGGCTGGTACCGGTTTAAGTGGCGGTGCATTACCACATCTCGGCGGAGTTGTATTAAGCACAGAAAGAATGAATTCAATTCTTGAAATTGATGAACGTAATTTACAAGTAACTACTGAACCCGGTGTTATTACTGAGGTTTTGCAAATGACGGTGAAAGAAAAAGGATTGTTTTATCCGCCCGATCCGGCAAGCCGCGGTTCTTGTTTTATCGGTGGAAATATAGCTGAAAACAGCGGAGGTCCCAAAGCAGTTAAGTATGGAGTTGTAAAAGACTATGTATTAAATCTTGAAATGGTTTTACCAACCGGTGAAATCATTTGGACAGGAGCCAATGTTTTAAAAAATTCTACTGGTTATAATCTTACACAATTAGTTGTTGGTAGCGAAGGCACATTAGGTGTGGTAACAAAAATTGTTTTACGCTTAATTCCTCATCCGAAATATGACTTGTTGATGCTTGTTCCTTTTAAAAAGCTAGAACAGGCAGGAGAGGCCGTCAGCGCCATTTTCAGGGCAGGCTTTGTTCCAAGTGCGATGGAGCTTGTAGAAATTGATGCATTGAAGATCGTTAGCAAATTTGTTGATAGCAGCGCTGTGCAAATAACTGATGACATAGAAGCACATCTTATTATTGAGGTGGATGGAAACAACATGGATGTGTTGATGAGCGAAATGGAAGCGATAAGTGAAATGCTGACGAATTATGAAATAGGTGAAATTTATTTTGCGGATGATGCACAGCAAAAAACTGAATTATGGAAATTAAGAAGAAGAGTAGCTGAGGCAGTAAAGCTTGCAGGTTATACCATTGAAGAAGACACCGTGGTTCCAAGAGCTGAATTACCTGCTTTGATTCGCGGAGTAAAAGAGATCGGCGCAAAATATAATTTTAATGCAGTGTGTTATGGTCATGCCGGCGATGGCAACCTGCATATACGCATTCATAAAGACGGAACTCCAAATAGTTTTGGTGATGCAGAGATGACGAAAAGTCTCAGGGCTTTATTTGAATTGGTTAAAGGACTTGGTGGCACTATCAGCGGCGAACATGGCATTGGTCTTATTCAGAAAGGATTTATGAATATTATGTTTGAAGAAAAGCAACTTGACCTGATGCGACAGATCAAAAAAGCATTTGATCCTAATAATATTCTTAATGCAGATAAAATATTTTAATGAGAATGGAAACACCAGTTCCATCACAACCCAAGGCTGCATTTAGGGCTATAGGTATATTCTTTTATACTATGGTGGGTGGCATGCTGATCTTTACAATAATTGTTTTTGCACTCAATCTTTTAGAAAAACCTTCTTTTGGTGATAAATCGCTTGAAAGGATCTTTTTTATAATAGTATTGTTTGTTGCAGCAATCTCAATAACTGTAGCTACAAGAATGTATGCTAAAAGAATTGCAGCCGCTCAGACTACAGGTCTGTCATTAATGCACAAGCTGAATATTTACCGGGCAGCCCTGATGCTATATCTTGCCCTTTGTGAAGGCGCCGGTCTGTTTGCAGTGATCGTTTATTTTTTAACAGGAAATAAGTTATTACTTGCCGTGGCAGCAATCGTATTACTGGCTATGTTGTTGAAGCGTCCTGAAAAATCTAAAATTTTTAACGAATTGCAATTAAGCTCTCAGGAACAAATGGAGTTAAATTAGCAGATAATTAAAATTGCGTTTATGAAATCTAAAATAATTGCTATTCTGATTGCAGCCTCGTTGATTTCTTTCTATTCAACAGCCCAGGACAAGGAAGAAGAAAAAAAGAAAGGATTTAATAAAGAAAACCTTTTTACAGGAGGCAGTATTTCACTTGCGTTTTACAACAATACTTTTCTTGTTGGCGGCAGCCCAGTATTAGGTTATAGCATTACCAACTGGGCTGATCTTGGAATTGTGGTCAATTACAATTACACATCATACCGTGATTATAATTTTGTTTTTAATGATAAGCTAAAACAGTATGTATATGGTGGTGGCGGCTTTGTAAAAGTCTATCCTGTACGTTTTATATTTGTACAGGCTCAGTATGAATACAATTTTATCAAGCAAAAATTCATTCCGAATATTGGAGTCGAACAAGAATACAAAGCGGAGGCAGGAAGCTTTCTTATAGGCGGCGGTTATACAACAGGCCGCTTTGGCCGCGGAGGTGCTCCGCATTTTTACCTTGCTGTATTATTTGATGTCTCGAATAATCTTAATTCTCCTTACACCGATGGTTATGGAAGAACAATTCCTATTATAAGAGGGGGTATCCAGATCCCATTATTCCAGGGCGGTGGCCGACAAAGAAATTAAACCTGATTAATATATTGAAGCAATTGTTCGGGATCATCTAATACGGTGATCCTTTCTATTACACTTTCATATAAAAATCCCTGCTTTTCCATTCTCTCAAGATGCTTCAGCAATAGGTCGAAGTAGTTTTCGGAATTAAGGATAAAAATTTTTTTATCATGAATTGACAAAGAGTTCCATGTCACCATTTCAAAAAATTCATCAAGTGTGCCGACTCCACCTGGTAAAATAATGGCAGCATCGCAGAGATCATACATTCTCTTTTTACGGATATGCATATCGTCAACAATTGATAACTCTGTGATACCTTCATGCTGGTGTTCCCTGTCTACCAATTTCTGTGGAATGATGCCGATCACCCTCCCTCCGTTTTCCATCATTGCATTTGCTATGGCACCCATAATGCCTGTGCTGCCGCCACCATAAATAAGAGTGATATTATTTTTTGCTAAAAGTTTTCCTAATTCTGCAGCATGTTGAGTATAGACAGGATTATTACCTTTCTTTGACCCGCAAAAAACTGCAAGTGAATTTATCTTCATAATTTATTTTATCTTGTCAACTTTAATTGCAGTAAATATCGTACATAAATCTATAATCTGCTCCCGGTAGTTATCGGGACATAAATCTAAAATCGCCTATGTCTCCTGCAATGTTGTTCACTTTTGTTATTGGTTATTTTGTTTTATTACTGGTTGTTGCGTGGTTAACATCACGCAATTCCAATAATGAATCATTTTTTATCGGCAACCGCAGCAGCAATTGGATGCTGGTGGCATTTGGAATGATTGGTACTTCACTTAGCGGGGTCACATTTGTAAGTGTACCCGGTGGAGTAGGTACAGGTAACTTTTATTATTTCCAGGTAGTACT
>Ga0209798_10000225_pt1 | contig 32642 bp, 28 predicted proteins | sample DOMMetBare3Fresh_FD_187475 | JGI IMG/M metagenome (GOLD analysis project Ga0209798, IMG submission 187475) | Wetland sediment microbial communities from St. Louis River estuary, USA, under dissolved organic matter induced mercury methylation -... | ecosystem: Environmental > Aquatic >... | reverse complement strand
TTGAGCGCGGATGGCTACCTGATGCCGGTGAAGAAGGACCAGCCACCGCCGGACCTGCGCTATTTCAATCAGCCGCGCCGGTGACAGGGTTGAAGAGACAATTTCTGATGCAGAAGCGGGTGGCGGGTTGCTCCCGCCATCCGCATTGTTGGGGCGGCGCGATTTTCACTTCTGCGCTGGCGGGAAGTATTTCAGCTCAGGCGGCATCTGCCCCTTCCTGGTCGGCATCAAGGAGCCGTCGCTGCCCACCAGATAGAATTCCTTGCCGATGGTGACGTAGCCGGTTCCTTCCAGGCAGCTGGTCCGGCTCCAGTTTGGATATTTGTGCGTGCCGCGCCGGTAGGTCTTGTCGACGGTCCAAGGCCGCGTCAACGCGCGATCAAACACGGTGATCACGTTGTGCAGGATGTTCGGATTGGTCTTGTCGAGAAAGATGCGCTCCTTGAAAGTCGAATCGCCATCGAAGTGCAGCGGCAGGCCGGTCGCGTCATAGGTCCGCGGTCCCTTGAACGGGCCGCGGGTCTCGACCTCGAGCACGTCGTAGACGCCGTCGCCATCCTCGTCGATCCACTGGCCCATGGAAAAGCCCTGATAGGTCGGCTCCAGGTCCGTGGGCCACGGACGTCCATCGGTGAAGACGCGACGCAGGTCGCTAGCGGCGATATAGGTCGTTTCCGGCGTCACGATGAATTCGTGCGTTCCCGCCGACATCATGGTCGGCATTCCGGCCGGCAGGCAGGAGGCATGATCGAGGAACAGCCCCTGCCCGCCCAGGGCCTGCTCGGCCAGATTGTCCTGGTAGATCTTTTGGTACTCTTCCGTCAGCGGAGCTTCCTGCGCCTTTCCGTACGACTTGTTCGGATCGAACCGCAAATTCTGGCCCGGCAGGCGCGCCGTGATGGTGGTCCACTCGCCTTTCCAGTTTGGGAATTTCTTGTCCTGAGCCTCGGCGCCGCCCACCGTCAACAGCAGCGCGGCGGCGAATGCAAGCACCTTAGACGTATACGGCATGATCATCCTCCCAGCGTTGTCGGATCGCTTGCCTGACCGCTGTACACGCGATCTTGATGCAGCCGAGGCAGCGTATCGCGTTCGTCCGGCAAATGGAACGGCACTGCCATGATCGGCGGTATTGCGACCTTGTCCTAGGCTAACGAGCGGCGACATCCGCCATCGACAACAGACAGCCTTGCGATCCGGTCTACGGTATGACGCAGATCAAAGAACTTTTCTTTCTTCTTCTTTCAAATTAACATTTGAAGTCTCGTAATGACCAAACTCATCTTGCGACCAGGAAAATGTTGTTTGCGACGTTGGAGGAGAATCATGATTCGCGTACTTATAGCGGTTGCGCTCGCTCTGATTGTCGCTCGTCCCGCCGTGGCCGACGACAAGGACAAGCTTTATGGCGTCTGGAAGCTCACATCATTTGTCTACGAGGACGCGGAAACCAAGGAGAAGAAACCGCTCTTTGGCGAGCATCCAAACGGATACCTCATTCTCTTGCCGAGTGGACGCATGTTCTCGATCATCACGGCGGAGGGACGCAAGACGCCGCAGAACGACGCCGAACGGAGCGATGCATTTCGCTCATTGCTAGCCTATTCGGGACGGTTCCGCGTGGACGGCAACAAATTTGTCACCAAAGTCGACGTCGCCTGGAACCAAGCATGGGTCGGCACCGACCAGGAAAGGACCTACAGGATTGAGGGGGACGTGCTGTACATCATCAGCATGACACAGCCCAATGTGAACTTCGGCGGCAGAATGATGACCGGCATCCTCGGGTGGGAGCGAGAGCGATAGGAGGATATGCTGAGCCGGCGCCGCGCTCGCGGCGCCACGACTCGATCATCCCCCCATCACCGCCACGCCCTGGATCTCGATCAGCATGCCCGGCCGCGCAAAGTGCGAGACCGTGATCATCGCGCTCGCCGGATAATTGCCGTCCGGAAAGAAGCCCTTGCGCAGCTCCACGAACCTGTCGCCATGGCGCGGATCGTTGATGAACACCGTCATGGTGACGAGATTGGCCAGGCTGCCGCCGCAGCGCTGAAGCGTCTGGTCGATCAGGCCGAAGATCGTGCGCACCTGCGCCTCGAACTGACCGGAAATGTCGTTGCCGGCGTCGTCGCGCGTCGCGGTCTGCCCGGCGAGCCAGGCGATCCGGCCGCCCTGGGTGATGACGGCGGGTGAGAACGCGCGCGACGCCTGGAACTCGGTCTTCTCAAGATATTCGGGCATGGCTGATCTCCTTGCGGGTCATGACCCGCCGAGACCATCACGTCCGTGCAGCCCCGACAACACGCCACCATCGACGGAAGGAGCTGGGGGTCTCAAGGCAGTTCTGGTTGACTGGCCAAGAGACTGACCTATTCTTTCAGCATGGCGTTTGGGTGTGCGTCGACGTTGCCGGGGCGGCAGACAAGCAGGTGCCCATGATGATCGAAGCACGACAACCCCTGAAGAATCTCGGCTGCGCCGCCCTTCTGCTGTCTGCCATCGGCACACTGGGTACGGCGTCAGCGCAGGACAAAGGCAGCGTGAACCCGCGGCCGCTGCCGGCGCTTGCCAAGCCTGACGATCCCAAGACGCCGGCCAAGGAACTTTTCGGCCGCAAGACCAACGCCGCGCCCATGGAGGCGCGCACCATCGGCTTTTACGCCAAGGGCTGCCTCGCCGGCGCGATGGCGCTGCCAATCAACGGCAAGACCTGGCAGGTGATGCGGCTCTCCCGCAACCGCAACTGGGGACATCCCAAGCTGGTCGAGCTGCTCGAACGGCTGTCCGAGAAGGGCGCCAAGGTCGGCTGGCGCGGGCTCCTTGTGGGCGACATGTCACAGCCGCGTGGCGGACCGATGCTGACTGGCCATGCCAGCCATCAGGTCGGGCTCGACGCCGACATCTGGCTCACGCCGATGCCCGGTCGCGAATTGACGCGGCTCGAGCGCGAGGAAACGTCGGCGACCATGATCGTCGCCCCCGACCGCAAGGATGTCGATCCCAACATCTGGACGCCCGCGCACACGGCCTTGATCAAGGCGGCCGCAGAGGAGCCCGAGGTCGAGCGCATCTTCGTCAACGCGGCGATCAAGAAGGCGCTCTGCCGCGAAGCCGGCAACGATCGCGCATGGCTGAACAAGGTGCGGCAATATTGGCAGCACGACTATCATTTCCATGTCCGCATGCGCTGTCCCTCCGACAGCCCCGACTGCAAGCCACAGCCGCCGGTCCCCGCCGGCGACGGCTGCGGCAAGGATCTCGACTGGTGGTTCACCGACGCGGTGCTGCATCCGAAGCCCGCGCCGCCGCCGACCACGCCGCCGCTACCGAAGCCTCAAATCACCCTGAACGACCTGCCGCCGGCCTGCCGGCAGGTTTTGCTTGCACCGTAAGAAACTCGGTCGTTAAGAGAATTGTCGGCTCAGCGACTCAAGAAGATCGCGGCCTGGATGGCGCCGATCACGATCGCGATGATTACCGCGCAGACCACCACCGCGGCCGCATAAGGCAACGCCTTGTCGCGCGGCGCCTGCATCAAAGGCGGCAGGCCGAGCCACAGCAGGTAGAGGCCGTAGAGGCCGAGTATCGACAGGAAGCTCAGGCCCGGGATGAGCAGGAAAATGCCCGCGAGCCACCCCGGAGTATAGGAATAGACGGTCAGCTTGAGCGCATTGGGAAAGTTCTTCTGCGCGCCGAATGTGGGGGCGAGCGCATCCACGATCAGCGCGACGACGAACACCACCACGAACGTCATGACGTAGCCGACGACCGCGCTCATCAGCCCGGAGAAGAACGGGACGTAGCGGCCGATCAGGGTCATACCGATGAAGCCCGCCAAGGCCGGAATGAGGGCGAGGATCGCCACATAACGGGTAAACAAAACCGATGTTTCACCCGGCTCACGCGCGATCACCGGCCATTCGGTTTGCGGCGTCAGCAATATGGCCTTCACCCGCTCGACCAGCTGTTCCATCGGCACCCTCCAGGTTCCAAATCACTTTCGCGCAAGAGCCTAGTGCGATCAACGGCCTGCCGGCTCGGTTTCCCCATGAGATTCAAAAAGGTAAACGCGTTGGTGCCGGCTTTGCCTTGCGCCGCTCGCCTTGCTAGGGTGGTGTTGTGACCCGCGGCGCGCCGTCACGTGCGCCGCCGGCCCGGAACGGCGCTTCCGGATCGGTCGCTCCCGAAACAACACGATCCTGTCGGATCACGGCGCGGTATCCGCGTCCGGAGGTGCAGACGTTAACCAAGCGCCGCGCTTGCCGATCCTAAAGGTAAACAAAGCACGTGCTCGACCTCACTCCTGACGAATGGATGGCCATCCGGCTGTCGCTGCGCATCGCGCTGGTGGCAACCGTGGTGGCGCTGCCATTTGGCGTGGCGGTGGCGTGGCTGCTGGCCCGCAAGGAGTTCTGGGGCAAGGCGCTGCTTGACGGTGTGATCCACCTGCCGCTGGTGCTGCCGCCGGTGGTCACCGGCTATCTGCTGCTGATCTCGTTCGGCCGGCGCGGACCGATCGGCGCCTTTCTGTCGGAGCACTTCGGCATCGTATTCTCGTTCCGCTGGACTGGCGCAGCGCTCGCCTGCGGAATCATGGGCTTTCCGCTGCTGGTGCGCCCGATCAGGCTCGCGATCGAAGCGGTCGATCGCCGGCTCGAACAGGCCGCCGCGACGCTCGGCGCCAATCGGCTGCGCGTGTTCGCGACCGTCACGCTGCCGCTGGCGCTGCCAGGGCTGATCGCCGGCTGCGTGCTGTGCTTTGCGAAGGCGCTCGGCGAGTTCGGCGCGACCATCACCTTCGTCGCCAACATCCCGGGCGAAACGCAGACCATCTCGGCAGCGATCTATACGTTCACCCAGAATCCCGGCGGCGACGCCGCCGCCTTGCGCCTGGTGCTGGTCGCGATCGCGATCTCGCTGGTCGCGCTCGTGCTCTCGGAATGGCTGGCGCGACGAGCCGGCATGCGCTTCCACGGGGAATGACCATGCTCGCGGTCGACGTCGAGAAACGACTGGGGCAGTTCTCGATCGCGGTGCGATTCGAAACCGAGGCGGGCGTCACCGCGCTGTTCGGACCGTCCGGCGCGGGCAAGACCTCGCTCGTCAACATGATTGCCGGGCTGGTCGAGCCGGACCGCGGACGCATCATGATCGCCGGCGCAGTCGTGTTCGATTCACAAGGGCGCATCAATGTGCCGACGCATCAGCGCCGGATCGGCTACGTATTCCAGGAGGGCCGGCTGTTCCCGCATCTCTCGGTCGCCGCGAACCTCGACTATGGCCGGCGCATGAGTGGGCTGACGGCCGATCCCGCGGAAACAAAACGGATCGTCGATCTGCTCGACATCGGCCATCTCGTCGACCGCCGGCCCGGCAAGCTCTCAGGCGGCGAGCGCCAGCGCGTCGCGGTCGGCCGCGCGCTCCTGATGCGCCCTCGCCTCCTCCTCCTCGACGAGCCGCTGGCCGCGCTTGACGCCGCGCGCAAGCGCGAAATCCTGCCCTATCTGGAACGCCTGCGCGACGAAGTGCCGATGGTCTACGTCAGCCATCACGCTGGTGAGCTGCGCCGCGTCGCCACCTCGGTGGTGCGGATCGAAGCAGGACGCGTGAGCGCGATCGGCGGCAAGGAACTGCTCGAAGAGGCGGATGCCGACGCGCTGTGAAATGCGCCGGGCGACTTGCTTGGGACTGGACAGAAGTCGCCCGGCGCCGACGCGGTGTGGGGGGACACCGCGTCATTTGCGATTCGTTTGATCAGCTCGGGCCACATTCTCCGCTCATTCCCGCGTCAGCGGGATACAGGGCGACGCGCTCTGATCGCTTGTGTCCCTGGCTCCCCGCTTTCGCGGGGACGAACGGAGTGTGGGTCGGTCGACCTGCATGATCCGCGCGATGCTTCTGAGCTCGCGCTCAAGCATTTCGGGATCAACGCCATCGGCGCTCATCACGGCTTTGACAATGGAGTCCGACAGGACCTCTGCGATGGTCGGCTCGTGGTCATGCCAGCCGATCGACTTTCCGCTACGACATCCGAGCATGTTCAACGCCTCCTGCTATTCCGCGGCGACCCGGAAGGGGATCACCTCCAACTTGGATTGAACCATCATGGCGGCGGGCACCGCCTTGGGCTCGTTGATCCGGACTCTGAACCAGAGTGCGTAAAGGGCGGGCACCACCAAGAGCGTCAGCGCCGTGGCGATGAACAGGCCGCCCATGATGGTGATGGCCATCGGGCCCCAGAAGGCGCTGCCCGCAAGCGGGATCATGCCAAGAATGGCGGCGAGCGCGGTCAACGCCACCGGTCGGGCGCGCCGCACGGTCGCATCGACGATCGCCCGGTATCGGCCATGGCCATCCGCTATGTCGCGCTCGATCTGGTCGACCAGGATCACCGTATTGCGCATGATCATGCCGGCGAGCGCAATCAGGCCGAGCAGCGCCACGAAGCCGAACGGCCGGCCGGAGATCAGGAGCGCTCCGGTGGCGCCGATCAGCCCGAGCGGCGCGGTCACGAACACCAGCGCGAGCCGCGAGAAGCTTTGCAACTGGATCATCAGCAGCGACAGCATCACGATCGCCATGATCGGAAACACCGCCGCGAGCGCGACATTGGCTTTCGCGCTCTCCTCGATCGAGCCGCCGGTCTCGATCCGGTAGCCGTAAGGGAGCGCGTCCTTGATCGCCTTGAGCTTGGGCAGCACCTCGTTGGTCACATCGGGCGCCTGCACGTTGTCGACGATGTCGCCGCGCACGGTGAGCACGGTGTCGCGGTTGCGCCGCCACAGGATCGGCTCTTCATACTCGTAGTCGAGCCGCGCGATCTGCGACAGCGGCACCGCGACGCCGTTCTGGGTCGCGATCGTGAGCGCCCCCAGGCGGCCGAGCTCGAGGCGCTCGTCGGGGGCGGCGCGCGCAACCACGTCGATCTGCTCGATGCCCTCGCGATACTGGGTCACCGTGAAGCCCGTCAGCAGCGTCTGCAGGGTCTGGGCAATGTCCTGCGGCGTGAGATTGAGCGCGCGGGCGCGATCCTGATCGACCACCAGACGGATCGACTTGACCTGTTCGCTCCAGTTGAGATGCGGATCGATGATCTTGGGATTGGCAGCCATGACGGTGCGCACCTGATCGGCAATGCCGCGAACGGCCATCGGGTCGGGTCCGACCACGCGAAACTGGACCGGGAAGCCAACCGGCGGACCGAAGACGAAACGATCCACCCGCGCGCGCGCCTCCGGCACGGCGCCGTCCGCGATCGCCCGCTCGAGCCGCGCCTTGACGCGCTCGCGCGCCGGCAGATCCCTGGTCACGACCACGATCTGGGCGAAGCTCGGATTGGGCAGCACCGGATTGAGCCCGAGCCAGAAGCGCGGCGAGCCCTGTCCGACATAGGTCGTGTAGGTGACGATGTCGGCGTCGTCGGCCAGCAGTCGCTCAGCCTTCTTCGCCGCCGCGTCGGTGACGCCGATCGCGGTGCCTTCCGGCAGCCGCATCTCGAAGAACAGCTCGGTACGGGTCGAGGTCGGGAAGAACTGCTGCTGGACAAAGCCGAAGCCAGCGATCGACGCGACGAACATCAGGACGGTGGCGGCCACGACCGTGCGCCGCCAGCGCAGCGCAAACTCGATCGCGCGGCGCAACGCACGGTAGGCGCGTGTGTCATAAATGGCGTCGGGGTCGGAATGGTCACCCGCCTTGCGCAGGTTCGGCAACAGCTTGAAGCCGAGATAGGGCGTGAACACGACGGCCACGAGCCACGACGCGATCAGAGCCAGGCCGACAACCCAGAAGATGCCGCCGGCATATTCACCCGAGCTCGACTTGGCGAAGCCCACCGGCAGGAAGCCCGCGGCCGTCACCAGCGTGCCGGTCAGCATCGGAAAGGCGGTCGATGACCAGGCGAAGGTCGCGGCGCGCGCGCGGTCGTAGCCCTGCTCCATCTTCACCACCATCATCTCGATGGCGATGATCGCGTCGTCGACCAGGAGACCGAGCGCGATGATGAGCGCGCCGAGCGTAATGCGGTGCAGATCGAGGTTCCACGCATACATGACCGCGAACACGATCGCGAGCACCAGCGGCACCGACAGGGCGACCACGATGCCGGTGCGCCAGCCGAGCGACAGGAAGCTCACGACGAGCACGATCACGAGCGCCTCCAGGAAGGTCTTGAAGAACTCGGAGACCGAGGCCTCGACAATCTGCGACTGATTGGCGATCTGGGTGATGTCGATGCCGACCGGCAGCTCGGCGGCGACCGCAGCCATCGCTGCTTTAAGATTCTCGCCCAGCGCGATGATGTTGGCGCCATCCTGCATCGACACCCCGAGCCCGAGCGCGGGCTTGCCGCCTTCGCGCACGATGAAGGCAGGCGGATCCTGATAGCCACGCTTGACGGTCGCGATGTCGCCCAGCCGGAACGCGCGGCCATTCACCTGCACCGGCACGGCCGCGATCGCATCGACGCCGGTGAACGCCCCGGTCACCCGGAGATTCACGCGATCAGCCGAGGTATCGACCGAGCCGCCGGAGACGACCGCGTTCTGCTTGGCGACGCTCTCGAAGATCTGCTGCGGCGTGATGCCGAGCGTCGCGAGCTTGACGTGGCTGAACTCGATGAAGATCTTCTGCGGCTGCTCGCCCAGAATGTCGACCTTGTTGACGTCGGGGACGCGCAGGAGCCGCTGCCGGATGTCCTCGGCGCGGGTCTTGATGTCCGCGAGGCTCAGACCATCGGCGGTGAGCATGTAGATCGACGAATAGACATCGCCGTATTCGTCGTTAAAGTTGGGCCCGGTGATCCCGGCGGGCAGATCGCCCTTGATATCGCCGATCTTCTTGCGCGCCTGGTACCAGAGATCCTTGACCTTGGCGGGAGGCGTCGTGTCGCGCAGCGTAACCTGGATGAAGGCAATGCCGGGCTGCGCGTAGCTCTCGATGCGGTCGAGATAAGGAAGCTCCTGCAGCTTCTTCTCGATCTTGTCAGCGACCTGGGTCTGCATCTCGGCGGCGGTGGCGCCCGACCAGGAGACGTTCACCACCATGGTCTTGATGGTGAAGGAGGGGTCTTCGGCGCGACCGAGAGCGAAATACGAATAGGCTCCGGCCGCGCCCAGAATGATGATCATGAACAGGACCAGCGCGCGGTGCGTGATTGCCCATTCGGAAAGGTTGAAGCGCTTCATCACACGACTCCGTTTGACCGTGACTTTCCGTGCGGTCCGACAATCAGCGTGCGTCGATCGCGCGCACCTTCTGTCCGGCAATGAGCTTCTGCACGCCAAGCGTCACCACCTTGTCGCCGTCCTGCACGCCGCCGGTGACGAGCGCAGTGTCTTCCGTGAAGGACGCGAGCGTCACGGGCTGCAGCGACAGCGCGCCGTCGGTGGCGACCACGTAGACCGAGGGGCCACGGCCACGGTTGATGATGGCGGAGAGCGGCAGCTTCACCACGTCGTCCTCGCTCGCATGCGAGAGCGTCACGATCGCGGTCATGCCGAGCGCGGCCACGTCGTCGGGATCCGCGATCGAGAAGCGCGCCGCGTAGGTGCGGGTCGCGGCGTCGGCCTGCGGGGACAGCTCGCGCAGCTGGGCGGGGAACCGGCGCTTCGGGTCAGACCACAGCCGGATCGTAGCAACCGACTTGCGCGCCTCGCCGAGCCAAGTTTCGGGCAGCGCCACCAGCGCCTCCTTCTCGCCCCGATGGGCGAGCCGCACCACGCGCTGCCCGATGGCCACGACCTGGCCAGGCTCGGCCAAGGTCGCGGTAATCACGCCATCGGCGTCGGCCTTGAGCTCCGCATAGGCAAGCTGATTGCGGGCAAGATCGAGCGCGCGCTGCGCCCGCTCGAGCCGGCCTTCGGCCTCGTCCTTGGCGGTCTTCTTGCGGTCATAGTCGGCAACCGCCGCATAGCCGCGTTCCCGCAGCGTGCGATAGCGCAGCTCGTCGGCCGCCGTCTGCGCGACACTCGACGTCGCGGCCGAAAGCTCGGCGCGCGCGCTCTCGACCTGCAGCTTGAGATCGTCCGCATCGATGCGCGCGATCACGTCGCCCGCCCGCACCCGATCGCCGACATTGACCGTTCGCGTGACGATCTTGCCGGCAACCCGAAAGCCGAGATCGCTTTCGTAGCGGGCGCGCACGACACCCACGAACTCGCGATTGACGTCACCGGGCTCGAACGCAACCCGCTGCACCTGCACCGGGCGCTCAGCCGTTGCGGCGGCCGATAGCGCCTGGTCCTGACAGGCAGCCAGCAGCGGGAGCAGGGAAAGGGCAAGCAGCGGGCTCAGGCGGGACATCGAAGGGTTCATGGAAGTCGTCCTTCTGCTGATCACTTATCGTTGATGACTGACGAAAGTCGTATTTCGTCACAATTTAGGCATGCGAAAGCGTGGAAACGGCTGGTCATCGGATCACCGGGCTTTGATGCCGCGCAGGAGGAACCGCACCGAATCGCGGGCTTGCGCGTCGAGGTCCTGGCCCTCCTCCACGCACGTTCCGATCAGCATCGGGTTGGTGAACGGCACCAGCGAGCGCATGATCAGCTCGGCCGTCTGACGCGGATCGTCGGTCTCGAATTCGCCGGCCTCGATGCCGTCGCGGATGATCAGTTCGGTCACCCCGCGCAGGGCTTCTTTGTGGGCGCGGATCGTCTCCCAGCTGTGTTCGATCGCCGCCATCACCAGCTCGTTCACCCGCTGCTCGGTGACCAAGTTAGCCTTATGATAGGCAAGAATCTCAAGAACCAGTTGTTCCATCCGCTGCGCGGCCGGCGCCTTCGATCGTGCCACCGCCCATGCCTTTTCCTCCACCGCCTTCAGGCAGCGCTGGCAGATCACCTCGACGATGGCGGTCTTGGAGGGAAAAAAGCGGTAGACATTAGCCGGCGACATCCGCAACTCGGAGGCAATGTCCGCTACGGTCGTCTTGGCAAAGCCCAGCCGGCGAAACAGTGCTTCCGCGGTCTCGGTGATCCGCGCCCGGGTGTCATCGGGTCTGGCCTTGACGGGTGTGGCGGCGGGCGGGTTCATGACTTAGGCTGCCGGTCTCTCTGATGAGTGACGATTTCAATAATTCGTCAGTCTAGCAAAGTCAAGCCTCCCGCTATTGGGTAATATAATACCCCACCACAATCCTCCAACCCGACAGCGGCCATGTTCCCGCCCGAGCGCATCGTCTGCCTGACCGAGGAGACCGTGGAGACGCTCTATCTCCTCGGCGAGGACCACCGCATCGTCGGTGTCTCCGGCTATGCGGTGCGTCCGGCGCGGGTGCGCAAGGAGAAGCCGCGCGTCTCCGCGTTCATCTCCGCCGACGTCGAGAAGATCCTCGCGCTCGAGCCCGATCTCGTTCTGACCTTCTCCGACCTGCAGGCCGACATCGTCGCCGCGCTGATCAGGCGCAACGTCGCGGTGCACGCCTTCAACCAGCGCGACATCGCCGGCATCCTCGCCATGATCCGTATGCTGGGAGCGCTCACGGCCGCGCAGTCAGCCGCGGATACGCTCGCACGCTCGCTCGAAACGCGCATTGCCGACGTGCGCGCCCACGCTGCAGATGGACGGCGACCGCGCGTCTATTTCGAGGAGTGGGACGATCCGATGATCTCCGGCATCCGCTGGGTCGCGGAGCTGATCGAGATCGCGGGCGGCCACGAGGTGTTTCCCGAGCGCTCGCAGCGCAAGAACGCACAGGACCGCATCGTCTCGGCGGCGGACGTGATCGCAGCCGCCCCCGACATTATCGTGGGCTCCTGGTGCGGCAAGAAATTCGTGCCCGCGAAGGTTTCAGCGCGCACGGGCTTCGCCGACGTGCCGGCGGTCCGCACCGGCTGGCTGCGCGAGATCAAGTCGACGCTGATCCTGCAGCCCGGCCCGGCGGCACTGACCGACGGGCTCGACGCGCTGGTCGCCATCATCGCAGCGTGGCGGAAGGAGAATGATTAGAGGGTTGTTCGATCGGTTGTAGGGTGGGCAAAGGCGATGGCACGGTCTTTCCACGCAGCAAGTCTATCGTGCGCCGTGCCCACCAACGACCTCGATGTGAGCCGCACGGTCCCCGGTGGGCACGGCGCACGAGCGGCTTCACAAGATGGAGACGAAGCGCCAGCGCCTTTGCCCACCCTACAAGCAACACGCTACTTCGCGGCGTCGGGAACCTCGTTGAAATAGAAATACCCGATCTTGTTGTTGACCGAGCTCGCGTACCACATGCGGCCCTTCGTATCGACGAAGAACTCGCGCATCGAGATCTCCGAATGCGGGTACGGATACTCGATGACCTCGCCGGTCTTGGGATCGAGACGGCCGAGCGTGTCCTGCTCGTGCGAGGAGTACCAGACCATGCGATCGCGATCGATGCCGATCGCGTAGGGGCTGGCCTCGGGGCCGGGCAGCGGGAACTCATTGAACGTCTCGGTCTTGGGATCGAAGCGGCCGATCTTGTTGCCGCGCCGCTCGCTGAACCAGACGATGCCGTCGTCGTCGACCTGGATGCGCTGCGGCTTGCCCTTGGTGGGCGGATAGAACTTCGACATCACGCCATCCTTGATGCGCGCGATCGGGCCGTCGTCGCGGAAGGAGGTAAACCACTGCTCGCCGTTCTTGCCGACGACGTTGCCGTAGGTCGAGCCAAGGTCGTAGTGCTGGAACTTCTCGGTCTTGGGGTCGAACATGGAGATGGCGGGGCCGCCGCTCGCCCAAACGAGCCCCCTCTGATCCACCCGAATGGTGTGCGCGCTGGTGCGCGTGCCATTGAACGGCTGGTTCTGATATTCGGTGATCTGCTTGGTGGCCGGATCGAGACGCCCGATGCGGCCGAGTGCCCACTCCGTGAACCAGATGCTGCCATCGACGCCGGGCACCGCCGAGTGGATGCCGGCCTTCTTGGCAAAGCCGAGCGGGAACGAGGTCTGCTCGCCGGTGTTGGGGTCGAGCCGCACCACCGCATTGCCGCGGCCATAGTAGGGGATCCACATCATCCCCTCCTTGTCCTCGACCGCACTCCACGGCCCCATGCCGTTGAGCGCCGCGAAGTCATACTCCACATAGGCGATGTTCATCGCGCGCGGACTGAACGGGCGCACCAGCGACTTGTACGCCGGATGGTCCTCGGGCGATGCCGGCTTCGGCGAGTTGGGCCCGAACGCAAACGTGAAATAGGAGACAAGATCCTCGGTCATCTCATCGCTGAAGCGGCGGCCCTCCATCATCACGTCGCGCATATAGGTGACGCGCGCGCGCCAACCATTCTCGTCCCAGGTCTCGGTCGCCATCCGCTTCTGGAATGAATGGCAGGACTGGAAGCAGGTCGTGAACAGGGCGTCCTGGTGGCTGAGGTCATGGTCCTTGGTCTTGGGCAGAAGCTTGCGGCCCTGGTAGGTGCTCAGGTCACTCCAGCGCACCTTGGTCTTTTCCAAGGCGAAGTCGAACGACGCCTTTTGATCGTCGCTCAGACGCACGTCGGCGCGCGGCTCGCTCTTGTAGCCGATGGCGGTGATCTGCAGCTTGTAGGTCGCCGCCGGCAGGTTGCCGATGTGGTAGCGGCCCTTCTCGTTCGACAGCACGCTCACCGTCATCTTGGTCTGCGCATTCTCGGCGACCACGAAGGCGCCCATGAACGGCTTGCCGTCAGGGCCTAAGACGCTGCCGCTGATGGTCGCCGCGGATGCCGCCGAGGCCAGCAGGGTCAGCGTGAGTGAAATGAGCGTCGTGCTCGCCAAATTGTTCGCAAAGCGCATGTCGCCTCCCGTCGGCCCATAAATTCAGGACCACTTGCCGGCGAACTATAGCCAAGACCACGAGCGGGGAAAACGGCCTAATTGCTTCCGCTTGGTTACCGGCCGGTCGCGAGCCGGGCCACCACCCCGGTCAGGTAGTCGAGCGCGGCGACGAGGCTCGGGCCGCCACACAGCGTATAGCGGGTCGGCAGGATGACCCGCCGGTCCGGCGGATAGAGCCCACGCAACGCCGGATGGGTGAGATAGAGGGCGCCCTGGCTATCGGGTGTCTCGATCGCGCTCGCCATCACGAGATAATCCGGGCGCAGCGTCATGAGCTGTTCGAGCGGCACGAAACCGCCATAGCCCGAGGGCGCGCCTACGGGCGGCGTGAGCCCGGCTTCCGTCATCAGGGCGGCGGCAAGGCTTGTGGGCCCGACGGTGTAGCCGCCCTGGGCCACCAGCAGCGCGGTTGAAGGGGTCGATTGCCGTGCGTTCGCAAGCCGGCGACGCGCGGCCGCGACGTCAGACGCGAGCGTTTCTCCCCGTTCGGGATGGCCGAGCAGCGCGGCCACCTCGTGAATCTGTGCAAGCGCACCATCGAAATCATTCACGAGGCCGATCGGCGCCAAGCGGAGGCCTAGCGCCCGCAGCATCAGCAGTGTCGGCGAGCGATCCCAGCTGTACCCCATCAGCACGAGATCGGGCGAGAACGGCACCACCGATTCGGCCGTCCAGCCCGTGCGGGGATACGCGCGGGCCTTCTCGACGACCGTCGACAGCACCTCGTTGGTCGCATGCGGCGAGAGCGCTGCGATCTGGCCCGGATCGGCGAGCGCGACCACGAGCTGATCGGCGCAGACGTTGAACGACACCACGCGACGGGGCGGATCGGCGGCGTGGGCGGGCGTGAGGAAATTGCCGAACGTAAGACCCAGGCCCAAGACCCACCAGAGGAGCCAGACCCACGCCCGAGCCTCATGTTGCGACTGGCACCGCCACAGCGTTACCTCCCCCACCCGGGGAGGGAGGAATTCGCGGCGCCGCCTCCACTTCACGGAAGGGGCGTGCATGCGGCTATTGCTTGCGCTGGACACATTGCTGCTCATGACTCGTTCTCGCACACTGCCCCGCATCACCGTTCCACCGCAAGCCGGAAGCCTGTAGGAAGGCGGCCGGAGCCGTTGAATGCAAGCGAAGAACCTGCATCTGATTGTCGGGCTTATCGCCATCATTGTGGCGCTCGCTATCCTGTCGCTGATGGTCGGGCCGGCCGCGCTATCGCCGCGCGCCGCCTTGGTGGGCCTGTTCGACGGCGAAGGCGTCGCCGGCATCATCGTGCGCAGCATCAGGCTGCCGCGCACCTTGCTGGCGCTGCTGATCGGCGCGACCTTCGGTCTCGCGGGCGCCGCCTTGCAGGGCCTGCTGCGCAACCCGCTGGCCGAGCCGGCACTGTTCGGCGCGCCGCAGGCCGCCTCCGTCGGCGCGTCATTCGTGATCGCCTACGGCCTTGCGGGCGCGACCTCGTTTGCGGTGCCGCTTGCCGGCATCGCGGGCGCGCTGCTCTCGATCGGCGGGCTGGTTGCCATTTCCGGCCGGCGCGCGAGCCTGACCGTCACGCTGCTCGCGGGACTTGCGCTCGCAAGCTTCGCGGGCGCCGCGACCGCGCTCATTCTCAATCTTGCGCCTACGCCCTATGCGGCGCTCGAGATCGCGTTCTGGCTGCTTGGCTCGCTCGAGGATCGCAGCATCGATCACCTGATCATCGCCACACCGTTCTTCCTGGCGAGCTGGCTCCTGCTGGCGCTCAACGCGCGCGCCTTTCGCGCCCTTACACTGGGCGAGGACGCCGCCGCCTCGCTCGGCGTCGACATCGACCGCACCCGCATCGCGGTGGTGATCGGGGTAGCGTTAGGGGTCGGCGCCGCCGTCGCGGTCGCGGGCTCGATCGGCTTCGTCGGCTTGGTGGCGCCGCATCTCGTGCGCCGTCGCGTCGGCTCCGACCCAGCGCGCGTCTGCCTGCCGGCCGCGCTGATGGGCGCGGCTCTTCTGCTGGCGGCCGACGTGGCGGTACGGCTCATTCCGGTCAATCCGAACGCCACCACGATCGAGCTCAAGCTCGGCGTGGTCACCGCGCTCATTGGCGTGCCGTTCTTTCTGGCCATGATCTTCCGCGAGCGCCAGCTGCTCGCCGGGGCCCCGTCATGAGCATGCTCAAGGCCGAGGACGTCGTGGTCCGCCTCGGCGGCAATCTCGTGGTCGACGGTGCCACCTTTGATCTCAAGGCCGGCGAGCTTGCCGTCCTGATCGGCCCCAACGGCGCCGGCAAGACCACGCTGGTGCGCGCGCTCGCTGGGCTCATTCCGGCGGAAGGCCGCATCGCCATCGAGAACCGTTCGCTCGCCTCGTTCGCGCCGCGCGAACGCGCGCGCCGCATCGCCTATCTGCCGCAGGGCCACGCCTTTCACTGGCCGATGACGGTCGCCGCCGTGGTGGCGCTCGGCCGCCATCCGCATGGCGACGTGTTCTCGGGCCTAACCGAGGCCGACCGCGCCGCGGTCGGGCGCGCCCTCCTCGCCACCGGCACGGCACCGTTCGCCGCGCGCTCGGTCACGACGCTGTCGGGCGGCGAGCGCGCCCGCGTGGCGCTGGCGCGCGCGCTCGCGAGCGAGGCGCCGATCCTGATCGCCGACGAGCCCACGGTGTCGCTCGATCCGCGCCATCAGCTCGTGGTGATGGAGCTGCTCGCCCGCATTGCGCACGACGGCGCGGCCGTGCTCGCGATCGTGCACGATCTCGCGCTCGCCGCGCGCTTTGCCGACCGCGTCCTGCTGATGGACCGCGGGCGCCTCGACGCGCAAGGCCCCGCGCGCGAGGTGCTGACGCCGGAGCGCATCGCGGCCGTGTTCGGGGTCGAGGCCGAGATCATCGACAGCGGCGTCGGGCCGATCCCGATCCTGCATCGGCCGGTCGAGAGCCCGCCCCGGCCAGCACAGTAGCTCCCACCTCACCGTCATGGGACTGACGGCCACGCGCGGAGCGTGTGCTTTCCAACGGCACCATGATCCGCAATAATACTGCTATCTCCGGCACCGATCATATGCATCGGCGCACCGGCACATTCACTAGGGGAGGATTAACCATGACCGTCAACAGGCGTGACGTGCTGCTCAAGGGCGGTGCAACCGCAGCCGCCCTGGCGACAACTGCCGCGGCACAGCCGGCCGCCGCGCAAGAGACGCAATGGCATCACACCGCCGACGTCGTGGTGATCGGCTCGGGCGCCGCGGGTCTGCCGGCCGCGATCGTAGCCAAGGAAGCAGGCTCCTCGGTGATCGTGGTCGAGGCGCAGCCGCATGTCGGCGGCCATGCCCGCTGCAGCGGCGGCAACCTGCCGCTCGGCGGCGGCAACAGCATCCAGAAGAAATACGGCATCGAGGATTCGCCCGACCTCGTCTTCAAGGATCTGACCGACTGGTCGGTGGTGCAGCCCAACGGCTTCCCGGACTATCGCTACAACGACCACGAGATCATCCGCGCCTTCGCGGACAACAGCGCGCCGACAGTCGAATTTCTTCTCGCCCATGGCGTGGTGTTCGTCGACAAGCCGCCGGACCGCCGCGGCGGCTCCTCGGTCGGCAACTCGGTGTTGCGCACGCTGCATTGCGCGCCGATGGATTGGCCGCTGATCCAGACCGGCGCTCCGGCGAGCCCGGCCAATCGCACCACCATGTCGACCGGCAACGGCTTGATGCAGCCGCTCGACGCCGCCGCGCGGCGGATCGGTGTCGAATACCTGCTCGAGCACAAGATGACCAAGATCCACCGCGAGAACGGGACCTCGGGCCGCGTGATCGGCATCACCGCCGACAACAAGGGCACGGTGGTCAATATCCGCGCCCGCAAGGCCGTGATCATCGCGACCGGCGGCTCGACCGGCAACGTCAACTTCCGCCGCATGTTCGACCCGCGCCTGACCGAGGAATATTGCGGGCTCGCCGGCATGCCCTATTCCGACCAGGACGCCTCCGGCGAGATCGCCGGCATGGCGGTCGGCGCGGCACTCTGGGGGCTGTACAACCAGACCGCCGAGACCGGCTCCTCGCTCACCAAGCCCGGGCAGATCGGCACTCAGTATGGCTATGTGAACCTGCGCTGGATGCCGGGCAGCCCGGTGTTCTCGAAGGCGCGCGCCACCGGCCTCCGCGTCAGCGACTGGCAGAACGTCATCACGGTGAACATGCTGGGCAAGCGCTTCTATGACGAGACCGGGCGCCAGTTCACCGCCAACGCCTACAAGGGCATCGATCCCTACAGCCATGGCAGCTATCTCAACGCCAAGAACGTGCGCTTCGATCCCAACAACTGGATCAACGCCGCCATGGCCGGGATCGGCGATGGCAAGAACGGCGGCGGCGCGGTCTGGGCGATCTTCGATTCTGCGGCGGTCGAGCGCGAGAAGTGGGACCCCAAGCCGCCGAACGTCGACATCGAGGGCGGGTTCTTCTTCTCGGCCGACACCATTCCCGAGCTCGCCAAGAAGATCGCGATGAAATACCAGCGGGTGCCGATGCCGCCACAAAACCTTGCCCGCACGGTCGGCGACTACAACTCCTATGTCGACGTCGGCCGCGATTTCGACTTCGGCAAGCCGCGGCCGCTCTACACCATCGCCAAGCCGCCGTTCTATGCGGCCTGGGCGGTGCCGGTCCTGCACGACACCCGCGCGGGGCTGCGGATCAATGGACGCTGCCAGGTCGTGGACATGAATGGCGAAACGATCCCGGGTCTCTACTGCGGTGGCGAATCGGCGGGCGGTTTCGGCATGCACGGGCTGCCACGCTGCACCTGCCAGGGCTACATCGCGGGCAAGAACGCGGCGGCCGAGACGGCGCGCGCGTGATGTCTATGGCGTCGGGGTGAGGCCGCGCCTCACCCCAGCCGCGCCCGCAGGCGGCGCCATTCCTGTTGCAGAGCCTGTTGCAAACGTCTCATGCGCGTGGGCGGCTTTTCGTCCGGCTCCACGTCCGCAAGCCGCAGGCCGACACTGACCACGCGCCCATCGGCCACCTTGTGGACGACGAGTGCGATCTCGGTGAATGGCAGCGTGTCGCCCGGGCGTGGCATCCGCCGCCCATGCGCGGCGAAATGATCGGCCAGCGTGGTGTCCTTCTGCTCCGGCGCAATAGTCAGTCCATAGATGTCGGCCAATTCGCCGAGCGTATGGTCGCCGCTGACGAAGAAATCACCCAGCAGCCGCAGGTCGGGCCGCGACGGCGGCGGCATGTCGACGAAGAAGCGGTCGAGCGCCTGCGCCTTCTCGGGCGGTGCCAGCAGATAGATATGGTCGCCCGACCGGACTGGATCGGCCTCGGCCGGGCTCAGGATTTTCTGGTCACGCACCACGAGCGTCGGCCGCGCCCAGGACGGCAGGAGCCCGCGGCGCAAGAAAGGGCTGTTGGGCGCAACCGGATAGCCCACGATCTCCTGCTCGAGCTGGCCCGGCAGATCGAGCTCGACGCGGCGCGGCATGTGATCGTGGCGCGGGAACGCGATGTGCAGGAGCCGCGCCGCCGGCGCGATGCTCCAGCCCTGGATCAGGAGCGAGGCGAGCACCACCACGAAAGCGATATCGAAATAGATCTCGGCCTTCGGAAGCTTCACCAGGAGCGGGATCGACGCCAGGAAAATGCCGACAGCACCGCGCAAGCCGACCCAGGAGATGAACGTCTTCTCCCGCCAGGGGAAGCGAAACGGTGTCAGGCAGAGGAACACCGCGACCGGCCGTGCGACCAACATCAGGGCCACCGCCACCGCGAGCGCGGGGACGACCGTGTCGATGAGGCGCGCCGGCGACACCAGAAGCCCGAGCAGCACGAACATCGCGATCTGGGCGAGCCAAGTGACGGCATCGAGAAAGACGATCACGGTGTTGTGCGCCCGTGTCGCGCGATTGCCGACCACGAGGCCCGCGAGATAGACCGCGAGGAAGCCCGAGCCGTGCAAAGCGCCCGTGAAGGCGAAAACCACCAGCGCGCTGGTGGTGACGAACGGTGCGTGCAGGCCCTGCGGCAGTCCGAGATGATTGAGCACGAACACGATGGCGCGGCCGCCGAGCAAGCCGAGCAGCGCGCCGATGATGGTCTCGCGGGCGAGCTCGATGGCGACCTGCTGCCAGGTCTGCTCGCCGATCAGCAGGAACTGGACCAGCACGATCGTCAGAAACACTGCGAACGGATCGTTGCTGCCCGACTCGACCTCGAGCGTCGCGGCGACGCGCGGGCGCAGACGCAGCCCGCGCGCGTGCAGCAGGAAAAACACCGCGGCAGCGTCGGTCGACGCCACGACGGCGCCGACCAGCATCGCCTCGATCCAGCTCAGGCCGAGCATGAGCTTGGCGACCGGCGCGGTGAGCGCGGCGGTCAGCACCACGCCGATGGTCGCGAGCGCGACCGCGGGGCCGAGCACATTGCGGAAGGTCGCGAACCGCGTCCGCAGGCCGCCGTCGAACAGAATGAGCGCAAGCGCCACCGACCCGACGATAAAGGTCGCGCGCACGTCGTCGAAGCGGATGCCGCCGGGCCCTGACTCGCCCGCCAGCATGCCGACCAGCAGGAACACGAACAGGAGCGGTGCGCCGAAGCGCATGGCGACCAAGCTCGACAGGATGCCGGTGAGCACCAAGAGCGCGCCAAGCAGAATCACAATGCTGACGGCGTCGAGAGCGGCCATGGGTCGCGGCGGTCCTTATGGGTTCGCGCGCACAGTGACACGGCAAATGCGGCCTACGCAAACCGCAGAGCGTCGCGGCCCGCCATGCTCGCATACTCTTGCTGGTGAGGATTCTGTTCGTGAGCACAGTGTGCGAACGCGCACGGCGGGACTCCCTCTCCCCAACGGGGAGAGGGCGGGGGTGAGGGGGATCAGACCTCTTGATCGTAACCCCCTCACCCCACCCCTCTCCCCGACGGGGAGAGGGAGCCGGCCTCAATCGCGGCTCTGTCGGGCCTTAAATCAGTTCGATCGGAATCTGTACCAATCCCGATACGCCAATGCGCCGCTATGCCTCCGGCCCGGCGTATTTACCAGCCGTATGCGGGAACATCGCCTTCACGATCTTGAACTTGGAGATGTCGATGGTGCCGTCCATGTGCGGAAACACCGCGGCATCGCGCAGGAGCTTCTCGACGCCGAAATCGAGCATCATGCCGTTGCCGCCATGCAGCTCGACCGCGTGGTGGGCAACCTTGAGGATCTGCTCGGAGGCGAACATCTTGGCCATGTTGCAGAGCGCGTCGGCCTCTGGCGTCTTGGCGTCGACCGCCTCCGCGGCGCGGGCGGTGAGCGCGCGGGTCGCCTCGATCGCGGTCGCCATCTCGGCAAGCCGCAGCGCCACCGCCTGGTGCTTGATCAGGATGCGGCCGCCCTGCACGTAGTTCTGCACATAGTCGGCGGTCACCTCGAAGGCGCGCACGCCGACGCCGAGGTTCTTGGCCGCCTGGATGATCTTGCCGGGCTGGAAATAGACGCCAGCGCGGCCGAGCGCATCGTTCTCGGCGAGCAGATGATCCTCCGGCACCCGCATGTCCTCGAACACCATCTCGCCGTTGTTCATGAAGCGGCAGCCGAGCGTCTCGTTGCAGCGCGCGATGGTGAGGCCGGGCGTGTCGCGCGGCACCAGGAACGACGAGGTGCCCTGCAGCATGCCGGCCTTGGGATTGGTGTTGGCGTAGACGACGAACAGTCCCGCGTCGTAGCCGTTCGAGATGAACTGCTTGCGGCCGTTGATCACCCATCCGCGCCCATCCTTCACGGCGCGGGTCTGCATCGCGGCCTCCGGCACGTTGTAGGGCAGCCAGCGGTCGGAGGCGCCGCGCGGCTCGGTCAGGCAGTGGGCGAGCAGAAACTGCGGGTCTTCGGCGATGCGCGGAAACCAGCGCTCCTGCAGGTGGCGCGGCGCCAGGTTGCGCAGCAGCACCGAGACCTTCCAGATCTGCACCAGCTTGTCGGCGAGCCCGGAATCGCCGCGCGCGATCTCCTCCGCGATGATCGCGAAGGTCTGCGTTTCGGTCGCCTTGTCGAGCTCGAGGCCGCCGAACTCCTCCGGAACGCCGAGGGTACGGATGCCGACCTGCTGGGCGCCCTCGAGGATCTCCGGCGCCAGCCGCTCCTCCGGCACCATGCTCCATTCGCGCTGCCAGTTGCCGCGAATGAACGGGGTGACGACCTTGTCGACGAACTCCCGGCAGCTCTGCCGCATCATGCGCTGCTCTTCTGAAAGGACGGCCATCTGGATCTCCCGTTCATAAAAATCAAGGGGCGCTACCATATCCCCCGCGCGCTGCCGGGCTCAACCGAGCGGGGACACTCGCCCCCGAATCACGGCCTTGCGGCGGCCATTTTGACGGCGGTGCGCAGACCTCGGTATGACAAGGGGCAATCGCCGGGCGGGCGGGGACCGAGCACATGGACGACCTGGACGAAATCCTGGAGGCGCTTTCGGCCAGCTGGACGGCCGTGGCGGCAAAGGTCGCCACCATCTGGACGCCGATCCAGATCGCACTGATCCTGCTCGCGGCGCTGGCCGGCTGGGCCGTGGCGGCAGCCGTGCGCAAGCGCTTCGACCTTGACAAGCTGACATCGCCCTGGCCGACCTATCCGCGGATAGCCGCACGGGCCGCAGTCCACACCCTCGGCATCATCATCGCGATCGTGCTGCTTCTTCTCATCCGCGTCGGCATGCAGGCGGCCACGCTGCCGAGCCGCTCCTACCTGATCGGCGTCGCCGCCAACCTGGCGACCGCCTGGGTGGTGATCGCGATCCTGGCGAGCGTCATCCACAATCAGCTTTTCAACCGCCTGGTGGCGATCGCGGCGTGGACAATCGCGGCGCTCAGCATCCTCGGCCTGCTCGAGCCGGTGCAGGAGGCGCTTGATTCCGCCGGCATCCTGATCGGCGGACTGCGGATCACCGCGCTTGTCGCGATCAAGGCGACCGCGCTCCTGCTGCTCGCGCTCTGGGCCGCGACAGCGCTGAGCAACTTCCTTGAGCGGCAGATCAGGAGCTACCCGGACCTTACGCCCTCTATCCAGGTGCTGCTCGGAAAGCTCGTCCGCATCGGCTTGATCACGCTTGCGGTGTTGATTGTGCTCTCGTCCGCTGGCATCGATTTCTCGGCGCTGGCGCTGTTCTCCGGCGCAGTCGGTGTCGGCATCGGCTTCGGCCTGCAGAAGATCGTGTCCAACCTGGTGAGCGGAATCATCCTGCTCGCCGACAAGTCGATCAAGCCGGGCGACATCATCACGCTCGGCGACAACTATGGCTGGGTCGACACCATGGGGGCGCGCTACACCTCGGTGGTGTCGCCCGACGGCCGTGAATACCTGATTCCGAACGAGGACTTCGTCACGCAGCGGGTGATCAACTGGTCCTATTCCAATGAACGGGTCGGGCTCGATGTCCGCTTCGGGGTGAGCTACGCGAGCAATCCACACCATGTGCGCGACGTCGCGCTGGCTGCTATCGCCACGGTGCCGCGCGTGCTGAACGCGCCGGCGCCGGTCTGCCATCTGGCGAAGTTCGGGGATTCTTCGCTCGACTTCGCGCTGTGGTTCTGGATCGGCGACCCGATCAAGGGCGTCGGCAACGTGCGCAGCGCCGTGCTGTTCGCGCTGTGGGACGCCTTCAAGCGCGAGGGAATCGAGATTCCCTATCCGGTGCGCGAGATGCGCCTGGACAAGGGCGTCACCATGGTGGTTGAGAAGCCGGGCTGAGAGTTGTTGGCCTCGGGCTTTTGGCCTGAAGACTTGACCTGAAGACTTGACCTGAAGACTTGACCTGAAGACTTGACCTGAAGACTTGGCTCTGAAGACTTGGCTCTGAAGACTTGGCCTGACTTCGGTTTCGAGGCTTTGCTCGATGAAAAAGGCGAAAAAGGCGACAGTATCGCCGCTCCCTTATCGGCCAAGGGCAACCAGATTGGGTCGATGGGGCAGCGTCTCCGGCGTCTTCACATTCCACGCCAGTCCCATTTGCCGCAGCCCACACAGCACCCACCAGCCGGGATCGGCCTCTCCCTCGCGCAGCCCGAGCCGCGCCGAGCCCGGGAAGGCGTGATGATTGTTGTGCCAGGCTTCGCCCATCGTGATCAGGCCGCAATACGGGACGTTGTAGCCCTGCACGCCCGCGCCATCGACATGCCAGGAACGAGGCCCGCGGTTGTGGGCGAAAAAGCCAACCAGCCAGTGCCCGGTGACGCAGGCCGCCACCCGCATCGCAATGCCCCAGACGAGCCACGGCATGCCGCCGATCGCAAGGAACACGATCGCCCATGGAAGCTGCTGCGCCATCCAGGTCCGTTCAAGGAACTGATAGAAGCGGTCGTCGCGCACGCGTCGCTCCATCACCAGCTGGGGCGGATGCGCCAGCACGATCTCGCAGTGGAGCTGCCAGAAACCGTCGCGCAGCATCGACGAGCGATGCGCGAGATAAGGATGGCAGCGTGGCTTGCGCTGCGCCCAGTCGCGAATGTCATGCTGGCGGATCATGCCATAGGGCCCCGCCATCCCGACCAGCGTGCCGCAATAGACGAACAGCCGTTCGAGCCAGAGCGGGCAGTCATACGATCGATGGATGAGCCTGCGATGCATGCCGAGCGAGTGGCCGAGACACACCGTGACGGCGCTGGTCGCAACGAGCAAAGCCAACGCGTCCCAGGTGAAGAAGATGGGCCCGCCGAGGAGGCCCACGAGCGTCATCGTGGAGATCCAGATCGATTTGCCGGCCTTCCAGCGCACGACACCCTCGATCGCGCTGGTGTCGTCGGCGTCGACCATGCGGGGCGAGCGAAAGGTGCTTTCCGAGCGCCGCAGCGCCTCGTCAACCGCATCGACCTCGCAGCTTCCAACCGCCGCCTCAGCCGACATCGCCATGGCCCTGCTCCATGAAATCCACGCGCTACGATCCACGTGCTTATATTGCTTGAAATCATATAACTAATTAATTATATAATCAAGCATATCGGCAGATGCCGAGCCGCCGCGCCGGAACGGATGGGGTGAATGTCGATCGATAAAATCTTCGAGGCGCTCTCGTCGGCGCCACGGCGCCGCATCCTCGCCTATCTGTCCAAGACCGACATGACGGCGGGCGAGATCGCGCAACGCTTCGCCGACACGATGTCGCAGCCGGCCATTTCCAAGCACCTCTCTGTGCTGGAGAACGCCGGCGTGGTGTGGCGCGAGAAGCGCGGACAGAACGTGCACTACGGCCTCAAGGAGGAGGCGCTGACGTCGTCATTGGTGCATTTCCTGGCCGAGGTGTGCCCGCGCTCGCGCCCGTTCCGCAAGGACAGCGCCGAGGCGGCCAAGCAAAAGAAGCGGCGCGCCTGACGACTCACATCTGCGATACTGGACAATGGCTGTCAGCGTCGTCATGCGCGAGCTTGTCGCGGGCATCCACGTCTTGCTTTGTGAGTGCAGCCAAAGACGTGGATGGCCGGGACAAGCCCGGGCTTGACGGCAGGGTGACGGGGCCGTTGGGCTCACGCCGCCTTGCGGCTCGCCAGGAAACTGCCCATGCGGTCGAGCGCCTTGAGAATGTTCTCGGTCGAGTTGGCGTAGGACAGCCGCACGTAGCCCTCGCCGAGAATGCCGAAATCGGGCCCGCCGATGATGGCGACGCCGGCGTCGTCGAGCAGCGCGTTGGCGAGCGGCTTCGCCTTCCAGCCGGTACCCTTGACGTTGGGGAACGCATAGAACGCGCCCTTCGGGATCGCGCAGGTCACGCCCGGCAGCTTGTTGAGGCCCGCGACCACGACTTGGCGCCGCCGGTCGAACTCGGCGACCATCTTGTGCACCTCGTCCTGCGGGCCGGTGAGCGCCGCAAGGCCGGCATATTGCGCCGACGCGTTGACACAGGAATGGAGATTCACCGCAAGCTTACGCGCATAGTCGTAGAGCTTGCCCGGCCACACCGCGTAGCCAAGGCGCCAGCCGGTCATCGCATAGGTCTTTGACCAGCCGTTGAGCAGGATCAGCCGATCGCGGATCGACGGATAGCCGAGCAAGCAGACGTGCGTCTCGCCGTCATAGACCATGTGGTCGTAGATCTCGTCGGAGAGCACCGCGACGTCGGGCCACTTCTCAAGACCCGCGACCAGCTTGTCGACCTCGGCCTTGGGCGTCACGCCGCCGGTCGGATTGGCCGGCGAGTTGACGATCAGAAGCCGCGTCTTCGGTGTGATCAGCGACAAAGTCTCCTCGGCCGAGAACGCAAAGCCGTTCTGCTCGCGGATCGGCACCGGGATCGGATTGGCGCCGGTGAACTCGATCATCGAGCGGTAGATCGGAAAGCCAGGGTCCGGATAGAGGATGTCGACGCCCGGCTCGCCGAACATCATGATCGCCATGAACATCGTCGGCTTGCCGCCGGGCTGGATCATGACCTCGTCGGGCGAGACCGTGACCTTGAAGCGCTTGTTGAGGTCGGCCGCGACCGCCTCCCGCAGCGGCGGTATGCCGGTCGCCGGCGTATAGCCATGGTGGCCGTCGCGTAGCGCCTTCACGGCCGCCTCGACGATGAAGTCGGGCGTGCGGAAATCCGGCTGGCCGATGCCGAGGTTGATGATGTCGCGGCCCTGCGCGATCAGCGCGTTGGCGCGCGCCAATACCGCGAAAGCGTTCTCCTCGCCGATGCGATCGAAAGCCGCGATGGTGCGAAGCATGGCGTCTCCTTGCGACGATATTCGTTGATTTCGCCCGGCAATTGAGCCCATCCTCGCCGCGAATGCAATCAGCCCAAGGCTGAGCCATGCCCACGATCGCCGACAAGCGCCGCGCCTTCCGCAAGCTGCACGAAGCGGGCTGCTTCGTGATCCCGAACCCGTGGGACATTGGCAGCGCGCGCTACCTGCAGCACCTCGGCTTCAAGGCGCTGGCGACCACCAGCGCGGGCTTCGCGTTCACCCGCGGCCTGCCGGATGGCGGCGTGCCGCGCGACATGATGCTTGCCCATATCCGCGAGATCGTGGAGGCGACCGACCTGCCGGTGAACGCCGATTTCGAATCCGGCTACGCGCGGGATGCGGCAGGAGTCGCCGAGAGTGTGCGGCTTGGCATTGAGACGGGCGTTGCCGGGCTGTCGATCGAGGATGCGACCGGCGATCCCAGGGGGGAGCCGCTCCATGACCTCGACACCGCCGTTGACCGCATGCGCGCCGCCCGCGCCGCGATCGACGAGGCCGGTGGCGATGTGCTGCTGGTCGGGCGCTGCGAATGCTATCTGGTCGGACGGCCCGACATTGCCGAGACCGTCGCGAGGCTCACGGCCTATAGCGGCGCCGGTGCAGACTGCCTCTACGCGCCGGGCATCCGTTCGCGCGAGGAGGTCGCCGCGGTGGTCGAGGCGGTCGCGCCCAAGCCAGTCAACGTGATCCGCTCGACCGCGGCCGGCCTCAGCGTCGCCGAGCTTGCGGCGCTGGGCGTGCGGCGCATCAGTGTCGGCAGCGCGTTCGCGCGCGCCGCGTGGGGCGTGTTGATCAAGGCCGCGCGGGAGATCCTGGCCGAGGGGCGCTTCGACGCCTTGGCGGGCGCCGTGCCCAACGCCGAGCTCAACGACTTTTTCTCCAACGACGGCAAGTAAGTGTGAACGAGGCCGATCAAGGCGACTGATCATCGTCACGGCCGATCTGCAATTCTGCCATCCGCATCACCTCGAAGATGACGGCTACCGACCAGCCGATCAACAGGAGCCCGTTCAGCGCGGTGATCGGGCCGATCAGGCGATCGCCACCAACCGCCCGCGCATCACCATAACCAAGTGCCGTGTAGTTCTCGAACGCAAACTCGAACACATCCGCTCCCCGGATTTCGATCCCGGCAAGGCTGTAATAAGACGTCCACACTCCGATCTCGGTCACATGCGCCGTCATCAATGCGATCATGGTGACCGTCAGCAGCGCGGTCAGACGCATGAACAGGCCGAGATGGTCGGTCAGATTGGCAGTATGTCGCGTGGCCACCACGATCAGCCCGGTCATCGCGGCATGAATGCCGAAGTTGAGAAAGCTCACTGCAGCGCCGGCGAGTAGGACTCTCAACATCGGACGTCCGCGCCTCAAGCCTTCATCCCGAGCGGGGCCACTTGCGAGCTCTTCAGCCCCATCGAATCGAGCGCGCGCCGGATGAGACCTGAGCCCTTCGCCTCCTCGATGAAGGCGGTCACGGCGGCGAGCGCGGCCGGCTTGTTCTTGGCGACCGCGACCGCGGTCGTGGAATTGAGAAAGCCGCCGTCGAGCACGCGCGAGCCGGGCAGCGCGTCGACGAGCCCGCCCACCGCCTCGCGCGAGAGCGCGATGGCGTCGACCTTGCCGGCGCGCATCATGGCCACGCCTTCATCCGGACCCTTGACCGTGACCACCGTCGCATTCGGCGCCGAGCGTTGCGCGGCGCGGAATGTCGCGGTGCCGTCCACTCCGGCCATGCGCACGCTGGCATGATTGACCTCCTCGATCGCTTTGATCGTCGAGCCCGGCGCCACCAGGTAGGTGCTCTGCAGGAGGTGATAGGGCGCGCCGAAATCGACCACCTTCTTGCGATCGTCGTCGACCGGCACGAAGGTCACATCCCAGGCATTGGCATCGGTCGCAGCGATGACCTTGCCGGAGGAATCGTATTCCACAAGCTCGACCGGCACCTTGAGCCATTGCGCCAGCGCGGTGCCGAGCTCGACCGGCACGCCGCGCGCCTTGCCGGTCGCCGGATCGCGCACGCACCACAGCGCCGACGCCGCCGGGCCGACCGCGATCCCGACCCGCAGCTTGCCGGTTGGTGCAAGTTCCTTGATCGCCTGGTCCGCAGCGCCGGTGACCATGGTGGCAGCTCCCAAGAAAGACAATGACCTGTATCGAGACCAGCTAATAGGGGCTGGACGCAGGTGAGACAAGCGGGCACCTGGTCCCTCGCTGGCGCATGTGGTCCCTTGCTGGCGCATGCGAGCGAGCGCTACCATGCCGGCCGGACAAGGAATGGGCATGCGAGCGCGGCGAGTGGCCGCGCCTAACATGCCCGAAGGAAGCAGGCGGGAGAGAAACATGCGCATGACACGAGGGCTCTACCTGGGCGCCGCCATGCTGGCGATCACGCTGGCGCTGGCCGGTCCTTCAACGCAGATCAGCGCGCAGACGGCTCCCGTGCTGAGCGTCGGCGCGGCCGAGATCGGCGGCGTGGTCACGGGCGCCAGCGGGCCGGAAGCGGGCGTGTGGGTGATCGCGGAGACCACCGACCTGCCAACCAAATACGCCAAGATCGTCGTCACCGACGATCAGGGCCGCTACATGATCCCCGAGCTGCCTAAGGCGAAGTACAAGGTCTGGGTGCGCGGCTATGGGCTCATTGATTCCCTGAAGGTCGATGGCGAGCCGGGCCAAACGCTGAACCTACGCGCCACGCCGGCCCCCAACGCAGCCGCAGCAGCCGAGTACTACCCGTCCGGCTACTGGTACGCGATGATGAAATTTCCGGACAAGAGCGAGTTTCCCGGCACGGGCGACAGCGGCAACCGCATCCCGACGTCGATGCGGTCGCAGCATCAGTGGCTCGACAGCATCAAGACCAACGGCTGCTGGGGGTGTCACGGGCTCGGCAACAAGGCAACGCGCACGATCCCGGAAGATCTCGGCTCGTTCGAGAACTCGCACGCGGCCTGGACGCGGCGCATCCAATCCGGCCAGGCGATGAACAGCATGATCAATACGATCAACCGCTTCGGCGCGCAGCGCGGCATCTCCTATTTCGCCGACTGGACCGACCGCATCGCCAAGGGCGAGCTGCCGTTCGCCAAGCCCGAGCGGCCGCAAGGCATCGAGCGCAACATCGTGGTCACGCTGTGGGACTGGGGCCGTGAGAAGGCCTACCTGCACGACGAGATTGCCTCCGACCGGCGCAACCCGAGGGTCAACGCCAACGGCAAGCTCTACGGTGCGCCGGAATATTCGACCGACTGGATCCCGATCCTCGATCCGGTGACGCACACCGCCAGCGAGGTGAAGATCGGCGTGCTCGATCCCAAGACGCCGTCCTCGAAGGATGACCCGATGGCGCCGTCGCCCTATTTCGGCGATGAGAAGATCTGGGACAGCCAGACCAACTCGCACAATCCCATGATGGACCAGCTCGGGCGCACCTGGTTCACCTCACAGGTCCGCCCCGCGGACACCGAGCCGTTCTGTCAGCAAGGCTCCAACCATCCCTCGGCGAAGGCGTTCCCGACCAAGTCGGCGAGCCGTCACGCCGCCATGTTCGATCCGAAGACGAGCAAGTTCACGCTGGTCGCGACCTGCTTCGGCACGCACCATCTGCACTTCGCGGAGGACGCCAACAACACACTGTGGTTCTCGGGCGGAGCGCAAGTGCTGGGATGGATCAACACCAGGATGCTCGACGAAACCGGCGACACCCAGAAGTCGCAGGGCTGGACCGCGTTCGTGGTCGACACCAACGGCGACGGCAAGCGCGGTGAATATACCGAGCCGAACCAGCAACTCGATCCCAGCAAGGATCGCCGCCTCAACGTCGGCACCTACGGCGTCGGCGTGACGCCCGACGGCGCGGTGTGGACGACGGTGCGGGTGTTTCCGGGCTACATCATGCGCACCATGCCGGGAAGCGATCCGGCCAACACGGCGCTGACCGAGATCTACGAGGTACCGTTCGACGATTCCAAGAGCCCCGGCTACGGACCGCGCGGCATGGACGTCGACCGCAACGGCGTGGTCTGGACGCCGTTATCGAGCGGCCACATGGCGAGCTTCGATCGCCGCAAATGCAAGGTGCTCAATGGCCCGACCGCCGCGACCGGCCGGCATTGTCCGGAGGGCTGGACGCTCTATCCGTTCCCCGGCCCGCAGTTCAAGGACTTCAACGAGCCGGGCAGCGTCGAATCGAGCTATTACACCTGGGTCGACCAGTTCAACGTGTCGGGCTTTGGCGCCAACACGCCGATGGCGACCGGCAACGCCAACGAGTCGATCCTCGCGCTCGTCGACGGCAAGTGGATCAACATGCGCGTGCCCTACCCGCTTGGCTTCTATTCCAAGGGTATGGATGGGCGCATCGACGATCCGAACGCCGGCTGGAAGGGCCGCGGCATCTGGACGACCTACGGCCAACGCACGCCATTCCACCTCGAGGGCGGCAAGGGCACGCTGCCGAAGGTGGTGAAGTTCCAGATCCGGCCCGATCCGCTGGCACGGTAAGTTGTGATGAGTCGTAGGGTGGGCAAAGGCGCGGTCCACGCGCACGGCCTTGCCGGCTGCACAGAGCAGCGCCGTGCCCACCATTCTCGTCCGCTCCGCGATGGTGGGCACGGCGCGCGTCGACCGCCACAAACGGTGTGAGGCTGCGAGCGCGCGCCTTTGCCCACCCTACACGCACGCGAATCGTTGCAAACTCCATTGATGCGCTTCCTTGCCCCGCTCATCCCCGCCACGCTGGTCAAGCGCTACAAGCGTTTCCTCGCTGATGTCGTTCTGCCATCGGGCGAAACAATCACGGTGCATTGCGCCAACCCGGGCTCGATGATCGGCCTCAATGTGCCGGGCGCCAGGGTGTGGCTGTCAAAATCGTCCAATCCGAGCCGCAAGCTTGGCCACAGCTGGGAGCTCATCGAGGTCGATCTCGGAAGCGGCCCCGAGCTTGTCGGCATCAACACCACGCACCCGAACGCGCTGGCGGGCGAAGCGATCGCGGCGGGCGTGATCCCGGAGCTCGCCGGCTACGCCTCGATCCGCCGCGAGGTAAAGTACGGCAACGGCTCGCGCGTCGACTTCCTGCTGGAGCACCCGGCGCGGCCGCCCTGCTACGTCGAGATCAAGAACGTGCACCTGATGCGCCGCGCGGGCCTCGCCGAGTTCCCCGATGCGGTAACCAAGCGTGGCACCAAGCATCTGCACGAGCTGTCCGCCATGGTGACCGCCGGTGCCCGTGCCGTCATGCTGTACCTGGTGCAGATCGGCTCGGCGCGCTCGTTCGTGCTGGCTCGCGATATCGACCCGGCCTACGGGCGTGCCTATGACATGGCCCGATCGGCCGGCGTCGAGGCGATTGCCCGCCGCTGCCGTGTAACTCAAGACGGGATCGAGGTCGCGGAGGCGGTCGCGATCGGCACATAGCCCCATACGTCTTATGCTTGCGTCCCGCCCGTCCTTGCTTACATTGCGGTCAGCGGCAGCAAGGCCGCCAGGAGGCGGCACGGCCGCGGCCCCCATGAGCTATGTCGACGCGGTGCTGGCGCCGCAACGCAAGACCGGCCAGATCAAGCTCCACGGCCCCGCGGCTTTCGAGGGCATGCGTCGGGCGGGCCGCCTCGCCGCCGAATGCCTCGACATGCTCAGCGGCGAGGTGCGGCCAGGAGTATCCACCGAGAAGATCGATCGGCTGGTGTTCGAGTTCGCCATGGACCATAAGGCGACACCCGCGACCTTGATGTACCGCGGCTATCGCAAGTCCACCTGCACCTCGATCAACCACGTGGTCTGCCACGGCATCCCGAACGACAAGCCGCTGCGCGAGGGTGATATCGTCAACATCGACGTGACCCTGATCCTCGACAGCTGGCATGGCGATTCAAGTCGCATGTATGCGGTCGGCGCGATCCCTCGCCGCGCCGAACGACTGATCGAGGTCACCTATGAGGCCATGATGCGCGGCATCGCGGAGATCCGGCCGGGCGCCACCACGGGCGACATCGGCGCCGCCATCCAGACCTTCGTGGAGGCGCAGCACATGAGCGTGGTCCGCGACTTCTGCGGCCATGGACTCGGGCGTCTGTTCCATGACGAGCCGAACATCGTTCACGTCGGCCGGCCGGGTGAAGGGGTGGTGCTGCGCCCCGGCATGTTCTTCACCGTCGAGCCGATG
>Ga0209798_10000224_pt1 | contig 32664 bp, 24 predicted proteins | sample DOMMetBare3Fresh_FD_187475 | JGI IMG/M metagenome (GOLD analysis project Ga0209798, IMG submission 187475) | Wetland sediment microbial communities from St. Louis River estuary, USA, under dissolved organic matter induced mercury methylation -... | ecosystem: Environmental > Aquatic >... | reverse complement strand
GCGACCCCTACCGCGCAAAGGCACGTAATTCAATGCGAAATCCTCCTTGTCAACACCACGGCGCACCCGTAAGTAGGAGGTGGCTGACGGTTAGAATTCCGGTTATGCCGCGTTCGGGCATCTGGCAGACCGTCCAGGAACCGCTCCCCGACAATCGACGGGAGGGGGCTTGGGTGGCAAAATTGATCCGCACGGTCATGCGTCGGCGCAGCGGCGGATCATCGAGGCCGATGTCCTTGTAGAGCACAGCCGGTGTCGCGCGAGGCCTGTGGCTCCAGCGACAGCGGTGCGGTCAATGGTTCGGCCGTATCGTGTCGACGTCGTCAGCCAACCAGTAATAGCGGCCGCACCTGTTGGCTGCCGCTCTGTCACGGACCGAAGGTCATGCTACGACCACGCGTCGAGAGCCAACTCAAAAACGATCGCAGTCACACCGTGTCGCGGGGCGACGCCATGTTGGTCACTGCGGGGCTCGCAAGCGCGCACAAGGTTCATTCATTCAACTCCAGTCAGTCAGGCGCCCGGTCGCGCCGTTCTGCATTGCCGTTACGGCCCCGCAGAGCGGCGGCGTTGGTGCCTGCCGTGAAGAGATTATTCAATGCCAAACAAGATGCTCATCGATGCGACCCACCCGGAGGAAACCCGGGTGGTCGTTCTGCGCGGCAACCGTGTCGAGGAATTCGACTTCGAAGCCGCTACCCGTAAACAGCTTCGCGGCAACATCTATCTGGCCAAGGTCACGCGCGTCGAGCCGTCGCTGCAGGCCGCCTTTGTCGACTACGGCGGCAACCGCCATGGCTTTCTCGCGTTCAGCGAAATCCATCCCGACTATTATCAGATTCCGGTCGCCGACCGGCAGGCGCTGATCGACGAAGAGGAACGCGCGGCACGGGCCGCCGATGCAGAAGCCGACCATCGTGCCGGCCGCCGGGAGCGCGGGCGCAACGCCTCGCGCCGGCGCGAGGAGGTCAGGAGCGAGCCCGTCGACACTGCGGACATTGATGCTGCAGACCACGATGCCGCCATGGCGGCCGCGTCGGAAGTCCCAGCGACGCCCGCGGGCGATGACGACGTTTCGCAGGATGCGGCGGCGAGCGAGCAGCGATGGCACACCCATGCCGCGCCCGCCGACGCGCCGCTCGCGCACGCCGAGGAGCCGGTCGCCGAAGCAGCGCCAGAGGCGCCGATCGCGCCCGAGCAGGCCTCGGCCGGCGACGGGGAGCCGCAGTCCGACACGCCGAGCGAGAGCAGCGAGGGCGCCGAGGCCAGCGGTGACAACGTGATCGAGGTCAATGGCAACGGCACCGGCACCGAGGAGGAGATCGTCGAATCAGTCGGCGGCGCTGACGCGCTGGAGGAAGTGCCGGAGCGCATGTATCGTCCGCGCCGGCAGTACAAGATTCAAGAGGTGATCAAGCGCCGCCAGGTGATGCTGGTGCAGGTGGTCAAGGAAGAGCGCGGCACCAAGGGCGCGGCGCTGACGACTTATCTCTCGCTCGCCGGCCGCTATTCGGTGCTGATGCCGAACACCGCGCGCGGCGGCGGCATCAGCCGCAAGATCACCAGCGCCGAGGACCGCCGCCGTCTCAAGGAGATCGCCCAGGAGCTCGAAGTGCCGGAAGGCATGGGCGTGATCCTGCGCACCGCCGGTGCGAGCCGGACCAAGACCGAGGTCAAACGCGACTTTGAATATCTGCTGCGGCTGTGGGAGACGGTGCGCGACCTCACGCTGCGCTCGACCGCCCCCACCCTCGTCTACGAGGAGGGATCGCTGGTCAAGCGCTCGATCCGCGACCTCTATAGCAAGGACATCGACGAAATCCTGGTCTCCGGCGAAGGCGCCTATCAGGACGCCCGTGACTTCATGCGCATGCTCATGCCGAGCCATTCGAAGAGCGTGAAGCCATTCCGCGACACACTGCCGATCTTCACCCGCTACGGGATCGAGAGCCAGCTCGACGCCATGTTCCAGCCGGTCGTGCAGCTGCGATCGGGCGGCTACATCGTGCTCAACCAGACCGAGGCGCTGGTCGCGATCGACGTTAACTCCGGCCGCGCCACGCGCGAGCACCACATCGAGGACACCGCGCTCAAGACCAACATGGAAGCCGCCGACGAGATCGCGCGGCAATTGCGGCTGCGGGATCTCGCGGGCCTGATTGTCATCGACTTCATCGACATGGACGAGAAGCGCAACAACCGCACGGTCGAGCGCCGGCTCAAGGAAGCGCTCCGACACGACCGCGCCCGCATCCAGGTCGGCCACATTTCCCACTTCGGCCTCTTGGAGATGTCGCGCCAGCGCATCCGCTCGAGCGTGCTCGAGAGCTCGACCGACAAATGCCCGCATTGCGGCGGCTCGGGCCACGTGCGGTCGGTATCGTCGGTGGCGCTGCAGCTGTTGCGCTCGCTCGAGGAGATGCTGCTCAAAGGAGCGACCCACAACGTCATTGTGCGCACGCGCTCGGAGATTGCCCTCTACCTGCTCAATCAGAAGCGGGCGCATCTGCGTGTCCTGGAGGAGCGCTTCCAGATCGCTGTCGTGGTCACCGCCGATGCGAGCATCGCGGGCCAACTGTCCTACGTGATCGAGAAAGGCGAGCTGGTCCACAGCCTCGAACAGGCCAAAGCGATCGCGAGCCAGCCTACGACCCTCGCCCCCGTTCCCGAGGAGGACGACGAGGACTTCGCGGAGGAGGGCCAAGAGGAACAAGAGGAACAAGAGGAACAAGAGGAACAAGAGGAAGACGAGAGCGAAGCCGAGGGCGAGGAGCAGGAGGCTGCGGCCGATCAGGCAACAGAATCGGCAGCCACCGAGCCGGCGCGCGGCGATGAAGAAGGCGGCAATGTCCGTCGGCGGCGGCGCAGGCGTCGCGGTCGCCGCGGCGGCAGCGAAGGGCGTGAGCCGCGCGAACGCTTCCCGTCCGATCAACCGGCGGCAGCGCCGGCTATGCTCCAAGGCGAGGGTGAGAGTGAGCCGCTGGAAGAGGCGGCGCAGGCGGGCAACGGCGAGGATGCACCGGGTGACGAGCCGCGCGGCGATGGCGACCGGCGACGGCGGCGACGTGGCCGCCGCGGCGGCCGGCGCAACCGCCGTGACCGCGAGGGCGGTCTCCCAGCGGCGTCCGATGGCGAGTCCATGGTGGACGCCGAAGCGCAATCGCCGGCTGGCGAGCCTGCATTCGAGCGTGAGCCGGAACCGCCGTTCCAGCCGCATGCGGCCGACCACGTCACCGAGCGGCCACACCACGAGCCGTCACACCGGCAAGCGCCCACCTCCGAGCCGGCGCCCACCGAAGTGGACATGTCCGACCTTTCTCGGCGCCGCTCCACCGTACGCGAGCCGGCGCCGCTGAGCGTCGCCGTCGAGCGGAGCGCGACGCACGAGCCGGCCGCGTCGGCACCGCAAGAGCCCCCGCAGCCGGTCATCATCAGCCCAACGGACGGCGACGAGGCCGATCGCCCACGCCGGTCTGGCTGGTGGAGCCGGCGGATGCTTGGCAAGGGCTGAGTCGTGTGGCGGATTTGACGTTTCTGCCGGGATGACGGCTTGTCATCGTCGAAACGTCAAATCCAAAGCCACGACCCTGCCCGCGGGAGCTGAGGAATGAAGAGCGCGTGGTCCGAGCGCGATGCGCAGGCGATCGTCGATCGCTATGACCAGCAGGGCATCGGACCTGATCTCGCTCTGCGCATCTATTCGACGCGACTGCTAGGGAGCGATCCGAGGCTGGTGCTGCACGGCGGCGGCAATACCTCGATCAAGGCGCTCACCACCGACCTGCACGGCGAGGTGACCGAGGTCGTCTGCGTGAAGGCCTCGGGCGGCGACATGGCCGCCATCGACGTATCGCATCTGCCAGCGCTGCGGCTCGAGCGGCTGCGCAAGCTGCGCACGCGCGATCCGGTCCCCGACGAGGACATGGCGCTGGTCCTGCGCGACGCCCTCATCGACCCGATGGCGCCCAACCCATCGGTTGAGACGCTGCTGCACGCCTTCCTGCCGCACAAATTCGTCGACCACACCCACGCGAACGCGGTGCTCAGCCTCACCGATCAGGAGGACAGCGAGCTGTTCTGCGCCGACGTCTACGGCAACCGCATGGGCATCGTGCCCTACATCATGCCGGGCTTCGGTCTCGCGACCCGGGCCGTCGGCATCTACGAGATCAAGCCGAAGGTTGAAGGGCTGATCCTGCAGAAGCACGGCATCGTCACCTTCGGCTCGACCGCGCGCGAATCCTACGAGCGCATGATCGAGATGGTCACGCTCGCCGAAGAGCGGCTGGCGAAGAACCGCAAGGCCGTGTTTGTCCCCGCGCCGATCCCGGGACCGGTGGCGCCGCTCGCCGAGATCGCCCCGATCCTGCGCGGCGTCACGAGCGTCAAGGATGAGCGCACCGACGGCGCCTGGCGAAGGCCCGTCCTCGACTTTAGAACCAGCCCGGCGATCCTCAATTTCGTCAACGGGGCCGACCTTGCGCGTTACGGGCAAGCCGGCGTGGTGACGCCCGACCATGTCATCCGCACCAAGATCTGGCCGCTCATCCTGGGCGCTCCCGAGCAAGGCCGGCCGGTCGAGTTCAAGCGCAACGCCCAGAAGGCTGCGACCACGTTCGTCGAGTACTACAAGTCCTATTTCGCGCGCCACAACGTGCGCGTCGGCGGCACCAAGAAGATGATCGATCCGCTGCCGCGCGTCGTGCTAGTTCCAGGGCTTGGCCTGTTCGGCCTCGGCCGCACCAGCCGCGACGCCATGATCGCCGCTGACATCGCCTCGTGCGCGATCGAGACCATCACCGACGCCGAAGCGGTCGGCCGGTTCGCCTCGATCACGGAAGCCGAGATGTTCGAGATGGAATACTGGCCGCTGGAACAGGCGAAGCTCGCCGACGCTCACGACAAGCCGCTCACCGGACAGGTCGCGGTCATCACCGGCGCGGCAGGCGCGATCGGCGTCGCCACCGCCAAGGCGTTCATGGAAGCGGGCGCCGAGGTGGCGCTGCTTGATCTCGACGAGACCGCGACGCTTGCCAAGGCGCGCACGATCGGCCCGGCGGCGCTCGCGGTGCGCTGCGACGTCACCGCCGCGGCGTCGGTGCGTACGGCGTTCGATGAAGTCGTCGCCGCGTTCGGCGGCGTCGACATCGTGGTATCGAACGCCGGCGCGGCCTGGCAGGGCCGCATCGGCGAGGTCGACGAAGAGGTGCTGCACAAGAGCTTCGAATTGAATTTCTACGGCCACCAGCGCGTCGCGCAGGCCGCCGTGAAGATCATGCTGGCGCAGGGCACCGGCGGCTGCCTCCTGTTCAACGTGTCGAAGCAGGCGGTGAACCCGGGCCCGAACTTCGGCCCCTATGGGTTGCCGAAGGCCGCGACGCTACTGCTCGTGCGGCAATACGCGCTCGAATACGGCGGCGACGGCATCCGCGCCAACGCGGTCAACGCCGATCGCGTCCGCTCGGGCCTCCTCACCGAGGATTTCATCAAGGAGCGCTCGAGCGCGCGCGGCGTCAGCGAGAAGGACTATATGAGCGGCAACCTCTTGGGCCGCGAGGTCACCGCCGAGGACGTCGCGCAGGCGTTCGTGGCGCAGGCGCTGGCGCTCAAGACAACGGCGGACGTGACGACGGTCGACGGCGGGAATATCGCGGCGGCGCTGCGGTAGGCCTCATCACCCCAGCCCCTTCAGATGCCGGATCGGCCGTCCCGGCGTCAGCGCCTCGGCCGCCGTCACGATCGCGTTGGTGTCGATGCCATAGTGCCGGTACAGATCCGGGATCGAGCCGGTCTGGCCAAAATGCTCGACACCGAGCGAGCGCACGCGGTGACCCGCAACTGCGCCGAGCCAGGCGAGCGTTGCCGGATGGCCGTCGAGCACGGTGACGATGCCGCAATGCGGCGGCACGTCGGCGAGCAACCTTTCCACATGCGCGCGCGCATGCACGAGGCCGCGCTCGCGCGCGCGTTGCGCGGCGGTCCAGCCGGCATTGAGGCGATCGGCGGATGTGACAGCGAGGAGGCCAACGTCGCGGCGGTCCTCCGCCATCAGCCCGACCGCCTGGATCGCCTCCGGCGCGACCGCGCCGGTGTAGACGACAACGACCTGCGCGTTCGGGCCGGGCTTGCGCATCCAATAGGCGCCGTCGACGATCGCCTGCCGCAGCTCCTCGCTCATGACGCGTTGCGGCTGCTCGATCGGCCGCGTCGACAAACGCAAGTAGACCGAGCCGCCGGTCTCGTCGCGCAGCCAGTTGCGCTCCGAGGGCTCGCCGGCGCCATCCTTCTGGATGTAGGCGAGCGCGAAACTCAAGATCGCCGCGAGCTCATCCACGAAGGCGGGCTCGAAGGCGGCAAGCCCATCCTGCGCCATCCCGATCAGCGGCGTGCCGATCGACTGGTGCGCCCCGCCTTCCGGCGCGAGCGAGATGCCGGACGGCGTGGCGACCAGGATGAAGCGGGCGTCCTGGTAGCAGGCGTAGTTCAGCGCATCGAGCCCGCGCGCGATGAATGGATCGTAGAGCGTGCCGATCGGCAACAGGCGCTCGCCGTTGATGGCGTGCGAGAGCCCGAGCGCGGACAAAAGGATGAACAGGTTCATCTCCGCGATGCCGAGCTCGATGTGCTGGCCCTTGGGCGAGAACTCCCAGTTGAAGGTCGAGGGCACCCGCTCGCTCTTGAAGGTGTCGGCCATCGCCTCGTGCGCGAACAGGCCGCGCCGGTTGACGAAAGCGCCGAGATTGGTCGAGACCGTCACGTCCGGCGAGGTCGTCACGATGCGATCGGCATAGTCATCGGCGCTGCGGCCGATCTCGTTGAGGATCGCCCCGAAGCCCGTCTGGGTGGACATCACCGGCGCAATCGTAACCGGCAGCGCGTCCGGAACCGGGATCGGCCGCGCAGCGCGCCGCGCGCCGCGGCGCGCGAACGGCACGCGCGCGAGAAAATCCTCAAGCGTGCGCGCCTCGATCGACAGGCCTTCGAGCTTGTCCCACTCATGGCCCGGCCGCACGTTCATCGCGGCACGGAAGGTGTCCATCTGGGCGGGCGTCATCAGCCCGGCATGATTGTCCTTGTGGCCGGCGAACGGCAGGCCATAGCCCTTGATGGTGTAGGCGATGAAGCAGGTCGGCCGGTCGTGGTCGTTGGCATGGAACGCCTCGATCAGCGACGGCAGGTCGTGACCGGCAAGGTTTGTCATCAGCCGATGAAGCTCCTCGTCGCTGCGCCGCCCGATCAGGCGTGACACGCCATCGTCCTTGCCGAGGTCCTCGATCAGGCGCTTGCGCCAGGCCGCGCCGCCCTGGAAGACGAGCGCGGAGTAGAGCTGGTTCGGACAGGTGTCGATCCAAGCCCGCAGGCGCTCGCCGCCAGGCTCCGCGAATGCGGCCTGCAGCAGCGAGCCATATTTGAGGATGACGACATTCCAGCCGAAGCCGCGGAACAAGGTCTCGAAGCGCGACCACAGGCCCTCGCGCACGACCGCGTCGAGGCTCTGCCGATTGTAGTCGATGATCCACCAGCAGTTGCGCAGGCCCTGCTTCCAGCCCTCCAGAATGGCCTCGAAGATGTTGCCTTCGTCGAGCTCGGCGTCGCCGACGAGCGCGATCATCCGCCCTTCCGGGGCGTCGCCGCCCCAGCCGTGCGCGCGGACATAGTCCTGCGCCAGCGACGAGAACAAGGTCTGCGCGACGCCAAGCCCCACCGATCCGGTCGAGAAATCGACGTCGTCCACATCCTTGGTGCGTGACGGATAGCTTTGCGCGCCCTTGTAGCCGCGGAAATTCTCCAGCCGCTCGCGGGTCTGGCGGCCGAGGAGATACTGGATGGCGTGATAGTTCGGCGACGCATGCGGCTTGACCGCGACCCGGTCCTGCGGCCGCAGCGCGTGGAAATAGAGCGCCGTCATGATGGTCGCGAGCGAAGCGGACGACGCCTGATGCCCGCCCACTTTCAGTCCGTCGAGGTTGTCGCGGACGTGATTGGCGTGATGAATGGTCCAGCTTGCAAGCCAGAGCACCTTGCGCTCCAGCTCGCGCAGGATCGCCAGATCCTCCGCGCCAATCGTCGCCAACCTGGTCATCGCTCATTGTCCGGCAATCGGGCACCGCCGGCAACATGATTGCGACCGCCCGCGGCCGGCGGAAGCTTCTTCCACAACAGCTCACAAGGCGATATTCAAGTCCGGGGGGCGAGAGATGTCGTTCCGGTTGCGCGTCGATAGCACCGAGAATCTGGGTAACGAGACCTGCATTCGGGGTCGGCTCGTCGAGGGCGCTTACTTTGGGCCACAGTACATTCGGCTGAAGGACACAACGGGCAAGGAGCGAACCGCAACAATACTGAGCCACGGTTTGATAGCGCCTCAAGACTGGCCGGTCATGGCCGGTCACGATACGCAGCTCGAACTGTACATCGCCACCCCTGGTCCTCACTTCTCCATAAACGCAAATAGTCTCGTCGAAGGTTTGGGTAGCGTGCTCCTGCGCCGAGACAGCATCGATCTGTCAAAGGAGCTTTCCAACCCACTGTTTTGGGGCAATTTCTCCATTCTCTACATGGACTCGGAATCGACCGAACGACCCTATGAAGAGCTTCTTGGGTTGCGCCAGGATGAAGTGAACAACTACTACACCGAATTCTTGGAGCCGCTCATCAACTCGGCAACTTGGCCGATTTTCCCGCTGGAGGTCGATAGCGATCGGTACGTCGAATTTGAGTGCGCGGGTGGCGCGGAATATCAGAATCGGGCCTGGATCGGTTCAAGAGCCTCCGGCCAACGAGCCCTTCTCGGCTACGACAGCGGTCACTTTTCGCTTCCGGGATTGAGACCGAGCGAACTGGTCTGGCTTCTCAAAGCGCTGGAGCAGACAACGGCACATCCAGCGTCGGGTCTCCTTCTGGTACCTATGTGCTATCTCGCCAAGCCGGATGCGCTGCTGACCGAAACGCTCACCAATCTTTGCGCTCGCATTCCGGGCGCGAGAGTAGAACTCGCAAGCACAATGGCTGGAAACATGATTGAATGTCAGGTCGTACCGGAGGCGAAGTGGGAGCGGAGGCTCGGTTTTGGCTGGTGCAGCAACTGGCGCTATAGTCAGCGAAACCCACAGAGCCTCATGTCGGTACTGTCGGAAGCTGAGTTCAACTTCGTTGAGCGATTCTTCTCTGACGTGAGCAATGATTGAAATTGGACGCCAAGGATCAGACAACACATGCCGGAAGCCGACAATGAAGGACAACGCTTTGCCGCCGGGACGCCGCAGGCGGCGCCCGGCTTCTTCCTCAAGGGCTCGCACCAGCTCGACTGGGGCATGAAGAACCGGCTGGCGCGCGTGTTCGATCCCAAGACCGGACGCACCGTGATGCTCGCGGTCGATCACGGCTATTTCCAGGGTCCGACCACCGGGCTCGAGCGCATCGATCTCTCGATCGTGCCGCTACTCCCCTCCTGCGACGCCCTGTTCTGCACCCGCGGTATCTTGCGCTCGGTCATCCCGGCCGACAGCAGCAAGCCGATGGTGCTGCGCGCCAGCGGCGGCCCGAGCATCCTCAAGGAGCTCTCCGACGAGCAGATCGCCATGGACATGGAGGATGCGCTGCGCCTCAACGCGTCGGGCGTCGGCATCCAGGTCTTCATCGGCGGCGAGCACGAGACGCGCTCGATCCACAACATGACCAAGCTCGTCGATGCCGGGCTGCGCTACGGCATGCCGGTGATGGGCGTCACCGCGGTCGGCACCAACATGGTGCGCGACGCAAAGTATTTCCGCCTCGCCTGCCGCATCATCGCCGAGCTCGGCGCGCAATACGTCAAGACCTACTACGTCGCCGACGGCTTTGAGACCGTCACCGCCTCCTGCCCGGTGCCGATCGTGATGGCAGGCGGCAAGAAGCTCCCCGAGCTCGACGCGCTCACCATGGCCTACAACGCCGTGCAGCAGGGCGCCGCCGGCGTCGACATGGGCCGCAACATTTTCCAGTCCGACGCGCCCAAGGCGATGATCGCGGCCGTGCACGCGGTGGTGCATAAGAACCTTTCGCCGAAGGAAGGCCTCGAGCTCTACCAGTCGCGCAAGGCGAAGGGGTGAGCGGGCAAGCGTTTCTCCTCGCTTGGTCGGAGCCGTCGCGCCTCGTCGTCGCACATTAACTTGAGTTCATGTTTGTTGTTGCGAGGCGTATTTTGACCTAAGTCAGTGTCTCGTCGGCGAGCCTCCTGCAAGCGTGGGCCCCAGCTTAGATCAGACGAGACGCCCATGCTCAGTCCTCCGGAGCCGAAACAGAGCCCGTCCGGCTCGGCAGACGATATCCAGGCGACACTCGGACTTGGTGCTCGCCGTACCGGATACGCGCGCGCCCGCAAGTGGATCTGGTCGGCAGTCGCCGCCGTCGTGATTGCCGGCGCTGCCCTGCTTTTTCTTCGCGGCGGCAACCAGTCCACCATCCGATACGCGACCGAGCCCGCGGTGCGCGGTAATCTGACGGTCGTCGTGACCACAACCGGCTCCGCGCAGCCGGTCAACCAGGTCAATGTGTCGAGCGAGCTGTCCGGCACCGTCCGCAAGGTCAATGTGGACTACAACAGCCTCGTGAAAGTCGGCCAGCCGCTGGCCGAGCTCGACACTGACAAGCTGAAGGCGACGGTGCAGAACTCCCAGGCAAGGCTCGCTTCCGCCAACGCCAAGGTAGCGGACGCAGCGGCCGCGATGGAGCAGAAGCGCACCGACTTTGACCGCAAGAAGCTCTTGGCGACGCGGGACGCAACCTCGGCCAGAGACCTCGACATCGCCAAAGCGGACTTCGACCGATCGGTCGCCCAACATGCGATGGCACTTGCCGATGTCTCCGTTGCCGAAGCCGACCTGCGGCTCAACGAGATCAATCTCACGAAAGCCTGCATCTGCTCGCCGATCGATGGCATCGTGCTCAAACGCAGCGTCGATCCCGGCCAGATCGTGGCGTCCTCGCTGCAAGCGCCGGTTCTGTTCGTCATCGCCGAGGACCTGCGCCGCATGGAGCTGCAGGTCGATATTGACGAGGCCGATGTCGGCAAGGTCAAGGCCGCGCAGAAGGCCACGTTCGGCGTCGACGCCTATCCCGACCGCCGTTTCCCGGCGGAGATCCGCGATATCCGCTTCGGCTCCGAGATCGTGCAGGGCGTCGTCACCTACAAGGCGGTGCTCACGATCGACAATGCGGAGCTGATGATCCGCCCCGGCATGACGGCAACGGCCGAAGTCGTCGTGCAGGAGGTCACGGATTCGCTCCTGGTGCCGACCGCGGCGCTGCGGTTCTCACCACCAAGCCAGCGCGGCCCAAGCCCGAGCCTGTTGCGTCGATTGCTCCCAGGACCGCCGGCGTTTCGCCCGCCCAGCAAGCAGGAGGAAACAGGACCCAATCGCACGATCTGGGTGCTGCGCAATGGCGCGCCGGTGGCCGCACCGGTGGTCATCGGGGCGACCGACGGCCGTAATACCCAGATCGTGAGCGGCGAGTTGACGGCGGGCGATCCTGTCATCACCGACACCATCACGGCGGGGCGATGAGGGCGCGCGTGTGATGGCACCCGATAAGGCTCGACTGCCTCCGATCGTGGAGCTGCGCGGCGTCACCAAGATCTACGGCACCGGATCGGCGGCCGTGCACGCGCTTGCGGGCGTCAACCTCACCATCGAGGACGGCGAATTCGTCGCCATCATGGGCCCGTCCGGCTCCGGCAAGTCGACCGCTATGAACATCATCGGCTGCCTCGACGCGCCGAGCGCCGGCGATCACTTCTTCAAGGGCGTCGAGGTGGGCCAGCTCAGCCGTAGCCAGCGGACGCTGCTGCGCCGACAGTATCTCGGCTTCGTGTTCCAGGGCTTCAACCTGCTCGCCCGCACCACGGCTGCCGAGAATGTCGAGCTGCCGCTGATCTATCGCGGCATGCCGCAGGCCGAGCGGCGCGGCCTCGCGATGCAGGCGCTCCAGCGCGTCGGGTTGCAGGGTCGCGAGCACCATACCTCGGCCGAGCTCTCGGGCGGCCAGCAGCAGCGCGTCGCCATCGCGCGCGCGATCGTGACCGACCCGGTCCTGCTGCTCGCCGACGAGCCGACCGGCAATCTCGACACCAGGACGAGCCGCGAGATCATGGAGCTCGTGACACACCTGAACACGGATCAGGGCATCACCGTCATCATGGTCACCCACGAGGCCGATGTCGCCGCCTATGCACGGCGCGTCATCCGCTTCGTCGATGGCCGGGTGGAGTCCGACCACCTCAGCCGCGAGGCCGCCTGATGCTGCTGGAAGCGCTCAAGCTTGCGCTGCAGGCGATCCGGCGCAATGCGTTGCGCTCGTTCCTCACCGTGCTCGGCATCGTAATCGGCGTCGCCGCCGTCATCGCCATGGTGACGATCGGCAACGGCACCACCGCCAAGGTCACCGCCGATCTGGCCAAGCTCGGCCGCAACCTCTTGTTCGTCAGCCCCGGCCAATTCGGGCCCGGACGGGCGAGCTCCACCGCCAAACCGTTCAACGTCCGCGACGTCGATGCCATGCGCAGCCAGATCTCCGGCGCCGCAGCGGTCGCCGGCGTTGCCCAGAGGTCGGCAACGATCATCTATGGCGGCCAGAACCGGCAGGTCATGGTGACCGGAACCGACACCAACTATTTCATCACGCAGGATTGGTCGGTCTTGGCCGGTCGCCAGTTCCTCGACGGCGAGGTGCGCTCCGGCCGCGCCGTCTGCGTCATCGGGCAGACGGTCCGCGACAAGCTCTTCGGCCGCGGTGAGCCAATCGGCCAAAGGCTTCGCGTCAAGAATGTCTCCTGCGAGGTGATCGGCGTGCTCGAGGCCAAGGGCCAATCGATCGTCGGCACCGACCAGGACGATGTCGTGCTGATGCCGCTGCGGGCATTCCACCGCCGTATCGCCGGCAATACCGATATCAGCACGATGAGTATCTCGGCCCGGGATGGCGTCGATACCGCCAAGGTCCAGGCCGACATCGAGCGCCTGTTGCGGGAGCGTCGCAATATCTCGCGCGGCGAGCAGGACGATTTCTCGGTGCGCGACATGAAGCAGCTCGCGCAGACGCAGACCGCCACCACCTCGATCCTGACCGGCCTGCTCGGCGCAGTCGCCGCCGTCAGCCTGCTGGTCGGCGGCATCGGGATCATGAACATCATGCTGGTGTCGGTGACCGAGCGCACGCGCGAGATCGGCATAAGGCTCGCGATCGGCGCGTTGGAACATCAGGTGCTGACCCAGTTCCTCGTCGAGGCCGCGGTGCTGTCGCTGTTCGGCGGCGTGGTCGGCATCCTGTTCGGCCTGACGCTGGCTTGGCTCGCGACCGGCGGCCTGCGGGTGCCGTTCGCGATCGACCCCACCATCATCCTGATCGCCTTCGGGTTCTCGGCGCTGGTCGGCGTTGTCTTCGGCTTCTTTCCGGCGCGGCGGGCCGCGCGGCTCGATCCGATCGAGGCGCTGCGGCACGAGTGATCGAACGTAGCGGCGCACAAGCAGCAGTGCGTCTCACAGCTTGGCTGAGCGGCGATAGAACCGTCCGCGCTCCGCTCCGCGCCAATCGACGATCTCTGGAACGTCCGATGTATCGATGACGGCGTCGCTCATGGTCGCGAGAGCGCGAAGCTCGCGCGTCATGTGACGCCCCTTCTTCATAGTGCGAGCGCTCGCCCTTCGTCGCCTTGCACGTGGAGATGATGCGGACAATTTCTTCGCCATAGAGATCCTATTCCAGCTTCGCGCCCGAGCGCTTGATCACGTCCGCCCATTTGGCGAGCTCGTTCTTGATCAACGCGCCGAATTCCTCCGGCGTGCCACCGGCGGGCTCGTCGCCGATCACGCCGAAGCGCTGGATGAAAGCCTGAGTCGCAATCGCGCGGTTGAGCGCGGCGTTGAGCTTCATCACGATCTCACGCGGCATGCCGGCCGGCCCCACCACCCCGCTCCAGGTCGGCGCGTCGTAGCCCGGCACGCCCGCCTCCGCGACCGTCGGCAGCTCCGGAAAGCCTGGCGAGCGGCGCGCGCCGCTCACGGCGAGCGCCCTCACCTCGCCCGACTTGGCGTGTGGCGCGATCGAGTTGAGGCTCTCGAACATCAGGTCGACATGCCCGGCGATCAGATCGTTCAACGCGGCCGCGCCGCCGCGATACGGCACGTGCACGATATTGGTGCCGGTCATTACCTTGAACAATTCGCCGCCGACATGGCCGGGCGAGCCGCTCGCCGACGACGCGTTGGTGAGCTTGCCGGGATTGCTTTTGGCGGCCTCGATCACGTCACGCACCGAACGATAAGATGACTTCGGCGACACCGCGAACAAGAGATGGCCGCGGGTGGCGAGCATGATCGGCTGGAAGTCACGCGCGACGTCGTAGGGCACTTTCGCGATCATGTTGGGGCTGATGGCGAGCGCGCCGACCGGCCCCATGCCGAGCGTGTAGCCGTCGGGCGCGGCCTTCGCGACCAGGTCGAGCCCGATGGTGAAGGCGGCGCCCGGCTTGTTCTCGATCACGATGCTCTGGCCGATGATCGGCGCAAGCTCCGCGGTCAGCAGCCGCGCCAGCGTGTCGGTCGCGCTGCCGGGCGCCTGCGGCACGATCAGCCGGATCGGCTTGTCGGGAAATTCCGCGGCGGCGACGGCAGGGAACAGCCAGGCGGCACAGGCAAACAGCAGCGCGGCGATTGAACGCGCAAGCGATGATGGGACCATGCATTCCCTCCCGTGGCCTTCGCCCGCGTTGGTGGACGAAACCGCAGCAGCGTAGCCAATCGAAACAGGCGAGCGCAATCGGAATGGATCGCGCACGCGTCAACGCCCCCGCAGCCACCTCCCGATCCGCTCCACCGCCTCGTGCATCTCGGCGGCCGATCCGGCATAGCAGAAGCGGATGAAGGAGCGGCCCTTGATCGGATCGAAATCGACCCCCGGCGTGGCGGCGACATGCGCCTCCTCCAGCATGCGCCGGGCGAAGTCGAGGCTGTCGGAGGAGAAGCGCGACACGTCGGCGTAAAGATAGAAGGCGCCGTCGACCGGGAGAAACCGGTCGAGCCCCACCTTCGGCAGTCCCTCGACGAGAATACGCCGGTTCTCCTCGTAGCCGTGCTTGACCGCCTCCATCTCGGCGCGGCCCTCGAAGGCGGCTTCGGCCGCGATCTGCGAGAGCGTCGGCACCGAGATCGCCAGGTTGCCCTGCAGCCGATCGATCGGGCGCACGAGCGCATCCGGCACCACCATCCAGCCGACGCGCCAGCCGGTCATGCAGAAATACTTGGAGAACGAATTGATGATGACCGCATTCTCCGACAGACGCGCCGCCGTGTCGGCCGCGAATGCGTAGTCGAGCCCGTGATAGATCTCATCGGAGATGAAGCGGATGCCCTCGCGCTCGGCGGCGGCATGAAGATCGCGTAGCGCATCCGCCGGCATCATGGTTCCGGTCGGATTGGCCGGGCTTGCCACCAGCACGCCCTTGAGCGGCGTGCGCCGGTGCACGGCCATGAGCATGTCGGGCGTGATCGCAAAGCGCGTCGCCGCGGTCGTCTCGATGAGCACGCCCTCGCAGCCGAGCGCCGTGAGAATGTGCCGATAGGGCGGATAGCCGGGCACCGCGATCGCCACCCGGTCGCCGGGCTCGAACAGCGTGAGGAACGCCAGGATGAAGCCCGCCGATGATCCGGTGGTGACGATGACCCGCGCCGGATCGACCGACACGCTGTAACGCTCGCGGTAGTGCCTTGCGATCCGCTCCCGCAGCGACGGGATGCCAAGTGATTCGGTGTAGCGCAGCGGTCCCGCGAGCGCGTCGCGCGCCGCCGCGATGGCACATGCGGGCGCGGGCGCGGCCGGCTGCCCGACCTCCATGTGGATCACATGGCCGCCCGCGGCCTCGATCCGCGCCGCCGCCGCCATCACGTCCATCACCATGAATGGCGGCACGTCGCTGCGCGCGGAGGGGGTCATCAGGCGTGTTGCCGATTCGAGCATGGGCGCGGACCTTCAGATGTGGGCGCGAGGCCCCCTGCCCCGCTGTTGCCGCATTCGGCGGCTTCGGTTGCCTGCCTGCCCGATCGTGGCGTGACAACAGGCCGGTACCAACTTGCCGAGCCGGGCGCAACGGTCGCCATTAATAGGCATAATCGGCGCGTAATGGGCGCATAGCTGGCGCGGATGTGAAGATAAGCGCCCTTCCAGTGGGTGCACACAACACACATGACGTGGTATCGATAGCAACCCGCCCGGGCCTGTCACGGGCACAGCGAGACGCATTGGCCAGATGATCTTAGCCGAGACATCTTCACAGCCCCGTCGTCCTCTGAAGCGCCTCACCGCGCTGGTTACGGCGGTTGCCTTGCTCGCGGCCGGAGGGCCGGTATCGGCGCAGCGGGGCGCCAAGGGTCCCCCCGTCATCCGCGACGCCGAGATCGAGCAGCTGCTGCGCGACTACACCCAGCCGATTCTCCAGGCCGCCGGGCTCGCCAAGCAGAACATCCAGGTCGTGATCATCAACGACCGGGCGTTCAACGCGTTCGTGGCCGACGGCCGCCGCATCTTCATCAATGCCGGCACGCTGATGGACGCAGCCACGCCAAACGAGGTCATCGGCGTGCTGGCCCATGAAACCGGCCACATCGCGGGCGGCCACCTGTCGCGCCTGCGCGAGGAAGTATCGAAAGCGACCACGCAATCGATTGTGGCGCTGCTGCTCGGTGCGGGCGCGATGGTCGCGGCCTCCCGCAGCGGTTCCGCCAATGTGGGTCAGGCCGGCATGGCGGCCCTGCAGGCGCCGCAGGCTATGATCCAGAACTCGCTGCTTGCCTATGTGCGCACGCAGGAGGACGCCGCCGATCGCGCCGGCGTCAAGTTCCTCGCCGCTACCGGCCAATCGGCCAAGGGCATGCACGACAGCTTCAAGCGGCTCGCCGACCAGATTCTCTACCAGACCCGCTATATCGATCCCTACATGCAGTCGCATCCGCTGCCGGCAGAGCGCGTGCGCGCTTTGGCCGAGCTCGCACGTTCGAGCCCGCATTGGGACAAGACCGATTCGCCTGCGCTGCAGCAGCGGCACGACCTCATGCGTGCCAAGCTCCATGGCTTCATGGACCAGCCGGACGCCGTGTTGCGTCGCTACCAGGCGAGCGACAACAGCGTGCCGGCACGCTACGCCCGCGCCATCGCCTCCTACCGTTTTGCCAACTCCGGTGGCGCGCTCGGGCAGATCGATTCCCTCATTCAGGCAAATCCGCAGAGCCCCTATTTCCATGAGCTCAAGGGCCAAGCGCTGCTCGAGGGCGGCAAGCCGGCCGAGGCGGTTGCACCGTTGCGGCGCGCGGTACAGCTCGCACCCAACCCGGCGCTGATCCAGATCATGCTGGCGCAGGCGCTGATCGCCTCCAACACCCATGGCGAAGAAGCCGTAACCCTGCTGGAGACGGCGTTGCGGCGGGAGCCGGAATCGCCGGAAGCTTACGCCCAGCTCGCCATGGCCTATGGACGCAAGGGCGACCTCGCCCGGGCCGATCTGTCGTCCGCGCAGGCCGCGTTCATGCGCGGCGAGCTGCTGACCGCGCGCCAGCTGGCCGCGCGCGCCAAGACCCGCTTCCCGGTCGGCTCGCCCGGCTGGGTGAAGGCGGACGATATCACGACCTACCGCCCGCCCGGGCAAGCCGGACAGCGTAATTGAAGCCGAAAAGGACCCCTCCCATGACGTTCGACATTCGCACGCTGGCCGCCGCGACGTTCGCGCTTGCCGCCCTCGCGACGCCGGCCCCGGCGCAATCGTTCTCGTCCGATCAGCGCGGCGAGATCGAGAAGATCGTGCGCGAGTACCTGCTCAGCAATCCGCAGCTCCTGCAGGAGGTGATGACCGAGCTGGAGAAGCGCCAGGCGCAAGCGGATGCCGACAAGCATCGCGCCGCGATCAAGGAGCACGCCTCGATCATCTTCGATTCCCCGCGCCAGGTTACGCTCGGCAATCCGAAGGGCGACGTCACCTTCGTCGAGCTGTTCGACTACAACTGCGGCTATTGCAAGCGCGCCCTCTCCGACATGCTCGATCTCATGAAGGCCGACCCCAATATCAAGGTCGTGCTCAAGGAATTCCCCGTGCTCGGCGAAGGCTCGACCCAGGCGGCGCAGGTTGGCGTCGCGGTGCGGATGCAGGACAAGACCGGCGGCAAGAAGTACCTCGAATTCCACCAGAAGCTTCTCAACAGCCGCGGCTCCGCCGACAAGGCGCGGGCGATGGCGGTGGCCAAGGAGATCGGCCTCGACATGACGCGGCTGGAGAAGGACATGGCGAGCGAAGAGGTGAAGGCCACGCTCGCCGAGAGCTTCAAGATCGCCGAGGCGATCGGGATCAACGGCACGCCAAGCTACGTGATCGGCAACGAGGCGGTGATCGGCGCGGTCGGCCTCGCGACCCTCAAGGAACGGGTCAACGTCGCCCGCTGCGGCCAGGCCACCTGCTGAGGGCCAGCCGGACTCCCGGCGTCCAAGCGCGCCTGCGCGCAGTCATCCGCTGAACCCCGGGCGGCCACGGTCAGCCCAGGAGAGCGGCCTTCCCTTTTTGTGGTGGCTGCCTATAAAGCGGTGACGGCATTCCTCGCGCGGCGGCCCCATGGCGAAAATCGTCTTTGTCCTCAACGGCCCGAACCTCAATCTGCTCGGCACGCGCGAGCCGCAGACCTATGGCCGCGCGACCCTGCAGGACGTGGAGAGGCTCGCCCGCGATACCGCCGCACGCCACAAGCTCGATGTGGAATTCCGCCAGACCAACCATGAGGGCGAGTTGGTCGACTGGATCCATGAAGCCCAGGCCAAGCAAGCCGCGGGCATCATCCTCAACGCCGGCGGCTATACCCATTCCTCGGTTGCGCTGCGCGACGCGGTCGCGGCCGTGAACGTGCCGGTGATCGAAGTGCACATCAGCAACATCTTCGCGCGCGAGGATTTTCGCCACTTCTCCCATATCGCACCGGTGGCCAAGGGCACGCTGTGCGGGTTTGGCATCGCGGGTTATGGCCTCGCCATCAGCGGCCTGGCCGCCATTCTTGACGCCAAGGGCTGAACCGTGGCGCGCGAAACCAAGGACCCGGCAGGACCGGAATTGCAAGAGAGATCGGAGATGGCAAAGCAGCAGGGCGGCGTCGACCACGAGCTGATCCGCGCGCTCGCCAAGCTGCTCGACGAAACTGGGTTGACCGAGATCGAGTTCGAGCGTGGCGGGCAGCGCGTACGCGTGGCCCGTCAGGCGCAGGCGGTCATGGCGGCGGCACCCGCCCGGCCAGTGTCAGTCGAGGCGACGCCGCTGCCAAGCAGCGGCGGCATCCTCGATCCGGCCAAGCATCCCGGCGTCGTGACCTCGCCCATGGTCGGCACCGCGTATCTCGCCCCCGAGCCCGGCGCCCGCCCGTTTGTCGAAGTGGGAAGCCGGGTCCGCGCAGGCGAGCCGCTGATGATCATCGAAGCCATGAAGACGATGAACCAGATCCCGGCTCCCCGCGCCGGCACCGTAATCCAAATCTTGATCGAGGACGGCCAGCCGGTCGAGTTCGGCGAGCCGCTGATGATCATCGAATGACGCCATGTTCGAGAAAATCCTGATAGCCAACCGCGGCGAGATTGCGCTGCGCGTGCTGCGCGCCTGCAAGGAGCTTGGCATTGCGACGGTGGCGGTGCATTCGACCGCCGACGCCGACGCCATGCATGTGCGTCTCGCGGATGAAAGCGTGTGCATCGGTCCGCCGGCCGCACGCGACAGCTACCTGAACATTCCCGCGCTGCTGGCGGCCTGCGAGATCACCGGCGCCGACGCGGTGCATCCGGGCTATGGATTTCTCTCGGAGAACGCGCGCTTTGCCGAGATCCTCGAAGAGCACAATGTCCATTTCATCGGACCCAAGCCGTCCCATATCCGCATGATGGGCGACAAGATCGAGGCCAAGCGCACCGCGAGCCGGCTCGGCATCCCGGTCGTGCCAGGCTCCGAGGGCGGCGTCGGCTCCGACCAGGAGGCGATCACGGTCGCGCGTGCGATCGGGTTTCCGGTGCTGGTCAAGGCCTCCGCCGGCGGCGGCGGACGCGGCATGAAGGTCGCGCGCAGCGCCGAGGACCTCTCGAACGCGCTCGCGACCGCGCGTGCCGAAGCCAAGGCCGCGTTCGGTGATGACGCGGTCTATCTCGAAAAGTATCTGGAGCGGCCGCGCCATATCGAAATCCAGGTGCTGGGCGACGGCCAAGGTCGCGCCATCCACCTCGGCGAGCGCGACTGCTCGCTGCAGCGCCGCCATCAGAAGGTCTGGGAGGAAAGTCCCTCGCCCGCGCTCAACGTCACCGCCCGCAACGTCATCGGCGAGACGGTCGCGCGCGCGATGCGCGAGCTCGAATATCTTGGCGTCGGCACCGTCGAGTTTCTCTACGAGGAGGGCAAGTTCTATTTCATCGAGATGAACACGCGCATCCAGGTCGAGCATCCGGTGACGGAAGCGATCACCGACATCGATCTGATCCTGGAACAGATCCGCGTGGCCGCCGGGGGCGAGCTCCAGCTCGCGCAGGACGACGTGAAATATTACGGGCACGCCATCGAGTGCCGTATCAACGCCGAAAACCCGGTCTCGTTCCGGCCGTCGCCCGGCCGGATCGTGCACTACCATCCGCCGGGCGGGCTCGGCGTGCGGGTCGATTCGGCCGTGTATCATGGCTACACGATCCCGCCCTACTACGACTCGCTCGTGGGCAAGCTCATCGTCCATGGCCGCACGCGCGGCGAGTGCCTGATGCGGCTCAAGCGCGCGCTCGACGAGTTCGTGGTCGACGGCATCGAGACGACATTGCCGCTGTTCCGCGCGCTGGTGCGGGAAAAGGAGATCATCGACGGCGACTATCACATCCACTGGCTCGAGGAATTCCTGGCCCGGGGCGGGATGGCGGAGTGATGCGGCGCGCGGCGCGAATTCCGCAACTCAGGGCACGCGCGGCAGCTCGACCTGATCCTCAAGGATAATCTTTTCAAAATCGCTGATTAGGATCTCGACCCGCAGCCGCCAGCGGCCGGCAAGGGGAATGCGGATGTCGTCGATGCGCCAGGTGGCATCGCCCTCGCTCACGGCCTTGCGCCGCAGCGCCTCGATGCCGGCCGCCGTATTGGCAAACACCAGCGTCAGCTCCTTGGCGTCGAGCGGGCGCAGCTCCTGGTCGAGCAGCAGCACGGACATCCTGGTGCCGCGTGCGCGTTCCGGCTCGATCTCGATTTGAGCCATGGCGCGCTCGCCGTGGACGTGGAACGAGACCAGCTGGACGGCCGCGAGCGCGCGCGGCGGCGGCGTGAAGCGCCAGGACGCGACCAGCGCCAGGATGATCAGCGCGAGAGTAAGCTCGATCCTGATCGAGGCCGCGAGCGGGCGCGCCGCCATGTCGCCCCCCGCCGCCTGAAACCGTGGAACGAGCACGTACCGGTTCGCCGCCGCAAGAGCGATGAGGACCGCGATCACCGCAAGCTTACCGGCCAGCACAAAACCATAGCGCGTCGTCCACAGCGCATCGACGCGGTCGAGCTGGACGACCATGAGCAAGCCTCCGGTTGCGACCAGGACGGCGAGCGGAACCGGGATCAGGTGCGAGAACCGCATCAGCGCCATGCGATCGGCGGCGCCAATCGCGACTGCGAGCGGAATGAGCGCACCGATCCAGAAGGTGACGGTCACGCCATGCAGAAACACCGCCGAGCGCGTGAGCCAGCGCGGCGCGACGGTGCCGGCGTGCCCGCTCAGCGCGAGCCCCACGCCTATTCCCACGAGACCCACGAGCGCCAACGCGCGTGCGAGGCGTGTGGGTGCAGCCGCCAATGCGAGCAGGCTCGCAAGCAGCGCACATTCGACCGTGACGGCGGTCAGCCCGTAGGCGGTTTCCCACCCCGCCCGCCAGACCTCCATCTGCGCCAGCTGCGACACCGGCAGGTCGAGCGCATCGAGCCCTTGCAGGCCGACCGATATTGGTATCGCGATCAGGCCGCCCACGAGCAGCGCCGCATGGACAGCCGTTGCCCGCGCGCCACCGGCGGTGTCGATCCAGGTCCGGAAGAAGACCCCGCCAATGCCCAGGACCATCCCAATGTAGACCGCCAGCTTCAACACCCACAGCGCGGACCGCGCGGTCGCGTTGCCCGAAGCCGCGCCAGCCGGCTCGCTCGGAGCGCCGATCGAAAAGATGAAGGAGCCGCCCACCGGATGGCCGTCGGCCGAGACCACGCGCCAGCTCAGCACGTGGCTGCCTTGGCGCAAGCGCGGCGGCGTGATGGTCACGACGCTGTTCTCGGCCGCCGCGGGCGGCGCGATGATCTCGCCGCCCGGTCCGATCAGCCGCATCACCAGCACCGAGACCGGCTCGTTGAAGGTCAACGTGAGGACTTTGGGCGGCTCCGCCAGCATCGCGCCGTCGGCCGGCTCGGCCCGCACCAGCGATGCATGGGCAAATGCTAGTGGCGACGCGATCAAGGCCGCAAGCAGAACGGCGATGAAGGCGAGGCGCGACACGTCAGCGCTTCGGCAGGAGGCGCAGGCCCGGCGCCGGCTCCGGGCCGCCTTCGCCCTGCGCGCCACCGTCCTTTGGGATCTCGATCCAGCGATGGATGCCTTTCTCGCATTCCTGCACGACCGGGAAATAGATGGCCTTGCCGGCCTCGAGCTCCTCCGCCAGCACGCTCGTGAACACGAATTCGTCGTAGTGCGCGTCGGCCAGCTTGCCGCCCGACCACGAGAGCTCGGTCACGCCTTCGCTTACCTTGGCGCCGCGCAGCGTATAAGGCTTGGAGTACTTGCCGCTGACGGTGTTGAGCTGCCAGCCCGGCTTCGGCATCGGCTTGACGCCAATGACGCCGTCGGGAATGCGGACGCGGATCGATGTGGTGGCGGCGCCCTCGCAACCATGTGGCACGCGCATGACCCCCTTATAGGTGGACCCGACCGGCGCCTGCTGCTGCTCCAGCGTGACGTGCGCGGATGCGTATGAGACTGCGACCAGGGCGCCGGCGGCGCCCGCGAATAGACGACGAAACATGGAACTGATCTCCGAGATGCGAGCGAGAACCCGGGCCGATGGAGGTCAGCCCGCGACGAGCGATCGAGGTTCAGCCGACACTCGGAGGCGCTTGTGAAGGTCCGGCTCGCACGGCGCGCCAGGCAATCCAGACGAAATTACCTGCGGGCCTCGCCAAGCGATCGGCGCAGGCACGCTCGACCTGGCCGACGACCGGCTGCGTGACCCAAAGCACCGCCGGAGCAGCCGCCGCGCAGAACGCGCAGCAGAGATCCCTCGCCTCGCCCGAACTGGGCGTACCGTCGACGGGCGGCTCGCTGCCGCCGCCTGCCCCATGGCAGATCACACCTGCGTCAAACGGACTTCCGGCCTGGATCGCGGCCGACTGCGCGGTCGCGAGCCCGGTGACGAGAGCCTGCAGGGCCACGAGCACCACCGCGACCGCGATGAGCGGGCGCCGGCACAGCCGCAGTTGATTGAGGAAACCTGCCGTCAAGAGAACCTCTCGCCTGCGACCCTAGCATGCTATAGTGCGTCTTGCATCGGGTCCGAAGGTCGCGCCGGAAACGAGGCATTGCGCGCGGCAGACAGACACGAACATGGCCAATCGCGAATCCGCCTTCGAGATCACCCCCGAAGTCCTGCTCAAGGCCTATGCTTGCGGCATCTTTCCGATGGCCGAAAGCGCGGACGATCCGGCGCTCTACTGGATCGAGCCCGACCTGCGCGGGATCATTCCGCTCGATCGCTTCCATGTGCCGGCTCGGCTTGCGCGCACGGTGCGATCGGACCGCTACACCGTCATGGTCAACCGCGACTTCGACGGCGTGCTGGACGGCTGCGCCGAGCCGCAGCCCGGGCGTCAGCGCACCTGGATCAACGAGCGCATCCGCATGCTCTATCGCAAGCTCTACGAGCGCCGGCATTGTCACAGCGTGGAAGTCTACGACGGCGATGAGCTTGTGGGTGGGCTCTACGGCGTCTCGCTCGGCCGTGCCTTCTTCGGCGAGAGCATGTTCCATCGCGCGCGCGACGCCTCGAAGGTAGCCCTCGTCCACCTGATCGCGCGCCTGAAAGCCGGCGGCTTCAGGCTGCTCGATACCCAGTTCGTCACCGAGCACCTCAAGACCTTCGGAGCGGTCGAGATCCCACGGCGGCAATATCACAAGCTGCTGGAATCGGCGCTCGGCAGCGACGGCGATTTCGGCGCGCTTGGGACCAGCCGGCCGGTGACCGGCGAAGAGGCACTGGCGCAGTTGAACACGCCGACCGCCTAAGCGCGCTCAGCGAAACGGCGGAAAGCCCGTCTGTTGCTGTGGCTGCTGCTGTTTGGGCGCCTGCTTCTGCTTGGGCTGCGCGGGCGGATTGCGAGCGGGCGGCGCCGCGGCGGCCGCCGGCGGGGCCACCGGCTCAGCGACAACGACCGGGCTCTTACAGTCGGTGAGCCAGATGTCATAGATCGGATGCTCGACCGCGTGCAGGCCCGGGCTGGCGGCAAACACCCAGCCGGTAAAGATGCGGCGCACTTCACCCTGCAGCGTCACCTCATCGACCTCGATAAAGGAATCGGTGTTCGCGGTCTCGGTCGAGGGACGCGTGAAGCAGGCGCGCGGCGTCAGCTGAAGCGCGCCGAACTGAACGGTTTCGCCGATCGCCACGTCGAAGCTGATGATACGCCCGGTGATCTTGTCAAGGCCGGAGAACAGCGCCGCGTTATTGACAATCTTCTGCGACGGCGGCTCGGTGATGACCTCGTCGCCCGGCTGCGGCGAGGTATCGGCTGGCTGCCCGCGTGGCAGGCGCTGCGCCGGCCCAGGCGCGGGCGCGCGCGATACCGGATCAAGCGCGGGCGCGCGCGGTGCCGGATCAAAGGCGGGTGCGCGCGCCGCTGGGTCAAGCGCGGTGGGCGCGCGCGCCGCCGGGTCAAGCGAGCGCGGCGCCGGGTCGAGCGCCGCTCCGGTCGGCGGCGGCAGCGGGCGCGATTGAACGGCGCCGCCAAAGGGGCCAGGGGCCGCATTGCCGGGCGGCGGACCGCCGGGAGCGGGAGGATAGTTGGCGGGCGGTGGATAGTCGGGTTGCTGCGGAGAGGGCTGCGGCGTCGGCATCTGCTGGCGCCCACCCGGGACACTCGACGGCGGACGCGGCGGCTCGCCGAAGATCCAGCCGAATTGCGCCGCCGCAGGAACGACCAGGCCGAGCGCCAGAGCGGCGGCAACAGTGGCAACAGACGTTCGTCGTCCCATCGTGAAAGCTGCCCGGGGAATCTAATCCCGCACTCTGATCCCGCTGTTAACACGGGGAATACGGCAGGGAAAGGGCGACACAGTTCCCCCGGTGGATCGTTCCACCACGGAAGCCCCTCATATCCAAGGGTTTTTGGCTTTACTCGACTTGCTGGGGGTCAGCGCCCGGGCGTCCAGGCCTTGTAGTCGCCGGTGGCCTTCGGGCGGCGCCCCTGGGCCAGCGTCGAGCCGGTGGGCCGATGCGCGCCAGGCGTGCCCGTGAGATTCGCCCGATGCGGCTTCCACCACGGGCGCGGCACGACCTTGTCCTTGGTCGGGGGGACGTCAACGGTATGGTGGAGCCAGCCATGCCACGACGGCGGGACCGTCGAGGCCTCGGCCACGCCGTTGTAGATCACCCAGCGACGCTCGAAGCCCAAACCCGGATCGATCTTGCCGCCACGCGTGCGGTAATACCGATTGCCGAACTCGTCGTCGCCGACAACCTCGCCATAGAGGCTGGTCCAGACCTGCGTGCCGAAGGTCTGGCCATTCCACCACGTGAAGAAGCGAAGCAGAAAATTCATCGCGGGCGTCATGACACCTCGCGGCCACGATGTCCAGGGCTGACAAGGACCGGTGAGTTGCTTGGCGAAACGTCGCTCGGACCCGGATTGCGCCGCTTCCGGCGCACCCGCCGGCTCCCCTCGGCAGATGCAGCGCGCTCAGCTCACGCCAAAATGGTGCAGGATCTGACTCGATGCCTGCATGGCAGCCGAGGTGAACTTGCCGTTGTACGCAACATGGTCGTAGCTGACCAACATGGCCAGCACCATCAGAGCAACACGCAACATGGCTCCACCCGTTTGACCAATGACGACGCTCGCATCCTACTCAATAGGCGTTTCATCGCTGTGAAATAGGAGATTCAAATTGTCATCAATTTTTGGTTGAGAGCCATGAGGCAAATCCCGGGAAAGTGGTGGATCACGATCCGGCGCCAGACCCGCTCCGTTGCGCGATGACGCGACGGCTCATTCGTCGGCGCCGTATTGATACCGGTGTAGCCTCGCAGATGTCGCAACCGCAGCACCGATCCGGGACCGCAATGGTGATCGCATGTTCGAAGACATTCGCAACAGCCTGACGGCGTGGCGAGACTATCTGGCATGGGTGCCGGACCCGCTGGTCGGCGCCGCCATGCTTATGCTGGCTGCCCTGCTCGCACTCGCCGTCCACCGCACGATCATTCGACTGCTGCTCCGCCTGGCACACGACCGGCATCCTCACCTGCACGCGTTCCTGGCCGGCACCATGAGCCTCACACGGCTCGCGCTCGTGGTCCTCGCCCTCTTCATCGTGCTGCCTGCCGCACCCCTCGACTTAAACGTCGAGAGCGCGCTAGCAAGGATTCTGCTGGTGGCGGCGATCGTGCTCCTGGGGTCGGCCGCGGTCACCGTGGTCGACATGACCGCCGACCTCTACCTCACACGTTTCAAGCATGACGGCGCGGACGATCTCGTCGTCCGCAAGCACCTCACGCAAGTGCGCGTCCTCACCCGCGCGGTCAACACGATGCTGATCATTGCGACCGTGGGTGCCGCGCTGATGACCTTTGAGACCGTGCGGCTCTATGGCGTCAGCCTGTTCGCCTCCGCCGGCGTTGCCGGACTGGTGGCCGGCCTCGCCGCGCGGCCGCTCCTGAGCAACCTGTTCGCCGGCATTCAGATCGCGATGACACAGCCGATCCGCATCGACGATAGCGTGCAGATCGAAAACGACGTGGGCCGCGTCGAGGAGATCACGTCGACCTATGTGGTGATCCGGCTGTGGGACCTCCGCCGCCTGATCGTGCCGCTCGCCTATTTCATCGAGAAACCGTTCCAGAACTGGACCAGGGAATCGACCAGCCGTATCGGCTCGGTGTCGCTGCATGTCGATTACACGGCGCCGGTCGAGCGGATCCGCGCCAAGGCCGCCGAGATCGTGCGGGCTTCGGCGCTCTGGGACGGCCAGGAGCTCAAGCTGCAGGTCACCGAGGCGCGGGAGAGCACGCTCGAGCTGCGGGCAATCGCGAGCGCGCGCACGTCCGGCGACGCGTACGACCTGTGCTGCGAGCTGCGTGAGAAACTCGTCGCTTTCCTGCAGAGCGAGATCCCAAGCGCGCTGCCACGCGCGCGGCGGCAGGCGGTGTCAGGGCTGCCATCCGAGCCCGCGGGAACGGACCGCGTCCTTTAGGCCCCCCGAGCCACATTGCGCGGCCCGGGGTCACCTGCCTATGCTCGGTCCAGGCGGCCGCGCCTGCGCGTGCGCGGGTCGATGGCAATAGCAACACGACGAGCAACACCACGCGCGAGCCAGGGAGAGTACCGATGTCACCACACCGCCTCACACGCTACGCCATCGTCCGCTACGCCATCGTCGGTGCCGCCCTCATGGCCATCCCCGCGCTCGCGCAGGGCCCGGCGCCGACACCGGCCAATCCCTGGTTCATGGCGGCGCCCTTCCCGGAAGCCTCCGAAGAAGTGCTCGCCGCCACCGCCAACAACAAGCTCTACGTGTTCGCAGGCCTCGCTCCGGGCTGGAAGCCGAAGTCGCTCGTGTTCGACTACGATCCGGCGAGCAACCAGTGGGGCAAGAAGAAGCCGATGAAGCTCGCGAGCCATCACGTCGCGTTCGCTAGCCTCAACAACAAAATCTATGCCTTTGGCGGCTTCGTACTGCCGCAGTCGGGGCCGGCAGCCTGGAGCCCGGTCAGCAATGCCTGGGAATACGACCCCGCAACCGACGAGTGGAAAGAGCTCGCCCCGATGCCGACGCCACGCGGCGCCGCGACGGCCGCGGCCGTCGGCGGCAAGCTCTACGTCACCGGCGGCGCCAACTCGCTTCAAGGCGTCAGCGAGAACGGCATCCATCCGACGCGCCCGCACAACGTCATGGGCACGGTCGAGGAGTACGACCCGGCGACCAACAGCTGGCGCACGCGCCGCTCGCTCCTCCTGCCCCGCAACCACCATGTGACGGCAGCGGCCGGCGGCAAGCTCTATGTGATCGGCGGCCGCGTCGGCTCCGCCTTCATCTCCGGCACCAGCAACAACGTCGACCTCGTCGAGATGTATGATCCGGCGGCCGATCTGTGGACCGCGCGCGCCCGCATGCCGACCGCGCGCAGCGCCATGGGCTGGGGCGTCTACAAGGACCAGTACATCATCACTGCCGGCGGCGAAGGCCAGGACCAGCGATACCTCGCCGCGTTCAAATCGGTGGAGGCCTTCGACACCACCGTCAACCGCTGGCTGGTGCTGCCCTCGATGACGCGCCAGCGCCACGGGCTCGCCGCCGGCGTGATCGGCGATCGCTTCTACGCGGTGAGCGGCGACGCCCAATCCGCGGGCAGCGGCCTGGAGCACTCTGCGGTCAACGTCAACGAGGCGCTGCAACTCGATCTCCTCATCAAGTAGTCAGGCAACCGGCGCGTATCGACAGGAGCACATGATGTCAGCATTCGACCTGCGCCGCTTCGCGGTGACGGCGGCGTTCTCGATCGTGGCCGCGCTTGGCCCAGCCCACGCCCAGACCTATCCGACCAAGTCGATCACGCTGGTGGTGCCGCTCGCCGCCGGCACCGGCATGGACACGATCGCGCGCCTCTATGGCGAGCAACTCTCAAGCTCGCTCGGCAAGCCGGTCGTGATCGACAACCGACCGGGCGCCGCCATGATGCTGGCGGTCACGTCGGTCGCGCGCGCGGCGCCCGATGGCTACACGCTCGGGATCGCGACCTCGGGGCCGCTCGCCACCAACCCGGTGCTCTACAAGAAGATCGACTACGATCCCGAAAGGGACTTCACCCCGATCGCGCTCTACGTGAAGTCGCCGTTCGTGCTGGTGGTCAATCCGGCGCTGCCGGTGCGCGCGGTGCCCGACCTGATCAAGCTCGCCAAGGAGAGCACCTCGCCTCTCACCTACAGCACGCCCGGCGTCGGCCTGATGCAGCACCTCTCGGTCGAGTTCATGAAGCAGCAGTTCGGCTTCGAGGCGACGCACGTGCCCTATCGCAACACGCCGCAGTCAGTCACCGATATCGTCGCCGGCCACATCGCATTCGGCTTCGCCGAAGCGGGCGCTGCCGTGCCTCTGGTCAAGGAGGGCAAGCTGCGCGCGATCGCGGTGTCCTCGAAGGCGCGCCTGCCGATCCTGCCGGAGGTGCCGGCGTTCTCGGAAAGCTCCGGCGCCGACGACTACGAAGCCGTGTCCTGGCACGTCCTGCTGGCGCCGGCCGCCACGCCTGCCCCGGTGGTCGACCGGCTGCATGGCGAGATGAAGCGAATCATGGCGGCACCCGACATGGTCAAGCGCGTGGCCGACCTCGGCCTCATTCCGTTCGATACCCAGCCGGTCGACGGCATCCGGACCTACATCAGGTCGGAGCAGGAGAAGTGGGGCTCGCTGGTGCGCAAGCTCGGGCTTGCGGGCTCGCAATAGCGAATCGGCAAACGCGAAAAGCTGTTGACGACTCAGACGTTCATGGCCGGAACGTGATACGGCCCGCCTACCCTATTGATCATCCACAGCTTTCATGAAATTTCGCGGCCGTTTCGGATGGCCTGCGCGGGCCGGCAACCGGCTTCAAAGCGACGCGGAAGAGGTATTTTGCTGCTCCGACGCGACTTGCCGGCGACCGCTCCCCAGGCTTCGGCCACACGATCCACACCCCTCATCCCCGTTGGTCACAGGGCTGCAACTCAAAGACGCTGTCGAATCGCCCGCAGAAGACCGATACTTCCAGTCCTCCCCCCAATTCTCTCCCCAGACTTCACAGGTTCACACAACATTTAGCGTTTGATTCAGATTCTGACGCTACAGCTTGACGGCAACGGCAGAGTCGTCTTAGCTTCTGACCGTTCGGCGCGAGTGGTCTGAAGTACCCGCCGGCGCTCTCCTGACAGGGTTCGGCGTTCCGCTCCGTTCTGCCGTCACGGCACCGGAGAGGAGCGTCCTGTCGCCGCCAGGAGCAGTAGCTGGACGCGCCGCAATCTCGGGCCGGGGGGCCGGACCGAAAAGCTTGGGACAGGCGTAAGGCAGAGCCGGGTCAACCGGTTAGCGAGCGCGGGTCGGGACAGGTCTGCGCGCAAAACGGACGTCGGATGCCTATATGGGGTTGTCCCCTTTTTGGCGTCCGCGCCGAACAACAATGGGGCGAGCAATGCGGATCGAGCGGCGATACACCAAGGACGGCCAGTCAGCCTATGCGGACATCGAGTTCCGGCTGACCACGAGCGAAATCCGCAACCCCGACGGCTCGGTGGTGTTCCGCGCCGAGAACGTGGAGGTGCCCTCGTCCTGGTCGCAGGTTGCCGCCGACGTCATCGCGCAGAAATATTTCCGCAAGGCCGGGGTGCCGGCGCGCCTGAAGAAGGTCGAGGAGCACACCGTTCCGTCCTGGCTGTGGCGCTCGGTGCCCGATGAGGCCGCGCTCAAGGACCTGCCCGAGAAGGAACGCACTGTCGGCGAGCAATCCTCCAAGCAGGTGTTCGAGCGGCTTGCCGGCACCTGGACCTACTGGGGCTGGAAGGGCGGCCACTTCGATTCGGAGACCGACGCGCGCGCCTTCTTCGACGAGCTTGTCTACATGCTCGCCATGCAGATGGCGGCGCCGAACTCGCCGCAATGGTTCAACACCGGCCTGCACTGGGCCTACGGCATCGACGGGCCGAGCCAGGGCCACCACTATGTCGACTTCAAGACCGGCAAGCTCGTCAAGTCGAAGTCGGCCTACGAGCACCCGCAGCCGCACGCCTGCTTCATCCAGTCGATCCAGGACGACCTCGTCAACGAGGGCGGCATCATGGACCTGTGGGTGCGCGAGGCGCGCCTGTTCAAATACGGCTCCGGCACCGGCTCGAACTTCTCGCGGCTGCGCGGCGAAGGCGAGAAGCTCGCGGGCGGCGGCAAGTCGTCGGGCCTGATGAGCTTCCTCAAGATCGGCGACCGCGCCGCGGGCGCAATCAAGTCGGGCGGCACCACCCGGCGCGCCGCCAAGATGGTGATTGTCGACACCGACCATCCCGATATCGAGCAGTTCATCGACTGGAAGGTGACCGAGGAGCAGAAGGTCGCCTGCCTGGTCACCGGCTCCAAGATCAACCACAAGCATCTGCGCGCGGTGCTGAAAGCCTGCGTCAACTGCGAAGGCTCGGGTGACGACTGCTTCGATCCCGAGAAGAATCCGGTGCTGCGGCGCGAGATCAAGGCGGCGCGGCGCAACTGCGTGCCCGACAGCTACATCAAGCGCGTGATCCAGTTCGCCAAGCAGGGCCACACCGACATTCAGTTCCCGATCTACGACACCGACTGGGATTCGGAAGCCTACCTCACCGTCTCCGGCCAGAACTCCAACAACACGGTGCGTGTCACCGACGAGTTCCTGAAAGCGGTGGAATCGGACGCCGAGTGGGATCTCACCTGGCGCACCAAGCCCGGCAAGATCGCCAAGACCGTGAAGGCGCGGCAGCTGTGGGAGAAGATCGGCTACGCGGCGTGGGCCTCGGCCGATCCGGGCCTGCAGTTCCACACCACCATCAACGACTGGCACACCTGCCCGGCCTCGGGTCCGATCATCGCGTCGAACCCGTGCTCGGAATACATGTTCCTCGACGACACCGCCTGCAATCTCGCCTCGATGAACCTCTTGGCGTTCCGCAACGCCGCGACCGGCGAGTTCGACGTTGAAGGATACGAGCACGCGATCCGGCTATGGACCGTCGTGCTCGAGATCGCGGTGCTGATGGCGCAGTTCCCGAGCCGCGAGATCGCGCAGCGCTCCTACGAGTTCCGCACGCTGGGCTTGGGCTACGCCAATGTCGGCGGCCTGCTGATGTCGTCGGGCATCCCTTACGATTCGGATGCCGGCCGCCAGCTCACCGGCACGCTGACCGCGATCATGACCGGCGTCTCCTACGCGACGTCAGCCGAGATGGCGAAGGAGCTTGGCCCGTTCCCGGGCTACAAGAAGAACCGCGAGCACATGCTGCGCGTCATTCGCAACCACCGCCGCGCCGCCTATGGCGAGCGCTCCGGCTACGAGAAGGTCGCGACCCCGCCGGTGCCGCTCGACCACAAGCTCTGCCCGCAAGGCAAGCTCGTCACCCACGCCAAGGCGGCCTGGGACCGCGCGCTCGAGCTCGGCAGCGCGCATGGCTTCCGCAACGCGCAGGTCTCGGTGGTGGCGCCGACCGGCACCATCGGCCTGGTGATGGATTGCGACACCACCGGCATCGAGCCCGACTTCGCGCTGGTGAAGTTCAAGAAGCTCGCCGGCGGCGGCTACTTCAAGATCATCAACCGCGCGGTGCCGGAAGCGTTGCGCGTGCTTGGCTACACGCCCGCGCAGATC
>Ga0209798_10000222_pt1 | contig 32688 bp, 26 predicted proteins | sample DOMMetBare3Fresh_FD_187475 | JGI IMG/M metagenome (GOLD analysis project Ga0209798, IMG submission 187475) | Wetland sediment microbial communities from St. Louis River estuary, USA, under dissolved organic matter induced mercury methylation -... | ecosystem: Environmental > Aquatic >... | reverse complement strand
CGATGGATCCGGTTCTGGCACGCCGGCTCGAGCGGCTTCGGCATGCTCGACGGCGATCGCATCCGGGTCTTCGCGGGCGACATGTTCGCGCAGCCCGAACCCACCGGCGCGCTGCTGGCGCTGGCCGACGTGCGCGTGCTGCGGCCCTGCTCACCGAGCAAGGTGATCGCGATGTACAACAACTTCGCGCCGCTGGTCGACAAGCTCGGTCAGCGACCGCCCGGCGAGCCGCAGTACCTGCTCAAGCCACCGAACACCTACCTCGACCCTGGCGCGTCGATCGAGGTGCCGGCGTGCGACAGCCGCGTGATCTTCGAGGGTGAACTGGGCATCGTGATCGGCCGCACCTGCAAGAATGTTGCCGCGGACCAGGCGCTGTCGTTCGTGTTCGGCTACACCTGCGCCAACGACGTGACGGCGGCCGACGTGCTGACCCGCGACCCCTCGTTCACGCACTGGGCGCGGGCCAAAGGCTTCGACGGCTTCTGCCCGTTCGGCCCGGTGATCTCGACCGGCCTGGACCCCAGCACCCTGGTGGTGCGCACGCTGCTCAACGGTCAGGTGCGACAGAACTTCCCGGCCTCCGACATGCTGTTCTCGGTGCCTCAGCTCGTCAGCCGGATCTCGCGCGACATGACCCTCGTTCCGGGGGATCTGATCCTCAGTGGCACCTCGGTCGGTGTCGGCGTGATGAAACCTGGCAGTAGCATCGAGGTCGAGATCACCGGGATCGGCACACTGAGCAACCGTTTCGGGATCTGAGTCCAACGAATCTGCGTTCCAACACGACCACATGCGAATCGCCATCATCGGCGCCGGTTCCATCGGCGGCTACCTGGGTGTCAAGCTGGCGCTGGCCGGTGAGGATGTCACCTTGATCGCGCGCGGCGCCAATCTGGAGGCGATTCGCCAGCACGGCATGAAGCTGTTCCTCAGCGACGGCAGCGAGCAGGTGGCGCGCGGCGTCAAGGCCACCAACGACTACGCCCAGGCCGGCGTGCAGGATCTCGTCGTGCTGGCGATGAAGGCGCATCAGGTGCAGGCCGTGGTCGACGACCTGCCGAAGCTGCTCGGCCCGCACACCGTCATCGTGCCGATGCAGAACGGCATTCCCTTCTGGTACTTCGACCAACACGGCGGCGCGCTGGCCGGCACGCCGATCCGTTGCGTCGATCCCGACGGACTGATCGCGCAACGGATCCCGGCGCGCCAGATCATCGGCTGCGTGGTCTACCCCGCGGCCGAGCTGATCGCGCCGGGGGTCGTGCAGCACATCGAGGGCGATCGTTTCCCGATCGGCGAGCTCGACGGCAGCAGCAGCGAGCGCGCCCTGCGCGTGTCGCAGTGCTTTGCGAATGCGGGTTTCAAGGCGCCGGTGCTCGACAACATCCGCGCCGAGATCTGGCTGAAGCTGTGGGGCAACCTGACCTTCAACCCGATCAGCAGCCTGGCGCACTCCACGCTCGTCGACATCTGCCAGTTCCCGCTCAGCCGCGAGCTGGCGGCCAACATGATGCGCGAGGCGCAGGCCGTCGCGCACAAGCTCGGCATTCAGTTTCGCGTCTCGCTCGAAAAGCGCATCGCCGGCGCCGAGAAGGTGGGCAAGCACAAGACCTCGATGCTGCAGGACATCGAGTCCGGCCGCGCCCCCGAGATCGACGCGCTGGTCGGCTCGGTGGTCGAGCTCGCGCGGCTGACCGAGACGCCGACGCCGCACATCGACACGGTCTACGCGCTGGTCAAGCTGCTGGCGCGCACGATGGCCGCCGAGCACGGCCGCGTGCACATGCTGCCGGTCGACTGAGGCCAGCGGCTACAGCAGCCCCGCCCCCCGCGCCCACTGGTACTTGGCCGCCAGCACCGCGACCGGGATCTCGGTGGAGTAGGCGTAGGCCGGGATGCCGTGCTCGTAGAGGTACTGCGCGGCGTCTTCCACCTGCACGTCGCCGGCCAGCGATGCGACCATCGGCTTCTCGATGCCCTTGGCGCGCATCTCGTCGCGCGCCTCGACCATGATCTTGGCGAACACCATCGGCGGCGTGACGATGGTGTGCCAGTAGCCGAGGATCAGCGAATGGATGCGCGGGTCCGACAGGCCGAGCAGCACGGTGTTCTTGTAGGTCTGCGGCGGCTCGCCGCCGGTGATGTCCACCGGGTTGCCCGCGGCGCCGAACGGCGGAATGAACTTGCGGAACGCCTGGTCCAGGTCGGCCGGCATCGGCATCAGCTTCAGGCCGTTGTCGACGCAGGCGTCCGACAGCAGCACGCCCGAGCCGCCGGCGCCGGTGATGATGACGACGTTCTCGCCCTTCGGCGTCGGCAGCACCGGCACGCCGCGCGCGAAGTCGAGCAGGTCGCGCAGCGACCTGGCGCGGATCACGCCCGACTGGCGCAGCACGTCGTCGTAGATCTTGTCGTTGCCGGCCAGCGCGCCGGTGTGCGAGCTGGCGGCCTTGGCACCGGCCGAGGTGCGGCCGGCCTTCAGCATGATGACCGGCTTCGTTTTCGACACGCGCTTGGCCACCTCGGCGAACGCGCGGCCGTCCTTCAGGTCTTCGCAGTGTTGCGCGATCACCAAGGTGTTCGGATCCTGCTCGAAGAACAGCAGCAGATCGTCCTCGTCGATGTCGCTCTTGTTGCCGAGGCCGACGATGGCCGACACGCCCATCTTGGCCGAGCGCGAGAAGCCGATGATCGCCATGCCGATGCCGCCCGACTGCGACGACAGCGCGGCCGAGCCCTTCACGTCGTAGGCGGTGCAGAAGGTCGCGCACAGGTTGGCCGGCGTGTAGTAGAAGCCGTAGATGTTCGGCCCCATCAGCCGGATGTTGTACTTGCGGCCGATCTCGACCAGCTCGAGCTGGCCCTCCATGTTGCCGGTCTCGGCGAAGCCTGAAGGGATCAGCACGGCGCCCGCTATTCTCTTTTCGCCGCACTCGGTCAGCGCGCCGGCCACCAGCTTGGCGGGAATGGCGAACACCGCGACGTCGATGTCGCCGGGCACGTCCTTGACGCTCTTGTAGGCCTTGTAGCCCATGATCTCGGCGGACTTCGGGTGGATCGGCAGGATCTGGCCCTTGTAGCCGCCGTTGATCAGGTTCTTCATCACCGAGTTGCCGATCTTGCCGGCCTCGTCGGACGCACCGATCACCGCCACCGACTTCGGCTGCATGATGCGGTTCATCGACTTCACCACCTCGGCTTCCGGCGGGCGGTAGCGCGGCGCCTTCTGCGCGAAGTCGACGACGATGCGCACGTCGGCGGCGATCGCTGAACTCTTGGTCGCGAACACCGGGTTCAGGTCCATCTCGGAGATCTCGGGGAAGTCGCTCACCAGCTGGCTGACCCCGACGATCAGCTTGGCCAGCGCGTCGCGATTGACCGGGTCGCTGCCGCGCACGCCTTTCAGCATTTCGGCGGCCTGGATGCCGTCGAGCATCGACAGCGCATCGGCCTGGCTGGCCGGCGCGAGGCGGAAGGTGATGTCCTTCAGCACCTCGACCAGCACGCCGCCGAGGCCGAACGCCACCAGCTTGCCGAAGCTGCCGTCGGTGACGGCGCCGACGATCACCTCCTGCCCGCCCTTGAGCATCTGCTGCACCTGCACGCCCACCACCTTGGCGTCGGCCTTGTAGGCCTTGGCGTTCTTCAGGATCGTGTCGTAGGCCCTGGCCGCCTCGTCGGCGCTGTTGACGCCGACGATCACGCCACCGGCCTCGGTCTTGTGCAGGATGTCGGGCGAGACGATCTTCATGACCACCGGAAAACCCATCGAGCCGGCCAGCTTGGACGCCTCGGCCGCGCTGCCGGCCAGGCCTTCCTGGGGCACGGCGATGCCATAGGCGTCGCACACCTGCTTGCCTTCCGGCGCGGTGAGCGAGGTGCGGCCTTCGGCCTTGACGGCGTCCAGGAGTTTGCGAACCTTGGTCTTGTCGATGGTCATGGTGTCTCCGTCTTCGTTCGGTGCGGGGTGGCAGGCGGCACGCTCAGATGACGCGCGCCTCGCGCAGGCTCTTGATCTCGGCGGCGCTGTAGCCCAGCTGCACGAGCACCTCTTCGGTGTGCTCGCCCAGCAGCGGCGAGCGCGTCACCTCGGTGGGGCTGTCCGACATCTTGATCGGATTGCCCACCGAGAGGTACTTGCCGCGCGTCGGGTGGTCGACCTCGACCACCGTGCCGGTGGCGCGCAGCGACGGCTCTTCGAGGATCTCCTTCATCGACAGGATCGGCCCGCAGGGGATGTCGAACTTGTTCAGGATGTCCATCGCCTCGAACTTGGTCTTGGTCATCGTCCATTGCTCGATCCGCGCGAAGATCGGCTTCAGGTGCAGCAGGCGCGCCGCCGGCGTCGCGTAGGCCTCGTCGGTGATCCAGTCTTCCTGGCCGATCACCTTGCACACCGCCGGCCAGACGGCCGCCTGGGTGATGAAGTAGATATAGGCGTTGGGATCGGTCTCCCAACCCTTGCACTTGAGGATCCAGCCCGGCTGGCCGCCCCCCGACGCGTTGCCGGCACGCGGCACGGCGTCGCCGAACTTGCCGTCCGGATACTGCGGATACTCGTGCATCGTGCCGGTGCGCGCCAGGCGCTGCTGGTCGCGCAGCTTCACGCGGCACAGGTTCAGCACGCCGTCCTGCATCGCGGCCAGCACCTTCTGACCGCGCCCGGTGGTGTTGCGCTGGTACAGCGCCGCGACGATGCCCAGCGCCAGGTGCAGCCCGGTACCCGAGTCACCGATCTGCGCGCCGGTGACCAGCGGCGGACCGTCGTCGAAGCCGGTGGTCGAGGCCGAGCCGCCGGCGCATTGCGCGACGTTCTCGTAGACCTTGCAGTCCTCGTACGGCCCGGGGCCGAAGCCCTTGACGGACGCGACGATCATGCGCGGATTCAGTTTCTGGATGTGCTCCCAGGTGAAGCCCATGCGGTCGAGCGCGCCGGGGGCGAAGTTCTCGACCAGCACATCGCAGGTCTTGATCAGTCGGTCGACCACCGCCTTGCCCTTCGGATCCTTGGTGTTGACGGTGATCGAGCGCTTGTTGTGGTTCAGCATCGTGAAGTACAGGCTGTCCACTTCGGGAATGTCGCGCAGCTGGCCGCGCGTGGCGTCGCCTTCGCCGGCCTTCTCGAGTTTGATCACATCGGCGCCCAACCAGGCCAGCAGCTGGGTGCAGGTCGGGCCGGACTGCACATGGGTGAAATCGAGGATGCGGACGCCGTCCAGTGCTTTGCTCAATTGATGCTCCTTAGGGGAGTAGGTTACTTCTTCTTGGCTGCGGCTTGCGGGTTCAAGCTGGTGATGCGGCCGCTCTCGGTGCCGGCCGTCTCGTCGATGACGGCATTGATCAGCGTCGGCTTGCCGCTGGCAATGGCCTCGCTCATCGCCTTGCTCAGTTCGGCCGGCGTCGTGGCCCGCACGCCCACGCCACCGAAGGCCTGCATCAGCATCTCGTAGCGCGCATCCTTGACGAACACCGTGGGCGCGGGGTCGGCCCCGCCGCTGCCGTTGACGTCGGTGCCGCGGTAGACGCCATTGTTGTTGAAGACCACCACGCACACCGGCAGCTTGTAGCGGCAGACGGTTTCGACCTCCATGCCGCTGAAGCCGAACGCGCTGTCGCCGCAGACCGCGATCACCGGCTTGCCAGTCACCACCGCAGCGGCCACCGAATAGCCCATGCCGATGCCCATGATGCCCCAGGTGCCGACGTCCAGCCGTTTGCGCGGCTGATACATGTCGACGATGCTGCGCGTGAAGTCGAGCGCGTTGGCGCCTTCGTTGACGAGGACGGCTTCCGGATTGGCCTTGACGATGTCGCGCACGGCGCTCAGGGCGCTCTGGAAACTCATCGGCGAAGGGTTCAGCGCCAGCGTGGCGGCCATCTTCGACAGGTTCTTGTCCTTGCGGTCGGCGACCGTGGCCGTCCACTCGGCCGGCGGCTTGGGCCACTGCGCGCCCATGCCGGCGACCAGCGCCGACGCGCAGGAACCGATGTCGCCGATCACCGGCGCGGCGATCGCCACGTTGCTGTCGATCTCGGTCGGCGCGATGTCGACCTGGATGAACTGCTTGGCCGCCGGCGCGCCCCAGGTCTTGCCCTTGCCGTGCGACAGCAGCCAGTTCAGCCGCGCGCCGACCAGCATCACGACGTCGGCCTCGGCCAGCACGAAGGAGCGCGCCGCCGATGCGCACAACGGGTGCGTGTCGGGCAACAGTCCCTTGGCCATCGACATCGGCAGGTACGGGATGCCGGAGCGTTCGACCAGCGCGCGGATGTCGGCATCGGCCCGCGCATAGGCGGCGCCCTTGCCGAGCAGGATCAGCGGGCGTTTGGCGCCCTTCAGCAGTTCGAGTGCGCGTTGCACCGCATCGGCCGCCGGAATCTGCCGCGGCGCCGGATCGACCACCTTGATCAGCGACGCACGGCCGGCCTGCGCGTCCACGGCCTGTGCCATCAGCTTGGCCGGCAGATCCAGATACACGCCGCCCGGACGGCCCGACAGCGCCGCGCGGATCGCGCGTGCGATGCCCACGCCGATGTCCTCGGCGTGCAGCACACGGAACGCCGCCTTGCACAGCGGCTTGGCGATCGCCAGCTGGTCCATCTCTTCGTAGTCGCCCTGCTGCAGGTCGACGATCTCGCGCTCGCTGGAGCCGCTGATCAGGATCATCGGGAAGCAGTTCGTCGTGGCGTTGGCCAATGCCGTGAGCCCGTTCAGGAAGCCGGGCGCGGACACCGTCATGCAGACGCCGGGTTTGCCCGTCAGGTAGCCGGCGGCCGCGGCGGCATTGCCCGCATGCTGTTCGTGGCGGAACGCGATGACACGCAGGCCTGAAGCCTGCGACATGCGCAGCAGGTCGGTGATCGGAATGCCCGGCAGGCAGAAGATCGTGTCGATGCCGTTGAGCTTGAGCGCGTCGATGACGAGGTGGAAGCCGTCGGTCTGCGCGGTGGCTGCGGATTCGGTGGTCATGGGGGCTGTCTCCGTGGTGCTCGCGATCGACGGCACGCAGGGCGCGATTCGAGGGAGCCTATGATAGAAAAGCACGCTCCGATTCACCGTTGACCGCGGTCAAGATTTGAAATCTGAAGCGCCCGCCGCACGCCGTACACCCCGGAAGCTTCGATGATTTCGACGTCGATCGAGAACCACAGCGAGCGCAATGTCATTCGCGTTCTGCTGAGGCAGAACCTGGTTCTCAAGGAGGTGACCGACGACGAGTGGCTCGCGCTCGAGAGCCTGTTGACGGTGGTCGACTGCCAGAAGGGCGAGGTGCTGCTGCACCAGGGCGTGCACGAGATGGAGCAGTACTTCGTGCTCGACGGCATTCTCAAGCGCGTGGTCACCAACGCGGCGGCCAAGGAGATGATCCTGCGCTTCGCCGACGAGCGCGACATGGAGACCAGCTACGCCGCGTGGCGCCTGAACACCCCCACGCCCTACAGCATCGTCTGCGTCACCAAGGCCCGCGTGGCCAAGCTGCCGATGCCGACCTGGGTCGCGTTCATCGACCGGCATCCGAAATTCAAGGCCACGTTCGAATACGAGGTGATGCGCCTGATGAGCGACGTGATGGCGCACACGATCACGCTGCACCTGCTGGACGCGCCCGGGCGCGTGCACCGCTTCGAGCGCAAGCATCCCGAACTGGCAGATCGCATCCCGAAGAAGGAACTCGCGGCCTACCTGAACCTGTCGGCCGAAACGCTCAGCCGGCTGAAGCAGCGAGGCAAGATCTAGGGTGAACAGGCCCTGGCGTCAGTTCTTCGACGACGTGAACAGGCGCGAGCGCGCCATCACGCGCAGCTGATTGTCGACGCCGGTCACGCCCGCCACGCCCTTGGTCACGCGCTCGGCCGCGGTGCGTTCCTCGGCGTTGAGCACGATGCCGCGCAGCGTCACCTGCCCGTCAGCGCTGTCGATGGTGACGTCGACGCTGTGCGTCGCCTCGTCGGCGCGCACCGCGGCGCGCACGTGCGAGCGCAGCGCCATGTTGCGCAGCAGCGCCCGCGAGGCCTCGGTTTCGGCGAACTCGGGCCTCACCAGCAAGGCCTTGATCTGCTGCACGCAGGTTTCCACCGACAGGCGATCGGTGTTGAGCACCAGGTCGAACAGCACCGGGTCGCCCCAGTCGACGCCGAACTGCTCGTGCATGCGGGTGGCGTTGGCATGGTCGCTGCGCCGGATCTCGGCTTCCGCGGCCTCGAGGTCGTCGGTGTCGAGTTCCTTCAGCAGCCACTGCACGCGCTGGGCGAAGGGCCGCATGATGCGAATGCACGGCACATGCGGCACCGGACGCAGCAGCTGGGTGGCGCCCCAGCCGCGGATGACCACATTGCCCTTCGCCGCGGCGTCGAGCACCTCCTCGGCGGTGTAGACGGCCATGCTCGCGCGGTCGGCCGTCAGGCGCTCGATCGGCCCGGCCTTGCCCGCGCGCAGCCGGCTGATCAGGCTCTTGGACACGTGCATCTTGCCGGCCACGCGTTCGGCCACCTCGTGCTGCAGCGTCGACAGCTTGAGCTCGTCGGCCAGCTGTTCGGCGACGTCCTGCGCCAGCGAGCCCATCCCCTGTGTCAATGCAACGACTGGCATGAAACGCTCCTTCGCATCAGTCGATCGGCCGTTGGGCCGCGAGTCCGTCGTCCTTGGGCGTGCGGATCCTGGCCATCAGCATGGAGATCAGCGGCCACAGCAGCATCACCAGCGCCAGCGTGGTGATCGAGCCGACCAGCGGGTTGGCCCACATGATGCCGAGGTCACCCTGCGACACCAGCATCGCCTGACGGAACGAATCCTCGGCCTTGTCGCCCAGCACCAGCGCCAGCACCATCGGCGCGAGCGGGTAGTTCAGCTTCTTGAACACATAGCCGATCACGCCGAAGCCGAGCATGAACCAGATGTCGAGCATCGCGTTGTGCACCGTGTAGGCGCCGATGGCGCAGATCACGATGATCACCGGCGCGATGATCGAGAACGGTATGCGCAGGATCGAGGCGAACACCGGCACCATGGTCAGCACCACGATCAACCCGGCCAGGTTGCCCAGGTACATGCTGGCGATCAGGCCCCAGACGAAGTCCTTCTGCTCGACGAACAGCAGCGGCCCGGGCTGCAGGCCCCAGATCAGCAGGCCACCGAGCAGCACGGCCGCGGTGGGCGAGCCCGGGATGCCCAGCGCCAGCATCGGCAGCAACGCGCTGGTGCCGGCCGCGTGCGCCGCCGTCTCGGGAGCGATCACGCCCTCGATCTCGCCGGTGCCGAACTTGGGCCCGTTGCGTGAGAATTTCTTCGCCAGGCCATAGCTCATGAACGACGCCGGCGTCGCCCCGCCGGGCGTGATGCCCATCCAGATGCCCACCAGCGAGCTGCGCAGCGAGGTCACCCAGTACCTGGGCAGCTCCTTCCAGGTTTCCCACACCACCTTCGGGTTGATGCGCGCGGACTTGCCCGAGAAGCTCAGCCCCTCCTCCATCGACAGCAGGATCTCGCCGATGCCGAACAGGCCGATCACCGCGATCAGGAAGTCGAAGCCGCGCATCAGCTCGGGTTGCCCGAAGGTCAGCCGCAGCTGTCCCGTCACCGTGTCCATCCCCACGGCGGCCAGCGCGAAACCCAGCGCCATGGCCACCAGGATCTTGAACGGCGAACCTTTGCCCATGCCGACGAAGCTGCAGAACGTGAGCAGGTAGACCGAGAAGTACTCGGGTGCGCCGAACTTGAGCGCGAACCTGGCCACCAGCGGCGCGAGAAAGGTGATCATCACCACGGCGATGAAGGCGCCGACGAAGGAGGACGTGAACGCCGCCGTCAGCGCCTGGCCGGCGCGCCCCTTCTGCGCCATCGGGTAGCCGTCGAAGGTGGTGGCCACCGACCAGGGCTCGCCGGGGATGTTGAACAGCACCGACGTGATCGCGCCGCCGAACAGCGCGCCCCAGTAGATGCACGACAGCATCACGATGGCCGACGTGGGCGACATCGTGAACGTCAGCGGCAGCAGGATCGCCACGCCGTTGGCCCCGCCCAGGCCGGGCAGCACGCCGATGATGACGCCCAGGATGATGCCGACCATCATCAGGCCGATGTTCATCGGCGTCAGCACGACGGCGAAGCCCTGCATCAGCGAGCTCAGTTCTTCCATGTCATTCGGCTCCAGCGGTGGTGCAGGGCTTTCGGGTCATCGGACGACACGCGGGGGCGACGGCTCAGTAGCCGAGGAAGCGCAACGGGTCGAGCGAGCCCTTGAACAGCGGCACCTTGAACCAGACTTCGAACATCAGGAAGAACACCGCGTTGACGACGACACCCACCAGCACGCTCTTCAGCGGCGGGTACTTGCCGAGGATCACCATGAACAGCGCGATGTAGATGGCCGAGGCCACGTACAGGCCTACGAACACCACCGCCAGCACGTAGACGATGGCCGGCAGCAACACCTGCATCACCCGGCCGAGCTGCTCGCGGTCGACGAAGGTGTCGCCGTCGCGGCCCTTGCCGACCGCCTGGTAGAAGATGCCCAGCGCCGAGATGCAGATGATCACGCCGATGTAGAAGGGGAAGTAACCCGCACCGGGGCCGTCGGTCGTCCAGCCGGCGCCCAGGCGCCGTGATTCGAACGCCACCACGGCACCGAAGACGAACACCACGACGGCCACGACGGCGTCGACGGTGTGGTTCTTCGCGACCGGCGGGCTGTCGGACTCGGGGGGATCGTGTTCTGCTGACATGGCGCACTCGAGGTTGAGAGCTTGCGCGGAGCGCCGAACCGGCACCAGCCGGCCGGCGGCACGGCCGGGCGGCAGGACCGCCCCAACCGCTGGCCGAAAGGACACCGCGCGAGCTGCGGCGCCTGCCGGCCTTGAGCCTACTTCGCGATGAAGCCGGCTTCGGTCATCAGCTGCCGGTGCAGGATCTCGGCGCTCGTCAGCCAGCGGACGAATTCGGTGCCGGTCATCGCGGTGGTGTTGAACGCACCCTTCTCCATGAAGTCCTGCCAATCGGGCGTCTCGCGCACCTTCTTCAGCAGATTGACGTAGAACGCCTGCTGCTCCGGCGTGACGCCCGGCGCCATGAAGACGCCGCGCAGCATCACGTAGTCGGTGGCCACGCCCGACTCCTGGCAGGTGGGGATGTCGCCCCACGACTGCTTGTCGGTGACCTTGGCCTTGTACGGCATGCGCTTGTCGTCGAACACGCACAGCGGGCGCAACTGGCCGGCGCGCCACTGGGCCACGGCCTCGATCGGGTTGTTGACGGTGGAGTCGACGTGCTTGCCGACCAGCTGCACCGCCACCTCGCCGCCGCCTTTGTACGGGATGTAGATGAACTTCGTGCCGGTGGCCTTCTCGAGCCCGACGGTGAGGATCTGGTCTTCCTGCTTCGAGCCGGTGCCGCCCATCTTGAACTTGTTCGGACCCGCAGCCTTCACCGCCGCGATGTACTCGTTAGCGGTCTTGTACGGCGTCTCGGCATTGACCCAGAGCACGAACTGGTCCAGCGCCATCATCGACACCGGCGTCATGTCCTTCCAGCTGAACGGCACGCCGGTGGCCATCGGCGTGGTGAACAGGTTGGACAGCGTGATGATGATCTTGTGCGGGTCGCCCTTGGCCTCCTTCAGCGCCAGGAAGCCCTCGGCGCCGGCGCCGCCCGACTTGTTGACGACGACCATCGACTCCTTCATCAGCTTGTGCTTGACGATGATGCCCTGGATCAGCCGCGCCATCTGGTCGGCACCGCCGCCGGTGCCGGCCGGCACCACGAACTCGACCGGTTTGCTGGGCTCCCAGGCAAGCGCCGGGCCGGCGGCCAGCGTTACCGTCGCGGCCAGCATCAACGGCGCGACCCATCGTGTCGAACGGTGGCCGTGGGGTGTACGGGACTTCATCATTCTGACTCCTGTTTGTATGCGCCAGCGTGTGGTGAAGCGGCCCAACGACGGGCGCGCGCTATGGTCAGATTCTCTGCACGAAAAACGATTGACCGCAGTCAACTTCCGAAAAAACCTGCACCCAGGGTTTCCCGCATGGCTGCCGGCATGCGTGGCCCCCGCGGTCGCCGCGCATCGCTGATTGTCCGACCAATCCGACGGCTCGCAGGCTGCGCGCGGACAAACCGCCCACTCGACAGCCACGCGTTTGGAGAGCCACACGCCTGCGAGGTTCACAGGCCCGACAGCACCTTGCGCAACTTGGCGACGATTTCATCGAGGTGCTTGTCCTCCATCACCAGCGGCGGCGCGATGATCAGCGCATCGCCCGTGCTCTTCAGGTTCAGGCCGGCGTCGTACAGCCGCTTCTGCGCCTCGTGGCCACGTGCGCCGGGCGTGCCGTCCACCGCCACGTCCACCGCCGCCATCATGCCGATCGAGCGGATGTCGGTGACGATCGGCAGTTCGCGCAGCGCATGGATGGCGTCGATGAACTTCGGGCTCATCGCCGCGCCGCGCTCGATCAGCCGCTCGTTGGCGAAGATATCCATCATTGCCAGACCGGCCGCACACGACGCCGGGTGCGCCGAATAGGTGTAGCCGTGGAAGAACTCTACGCCCTTGGCCGGCCCGGCATTGGTGATGGTGTCGTAGATCTCCTGCTTCGCCGCCACCGCGCCCATCGGCTGCGCGCCGTTGGTGATGGCCTTGGCCATGGTCAGCAGATCGGGCGTGACCCCGAAGGCCTGCGCACCGAAGTTGGCGCCCATGCGACCCCAGCCGGTGATGACCTCGTCGAACACCAGCAGGATGCCGTGCTGGTCGCAGATCTGGCGCAGCCGGTTGAGGTAGCCCTTGGGCGGCGGCAGGCAGCCGAACGAGCCGGCGGCGGGCTCGACGAACACGGCCGCGATGTTCTCGCCGCCGTACAGGGTGCAGAAGCGCTGCAGGTCGTCGGCCAGGTCGGCGCCGTGGTCGGGTTGACCTTTGGCGAAGCGGTTTTCCGGCAGCGCGGTGTGCCGCATGTGGTACACGCCCGCCAGCCCGGGCCCGAACGCGCGGCGGTTGTTCACCATGCCGGCCAGCGCCACGCCGCCCATGTTCACGCCGTGATAGGCGCGCTCGCGGGCCACGAACAGCTGGCGCTGCGCCTGGCCCTTCACCCGGTGGTAGGCCAGCGCCATCTTCATCGCGGTGTCCACCGACTCCGAGCCGCTGTTGGTGAAGAACACGCGGTTCAGGCCCGCCGGGGTGTACTGCGTCACCCGCTCGGCGAGTTCGAAGGCCTTCGGGTGCGCGCGCAGGAACGGCGCGGTGAAGTCCAGCGTCTGCAGCTGCTCGTACACCGCGCGCGCGATCTCCTCGCGGCAGTGGCCGGCGGCCACGCAGAACAGGCCCGCCGACGCGTCGATCACTTCCTTGCCCTCGGGCGTGTAGAAGTACATGCCCTTGGCGCGGCTGAACATCTTGGGCTCGGCCTTGAACTCCTTGTTCGGCGAGAACGGCATCCAGTACGGTTGCAGTGCGGTGGCTACTTGCGGTTCGGCGTGGCCCATGCAGGTCTCCTGGCGTGAAGCGTGGCGGTGCCGCGATTGTCCGGGATTTCGCCGCCTGCGAGCGGGCGCGGGCCTCGTTCGGCAGCAAGCCTATGGTTGTCACCGTTGGCATGCCGCGGCGCGCGGGCCATGCTGCGACGTGCCGCGCGGCGGCCGTGCAGTCCGGTCCACCGCAACCCGCCATGACCCAACCCACCACCGTCTATCGCGCCCGCAAGATCATCACGCTCAACCGCGCCCAGCCCGAGGCCACGCACGTGGCAGTGCGCGACGGACGTGTGCTGTCGGTCGGCGACGCCGCACGCATGCGCGAATGGGGCCGCTTCGAGCTCGACGAGCGCTTTGCCGACCACGTGCTGATGCCCGGCTTCGTCGAGGGTCACTGCCACCTCAAGGAAGGCAGCGTCTGGGAGTGGTCCTATCTCGGCTGGTTCGACCGCCGCGATCCGCAGGGCGCCACCTGGCCCGGGCTGCGCTCGATGGATGCGGTGGTGAGCCGGCTGCGCGAGGTCGATGCGCGCATGCGCGCCGCCGGCCAGGGCGATGCGGTGCCGCTGATCGCCTGGGGGTTCGACCCGATCTACTTCGGCGGCGAACGCATGACGGTGGAGCACCTGGCGCGCGTGGGCACCGAGCGGCCGATCGTGATCGCGCACGCCAACGGGCACCTGATGAACGTCAACGCCGCGATGCTGCGGCTGGCCGAGATCGACGCCGAGACCGAGGTCGAAGGCGTGATGAAGTTCGCCAGCGGCGAGCCCAATGGCGAGCTGCAGGAGCCGGCGGCGATGTTTCTCGTGCTGCGCAAGGTGGGCAGCGCCGGGCTGATCGCGCCGATGGACGACGCCGGCATGGCGAGCTTTGCCGCGATCTGCCGCCTGCAGGGCGTGACCACCGCCACCGACCTGGTGAACAAGCTCGGCGCCGACGACATTGCGGTGCTCGAGCGTGCCTGCCATCGCGACGACTACAACGTGCGCATCGTGCCGGCGTTCCAGGCCTTCCACGGCACGCATGGCGCCGCGCAAGGCGCCGAACACGTGCGCGAACTGATGAAGCGCAATTCCGAGCGGCTGCGCTACGGGCTGGTGAAGATGATGCTCGACGGCTCGATCCAGGGCTTCTCCGGGCGGCTGCGCTGGCCGGGCTACTTCAATGGCGCACCCAACGGCATCTGGGTCACCGCGCCGTCACAGTACGAGGCCGATTTCGAGACCTACCACCGCGCCGGGCTGCTGATCCACACCCACACCACCGGCGACGAGGCCTCGCAGGTGGCGCTGGAGTCGATCGAGCGCGTGCTCGGCCGCCATCCGCGCGCCGACCACCGCCACACCATCCAGCACGGCACGATGATGGACACGCCGATGTTCCGCCGGGCCGCGGCGCTCGGCTTGTGCACCAACCTGTTCGCCAACCATGTGTGGTACTGGGGCGAGCAGCACCAGCGAATGACGATGGGCCCCGACCGTGCGCAGGGCATCGCCGCGTGCCGCAGCGCGCTCGACGCCGGCGTGCCGCTGGCGATCCACTCCGACGCGCCGGTGACGCCGCTGGCGCCGCTGTTCACCGCCTGGTGCGCGGTGAATCGCATCACGCCGTCGGGCCAGGTGCTCGGCCCGGGCGAGCGCATCTCGGTGATGGAGGCCTTGCACGCGGTGACCCTCGGCCCGGCCTGGACGCTCAAGCTCGACCACGAGATCGGCAGCATCCACAGCGGCAAGCGGGCCGACTTCGCGGTGCTGGAGGATGACCCGCTGGACGTCGAGCCGATCAAGCTGAAGGACGTCCGGGTCTGGGGCACGGTCCTGGGCGGCCGCGTGTTCGAGGCCGGCATTCGATGAACACCGGCCGGCTGCCGTTCACGGTGATCGGTGGCTTTCTCGGCGCCGGCAAGACGACGCTGCTCAACCACTGGCTGCGCCATGCCGGCGGCCAGCGGCTGGCGGTGCTGGTCAACGACTTCGGCGCGCTGAACATCGATGCCGAACTGGTCGCCGCCAGCGCTGGCGACACGGTGGCGTTGAGCAACGGCTGCGTCTGCTGCTCGATCGGCGACGACCTCGCGGCCGCGCTGATCCGCGTGATCGCCGAGCGCTCGCGCTTCGACGCGGTGGTCATCGAAGCCAGCGGCGTGTCCGACCCGTGGCGCATCGCGCAGATCGGCCTGGCGGATGCCGCGCTCGGCCTGGACGGCGTGATCGTGCTCGTCGACGCCGCGGCTGTGCTCGCGCAGGCGGCCGATCCGCGTCTGGCGGATTCGGTCGAGCGACCGCTGGCGCACGCCGACATCGTGGTGATCAACCACATCGACCAGGTGGACGCCACCGAACTGGCCGCCGTGCGCGCCTGGGTGACCGGGCGCGCGCCGCGGGCCACGCTCGTGCTGGCCGAGCAGGCCAGCGTGCCGCTGCCGCTGCTGAGCGGTGCCGCCAGCCGCAGGCCGGCGTCGGCCGACGCGCGCGGACCGGCCTGCGGCCACACGCACGACGGACCACCCGGCGACACGGTGCACCACGACAGCCAGTTCGAGACCTGGGCGGTCGAGCCCCGGCATGTCTGCTCGGCCGCGGCGCTGCGCGCTCTGCTGGGCGCGATGCCGGCGGGCGTGCTGCGGCTCAAGGGGATGGTCGCGACGGACCAGCACGGGTGGTCGGAACTGCAGTTCGCCGGTCGCCACGGAAATTTGCGGCGGGCAGCCCGACCTCCGGTGTATGGTTCGGCCCTGGTGGCCATCGGCCTGCGCGGGCGGCTGCCGGTGCATCTGCTGCAGCAGGCCATCGATGCGGCCGCCGCGGCCGGGCCGCCGGGCTTGAATCAACGACAGGAGACGATGCATGCACCTCACCGCTGAGCAGCGCGCGTCCTTCGACCGCGACGGATACCTCTTCTTCCCTAGCCTGTTCGCGCCGCGCGAGGTGGCCGTGCTGAACGATGCGGTGCCGGCGTTGTATGCGCGCCTCGAGGTCTACAACGTGCGGGAGAAGGATTCCGACGCCGTGCGCACGAACTTCGCCGCGCACCTGATCAGCGCACCGTTCGCGCGGCTGGCGCGCCACCCGCGCATGGTCGAACCGGTGGTGGACCTGTTCGCCGAAGCGGTCTACATGCACCAGTTCAAGATCAACGGCAAGATGGCCTTCGAAGGCGACGTCTGGCAGTGGCACCAGGACTACGGCACCTGGCTCAACGACGACCAGATGCCCACCGAGCGGGCGATGAACGTTGCGATCTTCCTCGACGACGTGACCGAGTTCAACGGCCCGCTGATGTTCATTCCCGGCAGCCACCGCCGCGGCGTGATCGATGCGAAGCACGACACCCGCACCACCAGCTACCCGCTGTGGACGGTGGACCACGATTTGATCCGCCAGCTGGTCGATCGCGCCGGCGGCAGGCAGGGCGGCATCGTCGCGCCCAAGGGCCCGGCCGGGTCGATGATCCTGTTCCACTCCTGCCTGGTGCATGCCTCCAGCAGCAACCTGTCGCCGTTCAATCGCGTCAGCGTCTACCTGAGCCTGTGCGCGGTCAGCAACCACATCCGGCGCTTCAAGCGGCCGGAGTACATCGCGCACCGCGATTTCACGCCGATCCAGTGCCTGCCCGACGACTGCCTGCTGAAGGACTATCCGGTCGATCTGCCGTGGCGCGACGGCCTGCCGGGCAGCGCGCTGGTCACGTCGACGGAACCGCTCAGGCAGGCGGCATGAGCCTGTACGCCCAACTGCAGCAGCGCGCGGCCGAGGGCCGGCCGGTGCGCATCGGCCTCATCGGCGCCGGCAAGTTCGGCTCGATGTACCTGGCGCAGATTCCGCGCACGCCTGGCGTGCACCTGGTGGGCATCGCCGACCTGTCGCCCGATGCCGCACGGCGCAATCTGGCGCGCGTGGGCTGGCCCGACGAGCGCACCCGCGCCGGCTCGCTCGACGCGGCGCGGCGCGACGGCAACACCCACGTCGGCGACGACTGGCGCGCGCTGGTGTGTCATCCGGCGATCGACGTGATCGTCGAATGCACCGGAAACCCGATCGTCGCGGTGGACCATTGCCTGGAGGCCTTCGCGCAGCGCAAGCATGTCGTCAACGTCACCGTCGAGGCCGACGCGTTCTGCGGCCCGCTGCTGGCGCGCAAGGCTGCCGAGGCGGGCGTGGTGTATTCGCTGGCCTTCGGCGACCAGCCGGCGCTGATCTGCGACCTGGTGGACTGGGCGCGCACCTGCGGCTTCCCGGTGGTGGCGGCCGGGCGCGGCCACAAGTGGCTGCCGCACTTCTGCACATCGACGCCCGAGACGGTGTGGGGCTACTACGGGCTCACGCCGGAGCAGGCCGCGCGCGGCGGGCTGAATCCGAAGATGTTCAACAGCTTCCTCGACGGCAGCAAGCCGTCGATCGAATGCACCGCGGTGTCCAACGCCACCGGCCTGGGCGTGCCGAGCAACGGCCTGCTCTACCCGCCGGCCAGCGTCGAGGACATTCCGTTCGTCACCCGGCCGCGCAACGCCGGCGGGGTGCTCGAACGCAAGGGCATGGTCGAGGTGATCTCCTCGCTCGAGACCGACGGTCGCCGGATCGGCTACGACATCCGCATGGGCGTGTGGGTCACGGTCGAGGCCGAAACCGAGTACATCAAGAACTGCTTCGAGGAATACAACGCGCACACCGACCCGACCGGGCGCTACTTCACGCTGTACAAGCGCTGGCACCTGATCGGCCTGGAGGTCGGCGTGTCGGTGGCGAGCGTCGCGCTGCGCGGCGAGCCCACCGGCGTGGCCACCGGCTGGCATGCCGACGTGGTGGCGACGGCCAAGCGCGATCTGCGTGCCGGCGAGATGCTCGACGGCGAAGGCGGCTACACGGTCTGGGGCAAGCTGCTGCCGGCGGCCAGATCGCTCGCACTGGGCGGGCTGCCGCTCGGGCTGGCACACGACGTCAAACTGCTGCGGCCGGTAAAGCAGGGCCAGGCACTGAGCTGGGACGATGTGGCGATGGACACCGGCTCGCGCGCCTATCAGACCCGGCGCGAGATGGAACGCCTGTTCGGCGGCGCCGACGCGCCAGCGTCTGGCGGTGCACACGCGCCGGGTTCGGGCCGCGCGCGCGACGGTGTCGCGCTGCCCGAGCGCTGAACGCCGCCCGAGTCAGGACAGACTGGATGCGATCGCGCGTGCTCGGTTTCCTGGCCTGGTTGGCCTACCGCAGCCTGTCGATGACCTGGCGCATCTCGCTGAACGAACCCGAGAGCATGCGCACCGCTCTGCGCGAGCGCAAGCCGTTCATCATGGCGCACTGGCATGGCGACGAGCTCGCGCTGCTGCACCTGATCGGGCATTACAGGGTCGCCACGTTGTCGTCGCACAGCCGCGACGGCCGCATCATGGCCGTGTTGCTGCGGCTGCTGGGCGGGCGCACCTGCTCGGGCTCGTCCAGTCGTGGCGGCGCGGGCGGCCTGAAGGCCCTGATTCGCCTCGTGCGCGAGGGCTACAACTGCAGCTTCGCGGTCGATGGGCCCCGTGGCCCGATCTACAAGATCAAGCCCGGCGTGCTGGAGATGTCGCGTCTGCTCGCCTGCCCGATCTACTACCCGACCGTGAGCTGCGATCGGGCGTTCTTCCTGCACCGGTCGTGGAACGAAGGTTTCCTGCCGAAGCCGTTCGCCCGGCTGTCGATCGAGTGGCACGGGCCGGTGCCGCCGATCGAGCGCGATCAGGATCCACGCGACGCGGCGACCGCCGCGCCGCTCGAGGAACTGATGCGCGAGGCCAAGCGCCGCGCCATCGTGCCGGACCAGCGGCCCCACACCGCCGCGGAGCAGCCACCCCTGAACCCCTAGGGTTCGCACCAGAAATGTGCGAACATCCCCTCCGGGGGAAAGTGACTTGGATGTCGATCGGGATCGGCACGGCGATCGCGCGCACGCGCGGAATTCGCTCGCGTCGCAGGAGGCCACTTCGGCGGCCGCCGGCGTGGACCTGCACACCTACGAGGTCGTCACGAACTCGATCACCGACATGGTGAGCGTCGCCGACGAAAGCGGGGTCTACCGGCTGGTCAACGACGCCTGGTGCCGCAGCACGGGTCGGTCGCGCGAGCAGGCGCTCGGCCGACCGGTGTTCGAGGTGCCGGACACCGCCGCGACGCCGCAATGGCGTCTCGCGCTGCAGGAGTGCATCGAGCGCCACGAGATCCGACGTGTGCGCGACCGGCTGCCGATCCAGGATCGGGCCGGACGTTGCCTGGAGACGACCTTCTACCCCTTCGTCGAGCGTGTGCAGGGACTGCGTTGCGCGGTCATCGTCACCCGCGACGTCACGGAGCAGGAAGAAAGCCGCGTTCGACTTCAAGCCGGCAGCTCGTGCGACGTCACCGACCGCCAGCTGGCGGAGGAAGCGCTCACCGCCGCGAAAGAGGAAGCCGAGCGGGCCAACCACGCCAAGTCGCGCTTCATGTCGCAGATGTCGCACGAGCTGCGCACGCCGATGAACGCGATCCTGGGCTTCGGGCAGCTGCTGCAGTCGGATGCCGATCACCCGCTGACCGACGTGCAGCGCCGCTACGTCGACGAGATCCTGCGCGGCGGCCGTCACCTGCTGAGCCTGATCGACGACGTGCTCGACCAGGGCCGCGTCGAGACCGGCCGCCTGGCCATCGATCCGGCGCCCGGCGCAGCGCAGCCACCGACCGCCCCGGCGCAGGCCGCCACGGGGGCCGCGGATCGCACCATCTGCGTGCTCTACATCGAGGACAACCAGGTCAATGCGATCCTGATGGAGGCGATGTTGACGCGGCTGAGCGACGTGGAGTTCCTGCATGCGGCGCACCCGGCCGAAGGGCTGGCCCTGGCGCGCGAGCGCCAGCCCGACCTGATCCTGCTGGACATCCAGTTGCCCGACATGGACGGCTTCGAAGTGCTGCGGCATTTGCGTGCCGACCCGCGGACCCGGGCCACGCCGGTCATCGCCGTCAGCGCCGGCGCGATGGCGGCCGACGTGCGCACCGGCCTCGCCGCGGGCTTTGCCGATTACCTGACCAAGCCGCTGGAGATCACCAGCCTGCTGGCCGCGGTGCGCAAGGCCGTCGGCCGGCCGGCTCAGGCCGGTCTGAGCGATGGCACGCCGCGCAAGCGATAGAGCAGGAACAGCACGACGCCCAGGTTCAGCAGGTTCCAGCCCACGCCGTTGACGAACGCGGCCTGATAGCTGCCGGTGAGGTCGAACACCTTGCCCGACATCCAGCCGCCGAGCGCCATGCCCAGCAGCGTGCACATCAGCACCGTGCCCACGCGCGCACCGGCTTCGGCCGGCGGGAAGTACTCGCGCACGATGATCGCGTAGCTCGGCACGATGCCGCCCTGGAACAGACCGAACAGCGCCGAGATCAGGTACAGCGACGTGAGCCCGTCGAACGGCAGGAACAGCAGCAGCGCCACGCCCTGCAGCACCGAGCCGAGCAGCAGCGTGCGCAGGCCGCCGATGCGGTCGCAGATCGCGCCGGAGATCAGCCGGCTGACGATGCCGCAGGCCAGCATCAGGCTCAGCATCTCGGCACCGCGCGCCGCACCGTAGCCGAGGTCGCCGCAGTAGGCCACGATGTGCACCTGCGGCATCGACATCGCGACGCAGCAGGCGACCGCGGCCACGCACAGCAGCCCCTGCGCGCCGGCCAGCGACAGGCCGAACGGTCGGTCCGACGGCGTGCCGGTGTGCGGCTTGTTCGCGGCCGCCACCGCGGCCGGCGGGCGCGGGCGCATCCACTGCGCAAGGATCGGCAGCGTCACGGCACAGAAGATCCCGAGCCCGATGTAGGTCTGGCGCCAGCCCACCGTCTCGATGAAGTGCTGCACGATCGGCGGCCAGATCGCGCCGGCCAGGTAGTTGCCGCTGGCGCAGATGGCCACCGCGATGCCGCGCCGGCGCACGAACCACAGCGAGGTGTCGGCCACCAGCGGCGCGAACGTCGCCGACGAACCGGCGAGGCCGATGCCCACGCCATGTGCGATCGCGAACCACCACACATTGCCGGACAGCCCGGCGCCGACGAACCCGAGCCCCAGGCCCGTCGAGCCGATCAGCAGCGGCCACATCACGCCGTGCCGGTCGGCCAGCTTGCCCATCAGGATGCCGCCGAGCCCGAAGCCCACCATCAGCAGCGTGTACGGCAACGACGCGTCGGCGCGCGCGACACCGAACTCGGCCTGCACGGCCGGCAGCACCACCGATACCACGTACATGCCCGACGAGCCGATGGTCATCAGCGCCAGCGTGAGCACGAGGCGGGTCCAGGCGTAACGGGAGTCGGCGGTCTGGGTCATGACGGCCCCTCGCCCGACGAGTACGTCGGTCGATCCCCCGAGGGGATGCGGGCCGGCTTGGGAACGGCCCGGCGCTCGGCCCGTTGCGCGCTGAGTGGCATGGTCTGACTCATGTGAAGGTTGGCAATCGTGCATCATGCCCGCACGGTGCCAAGCGATTCGCGACGCGCCACCCAGATCGTCGCGGCGCAGATCAGCGCGCCGCCGATCAGCGTCGACTGCGTCGGCACGTCGGCAAACAGCGCCCAGCCGAGCAGCGCCGACCACACCAGGTCGAGGAACTTCATCGACTGCGTGGCCGAGATGTCGGCGACGCGAAACGATCGCGTCAGGCAGTAGTGCGCCAGGCTGCCGAGCGCACCGCACAGCGCGAAGCCGGCCCATTGCCAGGCACTGGGCCACTGCCATCCGACCAGCGCCATCGGCAGGCTGAACACGCTGATGGTCAGCGACTGCCACAGCAGGATCACGCCGTTGGATTCGGTGCGCGTCAGCGCCTTCGTGATCAGGAACGAGGCCGCGAACAGCGGCGCCGACGCCAGCATCACCAGGTTGTACAGGCCTGCCCCGCCCGACAGCTTGGGGCCGACGACGATCAGCACGCCGCAGAAGCCCACCAGCGTCGCCACCCAGCGCTCCCATCGCATCGGCTCGCGAAACACGAAGTACGCGCCGATCATGATGAACAGCGGTGTCGTGAAGCCGATCGCCGTGGTGTCGGCCAGCGTGATGTGCGGCAGCGCGACGAACCACAGGCACAAGCCTGCCGTGTGCACCGCACCGCGCCAGAACTGCCCGCCGACCTGCTTCGGGCGGTAGTTCGCGAGGCCGCGGTGCCAGGCCAGCGGCAGCATCAGCAGCAGCGCCGCCAGGTAGCGCAGGAACTGCGTCTCGAACACGTCGACCTGCTGCGCCAGTAGCCGCATCAGCGCGTTGAGCAGCACGAACTGCGCGCCGGCCAGCGTGGTCCACAGCAGGCCGCGCAGCGTGGGCGGCAGCTGCGACAGGCGCTGCACGACGGCGTGGCGCTGCCCTCGCCAGCGGCGGGCGGCGGCCACGCGGACCGGTGCCTCGGCGGTCATCGTGGCCTGCAGCAGAGCACCGGGTCGCGGCGGCCTCGCGGCCGCTTCGCCGCCGAACGCGACTGCCCTCGCTCGGGGATCGGCCCGGACGACCGCCGCGTGCGCATCAGGCGGCCTCGAGGGCGATGGCGCGCGCGGTGTGGCGCGCGATCACCGACTCCTCGTCGGTGTGCAGCACCCACACCGACGCCGCGCTGCCGGCCGCCGAGATGCACTCGGCCTTCTCGGCATGCGCCTTCGCATCGAGTTCCAGGCCCATCCAGGCGAGACCGCGCACCACATGCTCGCGCAGCGCGGCGGCGTTCTCGCCGATGCCGCCGGTGAACACCAGCGCGTCGATGCCGCGCAGCGCGGCCGCCATGCCGGCCACTTCGGCCTGCACATGCTCGACGAAGTACTCGATCGCCTCGCGCGCGGCACTGGTGGAGGATCGCTGCAGCGTGCGCAGGTCGCTCGACAGGCCCGACAGACCGAGCAACCCCGACTCGCGGTACAGCAGTTGCGCCACGCGCTGGGCATCGACGCCCGGCTGCTGCAGCAGGTACAGCACCGCGGCGGCGTCCAGCCGCCCGCAGCGCGTGCCCATCGGCAGGCCGTCGAGCGGCGAGAAGCTCATCGTGGTGGCCACCGAGCGGCCGCCCAGCATCGCGCACATCGACGCGCCGTTGCCCAGGTGCGCCACCACCACCCGCGTCTGGGCCAGCGCCGGATCGCGCGCCGCGAGCTGCGCCTGGATCGACTCGTACGACAGGCCATGGAAGCCGTAGCGCCGCACGCCGGCGTCGTGCAGCGCGCGCGGCAGCGCGAATCGCTGGTGCACCGGCGGCATCGTGCGGTGGAACGCGGTGTCGAAACACGCCACCTGCGGTGCCTGCGGAAACGCCCGCATCGCCGCGTGCACGCCGGCCAGGTTGTGCGGCTGGTGCAGCGGCGCCAGCGGCTCGAGCGCGGCCATCGCCTGGAGCGCCTCGGCATCGATGCGCACCGGCGCGTCGAAGCGCACGCCGCCGTGAACGATGCGATGACCCACCGCCACTATGCGCGCGCCGCCGATCTGCGCCAGCACCTGCTCGAGGGCCTGGCTGTGCGTGGCTGCGCCGCCGCCCAGGCCCTCGACCTGGCCCGACGCCACCCGGTTGCCGACACCGGCCGACCACGCGAAGACGGCGTACTTGACCGACGACGAGCCCGCGTTGACGGTGAGGATGTGCTCGCCGCTCAGGTGTAGTCCTTGTACTTGTCGAGCAGGCGGATCGGCTTGGCCAGCGCATCGCGGCGGAACGGGTCGCCGAGCTCGCGCGTGCACATGATCTCGATCACGGTGGTCTTGCGACCGTTCATCTGCAGGTCGACGGCGCGCTTCAGCGCTGCACCCACGCCGTCGAGCGAATCGACCACGATGCCCTCGGCGCCCATCGCCTTGGCGACGCCGGCAAAGCTCGGGTTGTCGAGTTCGTCGGCGACGAAACGGCGGTTGTAGAAGTCGACCTGGTTCTTCTTCTCGGCGCCCCATTGCCGGTTGTGGAACACCACGCCGGTGACCGGAATGCCGTGGCGCACCGCGGTCATGACCTCGCCCATGCTCATCGTCCACGCGCCATCGCCGCTGTAGGCGATCGCCGGCCGATCGGGCCGCGCCACCTTGGCGCCGATGATCGTCGGCAGCGCGTAGCCGCAGTTGCCAAAGCTCATCGGCGCGAAGAAGCTGCGCGGCTCCTCGAAGCGCAGGTAGCTGTGCGCGATCGAGTTGATGTTGCCGATGTCGGTGGACACCATCCCATGCGCCGGCATCGCACGCTCCAGCTCGCGCAGCACCTGGCGCGGGTGCAGCCACTGCCCGCCGGAGAACGGCTTCTCGCCCTTGGCCTCCTCGATCATGTCCAGGCTGTAGCCGTCGCGCTCGTGCGTCCACTGCCCGAGCTCCTGTTCCCAGGCGTCCTTCTCGGCCTTGGTTTTCGCGGCGCGCTCGGCCTTCGTCGCGTCGCAGGCCAGCGTGCGGTTCGCCAGCCGCGCCAGCAGCGCGAGCGCCGCCGCCTTGGCGTCGCCGCAGATGCCGACGTCGCACTTCTTCACCAGGCCGATCATCTTGGCGTCGGCGTCGATCTGCACCAGCTTGGCGTTCTTCGGCCAGTAGTCCATGCCGTACTGCGGCAGCGTGCCGAAGGGGCCCAGGCGTGTGCCGAGTGCGATCACCACGTCAGCTTGCGAGATCAGCCGCATGCCGGCCTTGCTGCCCTGGTAGCCGAGCGGGCCGCACCACTGCGGGTGGCTGGCCGGGAATGAGTCGTTGTGCTGGTAGCTGTTCACCACCGGGCAGCCGATGCGCTCGGCCAGCGCGATGGCCTCCTGGAATGCCTCGCCCATCACGACACCGCCGCCGGCGATCAGCACCGGGTTCTTCGCGCTGGCAATCAGGTCGGCCGCGGCGTTCAGCGCGCCTTCGCCACCCGCGCCGCGCTCGACGCGGATCGGCTTCGGGATCTCGCAGGTGATCTCGCCGTAGAACAGGTCGCGCGGGATGTTCAGCTGCGTCGGCCCCATCTCGAGGATCGCGCGGTCGAAGGCGCGCGCGGTGAACTCGGCCATGCGCTTGTTGTTGTTCACGTGCGCCTGGAACTTCGTGAACTCCTGGAACATCGGCAGCTGCGACGCCTCCTGGAAGCCGCCGAGGCCCAGCGTCATCGTGCCGGTCTCCGGCGTGATCACCACCACCGGCGAATGCGCCCAGTAGGCGGCCGCCACCGCGGTCACCGCGTTGCTGATGCCCGGGCCGTTCTGGCCGATGATCACGCCGTGCCGGCCCGACGCGCGGGCATAGCCGTCGGCCATGTGGCCGCCGCCCTGCTCGTGCACCACCGGGATCAGCCGGATGCCGGCCGGCGCGAAGATGTCCATCGCATCCATGAAGGCCGAGCCCATGATGCCGAACATGGTGTCGACACCCTGCGCGACCAGCGTCTCGACGAAGGCCTCGGAGGGAGTCATCTTCTGCACCCCCTGCACCACGGTGCGGGCGGCGAGCGGTTGCGGTGCGTTCATGGCAAGGCCTCGGGCGGGTTGGCGTTCGGTGCGTGGAACTATAGGCAGCGCCCCGGGCAGCGTCAACCGAAATCCCGGAATCCGATACGCAGCATGGCCAAAACCCGGAACGCGGCTATCATCGCCGGCCATGAAGCTCGTGCACCAGCGCGCCGACACGGTGGAGGTGAGCGGCGATTCGCCGACGCTGCGGCTGTTTGCGCTGCTCGAGGTGATCGCCGCGCAGCAGCGCCTGTTCTCGCTGCAGAGCCTGGTGGAGGACACCGGGCTGCCCAAGCCGACGCTGCACCGCATGCTGCAGCAGCTCGAGGGCGCCGGACTCGTGCAGCGCGAGAGCGACGGCCGCCACTACGCCACCGGCGTGCGGCTGCGCCGCCTGGCCGAGACGCTGCTGTTGAACAACACCTTCCACGGCGCGCGGCACCGCGTGCTGCGCGGCCTGGTCGACCAGATCGGCGAGAGCTGCAACATCACCGCGCTGGTCGGCGCCGAGGTGGTGTACCTCGATCGCGTGGAGACCGCTGCGCCGCTGCGCTTCTACCTGCATCCGGGCTCGCGCGTGCCGGCGCACTGCTCGGCCAGCGGCAAGGTGTTCCTGGCACAGATGCCGCCGGCTCAGCGCGCGCGGTTGCTCGCGCACGCGCCGCTGGAGCGTTGCACCGACAAGACAATCACCACCATGGCCAAACTCGACGCCGAGCTGAAGGCCGTGCGCCGCCAGGGTTACGCGCTCGACCGCGAGGAGTTCCTGCCCGGGCTGGTGTGCGTGGCGGTGCCGGTGCCGAGCGGCACAACGCGCGCCGGCCTGTGCGTGGCGCTGCAGGCACCGGCGATGCGGCTGCCGATCGACAAGGCGCTGAAATGGCTGGCGGCGCTGCAGCGCGCCGCCAAGGCGCTGGGTGCCATCGAGGCCGACGCGCTGGCGGCGCCGACGGCCAGGCGGACCAGTCGGTGAGCGCGCCCGACCTCTTGGCGTTGCGGCCGGACCGCCGCGTGCCGGTGCGCGAGCTGTTCGGCATCGACAGCGACTGGACGGTCGAGGCCTTCAGCGAGCGCGACGACCATGTGCCCGAAATCGACGAGGCCTACCGCTTCAACCGCGACGTCACGCTGGCCATCCTGGCCGGCTTCCAGCGCAACCGGCGCGTGCTGGTGCAGGGCCTGCACGGCAGCGGCAAGTCCACCCACATCGAGCAGGTGGCCGCGCGGCTGAACTGGCCCTGCGTGCGCGTGAACCTCGACGGCCACATCAGCCGGCTCGACTTGGTCGGCAAGGACGCCGTCATCCTGCGCGACGGAAAACAGGTCACCGAGTTCCAGGAGGGCATCGTGCCCTGGGCGCTGCAGCGGCCGGTGGCGCTGGTGTTCGACGAGTACGACGCCGGCCGTCCCGACGTGATGTTCGTGATCCAGCGCGTGCTCGAGCGCGACGGCAAGTTCACGTTGATGGACCAGAACCGCGTGCTCACGCCGCACCCGAGCTTCCGCCTGTTCGCCACCGCCAACACCGTGGGCCAGGGTGACTTCAGCGGCCTGTACCACGGCGCGCAGAAGCTCAACCATGCGCAGATTGACCGCTGGAACATCGTGGCCACGCTGAACTACCTGCCGCGCGACGACGAGGTGGCCATCGTCGCCGCACGCGTGCCGGCGCTGGCCGCGCGCACGGCGTTGCTGCAGCAGATGGTGGCGCTGGCCGCGCTGACGCGCCAGGGCTTCGCCGCCGGCGACCTGTCGACGCTGATGTCGCCGCGCACGGTGATCAGCTGGGCCGAGAACCTCGAGATCTTCGCCGACGTGGCCGTCGCGTTCCGCCTCGCGTTCCTGAACAAGTGCGAAGAGTCCGAGCGCGCGACGGTGGCCGAGTACTACCAGCGTGTGTTCGACGCCGAACTCGACGAGTCGCACGCGCTGCGTGAACCGCGTCGGTAGTTCGCCGATGACCACGAGCCCGGCGCCCGCCCGCCCCACGCCGGGCGAGACTTCCTCGGGGGGTGACGGACGGTCCCGGCCGGCGGGGGCGAACAGCCCCGCTGCAGCGCGGGCGCAGCAGCGCACCGAGGAGTTGTGCGCCGCCGCGCTGCGCGCACTGAGCGGCCAGCGCGACCTGCACTACCGCGGCCGGCGGCTGCACCGCGGCCGGCGGCTGCTGCCGCTGTTTGCGCCGCACCTGCATCCGCGCATCGAGGACGACGACTTCGCGTCGTTTCGCGGCGCGGCCGATGGCGTGGCACTGCGGCTGACGCGATCCGACGCCGGTTTGCACGGTCAGCTGCGGCCCACCGCGCCGGTGGCGCGGCTCGTCTTCGAGATGCTGGAGCAATTCCGCGTCGAGTCGCTCGCCGACGAGGCGATGCCCGGCCTCGCGCGCAACCTGCGCCACCGCTTCGCACAGTGGTCGCTCGCCTTCCATCGCAGCGGCCTGACCGGCACCGACCGCGGCCTGCTGCTCTACACGGTGGCGCAGATCGCGCGCTCGCGCGTCACCGGCGAGCCGGTGCTCGAAGAGACCGAAGACCTGATGGAGACCCCGCGTGGCGCTCTGGCGGCGGTGCTCGGCACCGCGCTGGCCGGCCTGCGCCGCGAGCGCGACGACCAGGCGTCCTATGCCGTGCATGCGCGCGCGATCGCCGATCGCATCGGCGAGATGATCGCCGCAACCAAGGTGACCGAGGCCGTGTCGTCCGTTGACGGCGACGCCGACGACGAGAGCGCAGCCTTCCGGCTCGTGATGGAGTTCGACGCCAGCGGCGCCGACGGTGTGACGGCGGTGGAGAGCGGCCGCAGCCGCGTGTTCGACGAGGCCACCGACGGCTACCGGGTGTTCACGCGCGCCTACGACCGCGAGCTGCAGCCGGCGCAGATGGCGCGCCCCGAGCAGCTGCGCGAGCTGCGCAGCACGCTGGACGCGCGCATCGCCGCCGAGGGCATCCACCTGGCTCGCCTGGCGCGCGAGCTGAAGGCGCTGCTCGCCGAACCGCAGCGCGAGCGCTGGGTCGACGCGCAGGAAGAAGGCCTGATCGACGGGCGCCGCCTGGCCCAGCTGGTGGCCGCCCCGACCGAGCGGCGCCTGTTCCGGCGCGAGCAGCGCGAATGGCAGGCCGACTGCGTGCTCGCCTTCCTGCTCGACTGCTCGGGCTCGATGCGCGAACACGCGAGCGCGCTGGCGGTGCTGGTCGACGTGATGGCGCGCGCGCTCGAACTGGCCGGCGTGGCGAGCGAGATTCTCGGCTTTTCAACCGGCGCGTGGCACGGCGGCCGCGCGCAGCGCGACTGGGTGCGCGCGGGCCGCCCCGCGCACCCGGGGCGGCTGAACGAGGTCAATCACTTGGTCTTCAAGGACGCCGCGACGCCCTGGCGGCATGCGCGCAGCGGCGTCGCGGCGATGCTGCGGCCCGAGCTGTTCCGCGAAGGCGTCGACGGCGAGGCGGTGGACTGGGCGTGCGCGCGGCTGCTCGCGCGCGAGGAGGCGCGCAAGACCCTGGTCGTAGTGTCCGACGGCTGCCCGATGGACGGCGCGACGAACCTCGCCAACGACGCGCACTACCTGGATGCACACCTGCGCGAGGTGGTGGCGCGGCGCGAGCAGCAGGCTCGCGTGCGCATCCTCGGCCTCGGCGTGGGACTGGACCTGAGCCCTTTCTACAGCCGCTCGCAGGCGGTGAACCTGGACGCAATGGGCGGCCCGGCCCTGCTGCGCGATGTGCTCAGGTTGTTGGCGTCGCGGCAGGGACGGTGACACGGGTGCACCGTGCGCGGCCGCAATGGCGTCGGTGGATCTGGCGGCGATGTCGTTCTCATGATCCAGCGCAAATCGCTGCGAACAGGGTCGCACGCCCAGTGACCATTGCCTCAAACAGGTGGCTTGACACGACGAACAGAAGGGCGTTAACTCGCAATCAGAGTGATCGGTTCGGGGTGGTTTCCCGGACAACTGATCCACTCTCACCGTCGTGAAAGGAGGGCAGACCTATCGAGAAGTCCCACCTTAGCACTCCCCCCACGACCGGCATCGGATGCCGGTGAGCATCACCCCCATGTGATGCAACGATGCCGCCTAGTGGCATCGCGGAATGCCCTGCAACACCACGCAGGGCATTGCTGCTTCTGGGGAGGCAGCCGCGACCATTCCCGCAACGCCGGGGCGCCGAACGGGCTCAGTACTTCTTGTCGCGCAGCACGGCTACGTCGGCAAAGAACATCGACAACCCGTAGTGGTCGCCGTAGGCCGTGAGCACGGCGTGGCCGATGCGGTCGGCCACGTCAGCGGCACAGATCACCTTCATCTCGATCGTGCGGTCGGCCTCCCAGGTGCCTTCGCGCGCACCCGCGGCGCCCGCACCGCGCACGTCATAGACGGTGTAGCCGTGGGCGCCCAGATCCATCGCGAGTCTCGCCAGCGCCTTCTCCAGGGCCGCCTCCGCCACGATCACCAACAAGGTCTTCGGGTATTTGGTCATGTCGTTAACGCCTGGGCGAGCCAGATGTAAAGCGGAATGCCAAGCACGATGTTGAACGGAAACGTGATGCCCAGCGCGGCCGTGATCGACAGCGCGGCATTCGCCTGTGGCACGGCAATGCGCATGGCGGTGGGTGCGGCGATGTAGCTGGCGCTGGCCGACAGCGTGGCCAGGATGGCCACACCGCCGGTACTGAGCCCGAGCAGCACACCCACCAAGGCGCCGGCGACGGCCAGCAGCGGGGGCACCAGCAGACCGACCACCAGAACCGGGCCGCCGAACCGCCGCACTTCGCCGAGCCGCGCTCCTGCCACCAAACCCAGCTCAAGCAGGAACAGGGCGAGCACGCCTTTGAACGGGTCGATGAAGACCGCCTTGATCGGCGCAGTTCCCGCGTCGCCCGCCGCCGCGCCGATCGCCAGCCCGCCGATCAGCAGGAGCACGCTCTTGCCGAACAGCACGTCGTGTGCCAGCCGCGCCCAGTGCGTCGCCGGGCCGCGACCCGCGTCGTCACGCATGGACCAGCGCGCGAGGACGATGCCGGCCACCAGGCCCGGTGCCTCCATCACCGCCACCCACAGCGGCGCATGGCTTTCGTGGGCGATGCCTGCCCGCGCCAACGCAGCAACAACGACCGCGAACGTCACGACACTGACGGAACCGTAGTGCGCGGCGAGCGAAGCGCTGTCGGCGCTGTTCAACTTGAGCTTGCGCAGAAGTGGGAACAGCGCGAACGGGATGGAGAAGCCGAGCACCATCGTCGCGATGACCTGCGGCGCCAGCGCCGCCAGCGGCTGCTTGCTTAGCTCGATACCACCTTTCAGGCCGATGGCCAGCAGGAGGTAGATCGACAGAGTCTCGTACAAAGCCTCCGGCAGCCGCAGGTCCGACTTGACGAGCCGCGCGAATACACCGAGCAGGAAGAACAGCACCACGACATCGATCACGGGCATCGATGCTGCCACAGACCTGGCTGCACAGTCCGGCCGGTGTCAAGACGACCCCCCCGGGGAGCGTGTGCCGCCGGATGACACATCCGTTGGTAGCCGCGTGCCGCCTCCGACCATGGCGCTGGTCGTCGCGACACACTGGTCGGCGCGAATTGCCGAGGCAGGGCGCAACAGTTAGCCTGCCGATGTGTGGCGCCCGCGGAGGCAAACCATGAAGAAGATCGCGTACGGATTGCTGGTGATCGTGCTCGCCCTGGCCGCGTACCTCAGCCTGTGGCCGGTGCCGGTAGAGCCGGTGGTCTGGAAGGCGCCCGCAGCGCCGGGCTACAGCGGAGCGCACGCCGTGAACCATCGGCTGGCGGGATTGAACCTCATACCGCTGGGCGACGAGGCAGGCCCCGAGCACGTCGTGCTGGGGCGCGACGGCAAGCTCTATGCGGCAGTGGCCAGTGGCCGCATCCTTCGCATGAACCCGGATGGCTCGGGGCAGGAAGTCTTCGCCAGCACGGGCGGGCGCGTGCTGGGGTTTGACTTTGATGCCCGGGGCCAGCTGATCGCCGCCGATGCAGTGAAGGGGCTGCTTGCCATCGGCACCGACCGCAAGGTCACGGTACTGGCCGATCAAGTGAATGGCGATCCGATCCGCTACGCCGATGCAGTGGTGGTGGCGCGCAACGGCAAGATCTACTTCAGCGATGCGTCGGGTCGTTTCGCACCCGCGTCATGGGGCGGCACCTATGAAGCCGCGGTGCTCGACATCATCGAGCAACGGTGCACCAGTCGCATCCTGGAATACGACCCTGGCTCGCGCATCACGCGCGTGGTGGTGCGCGGCCTGAGCTTCGCCAACGGTGTGGCACTGAGCCTGGATCAGCAAACCCTATTCGTTACCGAGACTGGCAAGTACCGTGTATGGAAGGTGGCCGTCGCCGCGGACGGTCTCGATGTGGCTCAAGGCTCGCCACAAGCCACGGTGTTGTTTGATAACCTGCCCGGCTACCCCGACAACCTGATGCGCGGCCAGGACGGTCGCATTTGGGTTGGCTTGTCAGGACCGCGCAGCCCTGACGTGGATGCCATGGCCAACAAGCCCTTCCTGAGGTCACTCACGCTTCGACTGCCGCGCGCGTTGTGGCCACTTCCCAAGCCCTACGGCCATGTCTTCGCTTTCAACGAAGACGGCCAGGTGGTGGCCGATCTGCAAGACTCCGCCGGCATCTATCCCCAAACCACCGGCGTCACCGAAACGGCCGATCGCCTCTATGTGCAGAACCTGCATCTCAAGGTGCTGGGTTGGAAAGCGCGCTGAGCGCCCGAGCAGGGGTCTGCCGCGGTAGTCGAACCGGAGACGGCGCGGCCGATATCGG